>Ga0247758_1000463_pt1 | contig 35734 bp, 35 predicted proteins | sample UWRJL156409C4_FD_180950 | JGI IMG/M metagenome (GOLD analysis project Ga0247758, IMG submission 180950) | Plant litter microbial communities from Arlington Agricultural Research Station in Wisconsin, United States - UWRJ-L156-409C-4 | ecosystem: Environmental > Terrestrial > Plant litter >...
GAGTGCTCCGCGGCACCCCCCCCCCCCCCCAATCAGCTTTCAAGCGTATCGGGGCTCCCTCTTCCTCGTGATGCTGACTCCCCCAAATAGGCGCAAAAGTTCGGACAAGCAAGACGATCGATATCATACTGTCCCACACTCCTTCCCGGACTATGGGTAACACGCGCGCCGCCTTTGCTGGTATTGGGAAGAGGCTGACGATGGGTACAACAGGTCTTTGAAGGGAGCATTCAAGATGCCTAAACCAGGGTCCTTGGGGGTGAGTTTTGCGGCTTGTTTCGTCTACCAGAATTCCGCTAATATCACACAAAGGGTATCCGACCTCTGAATACACTCTCCGAGAGCTTTCCTTCCCGAGCACCGAATGCGAAACGGGGACCCTCACAACGGCCATACGTCGACCCTCCGGCGGCGAAACGGACAAAAACGGCCGAATATACATCAGCAAGGCTCGTGCTGGGCAGTGATGTAGTAGAGGAGTCTGAAAGCGTCTCTAGAACCGAGCCCTGTGGGAGCCACGAATCTGCCCGCGCTTTTCAGCATGGAGTTGTCGAATTCCGCAGTGTCGAAAATGGATCGAGGCCCCGTTCAAATAAACGAGTGCCGCGACATAGTGTGGGGCGCAGGCCCAGCGCATCTCCAATATTTGGGTCTCGTGGAACACACTTTGTTCGCAGCATGGATGCCGGTCATGATGAAATTGTGGACGACACTGACGTTGATCAGTTAGCGCCAGTGGCTGGAGTGCTGCCTAGATCTCGTCCATCTTCGTCGAGTGCAATGGCAGCACCGCAGATCAAGACTAGCCGTGTGGGTGGTGATCCCTCAGACATTCAGTTCGTCAAAAAGCCCGAAAACCAGAACCGTTCTGCACACAATGCGAACAGCAAGAAGCAGCGCACACCCTACTTGGTCGACGACGACGTCGATGAGTTGGCAGATCACTCAATACGCGAAACCAAGATGGTATCGACTACTCCCTCCCGCAACGGTACGCGCGCCAAAGGTTCTCGCAGAGCGGACATGTCCCCAATACAGTTGGGCGGAATGAATGGTATTCCGGTCGGGGCCGCCATTTGTCTCGACCGTCATCGATACATATCGCATCCGTCAGATCCGGATAGTCAGTATTATTTACGGCCAGATTCAAAAGGCGATCTTCGTGTAGTCACAGTCGACGGACAGTATCCGCATGGGCACGATTGGCTCAGGATCACCTCACAATCTAGCAAGCTTTATTGGAGCCCTGACAGTCTTATTGTCAAGACTTTGCAGCCACGGAATGGAAAACTCGGGATTGGCAGTCACATGTCCTTGCGGTTTTCCTGTCTTGAGGATGCTTCTTGGGTCACAAATTGGGCCGGGGAGAAGCTCGGCATCCCAATTGCTGACCAGTCAAGGTATTTATCTTCCTGGGTGACTCCGTTTGAGCGTTGCTGACTTCCTAAAGTGAGAAACTCGCACGTTTCCACGAAAAGTTAGCCAAGGACATAACTGACGCGATTGCCCGGGATCGTGGTAAGAATCAGGTATTACTGGACGTCGATGGCCTGAAGGAAGAGCAAGCGGAAGTCCAAAAGATAGAATTCAACGTCCAGAATGAGGCTGAGATGACTCCCAAAATGGCTCCAGCTTCTAGAACCCGCCTCCTCCGAGACAAGATGCGAACTTCGGAGCAGTCCACCGGGCTTAGAGTCACCGATGTCCTTCCGAATGGGCCAACCACGCGACGATCTCAAAGAGCCAGGCCAAACGGTGGGGCACCTATTCTAATTGAAGACCCGCCTCAGCCACCTCGCTGGACCGACGAGAACACCGAATGGATGAAGAACTGGAATATGCCATTAGTGTTCCAACGAACCAGGGTTGAAAAGGACGATATCCCAAGGTTAGACGAAGGACAATGCCTGAACGACAATATCATTGGCTACGGCCTCCGGTATCTCTTTGACTGCTTCTCCCAAAGGGCTCCTGGTCTGAACAACAGAGTTTACTTGCACAACACCTTCTTTTACGAGAAACTCACTTCGGACAAGTCTTACAACAAGAAAATCAACTATGATGGTGTCAAGAATTGGACGTCGAAGGTTGATCTACTCTCTTATGATTACATCATTGTCCCGGTCAACGAGCATTACCATTGGTGGCTTGCCATCATCTGCAACCCTGGCAGATTGGACCCTGATGCGCCAAGGCCATCGACGAGCAATGCTGCCGAGGCACGCAAAGGACAACAGGAATCGGGGAAGGAATCGAACTCGGATTTGGAAGTGGTGGAAGGGAGATCATTCCGTTCTCCGCGGGAGTCGGCAGCGGTCGGACTGAGCCGGTTATTTATCGGGAGTCCGAATGGTTTGAACAACGCCAACAATGAGGTCGATGGCGGCGACCAAGAAGGCCTTGTTGTCAACTTGGTTGAGGATGACGCGTTTGAGAGCACCGCACCGGCAAACACACGCAGGCCAGCAAAACGTGGACGAAAATCGACTGGACCTCCCCCGAAGGTTTACGACCCACAGGAACCGAGAATTATCACCTTGGACTCGCTGGGCGGGGGTCATTCCCCGTCAGTTACGTCTCTGAAGCATTATCTAGCTGCTGAGTTTGAGTTCAAGCGGCAGAAGATCATAGAGCCTCTCCCACAGCAGCTGGGAATGAAGGCAACCAACATACCGGAGCAGAATAATTTCTGCGACTGCGGCGTTTACCTTCTAGGTTATATGCAGGAATTTGTCAGAGATCCTGACAAGTTTGTACAGACTCTTCTCCGCAGAGACAAACCCGCTTGGGATCTAGATCCTCAGGAACTACGGCAGCTTTGGAGGAAAACCATTATGCTGGAGCACGGCAAACTCCACGGCACACTTGAATCCGATGTGTCCGCTGGAGTTTCCGAACCGGGATCAGCAACCGAGCTGGCGAAAAACATGTCGGAAGACAACGTCCGCGAAGATGAGAAGATAGCAGCGTCCCCCAAGAAGAGCTTACACGCTGCTGGAATACCACGTGGAGAACGGCAAGCCACGAGACAGTGTATTGAGGGAGAAGGGGCCGACCCTGCACCAAGTCCACTGGCTGGTAGTGGACCCAATCAAGAAAGTGATCTCAAGGAGGCGCCATTAGAACCTTTTCCGAACAACACGAAGCTCCCGGGATCGTGGCCTTCTCGAGAAGGGTCTGGCGATGAGGTTTCCCTTTTGCAGCCTTTCGAAGACACACAACCTACCACCCAAGATACAGATGTTCCGATGGCAGAGAACAAGCCAGACTGTTGGGTCAGCTCGGACGGTCCAGTAAAGTTCGTATCCAAGCTCGCGGTGTCGCCTCCAACGAAGAGTAGTCAGAGGGTCAGAGGGGCAGGGATTAGCCCGGAGACGTGGAAAATACATATACCCCCGACAGTAGCAGGCAAGAGGACTGTTATAGGAGGCGATATTGCTGACTCGAGTCCGCCGGCACGTCCTCCAAATTTCATCACAGTCCCGGTTCAAGGACTGGGGGCTCAGAAAAGTCCTCCAACGATTCGCACCCCTCGACCCAAGATTCCTACGGTACGGGCTGCGGAGCTAGTCAGACCATCCGAAGCTATTGATCTCACGGAGGAGGATGGTGTAATATAGCATTTTTAAAGCAATCTATTGTGGCTGGGAAAAGTTGCGCAATGGGGGATGGCGCATAGCACGGCGTTCTTTGGCTCACCACCTTTCATGCCATGGCTTTTGGCGAAGATGGTTTGAGGAGAATCAACGATCAAATGAAGCATATGGTGTTTTCGGTCTTTTACGTTTGTTGTCGAATGGGGCGTGTAATCAATCCTCAAAGGCGTGCCTCGGTTTAGGCGAACAGTGTTACTTATCATACCATTTGGACCGAGCGAGCGACTACGGTAATGTCAAGGCTTAGCGAGTTATTCCATATACTAGATCTTATGAACCAGCAGAAGTTAGAGCTGAACGAAAAACAGTTCACCGTACTTACAATGTGGTTCAAATATTTACAGGACTTGACGTATTCGTCGTGTCAGGGCGAGTAGTGTTCAACCTATCGCCTAATCGTCTAAACAAATAGCTCCTCCCCGAAACATCGAGAGCTCCTACTCTTCGTCTTCCTCTTCCTGGTCCGACATGTTACCATTTACCCCCTTTTGTTTAGCAATCTTTGGTACTTCAAAGACCATGGCCCCGCATTTACCGTCTTTCAAGAACTTCCACCTCCCTAGCCTCATCTCCTTGCCAATGGCTATTACGATGCAAAGTCCATCCTTACCCCTGTCTCCCCGCTCAAAGAGCGCGATGTCATTCACAATGCCTCTCACCAGCTGGCCGTTGCTGGCTTTTTCGGCCTCGGCTGGGTCATTGGCGGACTCATCTGCTCCACCGTTCAGGGGTGATATGTCGCTTGATTCTGAGCCCAGCACCCCAACGGCCTCAATCTTCTTCTTGTCTTCACTTAGCTTCCATACCCTGACGCAGCCGTCCCAACTTCCGGTGAGGATGACGTCTGAGTATGGGATGGTCCGGAGCGCTGTGATGGCCCGCGGCTGCGGGGCCGGGACAACTTTCGGGTCGGGGTCCGCGTCGGCCGAGACGTCGGTCGGCTTTAGCCGTGGCTCCAGGCCGTGCGCGCAAGGCACAACGAAGACAGCCTTCTTGCGCTGGATGCTCCACAGGGCGACGTCACCGTTATCGCTGCCTGTGATGAACAGCTCGTCATCGATCATGGAGACGCGGTCCATGCTGCCTGGGTAGGCGGCAGACTCCTTCTTGATCTTGTTGGGGGCCTTCTTCTCACCGCCCTGGCCGCCGCGGAAGACGAGCTGCGACTCCTCGGGCACCTTCCAGTAGCGTGCTGTGCGGTCGCGAGCTCCAACGGTGACGCAGCGCTCTTGGCCGAGGGCATCGACGTCGAGGATCTCATCCTGGTGCCCGAACAGGGTTTCGACATAGGCGAGCTCATCGAGAGACCAGACCTTGATCGTTCTGTCCTTGGAGCAAGAGTAGAGCTGGTTCGTGCCCCTTCGGAAGGCCAAGCCTGTCACGGCATCCCGGTGGTGGGAGAAGGCCCGGATAGGCGTAAGATCCTCAGCATTGTGGACCACCATTCGTTTGTCAGCGCCGCCGGTGACAACAAACTTGCCGTCCTGAGACGCCTTGACGGTAAGTATGGGACCCGTATGACCTCTGTAAGACTTGTCCTTTGCTTTCCTAGAATCCGACTTGGTGAAGCACACTCTCTCTGGTTTCCGCTTTGGCGGTGCAGGGGGCTTCTTGGGCTTCTTTTTTGTTGTTTGCGGCCATTGGTCTTGGGGAAGATCTTGCAAGCGCCATTTTGTGAGTTGCCCGTCCTTGGTGGTTGTGTAGGCATACGGTGCGCAGACAGCTACAGATGTTACCGTCCCCGAATTCCAGCGGAACTGGGTGTGTGCCGCCCCTTGGAAGTCTAGCTTAGAGGCAAGATGGCGGTAAATTTTGCCCTTAGACTCGGCTACATCCTCCTCCAGACGCTCAGCGAGAAGATCACGGTCGATTTGCTCAGCATCGAAGGCATATTCGTCGCCCTCGTGGTCCTCGACCTCCACTCGTGTTTTTTCGAGGTACTGTTGTGCCAGCCTTAAACGCTTCTCGGCGGCTGTCTCCCCCTCGTTTTCTGATTCCTCTGAGGCATCTTCGGAGCCCTCTCTATCTGGAAGCTGGGCGCCTTCATCATCCGAGTCCAAGTCACTACCGGAAATCGATTCATCGCGGTCAATGGGCTTCTTCTGTACAGGGGCGGATCTGGAGGATGCTGGCGCTTTGGCGGCTGGTCGAGAGCCGGCTTTCGATGTAATGACTCTCTTTTTGGGTGCTTCTGTTGCTGCAGGGCGTTTTCTCTTCTTCTGGGCGCCTGGGGCCGTGAAAAAAGACGACATGGTCGCGCTGGCGGCGGATTGCACTCGTCAATAGTTGTATCGTCAGGCTTGCGCTGGCTTGCGCTGCAGCTAAGATCGAAATTTCATAGGGACCCTACCCCCCCAAGGAAAAAAAAAGTTCGGTGGAGCAAATCGCCGACCTCCGAGGAAATCCCGGCCAGGGTCATTTCAGCCCCATTTCTCAGGCGGCGGGGCCGTACTTGGCTAGCCCTGGGAAAGCCTGCTTGGATGTGGTCCGTGCCGACAGGCTGAAGCTCCAAGTGCGCGTTCGCTTCCACGAGCTCTCGACGGGCAGCAGCGGAAGCCACGAAGCTATCCCAAACCATCACCACGCTGCACAAACACCCACATACCAGCACTTACCGCAAAGATGTGAGTCTTCGCATCAATAGAGGGTGTGGATACCACCGCTGACTTGATTTCCAGGGAGGTCCTTCTCGGAATCACTGGCAAGGACTTCACCTTGATCGCGGCATCGAAGGCCGCGATGCGCGGAGCTACCGTCCTCAAGGCCTCAGACGACAAGACAAGATCTCTCAACAAACACACGTTGATGGCGTTCTCGGGAGAGGCTGGAGACACAGGTATGCTGGCGGCGCTGTCAGCCTAGTGGCGCATCTCGGATGCTAACATACGAGCAGTGCAGTTCGCCGAATACATCCAAGCCAACGCTCAACTGTACTCGATGCGAAACGAGACCGACCTCTCGCCGTCCGCGCTCGCCAACTTCGTGCGCGGTGAGCTTGCATCCAGCTTGCGCTCACGGAAGCCCTACAACGTGAACCTTCTCCTCGGAGGCGTCGACCCGATCACCCACAAGCCCAGCCTCTACTGGCTGGACTACCTCGCATCATTGGCCTCCCTACCATATGCTGCCCACGGCTACGCACAGTATGTTACTATCCCATAGCTCGATCATTGATTACTGACTCTCTACAAGATACTACTGTCTCTCCATCCTCGACAAGCACCACCACCCAGATATCACCCTCCACCAGGGCATCAAGCTCCTGAACATGTGCACCGACGAGCTGAAGAGAAGGTTACCTATAGACTTCAAGGGAATGACTGTCAAGGCGGTGACGAAAGATGGTATCGTTGATATTGAGTTTGACGATGACAAGGTGGTTAAGAGCGCTTGATTTTGGGGGCTCGCCCTGTAGGGAGGAGCACGTGGGAATGTGTATGATAACTGGGCTTGAGGAAATACATGCGCTCTATGGAACTTGTTATAGACACGAGTCTATCAATTCTATGAATAGATCCCACAAATAAACCCCGACTGTATGGAAGGCGACTACGTCAGCAAATGGTAGTCTCGTCGTTTGCTTGATTCCAGGGACAGTTGAGCAGGTCACATTTGAGGACTGCCGTGTTCACAGAGTTTGGTAACTTCTTACAGCCGTTCGTAATGCATCTGGGTTCTGTCTCTTTTCAGTTTGTCTTGTCTAGCGACCCACGCCTGCTCCGCAAGACTCCTCCGTTCGCTGCAGCTCGGTATGTCAACCCAGCCAATGGGAAACCCATCACCCGGCATGCAGGCAGCAGCTTGGGACCGTCCAATACTTCACTTTTCTCTTGGATGCAAGCGCTCTGTTCGGCACACTAAGAATAAATGTACCTATGTTATGATGTTGCAGCGCAGACGGACTGAGCGTCAGGGAAGATGAAGCGGCAGTACGGAGCCTTGGGGCCGTCTATGTCGGAGTCAGTTTGCATGGGAAGGGCACGCGACAGGATGTAGGACGGCATTCCGCAGACCTATGCATAGGGGCGGTCGTGGTGAGGCGGTGAGGCGGTGAGGCCTTGGCTCATTGCCCAAGAGTCCTCTCAGCGATATCTCGGGATCCAATGTTGGGCTTCGGTATGGGGGGCCAAGAGAAATTATTGTCACACAGCTGGGGGTTTCGATAAGGCACCGTCTGTTCCTGGTTGACAGATCGCAGAATATTAAACACCGGAACAGTATCTGACTCAAGGAAGGCACGAGAACAGACTTGTTGGATCTCTGCGCTCCAAAACCTGCAGGTACAGAAAAGGAGGGCCTGGGCAGAAAAGGAAGGAGGCAAATATGTAGAGGACATAAGAAATTCTAGACTGTGGCCCAGTCAATCTTCAGCTCTCGACTCTGTGATGACTGGGCTACACATGTAAAGGTAGAACTTCGCCTCTTGCCTTCTGTCGTGCCTCGATGATGACGGCGCGATCCATGCGATAGAGTCGAGCATAAGCTAGAACGCATTTTAGCAGTTGACAGTCCCAAGGCGACAAGTCGCCACAGAAATTGAGGTAGCCCTCTACCCTAGCGATCTGCTGGAAAATCCGGGTGGCCACGGACTGGCGCAAGGCGAGCCAAGGGGGTTCCTGCCCATTCACGCTCCTTCCTTGTCGCAAGCCAGACAATCGGCTTTACCTAAATCGCATTAGCGGATCCAACACAAAACCTTTTCCTCTCGCATCCGCCCTCCTCTCAAAAATTTCTTCCGCAACACCCTCCGGATTTCTTAATCCATCCACAACCAAGCACGCATTTTCCCTTAAACCCTGTCTTTCCTTTTTCCTTTTGAAGATCTGCTTCGAAAGGATTTCAGGAGACTTTCTCCGTCTAATACGTGCGAAACGAGGCACCGCGGCATACAGCATAATCCGTTTCTGCTGTTCCTTCCTGCATTATTTCTCGCGCTAGAGTTTGCATCTGGGCGTTTCTTCGTTTCTTCGAACCCTCTCTCATCTGAACCTACCCGTTCTTTTTGAGAGTTTCCGAAGTCAACTACGACATACCATACCGTTTGTTTCGAGCGAAAAGAAACATACATTCCAACTTCCCCTTCCCCCGATCGACGAAGTCATCTTACTCCGACAATCCGACCACGACCGCAATCATGGCCGATCAACTCAGCAGTGGAATGGGCAACATGTCAATCGACGCCGGCCCGCCCCAGATGGGTGGTCCCCCTCGCCGCTCCTACATCCCGCCCCATATGAGGGGCCAGAAGGAGGTGGTGAACGGTGCCCCCATGAACGGACCCGGTCCCGTTCCTGGCTCCATGCCGGGTCCCGCTCCTGCCGTAAACGGCCTCAACCAGAGCGCCTGGGCTGGGTAAGCACGCGATCCCATATTTTCAAAGCGCTGTCTTGTTGGGTTGGACCGAAAAGGCGGCGCTTTTTAAATTGTTCAATGGTATTGGACTTAAGCTGACGTGTTTATCAGAAACAACAATTTCGATGCTCGCGGTGGAGCTGGCGGAAACTGGGCTGGTGGCCCAGGTGGTCCCCCTGGCCCTGCCTTTGATGCTGCTGGCCCTACTCCCGGCCAGACTGGCTGGGTTGCTGGAGGCGCCCGTCCTCCCCAGGGCGGCGGCGGCTTCAACCCCAACGCTTATCGCGGTACCCTCGATGTTCGCGCTGGTGGTGGAGCTAGTGCCGGCGGTGGTGGCAACTTTGCCCGCGGCTCTGGCGACGGCCAGTGGCGCGATGGAAAACACATCATTGGTCCCGCGAACCCGCGCGCCGAGAAGGAGTTGTTCGGTACTCCCGACGACCCGTCGAAGCAGCACACGGGGATCAACTTTGAGAAGTATGATGACATTCCTGTCACTCCTTCCGGCCGCGACCCGCCCGAGCCGGTCCTCAGCTTCTGTGCTCCTCCCCTTGACGCTCATCTGATCACCAACATCGAGCTCGCACGGTACAAGGTTCCCACGCCCGTCCAGAAGTACTCGATCCCCATCGTCATTGGTGGTCGTGATCTCATGGCCTGCGCCCAGACCGGCTCAGGCAAGACGGGTGGTTTCCTGTTCCCCATTTTGTCGCAGGCCTTCACCCATGGTCCGTCCCCCATTCCGGCCGGCCAGGGCGGCGGCTATGGTCGCCAGCGCAAGGCGTACCCCACCACATTGGTCCTTGCCCCGACACGCGAACTTGTCTCTCAGATTTACGACGAGTCTCGCAAGTTCGCCTACCGCTCTTGGGTCCGCCCTTGCGTTGTCTATGGTGGTGCCGAGATCGGACCTCAGCTTCGCCAGATCGAACGCGGCTGCGATCTCCTCGTCGCCACCCCCGGCAGACTTGTCGATCTCATCGAGCGTGGTCGCATCTCTCTGTGCAACATCAAGTATCTGGTTCTTGATGAGGCTGATCGCATGCTTGACATGGGTTTCGAGCCCCAAATTCGCCGCATCGTTCAGGGCGAGGATATGCCCGGTACTGAGGGCCGCCAGACGCTCATGTTTTCGGCCACCTTCCCTCGCGACATCCAGATGCTTGCCCAGGATTTCCTGAAGGACTACGTCTTCCTGTCTGTCGGCCGTGTCGGCTCGACCTCCGAGAACATCACTCAGAGAGTTGAATACGTCGAGGACGTTGACAAGCGCTCGGTGCTCCTCGACATCCTTCACACTCACGGTGACGGCGGTCTCACACTCATCTTCGTTGAGACGAAGCGCATGGCAGACTCTCTCTCGGATTTCCTCATCAACCAGGACATGCGCGCCAACTCCATTCACGGTGACCGCACTCAGCGCGAGCGTGAGCAAGCCTTGAAGCAGTTCAGAGACCGTGTCTGCCCTATTCTCGTGGCCACTGCTGTTGCCGCTCGTGGCTTGGATATTCCCAATGTCACCCACGTTATCAACTACGATCTGCCCACGGATATTGACGACTACGTCCATCGTATCGGTCGTACCGGCCGTGCTGGAAACACCGGTATTTCCACGGCCTTCTTCAACCGCGGTAACCGAACCATCGTTAGAGAGCTCATCGATCTTCTCAAGGAGGCCAATCAGGAGGTTCCCGGATTCCTTGAGACCATTGCTCGCGAGTCCTCCTATGGCGGCGGAAGCTCCCGTGGCCGTGGTGGAGGTGGTGGTCGTGGTCGCGGTCGTGGCGGCAACACCGATTTCCGCAAGTACGGCGGCGGCGGTGGAGGTGGTGGCGGCTTCGGCGGCGCACCCCCCAACTCGGGCTACGGAGGCGGAGGCTTCGGTGGCGCACCCCCCGCTTCTGGTTATGGTGGCGGCGGCTACGGCGGTGGTGGTGGCGGCTACGGCGGCGGCGGAGGCGGCTACGGCAACCCTGGAGGTGCCGGCGGCCAGTCGTGGTGGTAAATACCACCACACTAGTTCGTGGACGCTTCCTTCGTGGCCTTCTTCTCGCGGCGTTTCTCCTGGCCGGCATTTTCCCTTTTCACGTTACATCATTGCAAAGCCTTCGACATACAACACTCGGCTTTTCGTTTTTACATTCGGTTTTTAATGGCGGCGATCATGACCTTTTCGACCTTGCGAGGTTAGCGAGGATCAGGCTCCAGGGTGCAGACATGGGTTCTGACGATAGATCGGATTTGTTTGTTCCCAAAATACACAAGGAACTCCGGACGACATGATACCCTTAGACGCACAAAAGCTTGGGGCTTCGACAGCAACGACTGCACGTGCGATTTTCGCATTGTTTGCAGCCTATGGTTGATAGATCTAGTGTTACTAGATGTTTCTCAACCCTTACGATCGTCATGTTTCCGCGCTTGCTCTATTTTCTCTGTGGGCCTTAGCGTTCTGATAGAAAATGGGGTCATGGCACGCCGCACATCATGTTTTTTTGCTGCACTTTACACATATCTCATAGACAAAAGTGGATTTCTCGGTTCTCTGGTTGGGGTTAGCGAACGACAACGGCCGGGCACTCTCACCTCCGGGCGCGCTGCGACACTGTGATAGAGAACTCCAAAAGATAGACTGGGATCTTTCGTCAGTTGAGGACGAGAGTGGTTGGAGGAGCATGATACCCTTTTCGGAGAAGAAGATCTGGCAGAGAAGGGGATTTGCTTCTTGGCTCTCATATTACGGCACAGGAAAACCAAAGGCGTCTGCGGAAGACAGGCATTGGCAAAGGGTCGAGGCTTCTGCAGAGGCTTGGTTGAGATGAAGCAGTCGTGGAACAGGGACAGACGCTGTCCCATAAGCCATGGCATGAGACCAGTCGGCACTGAGGAGTCCATAAAAAAACTAGCAACTTTCACTTTCCCTGACGTCTGATGTACTTGTGCAACATTTCGTCCGATGTGTCTTCCCAGTAGTAATGTGACGCGTTGCAGTTTCAATGAAGCCTTCGCTCACTCGGCTCAGCGCTTTACATATCCTGCGATGAGGCAGACGGTAGAAACAACTTGTAGGTAAATGGTCTCTGGAGGTGGTTCCCAAAGTTGGGCTGAATGGAATTTGATAGCATCTGCAGCGTTAACCGAGGGCTGTTAATTTGCTTGTTTTGACATCTCACGACCAAGCACAGTGCACCACTATAAAGTCTCAACATTGGAGATGTGCTTTAATTCACTTTGAGGATTCATTCAGTATGGTGGTCTATCGTGTCTCTATTCTGGTAGCTTCATTTGAATGGTTACTCCAACGCCAAGTAAGAATCTACCCATGTAGCCAATACCGGACGTTCTGCGCATCTATCTTGTTTTCGTAAGTTCATGACATCAAATCCTCCAAGATGGCCTCCAGTTCGTCTTTTCTAAAGGGGAGGCTCAGCAGCTCTGTGCCTAACGAGTCCTTATGGCTCGTGATGATCTGATGGTCGTGGAATCTGTTTTGACTTGTCAGTTCTCTTTTTTTTTTGCATGCTACTGTGAAAGGGTGGGATGTATAACTTACTCCTTGAGCAGCGTCCGGAAAGCCATCTCGGAACTGCAGATGAATTCCTCAACTGCTTTGTTGTATACCATACGGTACTCCACCGCTGGCCCCTCGCCGGTGCTGTTGCTGCCGCCTTCGTCCATGGCTACGAGTACCTCGGTGACCAGTAGCCTGAATAGACTCTTTGCGTTTTCGGGCAGACTGCGCAGCACAAAGGCCACGCCTTCTTTTCCGCCCACGCGCCGCGCTTTCCGGCCGAGTAATTCGTGGACTTCGTCGACGACGTCGATCTCGGGGCCGAAGGGGGCGAAGGTGGTGCAGTCGTGGAAGACGAAGTTGAAGGAAGACCGCTGGCCGCTGTCCCAGAGGAAGGGGAAGTCGGGCGTGTCGGCCGAGCCGACAAGTCGGATTTGGGGGTGAGCGGCGAGCTGGGCGAGGATAGACTGCGACCCGGCTTTCCGTAGGGGGGTGGCATCGATGGAGTTTATGAAGAGGATCAGGGTGGTCGTGGGGGTGGAGGCGAGAAAGGACAGGAGGCTTTGGGCCATTGCCACGGGCGTACCAGCTGTGAGCTTGTGGGATATGGCAGTGCCGATGGTGGAGAGGATCTCGCGCATCGAGGTAGTACGGACATAGCCGTTGATAATGACGATCTTACTCGGTGGGGAAGAGTGGTCATTGGAGGACAGGTAGGTGGCGAACTGATGGAGGAGGCGCCGTTTGGATCCATAGCCATACAAGCAGGCGCTGAAGCCCTGGGACAACTCGAAGGCCCATTGAGGGAAGGATTCGGCGTGAAGGGACTGGAGGAACTGTACATCTTTGGCGTGTGGGTCTTGTATCGGGCGCAATATGGAGAAATACTCCTCGTGGGTGAGGAGATCCAGGGATGAGAGATTGTTGCCCGATGTCTTGGTCAGACCGGGCTTGTTCTGGTAGAAATACTGCTCGTGAGGAGGCAAGTCTCTCGGCGGCGTCGGGGAGCGCTTACGCGCTGTGGTTATGGTACCCTTTCGTGGCCTCCCAGGGCCTCTCTTGGAGGGTGTTGTGGGGATGGGTTCTTCTTGCTCTCCTTCGTCCTCCTCCTCGTCGCTGGACTCGTATATCTCCCTCGCGATGTCCTCCTCCTCGACCTCGTCGTCGCTGATGGCACCGCCGACCACCCGATCGATCAGAGCTCTTGCGCTCTTGCGTCGCGCCGACCGGTCGGCATTGTTTTTCCGACTTGGGGTATCCACGCTGTTGATGCCGTTCAACTTGATAGGTGTCGCGACGACGGCCTTTTGGCGCAAGGCAGAGGGTGTTGCGACCTGGCCATTCGCTTTTGGTGGCCGTCCAGGTCGTCTTTTCGTCGGAGTCGGCTCGACGGACAGTTGCGTCTCGCTAGTGGTGTTCTCGACTTCGATCTCTGCAGCTTTTGAGATCGCTGATCGCCGCGCAGAGGCTACTGCTCCTCTGCTGCGTTTCGGAGAGGTCGCATCGTCAGGGACTTCGTATGGATCAGCTTCCAGAGAGCGCTTTTGCGATGAACGTGCTGTTGGCTCTTGCCCCGAGACTTTGCGTCGAACCATCTTCGTTTTGCTTTACTAACTGGGTAGTCTGTTTGGGTGCGCCATGTTGCATTCACTCAACTCGTGCAACTCAATCCAGGCCCCTGCGGCGCGGTCGGCTGAGACGCGTCTACCCCAGATTTTTTCCAATTAGTGGGTGGCCCAAGCTCCCATGTACCTTGTACCAGACAGACAGGGGTATGAAGCCTTGGTTCAACGACATCCCTTTCCCTGGGACCTTGAAGGCATGTCAAGTGAAAACATCAAACTGTGTCTTGAAGAAAAGCCCGCTCATCATGAATCTCAACCTATCGGCATCAGTCAATATATTTAAGCTATTAGCTAAGCCATCGTTGTGTCTCCCGCATGCAACTATTGCCACGTTTGACAATCTTCCCGTTCCTCTTGACAAGCTCTTTACCCAAAGCGGGAAAAAGACGGACATCAGAGCTGTTGTTCTCGACAAAGACGACTGCTTCGCCTATCCCGAAAGCAGCCAAGTCTACGATGCTTATAAGGTAGGTAGACAGCCCAGTTACTTTAGTTCATTGCATCGGCCTTCCGTATTCACGTGTCCTCTTGAATACATGGATGCTAAGGAAACAGAAATGTTTCGAAGCTTTGCGTGAAGCGTATCCCGGGCGCCGTCTCTTAATCGTTTCAAATACGGCTGGCGCCAGCAGCTGGGACCGCGATGGAAAGCTGGCAGCCGAAGTGCAGAAAGCCACAGGCGTTGCCGTCCTTTCCCACCAGGTGAAGAAGCCAGGTTGCGGCCATGAAATCATGGCCTACTTTCAGAAACACCCTGAGACAGGCGTCACCGGCCCCCATCAGATCGCCGTGGTTGGTGACCGGCTCGCAACTGACATGATGCTTGCCAACATGATGGGCAGCTGGGGTGTTTGGGTCAAAGATGGCGTAGTCCCCCATCAGCAGAAAAGCATTGTGAGCACGATGTCATCACTTGCCAGAAGCAGCAGCCATACTGACGCCCCACAGTTCTCCAGGTCAGAGAGAAGTTTGGCGCCCTACCTGTTCGCACGCGGACTCTCGGCCCCGGAGCCCTCCAGCCCTTTTGAGTGAGCCAGCCAGAACTTCAGACGGCCCCTCCCCAGGCCCTATCTCGCCAATGAGTTGATCGCCGCTCAGCGCTCACATGAGCGATTCCAGATGGTGAGTCACGGCACACTCGAGCCGCGTTGGGGCATTCAATGGCTACGGTACCCGGCGAGCGGGCGTTTAATGCCTTCCACAGAACGCCTATTGGCGGAGGGCCTCCGGTGTCGCTATCTCAACAAAGTCGAAACGGGTGATTGGTTGCCGCTGGAGCAGCAACAGTGAAGTAATCACGCGAGTCCTGGTTGGTGTCAATGATGGGATCACATGGGCCTCAGGCCCAGATAAGGACTCCGTCGGTCAGGCGTTGCGATCGTGAGGGCCGACTCGACTTAATTAAGAGACAACCACCGCCGAGATTTGCGATATAGAGGGGGGGTAGAGGAAGAAGGTTATTACCACCAAATGCTTTGGCGATTGTCCTATTGATGCGATGGACGTGTTGGGGATATGTCATGTGTGGGGGTGTCATCGAGCCAGCAATGTACCAGCACCGCAGCAACCCCCGCCCAGGTCAGAGTCAATGGTGGCCCTCAATTGATAGGAAACTCCTATTGTTCACTGCTGCTCTCGAGACATCAGATGAAAGTTCAAGAGATGCCCCTCCAGGTTATATAGCTTGCCTGCCTTCCTGTTTTGAGAACACCAATTCCTACCTACCGACCACCCACCACCCAACTCTTCTTCCTCTCCTTCCTTTCCTCACGCTTTACTTCTACGCTTCCACAACCTAACCTCGCTCACATCGCGATCGACACTTGCCATACAAACATCCTCGTTCACATCGCGATCAACATCTTCTCATAACATCCACGCTACCCTTGCTTCCTCTCGCTACATTCGCTTTCCCCTCATTTGCTTCTCCCAACCCTCGGACTGCAAGCCATTTTCTCAACGTCGAGATGGGTGGCAGAGTTTGGGACCGCGATGAGGAGCGGGTGTTCTGGAACGAAATGATTCCCAAGTCGCCGAAGCGTCTCGGAATCGACACCACTGCACCTCAGCACTCCTGGGATGAGCTAGCCGACGAGATGAAGCTGCGTTTCCCTCCGCCCCGCCGCCGGGAGTATACCGGCCTTGGTCTTTGTAAGTATCGCGCGTGCTTCTATCCATGTGGCAGTCAGGCATGTTCACGGTCGCTAACTCTTTGCAGTCGAGCATTGGTTCCAGAATGTCGAGAAGGGCCGTGTGTCGCCGAATGGCCATGTCTTCGTCAATCGGTACAGCAGAAGACGTACGCACTCACTCCCCTTTAATATTGCCAATATCCTGAACAGAACTAACTCGCGCACGTAGGGGAAGAACTGGGAATCCCCAAGACACAAACAGGATTCGGGCCCAAGGGCCAGCGTAGCAAGGGACCGAAGAAGAGCAAGGTGGTCGCTCGTGCCGCTGCCAGCGCGGCTGGTGCTTCGGCTGCAGCCAGCGGCTCACAGGTCATCACTGGCTCGCATGTGGCTGGCGGTTTTCAACAACCATACATAGCCAATGCCTACCACAATGTCTACGGCAATCCCTATGACAATGGAGGATATGGTTGTGCCCACCCTGCGGCCAATAACGCCATGGGTTATTTGAGCGCCCAGTACGGATCCGGTCCTGGCCAGGCCAATGGCTACGGTGCGCCTTCCACCCGCACGCCCGTCAACGCCTACCGGTCGACAAACTTCCATGTTGATGCTCATGCTGATGCTGATGCTGTCGATTCCTTGATGAGTATGCGAGGAGCTTTGCCCCGCGATGCTCGCGATGACCAGCGTCAGTATCCCCCATCTGGCCGAGGATCAGATGCTACGAGGGCCGCGATCCCATCTGGCAACATGTCATCCAATGCGTCCCCGGCTACTAGCTTCGGTTCGACACACGGCCAGCCCTCGTTCAGTCCCGCCGACCCGCTGCATCAGAACTCTGCGTCTGGTCAAGAGTGGAACGCCCCGAGCGGCCAGGATGGCCATTATAACACCGAGCCAAATCACAGGTCCTCAACTACTAGCACTGAGTCTACCCGCGGTCATGGCGCCTTCAGTGCTCGCTCGGAGAACGGCATCCCTGGCCAAGGATCATATGGCCGTAATGCTCATTATGGCAACGGATACCAGTACCCTACCCAGGTGCATGGAATGAGACAACACCGCGGTGCAGAGCCCCCGTATGGCAACCATCTGCCCAGCCAGTGGCAGACCAACAGTCAGATTCTGTACAACCGGGCTCGTTCCACGGGCTCGAACTCGTACGGACAGAACGGCAATGTCGCCTCGCGCCGGTACCCATCTCCCGCCCTAGGTTCAGGCACAGCCCAGCAGCGGCATGGATCTTCCCAGGCCGCCATCCACCAGCCGATTCCCTACCGCCCGGCGCTCTCTTCTGAACGCTCGCATGGAATCCAGCCTCCCGCTGGCCGCGCCGCTGATGCTGCGGATGAGGACGACGAAGACAGCTTGTTCGTTGGCCCGCCGATTGCCGACATGGGATATTGATTCAAAACGCACAGCCAACTGTGCACTCCAGGACGAACAATTGCATCCTGGGAGTCACTGGCAGGACCTACGTCTGCATTTTCACATCAAGCGAGCCCTTTGAGAAGATCAGATGCTTTTTCCGGATGCCATCTCAAATTTTCTTGTCCATTGTCGCGATGAATCACAGCATTTACTCTCAGCAGTTGTGATCCCGGTTCTTCGTTTTTCAGCCGTCACGGCCTCGATATCCTTTCTAATGATTGCGGTCTAATATTCACCCCCGAGAAACCGACATGTTCGCCATCCTAGCCTTTCCTTTTGACGGCAACGATCTCAGCTCTCTCATATCGACGAGCGCAATCCCGTCTTTACCCCGGAAACCGACATGTTCGCGATCCCAGCCTTTTCTTTCGACAGTTACAATCTCAGCCCTCTCTATCAACGAGCGCGATCCCGTGTTTACCCCGGAAACCGCTCTTGCCGCGATCCCAGCTTTCCACTTTCTCGGCGGTCACGATTTTGATTATCTTCTTGATAACCATAATCTAAGATCTACCCCCGGAATCAGTATGGACGCAGCTCGGCCTTTTTCTCTCAATGATCCATGATCCAATATCTACTTCTGGAACCGGCATGGATGCCCTAGCTGTTGCCTCCCGGCGATCACAGTCTTGATTCTCTCTCAATGATATGCGGTCTAGTATTTACTTTCGGAACCAGCATGAATGCTTCTCAGCTTTCTTTGTTGTCCCACGTTATTCAACATACTCACCTCCGGAAAGCCTGGCGCCTTCGCATTTACTGGCAGAAACCGACCATAAATGTTAGGATCAACATCGTTCAGGTCTTTCCGTCCACGGTCCGGCATTCAATTCGAGGTACCTAGTGTAGTACAATTCTTTTTGTGGCCATTTGTTTTGTTTTCATGCGTTCCTTTGGTATTTCTTTTTGGACGAGAGTGAGATTCACGTTTGTGGATGGCAGTAGTGTTTGATCTGACATGGCGGGTTGTACTGCGTAGGCTTTTGTTCTGTGTAGATTTCCAATTGTTTCCTTCAATCACGATTAATGACAGTTTCTAACATCTCAAATTGTAGTCCCAACCCAAAGCCAAGCCAGCCTGTTGAAACAGCCACCCCCAGGAGGATATTGTTCATGTTGGTTTGCATTTCTTAGTTTTCTTTTACTAACACCGGCCTTATTCTATCTGTTAGTTAATTTGCCCCCTTTCTTACATTGTACAATTTCCCTCCCCCCTTCCAATATCAGTATCCCACAGCATCCAGCACCCCACTACCTGAACCCGCTCTTCCCCTTCTTCTTCGCCTTCTTGTGAGGCCTGCCCCCATATGCCCCAGGTACTATTTGTGACATGACAGGTTGCGACGTGCTCATGGGCATCTGCGATGGCTGCCCAAAACTAATAGCTTCTCGCGGTTGGCTCGCGGCAACGACGATGACAGGCAGCGGCTGCGATTCAGCCATCGCCATAGAGGCAGGCCCATCCGAATGAGCCCGCGAGGCGAGCTTCTCCTCCTTCTTGCGCCTCTTTTCGGCCTTTTTCAACTTCCTGATGTATGCCGCATCCAGCTCCTCGCCCTTCCAGGGAGTCCAGTCGATCTTGCCCTTCTCAAGGCCACGATCCCAATGCGACTGCAGTGCCGTCTGGCCCTTCGCCGCGGTTACCGGTTTCATGTAGGCATACTCACGTAGGTGTACGCTGACTGGTGCTTCTTCGTCTGGATTTTCAGTACGTCCCCGTGTAGGGAGATCTGGCTCTTCTTGAGACAGCCCGAGGAGAGGCGGCGAGCTACGGTAGTCCGTAGAGCTCTGTGATGCCACCTGTAAGTGATCTCCATCTCCGGTCGTCTCAGTGGCGGCTTTATCGCCCGCTTTGGTAGCTATACCAATCTCTGAGAGATAGATTTCCGCTGCCATGCGCTGCAGACTCTCTCGGACATGCTGATCCTTGACTGCCAGCGGCTCCATGAATATGTCTTCCAACCTCGCAACTAAATCGTCCAATTCGGAACCAGAAATCCGAATGCCACTAGGCGGTGGATGTAGCACGCCGTGCTCTTCCATCATCTCGTGCTGTCGATTCTTCCACTCTGAAGCAACACGGAGCAGCACCTCCACGCTTCTCCGAGGGCCAACCAAATCCAAGAGGGAGTGGCGAGGCATGACGCCATCCCGCGTCTCCTTCTGGATAGCATGGCTGATGAACCCATGTTCGGGATTCTCTTCGTCATCAGAAATGTTGCCCTCACCGGTAGCCATGCGTCCGCCCAGTATCTCAAAGTTGGTAATCCTCTGAACTGCCGGTTCGGATATTTCAGCATCCGTCACAGGCTCCTCTCCTCTATCCTTCGCCTCAGCAAACCATGGGCGCTCATCGTACCCGTCTGGCACAACGAAGGCGCTCTCCATGGTGTGCAAGAATTTGAGCCGCTCTCGCCTCCGGAGTTTGTTTCTCTTTCTTATCAAACGATCCGGGGCAGACACCCTAACGCCCGGCTTATCTGACCAGGCGCAGAGCGCGGAGCTCAGGCTCAAGTCGTCCCCCAGAGCCAACAGCTGGAAGAACTTGGCATTCGACTTTTTCAGGAAATCCAGTCCTTCGGTGTTGGCCTCAACCCCGGCACGTCGGGCCACTGGAAGCATTCCCATGCTGGAGAATTTCGGGGGGTCTTTGAGAGACACCATTTCATTGTGGTACTGAAGTGGCATTCCAGGCTCGGGGTTGATGAACCAAGACACTGTCATCTGAGCGTCCTTGGGCGACCGCACACAAACAAAGCATGTTCGTTGGCGGTTGAGGTATGCTGTTGGCGACACATCAAGCCTGAGCGCTGGATCGGTGCTGTCCCTTCGGTGAGGACAAGCGGCGAGAACGTCAAGCGACAGTTTGCCGTCACTTGTCTCCTTCGTCGCGACAAGAAACAATATTGTGGTGGTGAGGATGAAGGCTTGGGAAGAATCCAGCGGTGACGGCTTCATGCTCAGTACTTTTTGAGTGCCGGTCTGGGGGCGGTAAAGCACGAACTTCTGGGTGGCGTCAAGGAATCTCCCCATGTCCACGTCAAACAAGTGTATGACTGTGCTGTTGCACATCAGAAGCAAGCGTGGCCGCTCAGCCTCTAGTTCATCAGACCTCGCGGATGGACTTCTTGACCCGTCTCTCACATTTAAAGCACTCCGATCCAGACTCAGCCACAGGATTCCGTGTTGTTCTTGCAGTTGTGGCATTTTTGGAGCAATCCCTGTTTCGGGACCTGTGAGAATATTTCCACACATCTTCATGATCGGTCTCAACACCTTCGGCCGCGCGGCTCGACGGCCGGTAATCTCCCATATGCTCCAATGGCCCGCCTGGTCAATGATGGTAAGCTGGGGGCAATGTCCGTCGTTATTGGCCCTAAAAGAAACATTGGTCTGCGCATTGCCTCCTGTTTGGTCGCTTCGAATCGAAAATAAAGGATTTGCAAACAGTTGTGCCGAGCTGGAAGCATCTCCTGATAAGCCCGCGGTGTGTGTGGGAATCCTCTTTAATTCTGGTTCACACACGGCCGTCATCGTAGCCTTTTGCACCAAGAGCCAGCGTATGGGATTAAATTTGGTCCGATCGATGGCAAACTTGATGAGAGAAATGGGCTGACTATCTTGACACCATTCACCACTAATGCCGAGATTTGGTTTGTGAAGGTCGGCTCTGATGTCTTCGGATTCCCAAGACCATTCTTCTTTCAAGAGACTGATGAATCGCAATATGTGGCCTGATTCACCGGAAGCGAATGCCAGTACTGGATGGGCCTTCCCCATGGATGCTACATCTCGTAAGTCCGAAACTTCCCCTGTGGCTAGAAGGCTCGAGGTGCTGGTGGGTGGGAGCTGCGTTCCAGGATGAGTGGCGTTGGTCATCTCCTCAGCGAGGAGCATCTCGGTATCTTCGTCTGCGAGACAAGCTTCAGGGTAGTTGTTGAGGAGCCAGTTCTTTTGCGACCTGGCGAGGCGCCAAACAGGCAGATCGCCCGAGAGACCCTCTGTCCGCTCTGGCCCAAACCATTGCGTGAAAGGTGCTACCTGCAGAAAATGCGGAGCTAAATCCCGTCAGCATCCAGGAAAAAAAGGGCGGTTTTTGGAGCGAATGGCATACCCTCTTGCCTGGTGCGGTTCGTTCGAAGTTCTCCGATGCTATTTTCGCCCTGCGCCGGGACGTATGTCAAGCGGCCAAAATTCCCGTCAAAGTGCGGCCGCAAATCTAGCTGCCTCAGCGGCTGCGCCCGGCGCCAAGCGGTAGTCGGATCAGCCATTGGGACCGATATGAACGAAGGCAGGAGACGAAGAGATGCTCAGGCGCATGTCTTTGACGATGAGACACTCGTCAAAAGTCGAAAACCACCGTTTTTGGAATAGAAAATGCGCTTCTAGCAGGGATTCAAATGACGGAGATTAAATTTCAAGAGAACTTAAGCTTCTGCATGGACCTGCCAGAAAACAGACAAGATACTGAAGCTTCAGTTCCTTCCTGAATGCCATCAGGAAAACGGCGAAGTGAAGCTTTGTTCAGGGTGGATGGGTGAGGAAGAGGGTTAGGGTCCTTATCAGCCATCCACCAATCAGAGCCCGATAAGACAGCCTGCATCTGCGGTTCCCCGGAAACCATTCCCAGAGCGGACGTAACGTACACAAACGGCTGGTCGTTCAGAAACTTGCGACACACAACCATCTTCCACACAAGCAGCCACAACGATAATACCACACACAGACTCGGCGTCGCAAACACCGTATCTACAATGGCATCCGTTTTTGAGCCGTCGCACTCTACCAGCCGCCCCCCGATTGGGGGGCCGTCGCTGGCCGACACCCTCCCAAGCATCAACTTCGGCTTCGACGAGCTGCGTGATCGCATGGCCAAGTTCACCGCCAAGTTCGACGCCTTCATCGAGCAGGGCCGCAAGCGCGTGCTGGAGGAGAGGAACCAGTTTCGCATGAACGTGGCCGAGCTCCAAGGTAGGCAATCCCCCCAGACCACTTTCCCTCCCCAGAATTTGTGTCTAACAACCCCCTAGAGGACCAGCGTATGAAGAAGAAGGACATCGAGATCCTACAGCTCAAGACAAACTCCTACCAACAAACCATCTCCAAAGAGATTGCCGAAACGCGCGAGATGCAAACGGCGATTGCTTCGCTGACTGCGCAGCGCGACAAGCAAGCCGCCACGCGCGACGCACTCAAGGCGCAAATTGCCTCGACGCAGAAAGAGATTGACGCGCGCCTTACAGCGCAGCGGGCGCACGCGGCGCAAGTCGAAGCACAGGCGCGATTCAATGTGCCGGAGCTCGACTTCTGGGTGACGAACCTTTGCCTGCGCATCGAAGGCGCCGGAGCCGAGGACCGGCTCAAGTTTGTCTACACGCATGTGGACGAGAAGAGCTGGGAACGCGAGGCGTGGTTTGAGCTCAGTATGGGGGGTCGGGACTACGATGTCAAGCACTGCAGGCCGAAATTGGAGAGGGAGAAGGTCGAGCGCGTGCTGGAGCGAGTGAACGAGACGAGGGAGTTGGCGGTGTTGCTGAAGGGCATGAGGGAGCTGTTTGTAGAGTCGATGAAGTCCTGATGGGGGTTATTGCTATTGGATAGAGTGGTGGTTCAATCTTCAGATCGAGTGCTCCAGTATTTCTCAAGATATCTCACGCCCCTGATAGCGTCAAGAAAAATTCCGATCCTTCTCGTTCACTAGGATGGTACGGGTTGCGCTAGGGTTCCTCTAGCTTTATGGAGGTAACCCCTTGGTAGCAAACTGATGTGCAGTCAAACTCCCGACGAAAGCTGCGCTTAAGTTAGATATATGTGCATTCTTCCGGTGATTCTGAAGCAAGTAGAAGCAAATAAAGTGAAATAAAATAAAAGGTAAATGTGACGAAAGAAACGGTTACAAAAGATCCCAGCCAGGGACTGATTTGGTCGCAAAAGACAGCCACTTTCAGCCCCAACAACCCCGCTAAACACGACCAGCGACGCGCCGTCCCGCGGGGCACAACTTAACCACAACTCAGCAACGACATCGACATCAACGTCAACCCCACTATCTTCATTCGCAGAAGCGACACCGCCCACATCCAAGATGCCCGGCGATGAGCGAAGCGAAAAGCAAGCGGCGGCCCAGCAGGCTGTGGACATCCTCCATGAAATCTCGACTATTTTGGTGAGTGAGCCGCGCCCCCCAAACCCACTTGCACGCTGACTAGCCCCACAGAACTGCCATCTTGACCGGCGGACACTGTCCATTTGCATCTCAATGATTGAGAATGGCGTCAACCCCGAGGCGCTCGCGGTAAGTGATAAGTGATGCTTTCTACTCTCCGTATCCGGGTTATCTGGGGACCTACCCCATGCGTCGCTCCTCGAAGCACATCTCTCAATCGCGGTCATATTGTCTCACTCACTCACTCGTCATCTAGGCGGTGGTAAAGGAGCTCCGGAAAGAGGGTCAAGAATCCCAAATAGAATCATCGGCCACCGGTGCGCGGCGAAGATGAATGAGACGGCACACAGAGCCAGGCCATGAGTACATTACCACTCAGCTGATACCCACCACCAAAACTACAACCCCATTTATCATCGCCGGACATCACACAACACTTCAGTTCACGGCCGTTACTTCACATATAACTAGTATCCTGGGTGGACAAACACCGATGATGTTGGTATCAAAAGCGACGACGCATATTTCTAGTCCGCCGGCGCCATTACGGTACTCTAATGTCATTATGATGCGGAACTCCTTTGCCCGCTTTCCATGCGTTTGTTTTTCCACCCAAAAATGTATGTTGAGTACAGCCAAGCAATGATAATAATCCCACGCAAGCGAGAAACCTCCATGTAGCTGGGCCAATTACGACCTACCCGCCCAGACCAAATCCTATCCCCCTTCCATGCCATGTGCCTGCAATCCAATGAACACAATACGGCGTTTCCATTTCCAGGACGCGCTGCCCATATTCTCATCGGATGCTGAGACCCATCCGTATCCTAACCCATGTATACCATCAATTCAATTCAGCTCAATCCGGTCCAACTCACAAAAGCAACCCAGCAGGACCAACCGCAATCTCTCAGCGGTGGCCGAAAAGCACAATCTGCTCCTCTTCATCGTCCTCATCTTCATCGCATCCATCTTCACTACTACTGCTGCTACTCTCTTCTTCCTCCTCGCCCTCCTCATCACCATCCACGCCGCCGTCAGAGGTAAGCCCCCGCGTATCGTCACCGCTCCGTCCCCAGAAGTCAAGCATGTCCTCGTCTTCCCCATCTTCATCTTCCGAATCGTCTGTATCGCCCGGGCGCGTCAGTCCACGTTCAAGTGCTCTGCTGGGAGCGGCGGGAACGACACTGGGATTCGAAGATGATGCAAGGGTAGTGGAGATGCCCGCTCCAGATGCAAGCAACTCTGCGGCGGAAGTAGCAGCAGCAATCGGTGAGGTAACAGCAGGGGCAGAGGCAGAGACAATCGCTGGGCCGGATGGTACAGACCGAGCGAGGTCGCGCGGGGCAAACAACCTGGACAGAACGGAAGGGCCCGCGGCGCGTTCGGCGCGGTCACGGGCTCTGGCGCTTCGACGAAGCTGGCGAGCGAGGGCTGCGATATCAGGTAGGGCTTCCGCTGCTAGCTCCGACAGACGCCGTCCGGAGGGGATGCGCGTCGTCCCGGGTTGGGAACGAGTTGCGGCAGTGGATGATGTGTCAAAATCCTGGCCCGGCATGTGCAGTAATTGTTGCTGAATGGTGTTGTACGAGGAGCAGAGTGAGCACTTGAGCCCGAGCCAGTGGTAGGCGGTCTGGCTCTTGGCGGAACAGTCATTGCACGAGACAATGGCGCGGGCGTCGCGATACTCGGGCGGCATGGGCTGAGTGAGGATGGCCATGTCGAAGTTACGGAACTGGGCGTCCATGTTGACACAGCTCTTGTTGCAAAGAGGGCACTTGTACGACGACTGCATGTGCTGGTCGAAGCAGCGACGGTGGATGCTGTGCCCGCACTGCATGAAGATGATGGGTCTGGGCGAGTTGAACATGTACTCGCCACAGATCGGACAGTCACAGTCAATCGACCGCTCGATACACTTGTGCCCCGTTGTCATGGAGATGCACGCCATACATTTCTAAGCGTGGGTTGGTTAGTTTGTTCGTGGAAAAGGGGCTAACCTCTGGCTGCTTACCTTGCAGTGGAAGAAGTCCTTGCCCAGCCCTTGGCCAACCCGACAGAGCCCGCAGTCGTTGCAGTGATAGATGGACTTATTCGGATCGTCATTCCACAGCTTACAGACGCCACAAAAGTAGTAGGCCGCGGACTCCCCACAGCCGATGCAGGTATCTGAGGCCTTCTGAGCACAGCCGCAGAGCATACAAAGCATGTGTTTGGTGTCCCTGCGCGGCAGGGCATGGTCTTCAACAGCGTCGTGGCAGAAGCGGCAAGTGTACCACTTTTCACAAGTGGCGCACTGCATCTTTACATTTCGTCGGTAATGCTCGCACCCGAGAACGGGCTGGCCGTGATCCTCAATGCCCATTTTTTCGACGTGGGCTACTAGGTCGTCGTCTGCAGGTGGTGCGTTGGGCACATATGTCCTCCTCCGGTCGGCCTCACTGACGGGCAGATCCAACGGCCCCGTCATATCACCGAGAGGATTCAAAAACTTCAAGGCCTGCTGTAGAGCTCCAGACGGCTCGACATCCCGGCGGTCGTGAACGCTGCGACCGGTTGGGGACTCTGGGCTCAGGGTCGGGCTCGTCGGCGGCGCGTGGCGTGATTTTGAGTTGTTGTACCCTTCCATCAATAATTGGTGGACCAACTGATCCTTTAGAGTTTGCGACACACCCATTGCCTGGATCGCTAGGATCTTTTGCCTCAACTCGCCATTTCCGTCGTCTTCTGGTAACGGAGTGTTCCGACTAGCCTCGTCGAGCCATACAAGCCCACGAATCACCCCGTCTGCGCTCCTGGGCGACCCCGTCTGTGCCGTCGGTTGGCCGCCTTGTTCTGTGCTCGCTGGACCGGGTTCTTCTGGAACGGCGCGGTCAAGAGTGTTCCGGCGGGAGCTCGTCCTCGGGCCCGGTGTCGGTGGTTGGGCTACAGAAATGCTCGACGTTCTGGAACGCCGGCTCGGCGGTATCCTCCCGCTCCCATCGCCATCTAGCTCCAGGATTGCATCTTCAGCAAAGGGGGCCGCCTCTCCATCGGATCGTGTTCGGTGGTGTCGAAGTGCTGGCGGCTCCTCGGTGGCGAACCCCGACGAAAAGCGGCGGGCCTGTCGCAGGACGGGGTTAATGATGAAGTTCGACACCAACGACGGCATTGCGTCCCTGTGCGCAGGGAGGGCGCTTTCAATCACCAACAATCAGGGCCGCAATCGGGGGCCGATGGTGCAAGCGTTGGGAAAGAGGAGGTAAAATTACAGGAGACAACAGAGCAGTGTGTTAGGAGTGGGAGGAGAATTGAAACTCCCGTCGAATAGATTGGAGCCATTGGGCGCATGCCGCCAGTCTATCTCACCCTCGTCCGGAACTGGATTGCTGATCCCTGACAGTTAGTGATGCTGGGGTTGCGCTGCACCTGCTTCACGTGCGCTGAACTACCGGGCAGGTAACCCCGCAAAAGGGGGTTTCCGGGCCCTGAATAACGGGGTCGTTAAGGTTGGCCGATGGAATTCCAACTCGCAACGCCAACGACAGACCTATTTTGTTCCACTTAAGCTTTAACCCTTTCTACCCGTCGCCGTCATCCGTTTGAATCATTCGGCAATGATGATCTCGATTCGAGGAAAGCGCCATCTGCGAAATTCCATGTGTGCTCGATCCTGACGATGACGCCAACTACCTACTGGATTCTTACAGCCCTTTTCGGCTTCTCTAGCTACAACAACAACAAACAATCATCAGCGACAAAATATATGGGGTCTAGCCTCCTGTTAGTGCTCGCACGAGTTTCGTTTGTGCCGCAATATCTAACAGCGGGTTCTGGCGGCTGCAGAGCGTCTCGGACAGGTACCACCAAAGAATACTATAAAGTGACTCTGCCCTGTACGATGAGGCGTTGGATACTGGTACATCCACCGTGATGTTGCAAGGCCTCATTTCCCATCGTTGGATGTCCGAGTGGACGAGAACTGCCCAAGATTACCTCTGGCCACGCCCATACTCATAGTCGACCCCCGAGTACCATCGCGCCCCGCGCCCCCGGAAACAGATTCTGGGTAGGACTTTTTGGGGGGGTTCCATGATTATGACAGCCAATGCTTGGCTTGAGGCTTCTCTAATCCGCCAAGGCTGAGCAAATGTCCTGGAGCACCCCCCCAAAGCAAACCTGATCCGACGAGCTGGAACAAGTTGTGCCCTGTCACGAGTGTGCGACACGTTTCTTATCAGACGTGTCATTGTCTTTCCAACTGAGTCTATATTTGGCACAAAGGTCACCGTTGCGCCGGCCTTCTTGGAGACGGACGTGTCTTTTCGCCCCCAGCTTGGCCTTTTTGACATCACGGTGCCGCTCTGGCGGGAATCGGCAGATGCCGATGCCCAGCGCCCAGAGCCTGTGGGACCAGGGGATGTCTGCGGAGCGCCCCAAATCGCTACCTAGATTGCCTATCCTCACTCATCAGCTCTAGCTCTTGGTAGGACTATGCCTATACAAGAACATTTGATTTGGTCCTACTGCGTTGCCATATTCAAGAGGATTCTTTTTTGTCTTAGACGCCTGTTCCGCAGCGGTTTCCTTCGGTCTTTCATAACGTCGACGGGTCCATCCTTGCATTCACCTGTCAGACAGCTTATCATTGATAAACCCCGCAACGTCCCTTCCTCTACCCCACCACAGCTGTAAGCCCCCTGTTATACAAACCGACGCAAACTAAACAACCTCTCTCCCCATCTTCGCGAACATCTTAGCTAAGCCTTCCTGAGACTCACCAGAAGATACTCGCCTCCATCATGGCCGGCGAAGCCAAAGACCAGATCACCTGCCATGTCCTCGACACGCGCGAAGGCAAGCCCGCCAAGGGCATGCGCGTGAAGCTCGAGCTATCCGCGCCCTCGACAGCCTCGCCCCACCATGGCGTGACGCCCGCGTCGCGCGTCTTCGAAAGCCAGACCGACGACGACGGCCGCATCAAGGTCTGGCTGCCCTACTCGTCCGAGACTAGCTCAGGCGAGGTCCCGGTGTACACGCTCGACGATGTATTGGGCGGCGTCGAGGCCGCGGCGGCGGAAGCGAACGGCAACGGTACCAGTCGGTGGACGCTGCGCTTCGATACCGGCGCCTACTTTGGCGAGGAGAATACATTCTTCCCGGAAGTGACGGTCGTGTTTATCGTCAAGAAGGGCCAGCATTACCATGTGCCTGTGCTGCTGTCGCCGTACAGCTACACCACATACCGCGGGAGCTAAACGGTCGAGATACGGTGCGGGAAGACGGGGGTCGGCTAGCGATAGAGACTTGGGCAGGCCGGAGTTTGGCATCATGTGTTTGGGCAAATTAGTTAGGCAGATTGGTTTGTTTGGGGTAGGAGGAAAACAAGGGATTAAACACGCGACCGAGTGGGAGGTCTGCTTTGATGATGGCGGCATCTCGGCAATGCAAACAAGAATGGGAAATGAAAATCATCTACGACCGTTTCACTTGGGATCTCGGAGCGGCGGCAGAGATGCTTGTGAATTGGCAGAGGGTGGCCGGGTGGTCATAGCAGAAATACCACCGACCCCGGCAGGTGCCCAACGACTGCCGACGAGACGACATGGCCGAGTCTACCGCCCATTACTTTTAGCAACGGGGGGGTTGGTCGTTTGGTCAAGGTGGCAACACGCCTTCTGGAATACTCCAGACTCCAGTTCAATTCTGGGACGACTGCTCTCCTTGATTTTTAGGAGAACACTTTCACCTCACAACCTGCCGCAGTTACCTGCCGCAGTTACCTGCTGATTGATTGGACCCGGGGGACTGCCGAACCTGGGATTGAATCTTTCGGATGATACAGTACTAGTCTAATCGGTTCTTTTCTCTAGCGATGCTTTCCTCCCGCGCGACCTATGTGGTTGAGAACCTGTAGACGCCCACCAGGATGTGATGTGCCTCCCAAGAATTGGGGTGCCCCGTTGCTCTTCTTTTTTTCCCCCTTTAGACGCCTTACATGTCTTCGTTTTACTTCTCACTGTGTCTAGGACAGGTAGGCATGTATATCATATGACCGAGGGAAGAATATGACTAGTGATCAGTTTTGTAATAATGATAGCTATTAATGTACATCATAGTATTCTCAATTGACCCAAGGAGACTTGTCATGTTTATACGTCTCCTTGCGTAGAGGAGTGCCTCCATGCTGTCCTATCCATCCTGAAACGATTGTTCGCTTATGCTTCAAGGCCAGAGCTAATAATAAACAAACCAGCGACACGAACGACTCATCCCCGAGTCCCCATTTCATTTGACAAAGGAAAACTTCATACCGGCCGTGATTTTAGTCGCTTAGGCCATCCTGGCCGCCCTATATGCAATGTCCTCAAACCAGTACGCCTTGCTCACCCGAAAATGCAAATTGCGACCGTGACGAACTCTCAGCTGGGAGCCTCAGTCGCCTCGACTGGCTTGAGCTGTCTCCCGCTGCAGCGGCTATGAGTTTCTGATGTGGTAGACTGCGCGCATCCTTTCCCAGCCTTCTTAGCCGCCGATTGACACGCTCTTCCTACCTGCGCGTCAGCCTCCGGAGAAAGCTCCTCCGTCGCCTCTCTTTCGGGTGCGTTGCCTCGTTCGGAGCGTGAGTTGGCGAGTTCTCGCCGCTTGAGCCGCCTGACGTGTAGGCGAAGCTATCGCCGTCCTTAGACGTTCGAGACCCGTCAGTGCCGAGCTGTTTTGTAAGCTCGGCGCCGCTTAGCGAGGTAAAGGCGAGTTTTCCTATTGTTGACAGTTTTGATGTCTCGTCCATGAGTACAGGGGAGGTGCAGAACAGTTGTTCTACATCCGCAGCGTTGTTGGTGTCGATAATACTGGCGGTCAGAGCCCGAGAGCGGTCTCGGCCGACGAGGATTGACATTCGGTGTCTAATCTCTGCTTTGGATATATTGATATCGTCTTCTGTGAGACAAGCGTTGGGCGAGAGGTTGGCATCTGGGTGTGGCAAGGAGGTTGTCCTTCCGCAGAAGTATTCTTCGGGGAAGCCTGTGTTCCATCCTCGGAGCGAGGAGGGACTTTGCGGGGCGCTCTGCATGGTGTCTGACGACGACCAGCCGTTGACGGACGCTTTGTAGAATGTATTTAGTCTGCGCATGTCGAATGCCTTAGTTGGTGAGAGTTCAGGAAACCGCGAAAGAAATAAAGGCTATCGTCAATTTCTAGGAAAGGCAAATTCGCCACGGAGGGCTACGCAATGATTCGTGTCAACCCAGCCTCGGTATGGCAGACGACCACTGACGACGTAGTCTCTTGGCCCGGCAAGATCGGCAAATCGGTGGAATACAAGACGCAAAGCCGTAGCCGGGGTTGAACAGCGGTCGGTGAGGGAAAAAAGGATTAATGTGGGCAGTGATCAACACCAAGGGAATTGGAAGCCGTAAATCACGGCCAAGTGAGACATGAAGGTGAGTTTTATAGTGTGGGGATGGATGAAGACCCCGACCCGAGTAGAAGGAAATGTCCAAGACAGAAGGTTCAAATGGCACAACGCCAAAGTTTCCTGGCTCTTCACGGGACGCAGCTGTCCATATTTTAAGCGCACTGCGCAGAAGGCTGCGAGCATGCAGAGGGTGCAGCTTGCACCGTGCTTTGCCATATCATGCTGGTCCACGGCGGCTTGATTTCCATACCTGAGGCCAGGAAGTGTTTCAACATGCCTCAATGACTGGGCCAATTCGAGGGCCGCTCACTTAGGCATTTTCCCAACGGTTTTTGTAGAGGGAAGCAACTGTCCAATGAACAATGAGAGGCCTCTTGCACTCACTTTGAGTTGGTGGAGTGGCCCCCGCAGTGGGCGCTCGGCAAGTTCCCCGCGCTTCTGAATCAGACGCGCGGCAGGTCGAGAAGCGCCAGCCAAGGAGAGAAGTTGCTTGTTACTGGCCAAACGATGATGGCACTGTCGTAATCGATTCAAAATAGGTACACTGCCCGGCACGACAATGCCGTGCAATGAATCAACAAGAGAAGACAGCAAAAGGGGAGGCGGAGGCAGAGGTCAGGGGACGGTGAGGGGGTTCCGGCTCCTCAAGATTCGGGCACTGGGAGACGATGCCGTTATAAGCGTCAAGGCACTTTTTTCTCCCTCGGCTCGCCCATCCTGCCATATGCAGGTGAGCGATGAACTGTGGGTGAATCGCTGAGTCGGGGTCGGGATTGCCCCGGAAGAAGGGATTCCCACCAGGTGACGGTTACCATTGGCCCACAGAGATGCCTTGCAGCATGCACACGCATGGAAGAAGCAGACAAGCCAAAGAGCGACCGATTCCCAACCACTCGCTAGCAAGCAGGCCCCGATGCGCCATTATCCAAGCATGCCACAAACCATATGTAACTAGGTTGCGGTACCTGCTTCAACATAGATATCCGACTCGGAGGTTTCCTTGGGGGGATTGCGATGCACTAAACTAGCAATTTGCCTTGACCATGAGAAGCACCTGCTAAAGTGTCGCCGCAAGGCCGCCACCTGACCACACATGGAGTAAGTTGCGATCAAGTTACGGCTGGAGGTAGGTCGGGTGAGATGAAATATGACAAGGGGCGGTAAGAAAAACCTCGCGAAGAACCAATTGCATGCAGAGCAGCGGCCATCAGATCCCCAAACTTGCTTCAACGTCGAGAAGTAACCATCCGCACCATTGAAAGCACGGAGTTAACACTCAAACTGTCTCGGTCAGTGCAGTCACCGCGCCCCGACAGCCAGTCGCGACGCCTTTGGTGACACATGTCTCACATTTGGACCTTGATGTGATCTCGGATGTGGTCATTCGGGCCCGGCATGGTGGTTGACTTGGGAGTTGTGAGTGAAGAGAAAGTCTGTTCTCAGCGGTATTCGTGAATCGGACGCGCCGGAATTGGAGGCAAGATGATGTCGTTAGCCCAAGCTGGTTGCTCGTAAACTTTCCTTAACCCACTCACAACGATGTTGAGGCGTTGCCTGCCGGATGCACTTCCTGGGGTACTATGCCGGTCTACACCGCCTGCCTAATCCGGTCTTGGGCAGCCACATCTCCAACATGCCCCTCCCCCGCCATCGAACAGTGAATTGGTTTGACTCACCTTTTGCGATTGCTGTAATTTAAATGTGGTGAAGAACAACGGCAATTTCTCTCGTGCTTGTACTCAGGAATTTTTGATTAGACCTGAGAGGCCCGATACTAACTCCCCACCATGGCGGCAAACGTGAACGCTGAGGCACTCAAGGAGTCGCCGATTCCCGTACAGGCCCCAACAGGCAAGCAGACGGTTGACCCGTACAATGTAAGTGCTGCGCCCAATTTGCTAGAGAATCGTATGTAACTAAACCCCGGCTTCAGGTCTCCGGAGAGGTTGGTGCGGACGGCGTCGTCCAGGCGATTGACTACACGAAGCTCGTGGAGGAGTTTGGGACCAAGAAGATCGACCAAGCGCTGTTGGACCGCTTCGAACGTGTGACAGGGAAGAAGCCGCATCGCTTCCTGCGCCGAGGAATCGTCTTCTCGCACCGCGACTTTGAGCTCATTCTCGACCGCTATGAGCGCGGCGAACCTTTCTTCCTTTACACTGGCAGAGGCCCCAGCTCCGACAGTGTCCATGTTGGACATACCATCCCTTTCGAGTTCACCAAGTGGCTGCAAGACACCTTCGATGTGCCTCTTGTAATCATGTTGACAGACGACGAAAAATATCTGTTCTCCGAAAAGCGCACTCTCGAGGAGGTCCAGGGCTACTGCAGTAGCAATGCCAAGGATATCATCGCCATTGGCTTTGACCCGGCGAAGACCTTCATTTTCTCAGACTTCGAATTTGTCGGGGGGGCTTTCTACAGGAACATTGTACGCCTGTCGAAGCATATCACACTAAACCAGGCGCGTGCCATCTTTGGATTCAATGACTCGACAAATATTGGAAGAATTCGTGAGTGCCACTTGTTTCCTTCTTTATCTGGGAGTAATGGTGTGAGGTAAGAGGTGGCTAACAAGACAGACTTCGGGAGTATCCAAGGTGCAACCAGCTGGGCGTCTTCGTTTCCTCACATTTTTGGCACCGACGAGAAGACAACGAACGCGATACCCGCTCTCATTCCTTGCGCCATTGATCAAGACCCCTATTTCCGCATGACAAGAGATGTCTCTGCCAGGATACACTACGCGAAGCCATCTCTCATCCACGCAAAGTTCCTCGATGCCCTCCAGGGGCCTGGCACAAAGATGTCGGCCTCGATCGACGAGTCTGCAATTTTCATGAAAGACACTCCGGCCCAAATCAAGAACAAGATCAACAAATATGCGTTCTCTGGCGGAAAGGTTACAGTTGAAGAGCACCGGGAGCTTGGTGGTGACACCAGCGTCGACGTCTCATTCCAGTATCTCCGCTTCTTCCTCGAAGACGACGATGAGCTTGAGAAGATTCGCGTTGCGTACGAGGCGGGAGAGTTGCTGACTGGTGAGCTCAAGGCTATCTGCATCAAGGAGCTTCAGACATACGTGGCTGCCTTCCAGGGGCGCAGGGCACAGGTAGGGGACGAAGTGGTTGACCTCTTCATGGAGAGGCGACCGCTCAAGTGGGTGGGCAACCCGAAAGCAACAAGGGTGGTTCCTGTGGTTGAGGCCAATGCTGATGGCGCGGAAGGGAAAGAGGGCGGCGATGGGAAGCTAACCAAGAACCAACTAAAGAAGCTCGAGAAGCAAAAGATGATCGATGCGAAGAAGGCACAAAAGGCAAAGGAAAAGGAGGAACAAGCAGCATCGACGAAGACAGATTAAGGAGGTGGGGGAGTCTGCTTCTTGGCGTGCTGGACTGTAAGAAGCGATGGCGTAAAAGCGAGATCTGCGTTTCTCTCGGTGTCGTACGCACGGCACGATCAATAGATGCTGATTCGGATGCCGCCCCGTTGCGCGGGCTATCAGTGACTCGTGAGACTCTCGATAACCAAGATTGACTCCGCTCTCCCCAGCCCGGTCATCGGATACGCCCTTGCTAGAGCACGGCAGATGCAGCCGGTCAATCAGAAGGCGTCCCCATCTCTGATGTCATTGCTCAACACAACTTCCTATATGAGCAACCAATGCGAGAAATCTGTGGTCCCAAATTCCTAATCTTCCCTCTACGTATTTCCTAACCGCTTCCTTTTCTCTCTTGTTTCCACTTCCCTTTGAACACTATACTTTGTTTCGACAGCCAACACACCTGCCCCCCTTTCCCTCCCTCCAAAGACCAAGCGAGGAAACCCTCAAAATGGCCTACCGCCTCTACATCACCAACAAAAACTACTCACCATGGAGTATGCGCCCATGGCTCCTCATGCGCCAACTCTCCATCCCCTTCGACGAGATCCTCGCCAACCTCAAGCCCGGCAGCATCGCCCAGCCGCACTGGGGCGAATTCTCGCCCGTCGCCCACGTCCCGTGTTTACACCACACACTTGACGAGGAAACCCTCATCCTATGGGAGAGCATCGCCATTGTAGAGCACCTCGCCGAAAACCACAGCGACAAGGCCGTGTACCCCTCCGATCGGGCTGCGAGGGCATGGGCGAGGTCGGCGGTGGGGGAGATGCATGCTGGCTTTGCGAGGATAAGGGGCGAAATGGGGATGAATATTGGGATGAGGGTGAGGCTCGGGGCAAAGGGGGAGGTGAGCGAGGAGTTGAATAGGGATTTGGAGAGGATTAATCAGCTGTGGACGGAGGGGCTGAAGAGGTTTGGGGGGCCTTGGCTGGCTGGGAAGGAGTTTACGGCGGTGGATGCGTTTTATGCCCCGGTGGTGTTGAGGCTGCAGACGTTTGTTGGGGGGGTGGAGTGGCTTGGGGAAAGGGCGAGGGGGTATCATGAGAGGGTTTTGGAGTTGGAGGCGGTTAAGGAGTG
>Ga0247758_1000464_pt1 | contig 35695 bp, 37 predicted proteins | sample UWRJL156409C4_FD_180950 | JGI IMG/M metagenome (GOLD analysis project Ga0247758, IMG submission 180950) | Plant litter microbial communities from Arlington Agricultural Research Station in Wisconsin, United States - UWRJ-L156-409C-4 | ecosystem: Environmental > Terrestrial > Plant litter >...
ACGTTCTCGGCGATCCGCGGCGACGCAGGGGTGGCCGTGTACGTGATCGGCGTGTTCGAGGACATCACGCAGCGCCGCAAGATGGAGCAGATCAAGGACGAGTTCGTGTCGGTCGTGGGCCACGAGCTGCGCACCCCGCTCACCTCGATCCGCGGCTCGCTCGGGCTGCTCGAGGCCGGCGTGATGGGCGAGCTCCCCCCGGAGGCGGGCGAGATGCTGACGATGGCCGTGTCGAACACGGACCGGCTCGTGCGCCTCATCAACGACATGCTCGACATCGAGCGGATGGACGCTGGGCGGGCGGACATGGAGATCGAGCCGGTGGCCGCCGCCGACGCCATCGAGCAGACCCGGCAGGCCGTCGCCGCGACCGCCGCGGAGGCCGGGGTGACGCTGCGCATCGACGTGGACGACGACCTGATCGTGTGCGTCGACACCGACCGCATCGTGCAGGCGCTGGTCAACCTCGTCGGCAACGCCGTGAAGTTCTCCGACGAGGGCGGCACCGTGGAGATCGCGGCCGGGCACGCGGACGCGGCCCAGGCCGGCCCCGACATGGCGCTCTTCACCGTCCACGACTCCGGCCGGGGAATCCCCGCGGACGACCTCGAGTCGATCTTCGAGCGGTTCCACCAGGTCGACAGCTCCGACGCACGGGACAAGGGCGGCACCGGCCTGGGCCTGCCGATCGCCCGCGGCATCGTCGAGCACCACGGCGGGCGGCTGTGGGCCGAGAGCGCCCCGGGCGAAGGGACCACGTTCCGCTTCACGCTGCCGATCGCCACCGAGCCCGCGCCGCTGATCACCGTGCTGGTGTGCGGCGACGAAGCCAGCGACGCCGACCACGTGGCCCAGCTGGCGACCGGCCTGCGCTGCGAGGCGCTGCGCGCGAAGGACCTGCAGCAGGCGCTGGAGCTGATCACCACCCAGGCGCCGGCGGCCGTGCTCGTGCCCGCCGACGTCGACACCGGGCGCTGGACGCTGGGCGTGACCCCCTCGTGCGCGGCACGTGGGATCCCCGTGCTGGCGATGGGCCGGGACGCCCGGCCCGCGGAGCTGGCCGACGGGTTGAGTGCGTGGGTGCGGCGCGACGACGGCTCCGAAGGGCTGCTCTCGGCGCTGCGGGAGGTCGTGCCGGCGCTGCAATGAGCGGCGCAGGCAGGCGTGTTCCCGCCGCGTCGCGGGTGCGTCGGGCGCCCGTCGACCGGCGAACGGGCCGGGAAGGGTTGCTACCGTCGTGCGGATACCGATGTCTGCGTCCAGCGTCTCCACCATCACCACGCGCGGACGAGGCGCCCTGCTGGGCCTCTCGCTCCTGCTGCTCGGCCTGTTCCTGCTGCCGACCGCGGTCGCCGCAGCCGACGGGACGGATCTCACCGCGCCGACCGGCACGATCGGCCGACCCCCGAGCGCCGAGGCCGGCAAGCCCGCCACGTTCACCGCGAACGTCAGCGACGAGCCCGGCGGGTCGGGCATCGACCCGAACGGCTTCACGTGGACGGCGCAGGGCTTCGCCGAACGCACCGGGGCGAGCACCTCCTACACCTTCCCCACCGCCGGCGACTACGCCGTCTCCCTGACCTTCCGCGACCTGGCCGGCAACCCGACCACGGTGACGGTCAAGTTCCCGGTGACCGGCGACACGTCGGTGCTGCCGCCCGCCGGCATCGACACACCGAAGGTCACGATCAAGCCGACCGCGAGCAAGAAGTCGATCACCGTGGCGATCAAGGGCGAGATCGAGCCCGTGCTCGGCGCCAAGGCCGTGACCGGCGAGCCGCTCCTGCGCAGCACCGTCTGTGACTCCACCGTGGCCCTGTCCGTGCGCCGCGGCACCACGTCGATCGGCACCGGCACCGCGCCGATCGTGCGCTCCAAGTGCGCCTACTCGCGGACGCTCACCATCGACCGCAAGAAGCTCGGCACCGCCAAGACGCTGTCGCTCGTCGTCCGCTTCAACGCCAACGCGGCGATGCGCAAGACGAGCGCGACCTACTCGGTGAAGCTGCCGAAGCTGCCGGCCATCCCGGTCGACAAGAAAAAGAAGAAGAAGTCCTAGCCGGGCCGGGTTGAGTGTCGCTGAGTGGTTGCTGGGCAACCACTGGGCGACACTCAGCGACGGCTAGACCCGGTCGAGTACCGCCACGCACTCGATGTGCGGGGTCTGGGGGAACATGTCGACCGGGCGGACGCGGCCGAGCTTGTAGCCGGCCTCGACGAGCTGTGCCGCGTTGGGCGCGAGCGTCGTCGGGTTGCAGGAGACGTAGACGATCCGCTTCGGGTTGGCCTCGATGATGCGGCGCACCACCTTCTGGGAGAGGCCGGCGCGGGGCGGGTCGATCAGGAGCAGGTCCGGGCGCCCGGCCTCCTCGGTGAGCTGGCGCAGCGAGACACGCACGTCACCGGCGAAGAAGCGGACGTTGTCGATGTGGTTGAGCGCGGCGTTGGCGATGGCGTCCTCCACCGCCTCCTCGATGATCTCCAGGCCCCAGATCTCACCGGAGCGCGCGGCCAGCGACAGGCCGATCGTGCCGATGCCGCTGTAGAGGTCGTAGACGCGCTCCCAGCCGCGCAGCTCCGCGTACTCCGCGACGATCGCGTACAGCTGTTCGGCCATCTCCGTGTTGGTCTGGAAGAACGCCTCGCCGGAGATGCGGAACTCCAGGCCGCTGAGCTCCTCGCGGATCTGCGGCTCGCCGACGAGCAGATGGGTCTCACCGCCCTGCGTGGTCTCCCCCACCGTCTCGATGACCGTCCAGAGCAGGGAGGCGATCGGCTGGTCGTCCACCGTCATCGCGGCGGCGAGCGACTCGCCGTCGAGCGCGCCGGGCGACGTGACGAGCCGCACCTGCAGCTCACCGGTGCGCCGGCCCTCGCGCACGACGAGGTTGCGCAGGAAACCGACCTGGGTGCGGCGGTCGTAGGCGTCCAGGCCCTGCTCGCGGCACCAGGCGAGGACCCTGTCCCGCGCCTCGTTGCCGGCCACGGACGCGAGCATGCAGTCGTCGACGCCGACGATGTCCTCCCACGACCCGGGGGCGTGGAAGCCGCACACGAGGACCGGGTGGTCGGGGTCGGTGCGGTCGGTGCCGAAGGAGTACTCCAGCTTGTTGCGGTAGCGCCACTGCTCGGCCGCGGGGACGATCTCCTCGAGCGTGAAGCCGTCGAGGTGGCCGATGCGACGCAGCGCGTCCTCGACCTGCTGGGTCTTGACCTCGAGCTGCTTGGCGTAGGGCATGACCTGCCAGGGCGCGCCCGGGTGGTCGGCGACCGGCGCGATACGGTCGGGCGACGGCTCCAGCACCTCCTCGACGCGGGCCTCGGCGTACGCGCGCTTGCGCTTGCCGATCCGCGCGCGCACGAGGTCGCCGGGCATCCCGCCCTGGACGAACACGACGTAGCCGCCGTCGTGGCGGGCCACGCCGTTGCCGCCGTAGGCGAGGGATTCGATCCGCAGGTCGAGGAGGTCTCCGCGCTGGGGCCGGGCTGAGGTCGTGGTCTCGGACACCACCTCAGGATGGCAGCCCGTCAGCGCAGGTGCTTCTCGATGCCGTTGAGCACGCCCTTGCGGTTGGCGTTGCGCCGCTCGTAGTCGCGGACCTTGCGCAGCTGGGGCGGGGTCAGGTCGGCGAGCCGCTCGACCACCTTGCTCGCGGTGAGGTCGTCGTACCCGAGGATCGGGAAGCCGCCCACGCCGATGCGCCGGCGGGCGCGGTCCACCTCACGGGTGACCGGGGAGGCCGCCGTGCGCCGGCGGGCCTTCGACGTGGCGGTGCCGACCTCGCGCAGCCCGCGATCGAGCGCCTTCTCCACCTCGGTGATGATGTCCTCGGCCTGGCGGCGGCCGGAGACCATGAGGCTCTGGACGAGATCCTCGGCGTCGCCCCGGGTCAGGCGACCCCGGCTCACGGCGTCGTCCACCACCTCCTGCAGGCGCTCGCGCTGCAGGACGACGCCGCGGTGCAGCGTCTCCAGGACGGCGGTGAGGCTCTCGGGCAGCTGGTCGGCGCCGGGCAGCGCGGCGACCGCGGCAGCGGCCGGCGTGGCCTTGGGCGCGGCCTTGGGCTTCGCGGCGGCCTTGGACCGAGCGGCCGGCGTGGGCTTCGCCGCGGCGGGCTTGGGCTTCGCCGGAGCCTTGGCCTTCGCGGCGGTCGCCTTCGGCTTGGCGGCGGCGCGGGTCCGAGCCGGAGCGGCCTTCGCCTTCGCGGCCGGCTTGGCCGCGGGCTCGGCCTTCGGCTTCGCGGCGGCCTTGGCGGTCGCCTTCGGCTTCGCGGCCGGCTTGGCCGCTGCGGACTTGGGCTTCGCCGTGGCCGGTTTGCGGGCCGTGCGGGACGACGTGGACGGGGACTTCGGCTGGGGCATCGAACGCTCCTGGCAGAGGTGTGCGCCGAGGCTACCCGACCGCCGCTACTCCTCGCCCGCGAAAAGCCATTCGAGCAGGGCCTTCTGCGCGTGCCGGCGGTTCTCCGCCTGGGTCCAGATCCGCTGACGGTCGCCGTAGAGGACGTCCGCGGTGATCTCCTCGCCCGGGTGCGCGGGCAGGCAGTGCAGCGCGATCGCGTCGTCCGCCGCGAGGTCCAGCAGCGCATCGTCGATCCGGTACGGCGCCAGCGCCGCGCGCCGCTCGTCCGCCGTGTCCTCGTCGCCCATCGAGACCCACACGTCGGTGTAGACGGCGTGCGCGCCGCGCACCGCCTCGGCCGGATCGTTCGTGCGGGTGCCGCCGCACTCGGGCTCCAGCTCGTACCCCGACGGCGACGCGACCGCCACCTCGACCCCGGCGATCCCCCCGAGGATCGCCAGCGAGCGGGCGACGTTGTTGCCGTCCCCCACGTACGCGAGCTTGAGCCCCTCCACCGTGCCGAACGTCTCCCGCAGCGTGAGCAGGTCGGCCAGCGCCTGGGAGGGATGGTGCCCGGCGGTGAGCATGTTGAAGACGGGGATGGTGCCCTCGGCCGCCAGCTCCTGGAGCAGCGCGTCAGGGCCGGTGCGCACGCCGATCGCCTGGATGTGGGAGGAGAGGATGCGCGCCGTGTCCTTGATCGACTCGCCGCGCGACAGCTGCATCTCCTCGCCCCGCAGGATCATCGGATGGCCGCCGAGCTCGACGACCCCGGCCTCGTAGGAGAGACGTGTGCGGGTGGACGGCTTCTCGAACAGCAGGCCGACGACGGCTTGGGCCAGCGCGTCCGAGGAGCGGGGCGCCGCCTTGAGCTCCAGGGCGCGCGTGAGGAGCGCGTCGAGCGAGGCGCGGTCGAGTTCGTGTCCGGTCAGGAGGTGTCGGGTCATGGCAGGCGGGAGAGAATACGCCGAATGCTCGCCGTCACCTGGAACCTGTACCACGGTCGCGCCGTCGCGAAGGACGGCGTCCCCCCGCCCAACCGCGACCTGTTCGACGCCTTCGCCGCCCGCCTCGCCGGATGGGAATGGGACGTGGCCCTCCTGCAGGAGTGCCCGCCCTGGTGGCCCGTCGCGCTGGGCCGGGCGTGCGGCGCCCACACCCGCATGGCGCTCACCTCACGCAACCAGCTCTTCGCGCTGCGCCGGTTCGCGGGGCGGCGCTGGCCGGTGACGATGAAGTCGGGCGGCGGGTGCAACGCGATCCTCGTGCGCGGCGGGACGGTGACCGAACATCGCAGGCGGCGTCTGCTGGCTCCCCGAGCAGCGGGTGGTGCACGCCGTGCGCTGGGAGCCGTCGGGCGTGTGGATCGGCAACCTCCACGCGCAGGTCGGCTCCGACGCCGCGGCGAACGCCGACGCCGCGCGGGCCGCCGTGGCGATGCGGGAATGGAGCGGGCTGCACCCGAGCCTGCTGGGCGGTGACGCCAACGTGCGCGAGCCCCGCTTCCCCGGCTTCGCGCACGTCGGCGGGCGCAAGGTCGATCACTTCATGGCCCGGGGGCTGGAGGCGGTCGGCGTGACGGAGGTGCTCGAACGTGGGACGCTGTCGGACCATGCGCCCCTGCGCATCACGCTGGAGCCGTCCCCTGCTCCCGCGCGTCCCGCCTGACCCCCGGAGGACCACCATGCCCCGCCTGCTTCCCATCCTCGCCGTCGCCCTGACCCTGGCGCTCGGCGGCTTCGCCGTCACCGGCTGCGGTTCCGACGACTCGTCGTCCGACGCTCCCGCGACCACCGCGGCCGCCCCGCCGACCACCCCGGCCGAGGGCCAGGAGGATCCCGCCACCGGCAGCTCCGGCGGTGCGTCCGCCGACGCCGGCGGCACGCAGGCCGGCGCCACCGTGAGTGTCTCGATGAAGGACATCGCGTTCGACCCCAAGAGCGTGACCGCGAAGGTCGGCGACAAGGTCGAGTGGACCAACGACGACGACGTCCAGCACAACGTGGTGGCCGACAGCGGGGCCGACTTCAAGTCGGACATCTTCGGCAAGGGCGGCACGTACGCGTACACGCCCGAGACGGCCGGCACGATCGACTACGAGTGCACGCTGCACCCGGGGATGGTCGGCAAGATCATCGTCGTCAAGTAGACGGAGCGGCTTCGTTGGCACATCCGTTCCCGCAAGGGGCATGGATGTGCCAACCGAGGGTCCGAGCGCTCGGTCGGGAGCCGCTAGCGCCGTCCGAGGCGAAGGCCGAAGCCCCGGGCCATCAGGAACGCTCGCTCGCTGACCGTGCCCGAAGCCGGCAGCACGCCGATCTGCACCGCCGCGTCGTAGCGGTCGAGGAAGACCCGCACGCGCCACAGCCGCTCGCGCGGCGGGTCGAGCTGGCAGTAGCAGACGCCGTGGAGCGAGAGATAGCGGTTGCTGGCCGGCAGGTTGTCCAGATCGCCGCGGTGGGTGCCCTTCAGGACGAACGGCGCGACGAGGAACTGCCCGTCGCTGAGCCGCTCGCCCGTGCGCTCCACGCGCGCGTCCGGCAGCGCCGTCCACAGCCTCAGCGCGTGGATGCCGATCGCCTCGGGCCCGTCGAGCGGCGCCTGGGACAGCGGGTCCTCGTAGAACACGTCGGAGGAGCAGACGTGGCGGAAGGCGTGCTGGTCGCGCCCCGACCACGCCGCCTCCCAGCGGTCCGCGAGATCCTGCACGACGGGCTTCACGACGGGAGCCCGAACTCCGGCCGGCCAGCGTCGGGCGTGGACGCGTTGGCGTAGCGACGGCGCTCGATCCGCCCCGCGCGGGAGGCCAGCCGCCCGGCCTGGATCGCCGCCTTCATGGCCAGGGCCATGGTCACGGGATCCTCCGCACGGGAGATGGCGCTGGCGATCAGGCAGGCGTCGCAGCCCAGCTCCATGGCCAGGGCGGCGTCGGACGCCGTGCCGATGCCCGCGTCGCACACCACCGGGACGCCGGCGCGCTCGGCGATCAGCGCGATGTTGTCCGGGTTGCGGATGCCCATGCCCGAGCCGATCGGCGAGCCGAGCGGCATGACCGCAGCGCAGCCCACGTCCTCCAGCCGCCGGGCCAGGACCGGGTCGTCGGTCGTGTAGGGCAGCACGACGAAGCCGTCGGCGACGAGCTGCTCGGCCGCGGTGAGCAGCTCCGGGGCGTCGGGCAGCAGCGTGCGCTCGTCCCCGATCACCTCCAGCTTGATCCAGTCGGTCGCGAACGCCTCGCGGGCCAGGTGCGCGGTCAGCACCGCGTCGCGGGCGGTGTAGCACCCCGCGGTGTTGGGGAGCACGAGCACGCCGGCGTCCGCGAGCACGTCGACGAGCGAGCCGCGGGCGGCGGCGTCGACCCGGCGCAGGGCGACCGTGACCATGTCCGTCTCGCTCGCCTCGATGGCGGCGGCCAGGGTCTCCAGGCGCGGGAAGCCGCCGGTCCCCAGCACCAAGCGCGAGCGCAGCGTGCGGCCGGCGACCACGAACGGGTCGGCGGCGACGTCGGACGACAGCTCGGTCCTCATGGTCCTCATCCTCCCTGCATCGCGGTCAGGACCTCGACCCGGGCGCCCGCGGCGACCCGCGTCGTCGCCCACGCGGCGCGCGGGACGACCTCGGAGTCGACCGCCACCGCGACGCCGCGACGCTGCGGATCGACGTCCAGGGTGTCGAGGATCGCCGCCACCGTGGCGTCGTCGTGGCCGGTCGCCTCCGCGCCGTTGAGCCAGATCACGCGGACGCCTCCACGAAGCGCGCCGGCGAGAAGCGGCCGCCCGCGTCCTCACCGGCGAGCTGCGCCGCCACGAGATCCGCGGTGAACGGCGCGAGCAGGATGCCGTTGCGGTGGTGGCCGGTGGCGTAGTGCAGGCCCGGGAGCGCGGGGTGAGCGCCGAGCACCGGGGCGTTGTCCGGGGTGGACGGGCGCAGGCCCGCGCGGAAGTCGTCGACCACCAGCTCCAGCACGCCGGGGACCAGCTCGGACGCGTCGCGGACGAGCTCGTAGGCCGCGCCCGCGGTGACCGTCACGTCGAAGTCCTGCTCCTCCATCGTCGCGCCGAGCACGTAGCGCCCGTCCCCCCGCGGGACGAGATATCCGGTCTCGTAGCGCAGGGTCCGGCTCAGCAGCGGGGCCGCGGCACGGTGCTCGGGATCGCGCAGGCGCATGATCTGCCCCTTCAACGGGCGGACCGGGACGCGGGCGTCGTCGGGGACGCCGGGCAGCGTGCCCGACCAGGCGCCAGCCGCGACGAGGGTCGTCCCCGCGCGGACGACGCCGCCCTCCGACAGCCGCACCCCCGTCGCCCGGCCGTCCTCGACGAGCAGCGCGGCCACCGGCGCGGCGCCGCGCACGTCGGCGCCGGCGCGGGTCGCGGCCTCCAGGAGGGCCCGCAACAGCGCGCGCGGATCGGCGGCATGGTCGTCCGGGACGTCCATCGCGGCACGCAGCGCGGGGGCGAGCGCCGGCTCCAGGGCGCGAGCGGCCCCGGGCAGCAGGCGGGTGGCGGGCAGGCCGGTGCGCGTACGGAAGGCCAGCTCCCGATCGAGCCACGCGGCCTCCGCCCCGTCCCGGGCGACGATCAGCGTGCCCGTCTGGCGGTGCCCCACGTCGACGCCCGACGCCTCGGCCAGCTCGGCCGCGAACGCCGGCCAGCGGCGCACGCTCTCCAGCCCCGCCTCGAGGATGGCCCCCTCGCCGAACTCGGCCTCGGCCACCGGGGCGAGCATCCCGGCCGCCGCGAACGAGGAGCCCAGGGTGGGCGGCAGCACGTCCCGTTCGAGCACGGTGACCGAGAGGCCGCGCTGGCGCGCGCGCCAAGCCACGGCGAGGCCGATGACGCCCCCGCCGACGATGGCGATGTCGCAGGTGTGGTGGTGATCTGACACTGGGTTCTCGCTGCGCCGGCATGATCCGGATCAGCTGTTGACGGTCGGCGCCGCGATCCGCGGCCCCCTCTCAGCCCGAAGGCTCCCGTGCCCGATTGATGCTAGCGCGGTTGCACGGGCAGCCCGCTCGTTGGATCCGTGAGTTGGTCAGAACAGGTCATGACCACGTCATGACTTCGTCAGTGACCAAGTCAGAGCAGGTCATGACATGGCATCGTCTAGGGCACGATGTCCTCGTTGCACCCCGTGCTCCGCCTCGCCGAGGCCCGCCTGTACCTCGTCACCGACACCGCTCCGGGCGGGCGGTCGCTCGACGTGGTCCTGCGCGCCGCGCTGCGCGGCGGGGTGGACGTGGTCCAGCTGCGGGACAAGACGGCGGACGACGACGCCCTGCTCGCCGCGGCCGCCGTGGCCCGCGCCGCGTGCGACGAGCACGGCGCGCTGTTCATCGTCAACGACCGGCCCGACCTCGCGCTGGCCGCCCGCGCCGACGGCGTGCACGTCGGCCAGGACGACGTGCCCGTGGGCGCGGCCCGCGAGACGATGGGCCCCGACGCCATCGTCGGCCTGTCGACCCACACGCCGGACCAGATCGACGACGCGCACGACGCCCACGAGGAGCAGCCGGACTACATCGGCGTCGGCCCCGTCCACGCCACCCCCACCAAGCCCGGCCGCGCGGCCGTCGGCCTGGACCTCGTCTCCTACGCCGCGCGCACCGCCGCGCATCCGTGGTTTGCGATCGGCGGGCTCGACCCCACCAACGTCGCCGCCGTCGCCGAGGCGGGCGCAACCCGGATCGTCGTGGTCCGGGCGATCACCGAAGCCGAGGATCCGCAGGCCGCCGCCGTCGCCCTGCGCACCGCGCTCGGCGCACCCGAGGGAGTCCCCCATGGGTAAGCGCAGCCGCAAGCGCCGGCCGGACGGCGAGCCGCTGGCCCCAGCGCCGGCGACGCCCGACGCGCTCGGCACCCCCGCCCCCGAGCCCGGGGCGGACACCACCGAGACCCTGTCCCGCTCCGAACGGACCGAGCGGCGCTACCAGGAGATCCGCGCCAACCTCGAGCCGCTGGACGAGGGCGAGCGCCCGGGAGCGGTGACCGTGGCGGCGATCGTCGCCCTGCTGCTCGCCGTCTCCAACCTCGTCCTGTGGGCGCTGGGCACCGACGTGCGCGGCGAGGGCGCCAGCCCCGCCGGCGTGATCGTCTTCGCCGTGCTGATGCTGCTGGCGGCGTGGGGCATGTGGCGGGCCAAGTACTGGGCGGTCCTCGGCTTCCAGGCCCTGCTCGCGGTGACGGTGATCATCGCCTTCCTCTCGCTGATGGTCGCGGCCAAGTGGCAGGCGGTCGTCATCTGCCTCGTGATCATCGGCTTCGGCGGCTGGCTGTTCTGGAAGCTCATCCGCGCGATGGCCCGCATCCAGATGCCCAGATACGAGCGCTGAACGGCCGCCTACCCCCCGGTCGGGTGGGGGTTGTATACCACCGCGCAGAGCCCCAAGTCGGCCGTCCGATAGTCTCGAAATCTATGGCTGAATCTGCGTATGACTGTGTTGTGATCGGGTCGGGTCCGGGGGGCTACGTCGCGGCGATCCGCGCGGCCCAGCTCGGACAGAAGACCGCGGTGATCGAGAAGGACGCGATCGGTGGTCGCTGCCTCAACTACGCGTGCATCCCGGCGAAGGCCGTGCTGCGCGTGGCGGACGTGCTGAGCGAGGTCCGCGACGCCGACGAGTTCGGGATCACGGTGTCCGAGCCCACCGTCGACTTCTCCAAGGTCGGCGAGCGGCGCGCCAAGGTCGTGAAGGTCCTGACGGGCGGCGTCGCCGGCCTGATGAAGAAGAACTCCATCGACGTGATCGAGGGCTTCGCCGCCCTGAACGCCGACGGGCAGGTCGTCGTCGGCGACCAGACGATCACCGCCAAGACCGTGATCCTCGCGACCGGCAGCGTGAAGCGGCCGATCCCCGGCACGTCGTTCGGCGGCCGCGTCATCGGCACCGAGGAGGCGTGGGCGCTGCAGGAGCTGCCCGCCTCGATGGTCGTCGTCGGCGCCGGCGCATCCGGCTCGGAGATCGCCTCCGCGTACGCGCGCCTGGGCACCAAGGTCCAGCTCTTCGAGGGCCTGGACCGCGTCCTGCCCACCGAGGACGCCGACATCAGCAAGCTCGCCGAACGCGGCTTCAAGAAGCAGGGCATCGAGGTCCACACCTCCACCTTCGTCAGCGACGTCGTCTCCGGCGACTCGTCCGTGACGTTCTCCTACGGCGACGCGCAGGGCGAAGCCGAGTGGCTCGTCATCGCCGCCGGGCGCGGCCCGGACGTCGAGGGCCTGGGCCTGGACGTCGCCGGGATCAAGATCGCCGACAACGGCCTGATCGAAGTCGATGGCCACCTGAAGACCAGCCGCAAGGGCGTCTGGGCGATCGGCGACCTCGTCCCCGGTCCCGCCCTGGCCCACAAGGCGTCCGACGAGGGCATCATCGCCGTCGAGGACTCCCTCGGGATGGACGTGCACGCGATCAGCTACATCGACATCCCGCGCGCCACGTTCTGCACCCCGAACGTCGCGAGCTTCGGGCTGACCGAGGCGCAGGCCAAGGAGGCCGGCCACGACGTCGTCGTCGGCAAGGTCCAGTACGGCGCCGTCGGCGCCGGCACGGTCTACGGCGACCGCACCGGGCTGGTCAAGCTGGTGGGCGACAAGAAGTACGGCGAGATCGTCGGCGGCCACATCATCGGCGCGAAGAGCACCGAGCTGATCCAGGAGCTCGTCAACGCCAAGGCCCTCGAGGGCGGCTACCCCGAGGTCGCCCGCATGGTCCACGGCCACCCGACCATGAGCGAAGCCGTGATGGAGGCCGCGCGTGCGGCCGACGGCTGGCTCATCCACGGCTAGCACGACCCCGCCCGGCGGCCGGACGGGTCACACTCCTCCCATGGCCGACGTGATCGACGTCACCCGCCACCCGGCGGGTGACGGCAGGCAGGACGAGGCGCTCCCCGCGTTCTACTTCGACCTGGGCTCGCCCGAGTCGTACCTCGTCGCCGAACGCATCCTCAGCACCATGCCGGTCCCCTGCGAGTGGATCCCCGTGCGAGCCAGCGCGCTGCCCGGGGCCGGCGGACTGGGCGTCCTCGACCGCGACGCGATCGAGCGGCGGGCGGCGGAGCTGGACCTGCAGGCCGTCGTGTGGCCCACCACCGTCCCCTTCGACAGCGACGTCGCCCAGCGCGCCGCCACCTTCGCCAAGGGCATCGGCCGGGTCGTCGCCTTCACCCTCGCCGCGTTCCGCCAGGCCTACGCCGGCGGGCGGGACCTGAGCACGCCCGACCACGTGCTGATCGCCGGCGCGGCGTGCGAGATGCACCCGGCCGCGATCCTCAAGGGCATCGAGACGCGCGGCGTGCGCGGTGCCCTGGACGACGCGACGGCGCTGGCCGCCGAGCGCGGCGTGCGCTCCGTCCCCGCGATCTGGACGGGCAGCGAGGTCCTGCACGGCGAGGCGGCGCTGGACCGCGCGGCCGCCCTGCTCGCGGAGGCTCGGCCGTGAAGGCGCGGGACGCCGGGCATCACCGCCGGGGAGGAGCTCGACCGTGAAAGCACGAGATGCGTTCGAAGTGCACGTGAGCCGGTCCGGCCGGGTGCCCGCGACGCTGGCCGACCCCGAGCGCGTGGATCAGGTCGAGGTGGTCGACCTGCGCGACGGCGAGGCCCTGCTGCTGTGGGACTGCACCCCGCACGAGGCCTCACGCCTGGGCCGCGCCCTGCGCGCCGACCTCGGCGCGCTCGACGCCGACAGCTTCCAGGAGCGGTGGTCGGCGGTCCGCGACCCCGGCGACCTCCCCGACCGGTAGCCGGCCGGCCGCCGTCCTCCCCCTCCCGACCGACCGACCCCAGGAGCATCCGTGTCCGACGCCGTCCCCGCCCTGCCCTCCGCCGATGCCGTCGCGCCCGTGGCCGCTGCGGCCACCGGCGTCAAGGGGGCGACCACGACCACCGAGCCGACCCGCGCCCAGCAGGTCATCGCCCGTCGCGTCGCCGAGACCAAGGCCACCGTGCCGGAGTTCACGCTGCAGGGTGAGATCGACATGGAGGCCGTCGTCGCCTTCCGGACCGAACGGCGGGCGGCCACCGGCGACGGCGCGCCCGTGCCCACCGTCAACGACATCGTCGTGAAGGCGTGCGCGCTGGCGCTGCGCGAGCACCCGCAGGCCAACGGCGCCTACCGCGACGCGCAGTTCCAGCGGCACGAGCGCGTCAACGTGGGGATCGTCGTGGCGGCGCCGGGGAACCTGGTGATCCCCGTCGTCCTCGACGCCGACGCCCGCTCCCTCGACGAGATCGCCGCGACCACGCGCACGCTGGCCGAGCGCGCGCGAGCCGGGACGATCACCCCGCCGGAGCTCAGCGGCGGGACGTTCACGGTCTCCAACCTCGGCATGCACGGCGTGGACGCCTTCACCGCGATCATCACCTCCCCACAGGCCGCGCTGCTGGCGGTCGGCCGGGTCGCGCGGCGGCCGGTCAACCACGAGGAGGAGCTGGCCCTGCGCTTCACGATGCCGGTGACCCTCGTCTGCGACCACCGCATCCTCTACGGCGTCGACGCCGCCGCCTTCCTGGACCGGATCCGCGCGCTGCTGCAGGACCCGGCGGCGCTGGCCGCCTGAGCCGCCGCCCGCCTGTCGAGTCGTACATCGCGATCGCTGGGCGGACGTGATGTACGGCTCGACTGGGACGGGGCGACAGAGACGTGGGAGTAGCCTTCCTGCGATGGGCATCGCGGGCATCCCCGACCGTGCGGAGCGCCCCGAGCTGTGGGTCTGCCAGCTCGGCGTGGTCCCCTACCGCGACGCGCTCGCGCTGCAGGAGGAGGTCCGCGCCGCCCGCCAGGCCGACGCGATCCCCGACGTGCTGCTCGTGCTCGAGCATCCCCCCGTCTACACGCTGGGCCGTCGCGCCTCGACGGCCGACCTGGGCCGCGGCGAGCAGTGGTACCGGGACCAGGGCATCGCGATCGAGCGGATCGACCGCGGCGGGCACGTCACCTACCACGGTCCGGGCCAGCTCGTGGCCTACCCGATCGTGCGGACCGACAGCGCGCGCGAGCACGTCGCCACCATGGAGCGGGCGATCGTCGCGGCGCTGGCCGACGAGGGCGTGGAGACCTTCACCCGTGACGACGAGGGCGTGCAGTACCTCGGCGTGTGGGCGGGCGACGGCAAGATCGCCTCGGTCGGCGTGCGGGTCCAGCGCGGCGTCACGACCCACGGCCTGGCGATCAACGTCACCAACGACGTCGCCCCGTTCGACTGGGTGGTGGCCTGCGGGCTGCCGGACGTGCGGATGGTCTCGGTCGCCTCGGTCACCGGCCGCGACGACGACCCGATGCGCTGCCTGCGCAAGCGGGTCGCCCACCGGTACGCGCTGGCCGCCGGCCGCCGTCAGCGACTGGTCAGCGAGACCCGGCTGCGCGAGGCGCTCGGCCGGGTGCCGGCCGCCCCCGTGCCCGTCCTGGCCTGAGCGGAGACGCTAGTACCCGAAGGCGGCCGCGCCCCGCTCGGTGGACGCGATACGCAGGTAGTCCATGCCGACGTCGAACGGGACCGAGGCCACCGCGACGTTGTTGTTGACCTTCCAGCGCTGCCCGCCGACGAGGACGTACCGCAGGCCGTCGGGGACGAGCTGGGTGATGTGGGCGACGTCGTCCGGGGTCCACGACCGCGTCTCGGACACACCGTATCGGAGCACGCAGCGTCTCTGACCCATCCCCGAATCTCCGTACGCGATGCTCGGTAGGCGAGCACGGTGCACGGTGGTTCGGTCGGCCTGTCGGTTCCGCGAGTCGGCCCCGGCCCGGCTCGGGGCCGACGTCCACGCCGCGCTACGATCACCGGGTGAGTACGCCGCCGGTCGAACGCCAGCACCAGACCCGCTCCCGCGCCAATCCCGGCGGCATGGACGTCCTGAAGGTCCTCGGGCCGGACGTCGTGTCGCTGCGCGATCGCAAGCCGAAGTGGTTCAAGGTCCCGCCGCCCGGCAGCCCCAAGTACCGCGAGCTGAACAAGCTCATCAAGGACGAGAACCTCAACACGGTCTGCGCCGAGGCGGCCTGCCCCAACATCGGCGAGTGCTGGGAGCGCGGCACCGCCACGTTCATGATCCTCGGGGACACGTGCACGCGCCGCTGCGGCTTCTGCAACGTCAACACGGGCAAACCGACGTGGAACGACCCGCTGGAGCCCGCCCGGGTCGCCCGCACCATCGCCAAGATGGGCCTGCGCCACGCGGTGATCACCAGCGTCGATCGCGACGACCTGTACGACTACGGCGCCGGCATCTGGGCCGCGACGATCCGGATGGTGCGGCGCCAGGCGCCCGACACCAAGATCGAGGTCCTCACCCCCGACTTCCGCGGGCAGGACATGCCGCTGGCCAAGGTCATCGCCGAGCGGCCCGACGTCTTCAACCACAACTGCGAGGTCGTCCCGCGCCTGTACCCGATCGCCCGCCGCGGCTCGACGTGGCGCCGGTCGCTGCGCGTGCTGCAGAGCGCCAAGGCGATGGGCGGCGACGAGGTGACGACCAAGTCCGGCCTGATGGTCGGCCTGAGCGAGACGCACGACGAGGTCGTGGCCGCGTTCGAGGATCTGCGCGCCCACGACGTCCAGGTGCTGACCGTCGGCCAGTACCTGCGGCCGACCGAGCGCCACCTCCCGGTCGTGCGCTACTGGCATCCCGACGAGTTCAAGGCGCTCGAGGAGGCCGCGTACGCGCTGGGCTTCGACCACATCGCGGCCGGCCCGCTGGTCCGCTCCAGCTACCACGCCGACCAGCACGTCCCGCAGGACCGGCCCGGCGTCGGCCCGCTCGCGGCCACCGGGTCCTAGCCCCCATCCGCGCCTCGGGGCGCGGTCGCCAGTAGCCTGACGCTCCGATGCGCAACGCCGTCCTCCTCGCCGCGCTGAGCGTGATCGTCCTGCTCGGCGTGCTCACGATCGCCGTGATCGTCCGCCAGGGCCTCGATCCGCTGACCGTGATCTCCCTCGGGATCCTGGGGATGCTCGGTGCCGGCTTCTACGGCGCCCTGCGCGACGACGACAGCCAAGGCGGCGACTAGGAGGGTGGAGCCCTCCCGGCGCCCCTGGCTTCTCCCAGGCCCCTCGAATAGGCTGGCGCCATCACACTCGCCCCGGGGGGAACCGCCATGCGCAACGTCGCCATCGTCCTGTCGCTCATCTTCAGCTGTGCCGGGCTCGCCGCCTGCGGGGACTCGAGCTCCGACTCGTCGTCCACGAAGACCGCCGCGAGCGCACCGGACGGCAAGAGCACAGGAACCACCACCTGCACACCGCCGACGTTCTCCGACGCGACGTTCACGTCGTTCGACGCCGTGAACGTCGACTGCGCCGAGGCCACCACCGCCCTGAAGACCGTCTACGAGCACGGCGCCGTCAGCGGCTGGACCTGCCAGCCGCGCATCGTGGGCCAGGACGAGTCGACCTCGTGCGCGAAGGACGCAGACACGACCCAGACCTTCGCCGCCGCCTGGACCGTGGGGTAGGCCACGCCGGCGCTGACGGCGCGCGCCGGGAGGGTTACCGTTACCGTCCGCCCCATGTCCCGTTCACGTTCCGCGGTCGTCGCCGCCCTCACCGCCCTGCTCGCCGGTGCCTTCGTCGGCCTCGCCGTCGCCGAGGAGCCGGCCGCGCCGGCCTCCCCCACCGCGATCCGTGCCTACCACGACAGCGGCGAGTGGGACAGGGACCTGGCCGCGCAGCTGAAGGTGGCCCGCAAGGACCTCGACAAGGCGCTGACCGTCAAGAAGGGCAAGAAGGCCCCGAAGGGCACCCCGACGCTGATCCTCGACATCGACGACACCTCGCTGTCGACGTACGAGTGCGCCGAGCCCAAGGACTTCGCCGCGGGTGCGACCGCCGGCTGCATCGCCGCCGGCACGCTGCCGGTGATCAAGGGCACGCGCGACCTGGCCAAGGCCGCGGTCAAGAAGAAGGTCAAGCTCGTGTTCATCACGGCCCGCCCGGACATCCCGGTGCTGCGCGACGTAACCGAGAAGAACCTCAAGGCCGCCGGCTACACCATGAAGCACACGCTGACGATGAAGGCCACGGGCACGCTGACCGGCCCGGCGGTGACCGCCGCGGAGTACAAGTCGGCGGCCCGCAAGGCGCTGATCAAGCAGGGCGCGCGCATCGTGCTCAACGTCGGCGACCAGAAGTCGGACCTCTCCGGCGGCGCCGCGCAGTACGCGGTGAAGCTGCCGAACCCGATGTACGTGAACAAGTAGCGCTTGACTGAACGGTGACGCCCCGTCGAGACGACGACGGGCGAGAACCCCCCGTATATTCCCGACCGACCTACGACGGAGGGAACCGGGTGGATCTCAACGACACACCAGAGCAGGCGCAGTTCCGCGAGAAGGTGCGCGGCTGGCTCGAAGCGCACACGGCCGAGGCGCCGCCGCGCGGCGGTGAGTCCGACGACGCGGAGTACATCGCGGCGCGCCGCGAGTGGCAGCGCAAGCTGGCCGAGGCCGGCCTGGCCGGCGTGACCTGGCCGACCGAGCTCGGTGGACAGGGACTGGGCCCGATCGAGAACGTCATCGTCGGCCAGGAGATCGGCCGCGCCGGCGTCCCCGGCATCCTCGACGTGATCGGCGTCGGCATGCTCGGCCCGACGATCATCGCCCACGGCAGCGACGAGCAGAAGGCGCGCTACCTGGGGCCGATGCTCCACGGCGACGAGGTGTGGTGCCAGATGTTCTCCGAGCCCGGCGCCGGCTCCGACCTCGCCGCGGTCTCCACCCGGGCCGTCCGGCGCGACGACGGCTCCTGGGTGCTCAACGGCCAGAAGGTGTGGACGACCAACGCGCAGTTCTCCGCCTACGGCCTGGTGCTCGCCCGCACGAACCCGGACCAGCAGAAGCACCGCGGCATGACGATGTTCGTGATCCCCATGGACGCCGACGGCGTGACGATCCGCGGCCTGCGCCAGATCTCCGGCGAGGCCGAGTTCAACGAGGTCTTCTTCGACGACGTGGTCCTCCCCGCGGACGCGGTCGTCGGCCCGATCGACGGAGGCTGGGGCACCGCCCTCACCACGCTGATGTTCGAGCGCCTGACGATCGGCCTGGGCTCGGAGGCGTTCGGCTACCGCGCCGACCGCTACGCCGGCCCGATCGCCGCGGACCCGGCCGCGGCCAAGGACAGCGAGGTGCGCCACCGCCTCGGCGAGATCGGCACCGAGCTGGCCGCCGTGCGCTGGCAGTCCTACCGCACCCTGAGCCTGCTCGGGCAGGGCCAGATCCCCGGCCCGGAGGCCGGTCTGGCCAAGGTGACGACGGTGAACGCGGCCATCGCCGCGGGCGAGCTGATCGCCGACATCGTCGGCCCCGACGCGCTGGACGCCGAGAACGAATGGGCGTACATGATCTCCTTCCTCCCCGGCCTGAAGTCGGCCGGCGGCACCGAGGAGATCCTGCGCAACATGATCGGCGAGCGGGTCCTGGGCCTGGCGCCCGAACCGCGACTGGACAAGGGCATCCCCTTCTCCGAGCTGCGCGCGAAGGAAAAGGAGGCGGTGGCATGAACCTCGCACTGAGCGACGAGCAGGAGTTCCTGCGCGAGGCCGCCCGGGGCGCGCTCTCGCGCTTCAAGACGGTGGAGGCCGCCCGCGAGGGCCTGGAGGGCGGGGCGCAGCCCGACCTGTGGCCGACCGCGGTGGAGGCCGGCTGGCCCGGCCTGCTCGTGGACGAGGAGCACGGCGGCGCCGGGCTCAGCGTGTTCGACGCGATGCTGGTGGCGGAGGAGACCGGCCGCTTCCTGGCCGGCGTCCCCCTGATCTCCCACCTGCAGGCCACGTCGGTGCTGAACGCCGCCGGGCACGCGGCGCTGGCGGCCACGGCCGCGGGCGAGCAGCGCGCCGCGTTCGTGCCCGCCCGCCCGCCGGGCGACCGGGAGACGAGCTGGACGATCGACCCGGCCTCCGGCCTGGAGCGGGCGCCGCTGCCCGCCGCCAGCGTGGACGGCGACACCGTCACGGTGGACGGGGTCGCGCACTGGGTGCTGGACGCGCCCGGCGCGGACCTGTTCGTGGTGCCCGCCGAGACGGCGGACGGCACGTTCGTCGTCGCCGCGATCCCGGCCGCCTCCGTCTCCGTGGAGACCGTCATGCGCTACGACGCGACGCGGTCGCTCGGGCACGTGACGCTGGCCGGCGCCCAGGGCACCGTGGTCGACGCGGGCCCCGACGCCGTGGAACGGGCCTGGTACGTCGGGCAGAGCCTGCTCGCCGCCGAGTCGGTGGGCACGGTCGACACCATCCTGGAGATGGCGCTGACCTACGCGAAGGAGCGCTTCACGTTCGGGCGCACCATCGGCTCCTACCAGGCGATCAAGCACGGCCTCGTGGAGATCCTGCGCCTGCGCGAGAACGCGCGGTCGCTGCTGTACTGGGCCGGCTACGCGGCCGGGGACGTGCCCGAGGAGTTCGCGATGGCGGCGAGCTGCGCGCGCACGGCGGGCAGCAAGGCGCTGGACTTCGCGGCGCAGCGCAACATCGCCACCCACGGCGGCATCGGCGCCACGTGGGAGCACGACGCCCCGCTGTACTTCCGCCGCGCGCAGCTGTCGCGACGGCTGCTGGGTGGGTCGGCCGACGCGGCCGACCGGGTGGCCGGCGAGCTGATCGCCGGCGCAGCCGCCTCCGCCGCGACGGCCTAGCGCCGCGACCTAGGACGAGGGCCCGCCACCGCGCAGCGCCGCGGTGGCGGCCTCGTCGACCTCGACGAGGCCGAGCTCGCGGCCGCCGATGACCGCGACGCCGTAGACGCTCGCGGCGGCCTCGGGGCTGACCCAGCCCTCGAGCACGTCGGCGGCCACGGCCGCCGGCTCCCGGGTGAACGGGTCGCCGTAGCCGCCGCCCCCGCCCTCCAGGCCGACGATCCACTCGCCCGGCTGCAGCAGCGTGTCGCCGATCGGCTCCAGCGTGCTACGGGCGCCGCCGGCCTCCTCGCGGATCGCCCCGGCCAGCGAGCCCGGGCCGCCGCCGAGCACGCCGGCGGGCGGGTTCTCGGCGAAGTCGGCCGCGTAGAACACCTGCATCGGCGCGTCGGTCGGGCCGTAGACCATCTCGCTGGCCGGACCGCCGCGGTACCGGCCGGCGCCGCCGCTATCGGTGAGCAGGCGCAGCGCGCGGAAGCGGATCGGGTACTTCTGCTCGAGCACCTCGATGCTGTCCATGTACACCGTCTTGGCGCAGTCCGGCATCGCGTAGGTGATCCAGCCGTCGCAGCTCGGGCCCGCGGGCCCACCGTTGTTGCCGAGCACGATCTCGTTGACGTAGTCCTCGCCGCTGCGGGCGTCGACGCCGGAGATCACGCCGTAGCCCACCCCGAGCGCCCCCGCGCCCTCGGCCAGGCCATGGCCGTCGCCGAGCTGGGTGAACGCGGACTGCACCGCGTTGATGAGCCGGTTGAGCAGGTTGGTGGTGGACATCGACGCGGAGTGCGGGAACGTGAGGCCGCCGATCGCGCTGCCCTCGCGGATGAGCACGTCGAGCCGGCGGAAGCTGCCGGCGTTGTGCGGCACGTCGGCGGGCAGGCAGTTGAACACGCCGATCACCGCGCCCGCGGTGGCGCAGCTGCGCGACAGGTTGATGCCCGCGTCCACGCAGTCGACGTTGTCGCGCAGGTCCAGCGCGATGCGACCGGCCGCCGGGTCGATGTCGACGGTGACGTCGACCGGCACGCCCTCGGGCAGGCCGGGCAGCGGGTCGTGCACGCCGCGGGCGACGAGCCGCTGGGCGGGTAGATCGCCGATCGCCTGCTCCATGCGCCGCTCCGAGTAGTCCAGCCACCAGGCCACGAAGCTGCGCAGCGTCTCGGCCCCGTACTGCTCGATCAGCTCGCCGATCCGTCGCTCACCGATCCGCACCGCGCCGAGCGAGGCGAGGTAGTCGCCGTACCAGACGTCGGGCACGCGGATACGGGCGCGGCACATGCGGATGACGTCGCCGACGTCCTCGTAGTCGCGCTGGATCCGCACGCACGGGAAGACGAGGCCGCCCTCCTCGTAGACGTCACGCGCGTAGGGCATGTAGGTGCTGGGCTCGGAGTTGCCGCAGTCGGCCTGGTGGGCCTTGGCCGAGACCGTGAAGAGGTGCTCGCCGCCCGCGAACACCGGCACGAGCAGCGTGTGATCGGCGGTGTGGGTGTTGCCCAGGTACGGGTCGTTGTGCAGGAACGCGTCGCCCGGCGCCAGGTCGGGGTGCAGCTCGCGCATCGACGCGACCTGCGCGCCGGCACCGAGCACGTGGACCTGGAGGCCCTCGGCGGTGGCGAGCAGCTGGTCGTCCTCGGCCACGATGCAGCACGAGAAGTCGCGCGCCATGTTCAGTACCGAGGAGCGGCCGGCGCGGAAGAGGGTGTTCATCATCTCCCGGACGATCGCCTCGAACCGGTTGGCCAGGACCGCGGCCAGGACCGGATCGACGTCGCGGCCGGGGGTCGGGACCGGGGTCTGCTGCGGAGTGCTCATGCCAGCTCGATCATGTAGTTGCCGAGGTCGGTGACGACGAGGGTGCTGTCGGGCGGGACGACCAGGGTGGTCGTGGGCTCGGCGACCAGGCGCGGCCCGGGGAGCCGGGTGCCCGGCGCCAGCGAGCCGCCCACGTGGACCGGGATCGTCACGGCCCCGGTCTGCGGGAAGTACGCGGTGCGCTCGCGGTCGGCCGCGCGGGGGCCGGGCCCCTCGACGGGTGGGGCGAGCGGCGGCTTGGCGGGCGCGGCGGTGAGCCGGCCCTTGGTGTGGACGACCTCGACGCGCTGCCCGGGCTCCGACACCGCGAACACGCGCTCGTGCGCCGCGTGGAACTGGTCGGCGAACGCGGCGACGGCCGCGTCGGTGTCGAGCGGGCCGACGGGCAGCTCCAGCGACCACACCTGGTGGGCGTAGCGCGCCTCGACGAACCGGTCGGTCCGCTGCTCGGGCACGCCGCGGTCGCGCAGCGCGGCGGCGACCGGGGCCAGCTCGGCGTCGATCGCCGCGAACGCCGCGCCGACCTCCTCGAGGTCCCACGCGTCGGTGGCGGTCATCACGCTGCGGCCCGCCTCCAGCGCGATGTCGGAGTGCTGGCCGCCGAACGCGCTGAGGGCGCCGGCGGTGCGGGGCAGCAGGACGCGGGCGCAGCCCAGGGCCCGGGCGATCTCCACCACGTTGAGCCCCGCGGCGCCGCCGCCGGCGACGATGCCCGCGTCGCGCGGGTCGATGCCCTGGTTGATCGTCAGCTCCTTGATCGCCGCGACCATGTGCTCGCCGGCGATCGTCATCACCGCGGCGGCCGCCCGGTGCGGGTCGGTGCCCAGCTCGTCGGCGATGGTGGTGATCGCGGCCAGCGCGGCGTCGACGTCGAGCCGCATCGCGCCGCCGAGGAAGGCGTCGGGATCCAGGTAGCCGAGGACGAGCGCAGCGTCGGTCATCGTCGGGCGGGTGCCGCCGTTGCCGTAGCAGGCGGGCCCGGGCGCGGAGCCCGCGCTCTCGGGCCCGACGCGCAGCAGCCCGCCGCTGTCGATCCAGGCGATCGAGCCGCCGCCCGCCCCGATGGAGCGCACGTCGACCGAGGACAGGCCGGTGAGGTGGCCGGCGAACGGCTCGCCCAGCCACGTCTCGCGGGTGAAGACGATGTCCCCGTCGCGGATGAGGCTGACGTCGAAGCTGGTGCCGCCGGTGTCGCACACGACGAGGTCGCCGGTGCCGAGCTCGGGCCCGTGGACGCGGCCGGCGACGGGGGCCAGCGACGGCCCCGACTTGGCAGCGTAGACCGGACGCTCGACGAGCTCGTCCATCGGCACGACGCCGCCGATGGACGTGGCGGCGACGAGCTGCCCCGCGAAGCCGGCGGCGGCCAGCTCGGCCTCCACCTCGCGCAGGTGGCGCTGCATGAGCGGCTTGAGCGAGGCGTCGATCGCGGTGCACGACGCGCGGCGATACTCGCGCACGATCGGGTTGAGCCGGTGCGACAGCGTGTAGTCGACGCCCGGCAGCTCCTCCTCGATCAACGCGGCGAGCGTCCGCTCGTGCTCGGGGTTGGCCACCGACCACAGCAGGCACACCGCGACCGCCTCGACCTCCAGGACGCGCAGCCGGCCGAGCGTCTCCCGCACCTGCGGGACGTCGAGGGGGACGACGACCTCGCCGCCCGCGCCGATGCGCTCCGTGATCTCGAACGTCAGGTGGCGGGGGACGTACGGGTCGGGGTAGGGCCGGTCGAAGTCGTACGGGTGCATCGACCCGCCCTCGCGGCGCACGAGGATGTCGGGGAAGCCCTCGGTGCACAGCAGCGCGGTGCGGGCGGTGCGGCCGGTGAGGATCGCGTTGGTGGCCTGGGTGGTGCTGTAGACGAACAGCTCGGCCCGGGCCAGGAGGTCCTCCGCGGTGGTGTCCAGGCGCACGGCGGCGGTGCCGATCGCGGCGAGCAGCCCCTCGCTGAGGCGGTGGGGCGTGGTCAGCGACTTGCCGATGGCGAGGCCGCGGGCCCCATCGCTGACCACGACGTCGGTGAACGTGCCGCCGACGTCGCACGTCAGCTTCACGGGGGCTTGGTCGGTGGTCATCGCAGGGCCTTCCTGATCACGTCGATGGCGGCGGGGTCTTCGAGGCTGGAGAGGTCGCCGGGGTCGGTCCCGAGCACGCACGCCCGCACGACCCGTCGCAGGATCTTCCCGGACCGGGTGCGCGGGAGGGCGTCGACGAGCACGATGCGGGCCGGGCGGAACGGCTTGCCGACCCGGGTGGCGACGGCGGAGCCGAGGGCGTCGAGGTCGAGGTCGGCCCCGGGCACGGCGGGAATCGCCACGCACCAGATGACCTCGCCCTTGAGGTCGTGCGGCACGCCGATGGCGGCGGCCTCGGTGACGAGGCCGGTGTCGATCAGCGCACCCTCCACCTCGGAGGGGCCGATGCGCTGGCCGGCGACGTTGAGCGTGTCGTCGGAGCGCCCGCGCACGAACCACTGGCCGTCGGCGTCGTAGGTCGCCCAGTCGCCGTGGACCCACACGCCGGGCCAGCGGCGCCAGTAGGTGTCGAGGAAACGCTCCTCGTCGCGCCACAGGCTGTGCGTCATCCCGGGCCACGGGCGCCGGCACACGAGCTCGCCGACGTCGTCCGGGCCGACCGGCTCGCCGGCCTCGTCGACCACCGCGACGTCCATGCCCAGGGCGGGGCCGCCGAGGCTGCAGCTGGCCAGCGGCTCGATCGGGAGCGGCGCGAGCAGCGCGCCGCCGACCTCGGTTCCGCCGGAGATGTTGATGATCGGCGCGCGGCCGCCGCCGACGCGCTCCAGCAGCCAGCTCCACGCCTCGTCGTTCATCGGCTCGCCGGTGGTGCCGAGCGTGCGCAGGCCCGGCAGCCCGCCCGGGGGCGGCTCGGAGCCCGCGACCATCAGGCCGCGCACGAGCGACGGGCTGACGCCGAGCACGTCGACGCCGCGCCGGGCGACGAGGCGCCACAGGCGGTCCGGGTCGGGCGTGGTCGCCGCGCCCTCGCACAGGCAGAGGGTGGCGCCGAGGGAGCCGGCGGCCACGATCGACCATGCGCCCATGATCCAGCCGATGTCGGTGACCCAGCAGAGCGTCCCGCCCGATCGCACGTCGGCGTGGTAGGCGGCGTCGCGGGCGATCGTCACCAGCATCCCGGCGTGGGTGAGCACCGCGCCCTTGGGCTTGCCGGTGCTGCCGCTGGTGTAGATGAGGAGCAGCGGGTGGTCGGGCGCCAGGGCGAGCGGCTCGACGGCCGGACCGTCGAGCGTGACGACGCGTTCCCACGCGACGTCACGCCCGCCGGGCTGGACCTGGGCCGTCCCGACGTGGGAGAGCAGCAGCACGTGCTCGACGCCGGGGGCGTCCTGGACCGCACGGTCCGCCGTCTCCTTCATCGGCACGATGCGGCCGCCGCGGGAGGTGCCGTCGGCGGTGACGAGCACGCGGACGTCGCCGTCGACCAGGCGGGTCGCGACGGCGTCGGCGGCGAAGCCGGAGAAGATGGGCACGGCGATGGCGCCGAGCTTGGCGCAGGCCATCAGGGTGGCGACCGTCTCGGGCACGAGCGGCAGGAACAGGCCGACGCTGGTGCCCTCCACCACGCCAAGGCCGGTGAGGGCGCGGGCCACGCCGTCGGTGAGGCGACGCAGCTCGGCGTAGGTGACGGAACGCTCCCGGCCCAGCTCGTCCTCCCACACCACCGCGTCGCGGTCGGGCGCCGCGGCGGCCCAGCGGTCGACGCAGCTGGCGGCGAGGTTGAGGCGCGCGCCGGTGAACCAGCGGGCGTGCGCGGGATCCTGCGCGTTCTCCAGGACCGCGTCCCACGGCTCGGCGAACACGAGGCCGAGGTCGTCGACGATCGCCGGCCACAGCCACTCGGGGTCCAGCGCGCGGGCGCGCAGGCCGGCGGCGTCCCCGGCGCCGGCGCGGCGCATCAGGCGGGCGGCGTTGGTCGCCCCGGCCACGGCCGGGTCGGGACGCCAGCGGATGCCCGTGGCGGTGGAGGTGCCCGTGCTCATCCGGCGGCGGGGACGAAGGCCACCGCGTCGATCTCGACCAGGGCCCCCAGGAGGAGGCCGGCGACCTGCACGGCGGCGCTGGCCGGGAGGTGCGCGCCGAAGCGCTCGGCCCGCACCCGGCTGAAGTCGCCGTACGCGTCGAGGCTGGTGAGGTAGACGGTGATCCGCACGACGTGCGACAGGTCGGCGCCGGCCCGGGCGAGCACGCGCTCGACGTGGTCCAGCGTGGCGTGGGTCTGCTGGGCGAGGTCGCCCTCGACCTTCTGGTCGGCGTCCATGCCCACCTGGCCGGAGACGTGCAGCCAACGGCCGGGGCCGTCGACCGCGACGACGTCGCTGAAGCTGGCGAAGTCGGACGGGTACCGCTCGATCTGGGTCATGCTGCCTCCGGCTGGGGGTGTGCGTCGGCGACGTCGCGGGCCGCGGCGGCGAAGCCGGCGAGGGCCTCCTGCACCAGCGCGTCGGTGAGCGTGGTGGTCATGGCCATCTCGCCGCCGCCGCCGATGTAGACGCCGTGGTTGATGGTGGCGATGTAGTAGGCGGCGCTGCGCACGGGGTCGGCGGTGGCGCCGTCGGCCCCGAGCACGTAGACGCCGCGGGCCGAGCCGTCGCCGGTGACCAGGAGCGGCAGGCCGACCTCCTCGCCGGCCCGGCGGATGCCCGCGGCCAGGACCTCGGCCCGGCCGTTCATGGTGTCGATGCGCTCGGCCGTGAGGTCGGCGAGCGCGATGCGCCCGGCGACCGCGCCGAGCGGGTTCCCGTTGAACGAGCCGCCGTGGTAGAGCGCGCCCTCGCGGCGGGGGTCGAACGTGGCCATCAGCTCGGCGGACGCGCCGACCACGCCGACGGGCAGGCCGCCGCCGATCCACTTGCCCAGGCACGTGATGTCGGCGGAGAAGTCGTAGCGCTCCGCCGAGCCGCCGGGCGCGAGGCGGAACATGATGCAGTCGTCGAGGATGACCAGCGCCCCGACGGCGCGGGCGGCCTCGGCGACCTGGGCCAGGAAGCCGGGCGGCGGGGCGATCACGTTGTCGGTGTAGAGCACCGGCTCGATGACCACCGCGGCGAGCTGGTCGGCGTTGGCGGAGATCTTGGACCGGAACGACTCGATGTCGCCGAAGTCGGCGAGCAGCGTGCGGCCGGGCAGCTCGCCGCGACCGCCGAGGCCGGCCTCGAGGTCGTCGTAGGAGCCGTGGTAGGCGTGGACCGCCTTGAGCACGAGGGGGCGGCCCGTGGCGCGGCGGGCGAGCTTGACGGCCAGCATCGTCGCCTCGGTGCCCGTGTTGGTGAAGCGCACCTGCTCGGCGCTGGGGATCCGCTCGCACAGCAGCTCGGCGAAGGCGATCTGCGGGCGGGAGGTGCCGGGCCACGCCGAGCCGCCCTCCAGCTGGGCGTGCAGGGCGTCGACGACGGGCGGGTAGGCGTGGCCGTGGATGAGGCTCAGGCCGTTGCAGGCGAAGTCGATCGTGCGGTTGTCGTCCACGTCGTAGAGCACCGAGCCCTCGCCCCGGGCGAAGACCACGGGGTACGGCGCGAAGTACCCGAACGTGCGTGAGCTGCCCGCGGGCATCACCTGCTCGGCCCGGGCGATCAGCGCGGCCGATCCGGGGGTCCTCGCGCGGTAGGTCTCCTCGATCGGAGAGGGCGCGGTGGTGGTCATGGCGGGGCGTTCTGAGTGCATATCGATCAGTCGATATGGAACCTAGCGGGTGGCCTGTCCCGCGTCAAACCGGATCAGCTGATCTGTTTCCACTAGGCTCAGCGCCGCCGAGAACGCCGCGACACAGCCACAGGAGTTCGCATGCCGAAGTTGGGGATGGGCCCCATCCGCAAGGAGCAGATCTGCCGCAGCGCGGCCACCGTGATCGCGCGCGAAGGGTTCCCGGGCACCACGATGCGCGCCGTCGCCGAGGAGGCCGGCGTCAGCACCGGGATGCTCAACCACTACTTCTCCAGCCGGGCGGAGATGCTCGAGGAGACCCTGGCCTTCGTCTCCGAGCAGAACCAGGCCCGGGTGGCCGAGGCGATCGAGGGCATCCCCGCCGGCGAGGCACGGCTGCGCGCGCTCGTGCGCACGACCCTCCCCCGCGAGCCCGTCGTCGAGGAGACGTGGCGGGTGTGGATCGCGGCCTACGGCGACGCCGTCCGCTCCGAGTCGATGCGCACGCGCATCCAGGGCCGGCTGGACCCGTGGTACGAGCTGCTGGACCACGCCCTGGAAGGGTTCGAGGACGGCGGCCCCGAGCCCGACCTGCCGCTGCCCTGGGTCCTCGACGGCCTGCTCAACGGCCTGGCCATCCAGGCGCTGGTGGCGACGACCGGCATCTCGCTGGAGGCGATCGAGGACATGATCGTCCACTCGATGCAGCGCACCGCCGCCACCCGCTGACGACGGCCGCCGCGTCATGCCGCCGGGCGAGCGTCGTCCGCGGCGGGCAGCGGGCCGTCCCCGGGCGGCGCGGCCGCCCGGCGCTTCAACCACGCGGGCCGGCCCCACCGCAGCTCACGGCCCTTGGTGATGCCCTCGGGCCGCAGCGCGAGGATGATGAGGATGAACGCGGCCAGCGCCATGTCGCTGAGCCCGTCGCGCCCGCCGAAGCTGATCGGCCCGAGCGTGAAGCCGTCCTCGATCGAGTTGAACAGGTTGGTGAGCAGCGACACCACGATCGCGCCGACCACCGCACCCGACAGGCTCTTGGTCCCCCCGATCACCAGCATCGCGATGGTGATGAACGTGATGTGGGTGAAGAACGCGTTGGGCGTGAACGCCCCCTGGTACTGGGCGTACAGGTAGCCGCCGATGCCCACGATGAAGCCGCTGAGCACGAACGCGCCGAAGCGCTCGCGGGGGATGCTCACGCCGATCGAGCGCGCCGCGAACTCGTCCTCCCGCGAGGCCCGCAGGCGCAGGCCCGCCGACGAACGCTGGAACAGGTAGGCGATGACGATCACCACCAGCGCCCAGCCGAGCGCGACGCCCGGCGTGACGGTGACCGGCACGCCGATCATCGTGCGACTTCCGCGCGTGACCGCGTCCCAGTTGCGGGCGACCTCGTGGACGATGACCAGCACCGCGAACATCGCCAGCGAGGCGGCCAGGCCCGACAGCCGGCAGATGACCAGGCCGATGAACACCGCGAACACCGCCGCGACGCCGCCGGCCGCGACCGCCGCGGGGATCCCGCTGAGGTGCACGTCGGCCAGGAAGCCCGGGAGGTCGGGCAGCAGGAACTGCTTCTGCACCACGGGGATCGTGAGGATCGCCGTCGAGTAGGCGCCGATCGCCATGAAGCTCATCTGCCCGAACGACAGGACGCCCGAGGTGCCGGCGAACACGTACAGGCCGACGACGAGCACGAGGTTGACGAGCATCTCCGTGACGTGGCGCTGCAGCACCTCCGAGCCGCCCATCGTGACGAGCACGATCAGCGCCACGATCAGGCAGAGCGACACGACGGGGAACGCGCCCCGCCACGCCTTGGCGAGCACGTCGCGCGGGCTCATACGCGCTCCAGGGCCGAGCGGACGGCGACCAAGCCGCCCGGTCTGACGACGAGGATCACGATGACCGCCCCGTAGAGGAAGGCGTCCCGGTAGGGCCGCAGGCTCTCGGGCAGCAGCACCTGCAGCGCGACGGTGAGCGCGCCGAGCAGGAAGCCGCCGAGCGCCGCCCCGCTGAGGCTGCCCATGCCGCCGATGATCGTGGCCACGAAGGCGACGAGGACGAGGCTGGAGCCCATCGTGGGCGACACCGTGCCGCCCTGGGCGACGACGAGGATCGCCACGATGCCGGCGAGCAGCGCGCTGAGCACGAAGGCCGCGACGATGACGCTGTTGGCCTTCACGCCCATCAGCCGCGCGGTGCCGAAGCTCTCGGCCGCCGCGCGCATCTGGATGCCCATCGGCGAGCGCTTCAGGAAGATCGCGAACGTCGTCAAGACGACCACGGCGACGCCGACGGTGATGAGCGACAGGCTGCTGACGCGCAGGCTGCCGATGGCCAGCGAGTCGTCCAGCCAGGAGGGCAGCGACACGCCCTTGGCCCGCGCGCCGAACACGACGATGGCCAGGCTCTGGAGCGCGAAGCTGACCGCGAACGAGGTGACGAGCAGCACCGCCGCGTTGGCCCCGCGAACCGGCCGGAAGGCGATCCGCTCGATCAGCACCGAGGCGAGCACGACGACCGCGATCGCCCCCAGCGCCTGGAACGCGAACGGCAGGTCACGCAGGAAGTACAGGGCGTAGCCGCCGATCATGATCAGCTCGCCGTACGCGAAGTTGAGGAGGTTCATGATCCCGAAGATCAGCGCCACCCCGAGGGCGATGAGGGCGTACAGGCTGCCCAGGCTCACCGCGTCGATGACGTGCTGCAGGGTCTGGGTCATGGGCCGGCCTCCAGGCCGAGATAGGACGACGTGACTTCCTCCAGCCCGGCCAGCTCCTCGCGGGTGCCCTGCGCCGCTACGCGCCCGTGCACGAGGACGTAGGAGCGGTCGGCGAAGGCCACGGTGCGGGTGGCGTTCTGCTCCACGAGCAGCACCGTCACCTGCTCGGCGCGCAACGAGTCGAGCGCCGCGAAGACGGCGTCGATCATCTTCGGGGCCAGGCCGAGCGAGGGCTCGTCGAGCATCAGCAGGCGCGGCCCGCACAGCAGCGCGCGGGAGATCGCCAGCATCTGCTGCTCGCCGCCCGACATGCGGCCGGCGTGCTGGTGCAGGTAGGTGCGCAGGATCGGGAAGCGCTCCAGCTCGCGCTCGATCAGCGCGTCGGCGTCGATGTCGCGGCGGGCGAACGTGGGCAGCCGCAGGTTCTCCTCCACCGTCAGCGTGGAGAAGATCTGGCGTCCCTCGGGCACGAGGGCGATGCCCCGGCGCACGAGCCGCTCCGGCGTCTCCCCGTCGATCGACCGGCCCTGGAACGTGATCGTCCCGCGCGCCGCCCGGCGCTGGCCGGAGATGGCGGCCAGCAGCGTGCTCTTGCCCGCGCCGTTGGGTCCGATGAGGCCGATGACCTCGCCGGCGTCGACGTGCATGGACACGTCCGCGACGGCCTCGGTGCGCCCGTAGCGGACGGCGACGCCGTCCAGCTCGAGCATGCGCTCAGCTTCCAAGGTAGGCCTCGATCACGGTGGGGTCGGCGCGGACCTCTTCGGGGGTGCCGACCATGAGGGGAACGCCGAAGTTGAGGACGTGGATGCGCTGGCAGAGCCGCATGATCACGCGCATGTCGTGGTCGATGATGAGGACGCCGCAGCCCAGGTCGGCGGGCAGGGCGGAGATCGCGTCGACCAGCGCGTCGCTCTCCGTCTCGTCCAGGCCCGCGGCCGGCTCGTCGAGGAACAGGAAGCGGGGGCGCATGGCGATCGCGCGAGCGACCTGCAGGCGGCGCTCGTCCCCGGTGGGCAGCGAGCGCGCGAGCTCCTCGCCGCGGCCCTGCAGCCCCATCCGCTCCAGCGCCTCGTGGGCCCGCTCGCGGGCGGCGCGCCGGCGCAGGCCGACGCCCACCCCGGCCGCCTCCACGTTCTCGAAGACCGTGAGGTCGGAGAACGAGTGGACGCCCTGGAACGTGCGGGCCACGCCCGCCCGGGCGAGACGCTCGGGCGGGCGGCCGGTGACGTCGACGCCGTCGATGGCGATGGTGCCCTCGGTGGGGACCTGGAAGCCGGTGAGCACGTTGAGCAGCGTGGTCTTCCCGGCCCCGTTCGGCCCGATCAGGCCCACCGTCTCCCCGCCGGCCAGCGTGATGTCCGCGCCGTCGACGGCCTTGACGCCGTCGAAGTGGACGCGGATGCCGGTGCCGGCGAGGAGCGAGGTGGGCGTGTCGGTCATGGCGGGTCCGCCGCCCTACTTGCTCGGCGGGATCGGGACCTGGGTGGGCTTCCAGTTCTGCACGAACGAGGACTTGCCGTCCTTGATCTCCATCACGCGCTCGGTCCGGTCGGTGGTGATGTGCAGGTCCTTGGTGAACGTGGTGGGCAGGAGCAGCGGCTCGTCCTCGAACGTGTCGAGCTTGGCCGCCAGCGCGCTGCCGTCGGTGCTGCCGCCGGCCAGCTCGATCGCCTTGGCGATCGCCTGCACGGTGGCGTAGCCGGTGAGGAAGAGGCCGTTGTCGGGCTTCTTGCTCGTCTCCTTCACGAAGCGGGTGACGAGGTCGTTGACCTTCTTGTCGGGGTCGTCGCCGTAGATCGACACGTACGTCGTGTAGTAGACGTCGCTGATGTCCGGCACGGCGTCCTTCCAGAAGTCGCCGTCGACGTCCTCGTCGGCGAGGATCGGGGTGTCGATCCCCGCGGCGCGCAGCTGCTTGAGCGCCTTGGCCTCACCGGGCATGTAGCTGGTGAGGAAGATGACGTCGGGCTTCGTCGCCAGGCCCTTGAGCCGGGTGATCTGCGCGTCGATCGACGGGTCCTCCTGCTTGAACGTGTCCTGCCCGACCAGGGTGTTGCCCAGCTGCTTCCACCGCTCGGTGAACCCGTAGGCCGACTGCTTGGTGAACTCGATGGTGTCGTCCAGGAGCACGTAGGCCGTCTTGGCCTTCTTCTCCTTGGTCGCCCACTCGGCCATCGTCGCGCCCTCGGCGGAGGCGGCCGTGGCCATCGTGTAGGCGAGCGGGCCGATGCCCTGGGGACCGAACGCGGTGGAGGCCGCACAGGTCGAGAAGGCGAGCTTGCCCTTGCCGGTGGCGAGGATGGCGGCCGGGGAGCCCTGGTCGAAGTCGCAGCTGGTGACGACCACGTCGGCGCCCTGGGAGAGGACCTGGGTGGCGGCGTCGCCGGCCAGGTCGGGCTTGGACTTGGAGTCGGCCGAGACGATCTTCAGCGGCCGCCCGTCGACGCCGCCCTTGGCGTTGATGTCGGCGACGGCGAGCTGGGCCGCGGTGAACGGGGGCCCGTCGTAGGCGTCCATGAAGCCGGTCTTGCCGATGGCGAAGCCGAGGGTGATCGGCCCCTTCTCCTTCGACGAGGAGCCGGTGGACGAGGACGAGTCGCCCGAGTCGCCACAGGCGACCAGGAGGGTGGACGCTGCTGCTGCGATGACGATGGATGTGAGCACACGACGCACGTGGTACCGCTCCTTGATGCCGGGTTGGACGGCCTTCCCCACGGGAAACCGATCAATCGATATGCGACCTTACGGTGCGCGCCATGCGCCTGTCAACCGGCGCTCCGGAGGTGTGGACCGCGGGGCGATTCCGGACCGGACCGAGTTGTCCCGAGTGACCATTCTGCCGACCGGGGTCCCCCGGTATCGCGTCGCGCGCGCAGGCCCGGGGTGGGGAAGCAACCCCGGGAGGCGACCGAGACTTTTTGGCGGCGCGCCCCCCGGGTAGGGCACCCGGCGGGTCACGACCAGGAGACACAGCCATGTCCGCCGACAACATCCAGACCGGCACCATCACCACGAAGATCCCGGCGCGGCTCGACCGTCTGCCGTGGTCCCCCTGGCACTGGAAGGTCATCATCGGCCTGGGCACCGTGTGGATCCTCGACGGGCTCGAGGTGACGATCGTCGGCAACGTCGGCGGCCGCATCGCCGAGGAAGGCTCCGGCATCGAGGGCATCAGCGCAGGCGACATCAGCGGGTTGGCCGCGTCGCTCTACGTGGCCGGCGCCTGCTCCGGCGCGCTCTTCTTCGGCTGGCTCACCGACCGCTGGGGCCGCAAGAAGCTCTTCATGATCACGCTCGCCGTGTACCTCACGGCCACGGCGCTGACCGCGCTGTCGCAGTCGCCCGAGATGTTCTACTTCTTCCGCTTCATGACCGGCTTCGGCATCGGCGGCGAGTACGCGGCGATCAACTCCGCGATCGACGAGCTGATCCCCTCCAAGCACCGCGGCCGCGTCGACATCGCCATCAACGGCAGCTACTGGATCGGGGCGATGGGCGGCGCACTGCTGTCGGTCGTGTTCCTCAACGAGAGCATCTTCGCCGTCGACCTCGGGTGGCGCCTGGCCTTCGGATTGGGCGTGGTGCTGGGCCTGGTCATCCTGCTCGTGCGGCGCAACGTGCCGGAGAGCCCGCGGTGGCTGTTCATCCACGGCCGGGACGAGGAGGCCGAGGAGATCGTCGACGAGATCGAGACGGAGATCGAGAAGGAGGACCACCTCACGCTCGAGCCGGTGGACAAGGAGATCACCATCCGCCAGCGCAAGAGCATCGGCTTCGGGCTGATCGCCAAGACGATGGTCAAGGTCTACCCCAAGCGCACGACGCTCGGCCTGGCGCTGTTCATCGGCCAGGCCTTCCTCTACAACGCGGTCACGTTCGGCTACGCGTCGATCCTCACCACGTTCTTCGACGTGCCGACCGGGAACACGGGCTACTACTTCGCCGTGATCGCGGTCGGCAACTTCATGGGCCCGTTCCTGCTCGGCCCGCTGTTCGACACGGTCGGCCGCCGGGTGATGATCTCCGGCACGTACATCCTCTCCGCGCTGCTGCTGTTCGGCACCGCGTTCCTGTTCCACAACGAGTCGCTCGACGCCACGACGATGACCGCCTGCTGGGTCGTCGTGCTCTTCTTCGCGTCCACGGGGGCGAGCTCGGCCTACCTGACCGTGAGCGAGATCTTCCCGATGGAGACCCGGGCGATGGCGATCTCGTTCTTCTACGCGGTCGGCACCGCGGCCGGCGGCATCGCCGGGCCGCTCGTGTTCTCCACCTTGACGGAGAGCGGCAAGGTCGACGACGTCGCACTGGCCTTCTCGATCGGCGCCGCCCTGATGCTCGTCGGCGGGATCGTCGCCGCGTTCTACGCGGTGGACGCCGAGGGCAAGAGCCTGGAGGACATCGCCAAGCCGCTGACCGCCGAGGACGCCGAGGACCGCCCGGCCCCGGCCACCGCCTGACCGCCCGAACCTCCGTACCTCGTGCTCGCTGAGCGAGCACGATGTACGGAGGTTCGGCACGTGGAGGCGTAACGTCCCCGCCGCCATGGCCTCCTTCCGTGCACTCCCCCAGGTCGGCGGCACGGCCGACATCGTGCACGTCGGCCTGCGGCGGGCCGTGGAGATCGTGCGCGTGGACGCGCGCACCGTCGCCGTCGTGGACGGCGACGGGCACGAGACGACGTTCACGCTGAACGCCCTCACCGGCCACTGGGTTCGGGAGGGCGATCCCTACTGGGGGCAGCGCCTGGTGCTGCGGGGCGACTGAGCCCCGGCCGCGGGGACGTCATCCAGGTTGTTGCCGAGGGGTGGCAACAACCCGGATGACGTCGACGTGGACTAGGGCAGCAGGCCGGCCTTGAACGGCTCGGTGCCGAGCGCCAGCTGCAGGCCGGGAATGCCCGACGTCTCCTGGGCGTAGGCCAGTTCGCGGCCGAGGTCGCCGACGCCGTTGGACAGCGGCAGCGGCGCGATCGCCACCGTGCTGAGCACGCCGATCGCCCCGCCCTGGGCGTCGAGGAACGCGCTGCCGGAATCACCGGGGATGCCCGGGGTGAGCGTGTAGACCGTGCGGCTCCAGCCGCCGCCGTCGGTCTGCACGACCAGGCCGCGCTTGGGGCTGAGCTGCGTGACCCCGCCGCGCAGCGACGAGTTGCCGTAGCTGTAGACCCGGTCGCCCGTCGCGCTGTCGCCGCCGAGGCCGGTCGGGCCGCCGAACGTGGGGATCGAGGGGTTGACCGCTCCGGCGTCCGCGGGATCCAGCTCGATCAGCGCGAGGTCGTTGTAGGCGCAGACGTCGGGATCGTCCTCGCCGGCCGCCTGCATGGTCAGCCAGGAGTTGTAGACGAGCTTGCCGGGCCGGCTGGCGCCGGTCACCTCGACCGGCGTGCCGAGAGGCAGGGACGCCGCGGTGCAGCCGTCGGTCTCGGTGGCCTCGCCGGTGCCGGAGCAGTGGGCGGCCTGACCGAGGTACACGGTGCCGTCGGCACCGGTGTAGACGA
>Ga0247758_1000465_pt1 | contig 35654 bp, 20 predicted proteins | sample UWRJL156409C4_FD_180950 | JGI IMG/M metagenome (GOLD analysis project Ga0247758, IMG submission 180950) | Plant litter microbial communities from Arlington Agricultural Research Station in Wisconsin, United States - UWRJ-L156-409C-4 | ecosystem: Environmental > Terrestrial > Plant litter >...
TATACGGCTTATAATAACAAAGATATTACTGTTTAAATCTAAAAAATAATAATAATATTAACGTAAACTTAAATATCTCTCTGGTTTTAATAGCTATTCCAAATCGGGCTTTAGATTAAGAATTACAGTTAAAATCTACGTATGATACTACTTTATTCTATATTATAAACTAAAATAATACTTGTGAAAGTCATGATTTTTTCACTTTAAACCTGAATATCTCCTTTTACTGAACCCTAACCCTGAAAATAAAGTGAAAATCGGATTCTATATCACGTGATGCATATTAAAACGTATTATTTGATTATATAAGCTAATAATTAAAAATTATTAAATTATTACTCTACTTCACCTAGTTAAGTTAAAAAAACCTTTAGTTTTTATAGATAGAAATAGAAATAGTATAGTGGTAAATAGCGTAATATAAATTAAAGAGGTTTCCAGTTCGAATTGCATTTGTGAAAGTGAAAAAAAAACTGTAAATTGTAAATTGTAGAATAAAAACTGTAAACTCTGTAGAATAAAGCCTGTAAACCCTGTAGAATAAAGCCTGTAAACTCTGTAAAAGAAAGCCTGTAAACTGTATAAAATAAAGTCTTTAAATCTTAAAAAATAAAGCTTTAAAAAGTAAGATTTATTTTTAATTATGTTTTTATCTCTTTAAATAAATGTATTAGCCTCTGGACAGGTTTCTGTCGCTTTGTTCGCTGCACTTATTTAAATAAGCTTAATACCCCACGCCAAAATTGCCAGGAGCAAAAGTGAGGCATGGAACGCTCCGTAGCGTAGCGAAGGGCCGTCGCGGAATGACGAACGAAGCGACGCCAGCAATTTTATTTAACCTCCCAGCTTTTACAGCCTAAGTTAATAATCTCCTAACTAGCTACATAACCAGAATCTAAAGTATTACAGTTAAATAAGATCTTAATAATCTGTAATAATTTTATATTAATATTACTATTCTTAAACTATATATAAGTAACAATATAACGTATATTAATTATTCTCAGCTACTTATTATAAGGTTGGGTTCCTCAGCTAACGTATTAGTAATCTACTGTACTAAAAGGTGTTACAGGGCCACGTAATTAAAGTAGGAAGCTTAAAACACCCAAAAGCGGTAAGCTTAAGAAACAGTAAGCTAAACAGTTTAGGTAAACAGTAAGCTAGAAAACTAATAAGTTAAATAATTTAAATAAGTAGTAAGACAGAAATAGTAAAATCTTATATTTTAAATAAGTAGTAAGTTAAAAATGTAAATCTTACATTTTAAGCAAATAGTAAGTGAGATAATAAGAAAGCGTTTAATAAACAGCTTTACAAAACAGATTACCTGTAACGTAGAGCCTAGATTATAGCACCTGCAGGCTAATTTCCTAGCTTATAGTAAGTGGATTAGACCAGTGGAGAGACTCTAAGCGGTAAGCTAGAAAACGGTAAGAGTTTACGTAAGCGGTAAGTTAAGAAATAGCAAGCTGTATACTTTAAGTAAGCAGTAAGTTAAAAAACGGCTAATTACAGTAAACAGATAAAAGGTAAGCTATATAAGTTAGGTAAGCGGTATGCACTTAGGTAATAAGAGTAATTTACCTAGTTGCTTTAAGGTAGAGCCTAGATTACGGCCCTTACTTTAACTATAAGGCTGATTTTTTAGCCCAGGACGGGCGAATCTAAATTTATAACTGTAACCTGAAACTTAAACTTTACATTACCAGTTTAAATGTAAACTAATATCCACTAATCAATACTCTTTACATATAAAGTAACTTTAATTAATAGATAGAACTAATATAAAAAAATAACGTTAAAAGACAGCAGGGAAGAGATAAATGTTATAAGAAGCTTTCAGAACATATTTATATAGATAATACATTACTGCTAACTCTTAATACGTTACTAACATTAATTAAACTAAAGGTTAGGTATTAGAATAAAGCCTATAGAAGTTTGTCTTAAGCCTCGTATAAAAGACTTATATACTTAGAAAGTTCTTTTAAGTAAAGAGGAGTTTTTCTTAAAGATATTTACTATAAACTTAAGTAATTATTCTATTAACACGTATTGAATTCTCTACTGAAAGGTTAGAAAAAGTTTTAAAGTTATACCTTCCGATTTAAAGTTTGTAAAAATAGATACTATTACCTTTATAAGTAGAGCGTTTTTATTACCTTTCTTATTTATAATTAACGTTATATAATTATCTTTCCCAGAACTTAGTTTTCAAACAACGATCGATATGCTTAAAGAGGAGAACTTAAAATTTCTTTAAGAAGTTTATCATTTAAAGGTTAATAATAATATAAAGTTAAAGTAAAGAGAGTTTATAAAAGCAGAGAACTGTTAACTTTACCTTAATTAACAGCAGCTTTAGTTATAAATATAAAATTACTTAAATACTGTGCATTATTTAAAGGAAATATTATCTAAATATATCCTTAAGCTGGATAAAGTATTACTTATATTACAGGACTTAAAACAGGAGATATCGCTAAAAGAGACTTTTAATATAAATATATAGGGATAATTATATATACATAAATATAAGCAGCGTTTAGTAGCAGTGCAGCCTTCCGCACTTGTTCACCGTACAATAAAAACCCTTCATGTAGCTTTTATAATAATCTCAAATTATAGCCAGGCTTAGAAGTTAGGCTCTGACACGGCCTGTAGCCCGATTTTTACTACTATTTAGCAAATATAAAAGCATATCCAGCAGCTTAATTTCAAAGCCAGCTAAAACATAACAAGACATTATTTAATATAATTTGAAACTATAAGTAGCTATATAGGCTTTAAAGTCTATACTTCCAGATCTGATTATACCTATTGTCTCTTTAACAATACTTCCCAAACTTACTCTCTAAAACTATAAAGAAATAAAGACTGGGAAGAGTATTACTTAAAGCTTAACCTATTTAAAGATCTTACTTATATAATTCCCCTTAACCCCTTTTTAATTACACCAGATAATAACATATATATCCTAAAGCTAAAATCTCTTTAAGGACGTGAAGATTATATGACTTATTTCTTTTCGTTTCTATATAATAAGTCGTTATCATTTTTCTACGTAAGTTAGAAGAAAAAACTTAATAAAGGGTAGGTAGCAGTGATATATAGTTATTTATTAAGATTAGAATCAGATACAGATAGTCCGATTTATTATATAGGCCATCTAAGACTTAGTAAGCTTACTACTACTTTTAACATAACTATAGTAAAGCTACCACAAGTTATAAAGTACATTTATATCTATATCGTAATAATATTAAAATTATAAGCTAATAATTCTATAACCCACCTTAACGAGAAAAAATAACCAGGACCATTTCCTCCACTATTATAAAAGCTTATAATACTCTAAGAAAGTAATTAGCAGATAGATAATTATATCAAGACATAATATATCTGTGTAACCGCCGTAACTAAATTTATACAGAGTTAGAGTTCTTAGAGCTTAAAGAAATAGCCCCTTATCACTTTTTCCTTTCCTAATAAACATTCGTGGACTTAAATTTATTATAACTTAGCGTCTGAAAAATTACATCATTTTAAGACTAAGTAATAATAGTTATAAGCATAGAGCTGTAAGTCTTAAAGCATCTGTACACGACTAAAGAAGTTGTCGCTACCGTTGTACTTATTCGCCCAGCATGGCTTGACGATAATGATGCCATTCAGCTACCGCCAGGAGTACAATAACAGCACCACCAGGCTAATATGTCTGCGCTTACGCTAGTTCTCTTCTTCACACCCAGCCTTCATCTCCAAGGACGTACGGCAATATCTTCATCATGTTGGCCGTTCTCCCAGAAAAACGCGTTACTAGCAGCTTCTTTAATAGTACTCTTCGCTGCGGAACTAACAAAACTCCCATTTCTTACCGCTAGTGTGTGTTACTTAACGCGGTGTAGTGGCGATTATATATATACATAACAAGCAGAAATTTCCAGGCAATAAATACATCTACGAAAAAACGATCATCGATATTTCCATCGAGCGAAGCCGTCAGCGCGGTCTAAAGAAACGCTTTAAGACTTGTTTATTTCATCGCCTGCCGCTCGCGTTCCGCGGCCCTTTGATTCGCGTACTTCGTACTGCGTCATACACATTCCAAGGTAGTCGACAAGGATGGTCTTGGACACACCGCTGCCCGCTTTTCCCCGAGACTTTCCGAGTGAGTCGGTCCTCCAGCTAGCTAGCCTGATCCAAGGGGTGTACCGCTTGGCTCGATACTTTACCTTGAGCTAGAAAGAGGTAAGAATCGATAGTGCTAAAGATTTACAGTCAGCCGTGCACAGCATCTGGCGGGCCGGATCATTCCCAACATACTGATGGTCGGAGGGAACGTCCAGAGCCATGACAGCGACTCATTTGCCTCTTCAAGTCTATTTCTGGCCTCTGGAACCGAATAGATGGTCTCAACTGCCGCCAAGAATAAAACAAAGATACCGAAAAAATGCGGAAAGCATCGACTTCCTCAGGTAAAACGGCCTCCAACTACCAGACGGAATAGCCCCTGGGCCGGAGGATGGTCGCGGGGCAGATTGTTCGGCAGCCCTGGCAACCGTCTCGATTGCTCCATCGCTAGTTCAGGGTATGGGTGAGGTCAAGGCGATGATGGGCCGCGCTGGGCATGCGTTTGCTTTTGGCGGCCAGTCTTCCATTGCGTCCTGTCTGCCTTGGTGGGCGAGGTGGGGGCGGTGGCGAGGTCCCATGGCGGTGCCTGTTGTGCGACACTCTGGGGAGACATACAATCGTACGGAGAGGGTTATTTTGATGGCAAGAACCTCCACATGAGGTGCACCTTCCTCTCAACCACTCTGACTTTCCATTCAATCCTGAGAACAAACCGAACATTCGCTCCATTCCCAATCCCTCAGAACGGGTCGCTGGCCCAAGAATGCCCCGGATCTCCAACAATGTTTACTTGGGTCGAGGTCTTGATGGACAATTCAACACACTACACCCTCAGACCCGTTGGAGGTGGGTAACGTGGGGGGCGGGGTGAGTTCAATTGGATGGTTCGATTTTACAGTCTGGATGCATGCGCCACCCGACTGATTGGATGGTGAAAGGGAGGGAGATGGGTCATGGGTTAGCGGCAGCGATATCCGGCAGCAGCTGCTGCAGCACGCCGGCCAATCGCGCTGTCAGATCCAGAACTTTTGCCGGGTTTGCGCTGCATCATCACCAGAAGGCAGCAACCGTGATGCACTTCGGCGCGTTTGGCACCTGGAAGCCGCTAAAAGCGGGAGTAGGAACTGCATGCACTGCAGGATTGTATGCACCTATATCTCCAGCCAGCCATACGCTGAGCTGGTCGTGCATCCACAGGTGGTGTTGGGGTGATCTGTGACAGGAAGCGGGGAAGGAGCAATGCCTTAAATGTTCCAGTGATGCATCCGTCAGAGCGCCGCTACTTGTCGCTGTTATTCTGCTTGACCCCATAACCGTCCCGAATCCGAACATTCCAAACCAGTACGCCAACTCGGAACGACGGATTCCAGACAAAAAGCAATGGCTGAGCCAAGCAACACGCAAGCTGGGGCCGGTGCCATCGCGGTCGTATGCTGGCCGGCTCGCAAGTTTTTTTTCAGGCCCAGAGAGTTAACCATTTCGCAGGATATTGCAGACGAAGGAGAGTCGGTTCTGGAACCCGACAAGTGCGCTGACTGAGACTCCCACCAACGTGGCGGCCAATGAACTACGCTAACCTCATCGCGCACAGCGCCAGTTCTACAGCGTCCCTGACATCGAGCGTGCTAGCATTCCGCAAGATCCACGGCAGGACATATCACAACTTCCGGACAAACGTCGAATACTGGTGCGTCTATTATGCGCAGTTTGAGCCCGGACTTAACTGCGTCGCAGAGTTCCTCACAGTCTCACAGGGCACCCAACGACGAGCAGCAAAACGATGGTTTGGACATCAAGTGAGTGCATCTCGACGGCTGCCACCTTCCCGGCCGTGACGGACGCCTGCTAAGTTTTCAGCGTAAAGCCATCAGATGATGCTCATGATGAACGATAATAAGCTGCACCGTAGCCCTCTCAGCTCCAATCCGCAAAGGGTCCTCGACGTTGGGACTGGTACTGGAATATGGGCAGTGTAAGCTCTCTCTCCTGAGCATCTTTCCCTGCCGATTTATTAATCGTACTGGTAGGGATTTCGCCGACGAATATCCAAGCGCCGAAGTGATAGGTACTGATGTATCGCCAATCCAGCCCACATGGGTGCCTCCGAATGTGAAGTTTGAGCTGGACGACGCAAAGGCGATACCATGGCCATACCCCGACAACCACTTCGACTTGGTGCATATGCGTCTCCTGGTTGGTTCGATCAGCGACTGGGTCGCCGTCTACAAGGAGATTCTCCGTGTTTTAAAACCAGGAGGCTGGTTTGAGCATACAGAATACGGCTGTGATTTCGTCAGTGATGATGAGTCCCAATCTGCGGGCGCCGCCTTGAGCCGATGTACGTGGATTTAGACTTCCTTTAACTCGATGCAGAACAGAAACCGCTGACATAAAGGTTAGGGGGAGCGTTATTCACCGAAGCCGGCGAGAAAATAGGCCAGAGATTCGACGTAGCAAAGGACCAAAATCTGCTGACGTGGATGAAGGAAGCTGGATTTACTGCCATCAAGGAGCACCCTTTCAAACTTCCCCTCGGGTCGTGGCCAAGAGACCCCAAGATGAAGGAGATTGGCAACTTCAACTTGGTGATGACTGACGGATCCCTTGAGGGCTTTGCCCTTTATCTCTTCACCAGGGTTCTCGGATGGTACAGGGCCGCCTCTTCTTCCGCACTGCGATGGCTGCCTCGGCTAACGTTGGGATCAGGTCCGTCGAGGAAACACACGTGTACATCGCTGAGGCGCGAAAGGAGCTCCGGAATAGGTGTATCCACACGTATTATGCCGGGTAAGTCGATACAGCCTCATTGACCCCGACAGATGGATTAACACCCTCAAGCATAACCGTATGTGGACAGAAGCCCAAATAATAAACAGCCATGGAGAAGGGGGACATCATGGGATCGGCGTCCGTGTGGGAATGGGTTTAGCTTTGTCTCTTCTTATCGTCTCCACGATCTATTTGGTGTTGTGTTTCTTACATCCTCATTAGCTTACGGCTTATAAAAGTGACACTGCTGTCGTCTCTATCCCATCTCCACACTTTTTCCTGCCGTCAGTAACTCAAACAACTTGACACCCGCGCAGAAATCGGAGCTTGGGGCGGGTCATGTCACACGCTGGTGTCGAGGGTAGCAGCAGGCGCCATCACGTCGGGTAATACACTGGAACATGACTTGCACTTTTTGGCATTGAGTGAAAATAGGTATGTGGTTTGCCGCTCAATGTTATGGGCCTTGTAGGTATTGACGGCATCAATGTCCGATGCTACGCTGCGGCTGATGGACAGAACTGCCGGCTTTGGATTCGGTGTCATGCCACTCTCAGCCTCCGGGTGTGTGGTACGATGCTCTGCGGCGAAGAAGTCGTAGCGCTGAGGCGCACAGCTGAAAAGCTAAGGCGCAATATTGGTGGCCGCTAGTGGTTTGGGCTGTGTCGGCCTCAGAATGTGCCCTCAGAATAGGGGCAAGGCTCTGGGCGGGCAGTGCTTATAACGACTTTGGCCTGTTCTTTGCAATTGGTCTAGGTAATTGATAAGCCGGTCAGCATTCTGTGCTTTTCTTTTCCATCCCTCGTTTCTTCCTAAGTCGCTCTTTCCCACTCTAGTCTCTCGTTGCTAATTTGCTCTGGTGCTCGTGAACAACGGCAGGCACCATGGCGTCCCTTCTTTTTTTGTCGCTGCAAGTGCTGTCGATGTTTCCCGCGCTGTGTCTGGGCTTCGGAACGTCGACGACAGGCTACAGCAACCAGGCCGAACACGAGAAGATAACAAAGGGGGCTCTGCGATGCCCTGCTGACGATAACTCCAGCGGGGAATGCTTCAGCCCGGATTCCTTAAGCCAGCTCGCCGGCCATCTCGCAACCTTCGGCGCCGTCGGTAATCCCGACGATCCGTTACTTTGGGGCAAAACTCTCAAGGCCCATCCCGCACACTGCGACATAGCCGACTTTTTCAACAGCCCCAACTACCCGCAGAGCCGTAACGTCGCCATTAGTATTCTTCTAGAGTGCGTTACCCACATCCACGGCCGTTTCGGCAAGGCCATTAAAGCCGCCGCCGGCATTCTGGACGACGACGGATACATCATCCCCGACAAAGCAAAGATCCCGCCGGTCACCAGCTGCATTTTTACCAACGCTGTCACCTCCAGTAACTCTAAATGCTCCGCCATTCTAGGCTTCGGCCGCACCCTCTATAACGTCCAGGACTTTTACTCACACAGCAATTAGGCCGACAAGGCAAACGCCAATAAACCCATCTCGGTAACCAACCCTCTAAGCCTGCGTAACACAGCACTAGCCCCCTTTCTCAACTATCAATTTGTCAGCCCGCCCTTTATCCCCTACAGTTTATCCACTGGGTGCTAGACCAGCAACAATAAGGTAATCGGCGTTGAGGAGTGCGCTAGCCGCGTCTCACATAAAAGCCTTAACAAAGACAGCAGTGTTATCAACTCAGACGGCTTAACCAGTGCAGTTACAGAAGGAAAGGGGCCACAGGCGCTAGTCAGCACTAACTTTAACCGCGCTGTCCATATAGCCATTAAGGAGACTAGGCGACAGTAGCGCATTTTCCGAGACCAAATCATTACCAAGCACAGGGAGGTTAACAGAACATAGATAATCTGTGCCTTAACGTGTGATAAACCACTTAAGGATTATAACAGACGGAAGATTAGCCTGGTTATCAACAGCTCTAACTCTAACCGCGTCACTAACCCAAGTAACCTGCACGTCTCTACTGCACAGCAAATCAATGTCGAGCTTATTAACGCAGCAGAGGCAATTAACCTTAACTCTAAGCCCGATCTTATCACCGTTATCGACTTTAACGATTCGGCCACCGTTATTTATCCGCTAAGTGACCCTAACGGTGCCGATTTCTCCAGCATCGACTTAAGTGGTAACATATACATTACTGGTAGCATCTTAACCGTTATTAACGAGATTATAGCCGACATTTAATATAAGACCCGTAACCGCTCTAGTATTATCATCTTAACTAACAGAGACGACGGTAATACTACGGCCAGAATGGTCCAACTGGCACAGGTGAAGCTGCTTAGGATCAAGGTCTCGTAAGGATTTCTAGTACCCATTGCGATCCCAGTGTTAAAGAGAGATAGTAGCAAGTTACAAGCTCGCCAGTCTACCTCGACCGATATTCTTACTGCCATCCTCTAAACAGGTGGTGTTTTTACCACTATTAACTCAGCCGAGGCGCAACAAGCATTCGTAGAGCTTATCCTGTCCAATAGTCTTACCGGCTCCGACAACAGCAGCGGCATAACATCCTTAGCCAAAGGACTTAGAATCTTTAGGCTTGTTAACGAGAGCAAGACCACGAGCTACTATAAGTACGAGGCTAAAGCCGGCAAGAACATCACGTTGGATTTCGAAGCCAAGTCGGCATGTTTGTTCAAAGTGTCACTGCTGGACGTCGGACACGGTCTTACTGTAGCGGAGGCGTCCTTCTCTTCGACCGACAGTCTGGCCTACACGGTGCCAGCGGATACAGCGCTTGAGTTATCATTCACGGCGACGCCTCTGGGTTCTGATCTGGAGTGTGTATTTTCCGTCCACCGCTGGGTGGTCATTCAACGTGTCCATCCTGACCGACATCCCCATGGCCGAGGGGCGCCGTTCGGACATCTATGAGTTCCCCAACAAGTCATTCACCGCAACTCAACTCACCCTCAACGCCCCGACTGGCCCTGGCGTCAAGTTCAACGACTCATGGCTCCTGTGCGTCATCGATTGGGCTATGGACCTTCACTCATTCCCCTTCAAAAACGACGATGGCACATGCTCCAGTGTGATCAGCAATCGATGCGCCCGCGCCTTGCAATCGAATGTCCTCGAGGAATACATGTCGTCAACCATAAGTTACGCCAACAACGCCTGTTCCTGTCCCCCGATCGAAAAGATCTCAGAATGCAGCGAGCAGGAGGTCAAAGTGTTGAGGTCGGGAGGATCTTGCGGTGCCTCTGGTAAGAGAGTCTTCCCAGCACGTTGAAACTCAGATGCGAACTTTCCCGGCCCAACTGACCACACCCCACAGTTTTCAACACCACCGGCATCAGCAAATGGCGCAGTGGGAAGCTGACTATCCGTCACTATGGTGGTCCGCCTCCTGACCGCGGAAACCGCACGGCATATGACGAAACGGGGAGTCTTGTGTGGCCGATTTTGCTTGTGTGGGGCCCTTCTGAGAACGCGAGCTACAGTGACAGGCACAATGTGCAACCTATCCCGGAGAATTACGCCAAGTTGACGTGCCCGAGAGCCAAGCAGGCTGTGGCTGGGAGTGTTGTGCCTGGGAGTGCCGGGGTAAGAGTTGGGGTGGATTGGTTTTTGGTTGGGATGTTGTTGGTGGGTGGTTGGGTTGGGTTCTGAGTTGGTCAAGTTTTGTTTTATTTGGGCAGTCGCGATGGAATAAGACGCGATGTTTTGCGTGGATGTTGGCTGTGGAAAGAAAGAATGATCCAGCGGAAGAGGAAGCCAAAGACGGAAGAAGTGGGGTCAACAGTTCATTCCCACAGATCTTCAATCCGCACCTGCCTTGTATATGAATTGAAGTTTTGCACTTGCAGAAGCGTTTCCTTGCTGTACTTGAATTGCGGGTTTCGAGTCGACCCCCAAACGACGACTGGGTGACCGAGTTCACCCACCATCCATCACACCTTGCATCTGGATGCCATCTTCCATTGGACGCCTCCATGCAGGCGACAGCCTTCATCATGCTCGGTTTCTGCACCGCCCAGGCGGGGGCCCAGACTCGACCCCGCTTCCACACGAACAACCCCAACGATCGCACCACGATCGCTCGAGACACCGCATCTAGTCGCATTTGACAGCTCGTCACGACAGCAACATGAGCGACAGCAGACTTTTTGTGCCGGGCCCACACCCGGAGCCCGTCGAAGACCTCTGGGAAGCGGCGGCCAGATCCCTCAGCGACGACCTGAGAAGCGCGATTGAACCCCGTGCCGACCGACGAAACGTCTTGGAAGGAGCGCTTGCTGAGGCAACACAGAAGCAGAAACAGTGTGTGGAAAAGAGGTGGAAGATCAAGAACAAGAAGGGCGACGTCATCATCTTGAGGGATGTCTTCGAGAAGATCATTACATGCATCAATTCCTTCAAGGGCATCGGGGACTCGGTCGCAAACATGGGGCCGGGCTGGGCCGCCATTCCCTGGGCCCTGGTGGGCGTGCTGCTCAAGGTTGTCGTTGCCGATAACGAGACGTTTGCCACTATGGTCGAAGGCCTGGAGAAGACAACCACGATCATCTCCCGGTACTCCATCTTCGAGGTCGTTTACCTCAAGAACAACACAGCAGCGACGTCACAGCTTCGCTCCTCGCTCGTCCCACTTTACGCTTCGGTACTCACTTTCCTGGGAGAATCGCACCGATACTTCGCCAGGACCACGACAAAGAGGTTCATGAAGGCATTCGTCTTTGACTCGGGCGTCGAAGACTTGCTTGAGGACATCTCAACGAAGCAGGCAGAGGTCGATCGCGATTCCCTGCTCGTGGCAACCGAAGTCCTCCAGTCGACCGCGCACGAAATTCGAAGTCTCTCGACACACTCCACGTCCGTGACATCTCAACTCACAGTACTGGGAACCCATCTCGAGCGAATCCAGCAGTCCCAAGTGGTTGCCAGTGACATTCACGCCCTCCGAGATGCAATCACAACCATGGCACATCCCGTTCAGAGAGTTGTTGCCACTGTGCCATTCTACATCGACGGCCTGGATTCAACGCAGCGGAAGATCATCTTGGATTGGTTATCGCCGATCACTTACAAGATTCAGCACGTGTCTGAGCGGCACCGTCGTCTCCCCGACTCTGGCGCTTGGATGTTTAGCTCTGATGAGTTTCGAGCATGGAAAGACTCAAGCATATCAGGGACTCTCTGGCTTCATGGGATGCCAGGGTGTGGGAAAACGAAACTGCTGTTTGTCCTCCAAGTCCAGCTCATGAAAACTATCAATTGGACCATTGCAGCTAATCAACCCTGTCAGATCTGCTGTCGTCGACTACGAACTCAAAGAAACCGAAAAACACCCAAGTTCAGTGCCAGTCGCCTATTTTTACTGCTCACGCAACACAGCTGAGCCCGAACGGTCCAATCCAGTTCAGATCATGCGCTGCATAGCCCGACAGCTTTGCGGCGAAGATCTATCAAACTCGGTCCCCGAGCAACTCCGCCGTGTCCACGAATCCTTGGGGTCCCCAATGCCAGGGACGGCTAGCCTCCCATTGCATGATACGGTAGACATCATTCTGAACCTTCTGAAGAAGAATCCGGCCACGATAATTATCGACGCTCTTGACGAATGCGATCCTAGCTCACGGCACGAACTGTTTGAGGCACTGGACGAAATCGTGGCCAAGTCAGAAAATATTGTCAAGGTCTTCCTCACAAGTCGAAATGATGGAGACATCGTAGCTCGCCTAGCTTCGACGCCAAATATCTATATCGATGCACAAAAGAACAGCTCCGACATTGGTCGTTTCATCACCGCCGAACTCGAACGCGTTGTCCAACATAAGCAGCTGCTGAGAGGGCAGGTATCTCAGGGGCTGAAAGACCTGATCACATCAACCTTGAATGACAGGGCTGATGGAATGTGCGTATCATGGTGATTGGTAACGGAGACGGCTTTCTAACCACATTTCCAGGTTCCGATGGGTCACACTCCAGATCCAGAATCTTTGCGACACAAGACGAATGCGAATCGAGCGGGACGTACGGGCAGAGTTAGGGAGGCTGCCAAGCACCCTTGCAGATCTTTACTCGATCTCTTTCGACCAAATTCTCGCGTTGGGCGAGGGAAGCTCTCACCTTGCCATCAAGGCGCTCACGCTACTCCTCGCCGCAGTTCGACCTATGTCTTGGGCCGAGTTCCTATATCTCCTTTCGCTTTCCAGCCATGGAGCACAGCAAATCACGACCAAGGATGAAGTGTTACACGTTGCTTGTAACTTCATTGAACCCGACCTACAAACCGATCGGGTAGCGTTTCCACACCTTTCAGCCCGCGAGTACCTTGAAACTCGGTCCGAGTTCAACAGCTCCCGCCTACACATCACTGCCGCCCAAATCTGCTTATTCGGCATTAAGGACCCGGCAGCTCCCACATCTCCTGCATATGAGGGGGAACGGATAGTGGATTTCACGTATCCGATTTTATACCTTGGCGACCATCTCGCGCGGCTCACCGTCTCAGACCGGCGCGGAATTGCATTCCTAAATGATCTTCTTTCCGATCCGGTCGTATTTCGGGATTATACACGTAAAATACAAAATGTCCGTACAATGACGGGCAATTGGAAGGGCGGGAGATTGACAGGCTATACCCGAACTTACGATGACGTACAAATGGCCACGACCGTTATATATTTGTGTTCCAGTCCCTTGGCAATGATTTGCCTCTACGGCTTGGAGGAGTTTCTTCCTCAGGAATTGGCAACCAGCGGCACAGAATCTGTATACCAGGTGCCTGAAGTGTTGAGCAGCAGGTTCTTCGGTTCGATAGCCTCTGCCGTGTCGAGGCTACGCGAAAACAAGAGATCATACCTGGAGATTGGCGTGGTGTTTGGACACAGCAACCTATTACGTGGGATGAGCTCCCTCGGCATCTCCATGGATCTATACAACGAGCTTGGCATGACTCCCCTTCACGTGGCGTGTAGCGAGGGCAAAGACGAGATGATCCGTGTCTTGGTAGGGTTGGGCGCAGATCCGAATCGAATGACCAGGCCGGAGGCCACGAAAAATGTTCAGGATCCGCCGGATTACCGCCGTACCCGGCCCTCGACCGGACTGGGATTTCGACCCGGCGACACGGTGGCGCAGGGAATGACCCCTTCAATCTTTGGGACCGAGCAGGAACTTCGGTGTCCCATCCACATCGCAATATCCATGGCCAAGAGCATTACTTGTGTGAAGATTCTCGTGGAGCTCGGCGCTGACACAAATCTCCGGACTTCTAACGGGACCACCCCTCTCCAGCTGTGCTTTGAGCTCGGCGATGGCAGTGAGAAGATTGTCGAATTTCTGCTAGCTCGTGGCGCAGACCCCAACGCCAAGATCGGCATGGGTCGCAGTATGCTCCACGTCGCCGGCGCCATGGGTCTAGGACGGGTTGTCGACTTGTTGGTCGCCGCTGGCGCGGACGTAACCGCCCGTGACACCTTTGGGCAGACGCCTTGGGATAATGCCACGCGATATGGGCATGATGGCATTGCAGAGGTTCTCGCTCGAGTAGGAGGCCGTCCGGATGTCTCACAGCACTCTATGCTAGATAATTACCGTGAGGATGACGAGGAGAGCGAGGAGTACGTCTTCGATGACACGGTCGAGGTGATGCCACCTGATAACACGGTGATGGAGCATTGGGAATCATTGCCACAAGTGATGATGGAAAGGACTGGCAAGATGCAGACGAATGCGGGTGTTGTACCGGCTTCACAGATGGGGACGAACATCTCGCAGGTCAACGCTTCACAGCCAGGGACAACCGATGATACGAGGATATCGGGGAAAGTGAAGAGACACTGGGCAAAGCTCAAGGGGAAGCTGCGATAGCACAGAGGTAGGATCATGGGCCCGATGTTGATTGAAACCGGACTAATGTGAAGATAATGTGTTGGAGCATTGCGTATCCATCGCTCACATTGCTGACGGCGCGAGTGCGTCATGTCAATTGGTATGGATCGCGTTTTGTTGCTACATGAAAAGAAAGGGGGTCCCAGGGGTTGTCTCTACTTTTCTGCCCCTTTTCACTTCTCCTTTTACTCTTGGCAGCCACACAGCCGTAGGGACAACCCCCACTAAAGTGAACCAACGGCAATGCGACCAGCGGGCTGTGAAGCGAACTTCAGCATGTAAGAACTCGCTCGAGAACGCACCATTGCCAGCAGGATAGAAATTCGCTCCCACTCAACCGGACTCCCATCGAAACCCTCGACACTACACAATGGCACTCGGGCCGAGGCGCGTTGATGTATCACGAGAAGACACGACACGATGAAAGTTAGATGGTATAGTATTTATTACAAGTATATATTTGTCAAGAAGCCAAATCCTCCACATCATCATAATCTTCTTTTCCTGCCGCTCTATCCCAATGCCAGCTTCTTTCCGAATGGCTAGCGTCGATCGGTCAGACCGCTTACTGGCCATTATCAATCGGATCCACCTCGCAAACGCTACCGGTGGTGGTATAGCTGACGGCGGCATGGATGATGACATAAACATCACCACTGCACGTCGGCCAGGAAGGGAGACCTGTGAGTCCAGACGGCGTTGTATACGCATCCTTGACCGGGTTGAAGGTGCCCGAGTTGAAGGGGTAGTCGCCCGGTGCGCACTTGTTCGTCTTGGGCGCACACCCAACATCGATGTGTGTGACTGTCATGACATAGTTGCCAGTGTAGTCGAACTCGACAAAGAGCTGGGGGTTAGAGCCAGCGCCGGCGGTGATGGTGAAGGTGCCCACGTTGGTGCCCTTGGTGATGTCGTTTTGGCCAGCGCCGACGTAGAGGATGCCGTCCACGCCACCGTTTTGCAGGTCGTTCAAGGTTAGGGTGGTGAAGGTATTAAGGAAGGTATAAGGGTTTTTAGGTATAAAAAGGTTAGTAATTAAGCTTTAAGAAGCATTAATTGGTAGCGACGTTAAATACTTAATAGTTAACGCTTAAACTGTGATTATAAAGTTAACGGTAGCCTTTAAGTAAGATAGGGGTAGGGCTTAGTTATTAAGAAATAACGTGGAATGTAATATACTATATAACGATATATTACTTATAGTGCTCTGTTTATTACCCTTCTGTAATAACTTCCTTATAACTAAATCTAAGTAAGATTTATTTTAACTATTTATAACTGTAGTTATTTATATACGGCTTATTAGTTATAATAAGAGTTTAATTAAAGAAGCTGAAAATAGGACCTAAAGCTAATTATATATATTAGGTGCCTTAGTAAGCCTTAAACAGTAGTAGATAAGTAAGGTAGAGTTAAGCCTTATAGCCTGTAGTACAGCCCTGCCACCGACTCTTTTATGGCGTATTTAACAGCTATATATGGCTGACTTTAATGCTATTAGTATACTTAGAACTTAGCTGCTTTAGTAAAGTCTTTAAATATAAGCTTAAATGTAAAATAGTCCTAAATATAGCCTTAATAATACCTTAGCAGTAAAGGCCTGTTTATAGTCTGTATAATTACCTATTTCCTTTTAAAAGAATATAAGTTAAATACTTATAGCCTCCTTTTAACGGCCTTAATTCCAATACCTTTTATTAAGTTATTTATAAGACATATTATCTTTAAGTAAAAGACGTATACTGTAGGTGTAAACTGTAAACTTTATAATTCTGAAATAAAGTTACTTAACCTTCTTTAAGCGCTGCTTAATTAAAATCCTAGATTTGCGGGAGTAACTTCTTATAAGTAATTAAGCCCCACTAGCTAGTATTAAGCACATTATTAAACCTTAACTAAACCCCTAAATAAAAATAACATTACGTAACGATATAAAACGGCAATTTAAAACTTTTTAAGGATATAAAATTTACTAACTAACCTAATTCTACCTAATACTTTTAAAAATAAAGGAAGAAATCTGCTGTAACCTGTTAACGCAGATAGGGTAAGTATAAGGTACTTTAACGCGCTTATCCTGTGTGGTAAGGTTACTAATCCAGGCTCTTATAACGTAATATTATATACTCTTTTCACCTTTTACTTAAGGGCCGTATACTTAAAGTTTTAATACCACTAAGTTAAAACACTTACATTTAAAAAATAAGTTACAGCACTTAATAGATACTTATAACTAAATATCTCCTTAATGAAATTTTAAAGTAAGTTAAGTACTTGCTACTTTATAGCGCTTTATGTAAATTACCTTACACTGCTTTAACTGTAATCTAAGTAAGTGTACTTTTATAAAGTGTAATAGTGAATTACTAGCTTAAGGTCACACTTTTATATCTTACCACCTAGGTTAACTTAAGGTATTAACCTAGTATTAGAGTAAAGAGCGAGCTATAAAGGTTTATATAATAAGCTGGTTTCCCACTATAAACAGATTCCCTTAAAAAACCAGTTCTCCTTTCCAGTTATAACGTAAAGTCCACTATAATAACAGCTTCTTACTCCCTGGACATTATAATTTGCTAACACTCTTTTAATTCTTTAAGACCACTATCCACTCTCTTAAAATCAGCTATCCTTAACTAACATTATAATAATATTAAATATTAATATTATAGCCGATTACTCTTCCTACGCTAATAGAGTATAAAGCTTCACTAAGTACGTATTAAAAGCTATTAGTTTTTATAGCATATTTTAAAGATAAATTTAACTAACCTTACTTCTACTTAAAAGATAAATGATTAAAAACCCTATTAATAACATCTTACCCCCTATTATTAATAAGCAGGTTCCAGTTAAGGTTATCTGTAATTGTAACCCTTAATAAGTAACCTGTTAAGCTTTTTATTTAATATCTTCACATCACTTTTCAAAACATTTAATATAATAGTTTATAGTAAGAATTACCACCTAAAGTATAGCATTTTTGTCAGTAACCTTAATCTTAAAGTTAATAATCTTATTCTCACATTGCACTTTCAGTCCCGCTTCCCCTTATATAAGTTAGTTAAGATTATTACTAATATTATAATTAGCTAGTTTTATAGATATAACTTTATCTATTTTAATGATAAGATAGATTAGTAATGTGCTTTTATAGAGATATAGGGTATGTATTGTGGGAATCACACTATATATATCTTTACCACTAATCTGAAGACTTAGTATATCCTTTTATTATTACTTAATTACTTTAAAGCTCTAATAAGAAATAGTTTCCATTAGTATAAATATGGAAAAATTATAACTTTATAAGCTGCTTAAAAACCTCCCAGCTATATAAACTAAGGCGTTCCACCTTAATATAACCAGCTTAGTTCTTTTAATCAAATGCCATTAATAAACTAATTTATCTATTTAAATAACATAACTATCTTCGTTAGTAGTCTTTTTAATTATATAGCTGTATATAAGCTTTAATCGTGCTTCTAAAGCTTTAAAGACATTATATATATCAGGATTCTTATCAGTAAGGGTTACGGTTTTATTTAATTCGTTTATTATAATATAACTAAGATAGCGATAAATCAGATATAAGGTTAAATTATCAGTAATTCTTACGTCCGTCTCTTATAAGGAAAATCGAAAAATAACCTAAGTGTATAAACTCCTATACCGCCTAACCCCTTAACCCCTTTAGATTATATTGTAATTAAGGCTTTTAAAAAGTAATTATAGTAATATATAGTAAGTAGTGAAAGGTAGAGGAGCTGTAAGTAATAAGTGTTACTTCCTATTAAAAAGTATATTTTTAAATCCTCTTAACGTAAAAATCTGTAAAGTTATCTGTAATTAAAAGGATTATAATAAAGTAATTAGTAAATAAAAATAGGTATAGGTCTGGAATAAAGTTTAAGTAATAAAAGGAAGATAAGTAATAATAGATAATGCTTTTATTATTCTACCTTTACAGTGTATTATTATAAGTATAAATAATTTTTTCTTTATTACTTATCCCTTTAAGAAGAACTTAACTGTTATCTCCTTTAATTAAAAATCTTTTAACAGTTAATTCTTTTAAGAATTTTTTATAAAACGTTTAAATATATTAAATTACGGTTAATTAGGTTTAATAAGTAATACTACATTTAAGTTTAAAAAAGAAAGGTCTCTGGTAAATAAAGTTACACTTATATATATAATTTATAAGAGTATATATTCTAATTACTAAACTTAATGGTTAATATAAAGTAAGAGGCTATACTTACTTAAAGCTTACTTAATCCCTAAATTCTCAGCATCTTATCCTTTCCTTATATTTATAATCATTACTAAACCTTACTGTTAAACCCCCGATATAGTAAATTCTTTAGCCTTATTAAGGGATAAGGGCAGGTATAATAGGTTAAGGGTGGTGGCTTAAACTGCCATTTAGCTTCCCGTTTAGCCTTAATAGAATATAACCTCTTAACTTTCTTCTCACACTAATAAGTTAGCGCCGTTAAACAAAGGCTTACGTTAAAGGCCCTGCCCTTACATTATACTTATATCCTTACTAAACCCCTAGCTGTTAGTAATATATAGCCAGGCTTAGCATTTTAAGAAGTGCAGGTACCTATTACTAAACCTAAACGCTATTAAGGATATTTTCGTTATTAGGAAGTGCTTCTTTAAAAAGAATTATAAGTAATTAGTTATTAATACTTAAAAAATTAAGAATAATATTCTTAATAATATACTTCTACAGCCTTCTTTAGATTTTTACTAATACGGTAATATCTTTATTATATTAGCTGTTCTTTAAGAATAATGTGTTACTAACAGCTTCTTTAATAATACTCTTCGTTACAGAACTAATAATAATAAATATAAGTATAAGCTTTTATAATAGCACCTTTAATTAATATTTTATTTCTTTCTAAATTTTTTCTAATAGATATTAGCTTTACTCTAACTACTACGTCTCTATCTTACAGTTTCGCTTGATTTTTTAAGTTTTTTATCTAATAAGCTTTAAATATATTAGATTAAAACTCTCTCTTCCACATTTAATATATTTAAGGCTATATTACCTAAATATAAATAGTTAATTATACCTTTAAATATTTTTCTTTAGTTTATTAGTTCTAAATAAGCTGAAGCTATTATAAGCTAGAAATATATATAATATACGTAATATACTGTTTTATTATACGTAATAGCTTAAGGAAGTATAAAGATCTAATAGGTGGTTATTAAGATCATCTGCTTTAACGTCACCCTTTAGTTTTAAGAATAGTATAAAGCTGTTAGTAAAGTAAAAGCTGTGGATTATTAACATACTGGGGCTGTTTATAAAAGGTAATATAAGGTTTTTTTTATTAATAAATTAGCTATTTCTTAATAAGAATAAAAGAGAGATTAGTTTTAGCGCTGTAATGAATTTTAATATTAAGATTATTAGTTAGGTGTGAATTAGAGAAGTTATAAAAGCTTAAGGTAACAGAAATAAGATCTTAGCTTAGGGTGAGAACTAGGTTAGTTATATTAAATAGTAAAGTTCTACTAGTAGAAAAGGTATGTAGTGTTAGTAAAGGGGACTAAATATAGGCTTATAGCTAAGAAATAGGCCGCTTCCATTAGGTGGTAAATTTCTGCTAGTAGAAAACGTTTATAATCTGTTATTATAATATTAAATCTGGTATAGGGCTGAGAACTAAGTCTTTATATCGTAACTGTTTTTCTTACTAGTAGAAACAGAGTGTAACATTTAGTAGCAGAATGTAAAAGCTCTTTCTGCTGGTAGAAAAGGTATATAACTTTTAATTGCTAAATAAGCGTAATGAGAGTTAAATACTATTTTTCTGCTAGTAAAAACGGTACGTAACCCTTAACGTTACATAAATACGTTTTTTACTAGTAAAATAAATATAAATACGTATTTAGATAGGGCTTATTAGCTATTACCTAAAGATATTATACTTAATAAGCTATATAAACTATTTAATAGTAGAATATAATACTTAACAGTTAGATAAGTAACGTTACTATTATTATTAATAATTCTATTAATAACTTATTATGTCCCGCTTTACTTCCTTTTATTAATACTTTTAAGGTTTTTTTCTCTTTAAAAAGGGAGGCCTTATAATATAATATAAACGACATATATATTAATTACACTTTAAATTAGTTAATTAATAAAGCTAAACACTTACTTTAATCCTCTAATCTTAAAGGAACAGGTAAGGCAGATTTAACTTTAATACACAGTCCTTCTTTTACCTATTAACTACTTAAAGGGACTTTTAAGACTATTTAAGCTAATAACACGTCTTTATTCCTTAATAATTAAACCACTAGCCATTACCTATAATTAGCCAGATTCCTATAGCGAAGAAAACTTAAGTCCACATTTAAATAATAAATAAAAGGTGTTTAATCTCTTAAAATTAATCACTCCTTTACCTTTTTAAAAAAGAAGTATTATAAACACTTAAATAATATTAAACCAGTACTAAAAACGGTTAAAAACGTTAGTACTTAGAAGCTATTTAAATTATAAATTTACCTTACTATCTTTAAAAGTTAAATAAACAGCTAATAACTCCTATTTCACTTTTTACTTTAAATTTAACTAGCTAAAGAGAAATTTTACCTATATAAATAAATCTTTTTTCAATAAATTAAAAGGGTATTTAGAGAAAATAAAAGTTTATTACATTAAAACACTTCCCCTATATACTTTAAACTCTTTAATTTTTACGTAACTTATAATTAATTCCCTCTCTTAAGAATTATCCATTAAAAGACACCCCTTCCAGCTTATAAAATACTTTATCATCTTATAATATACCTGTTTATTTAAAAGCTCTACTTTTAAATAGTTCCCTCTATATTACAGACAATCTGTATTAAAGGCGTTAATTAAGTTAATGTTTATATCATTCTATTTTTCCTATATATTATCGTTTTCAGAAAAGCCTTACTATTACATTAAGTACAGAACTCTTCTTCTTTACTTCTACTTAATAAGTAATACCTTAACCTTCCATACGTCTCCCTCCTTATTAATTAAGGTAACTTTAAAGATCTTATTATTATTATTACCCCTTTTACTTACTAAATAAGACTTTATTACTAAACCTTTTATATACTTATTAGCTTATAAATTTAGATTAACTAGCTTTATAAGTAAAGTAGATAAAGGAATTTGTGTACTTTCGTTTGCTTATTACTTTTGGAATTTACCTGGGCTTCTATATGTAGTGATATGGATCCTAGACGTACTCTAGTCTATAATCTTATACGTTAATAAAGGGCTTAAGCTTAAGTAACTTATCTATTTATAAAGTAATATTAAGTTAATAATAAGTGTATTATTATGTATAGATAATAACAGTATCTTAACACTTATAATACTTTTATTGTCTATTTAACCTTAGCCTTAAAGGCTATTATAAGATAATGCAGAATGGCTGTAAGGCATTACAGGTATAATAGTAAGCTAATTATAGTAGGTTATTTTAGCTGTCTTATTAATAAAACGATATTCCCCTTTAATATACTTAATATTTAGCGTCTTAATACTTCTCTTTAATATCTTAACTTTATATAGTTTTACCTTAAAACCCTCGTTAGGCATCTTAATAATACTTAATTGTGTAATAAAGTTAGGGTAATAAATATTAAGAAGATAAAATTTTAAATAATTAATTAAATTAAAGGTAGAAACGTATTATATATATAGATATTCCACTTATTCTATCTTATTAATAATAATTTAAACATATTTCTTATAATATTAGTAAACGTAATCTTTCCATAAAGCTTTATTTAGATATTAATGTAATTATTATTTAAGCAGTAACGACAGATCAGCTATATAAAAGATATAGTAACTTATAATAGTAAAAATACCCCTGTAAATAAAGGGATTATATTAAAGGGGCAGTGTCTTTAGATTTAAATACACCTAGTAATATTTACTTTATTATACTTCCCTAAAAATCCACTAACTGTATAGAAAACATAACTTTATAAAACTACTGTAATTCTTTTTATAACAGCTATATATATACCTTTAATTATAAGTGTATTATATATTAGTGTAGTTATTAGTAAAATTAGCAGATTTCTACTTAAGGGCTGGGTTAAAGTAGTGGCATTTCTCCAGCTCTAGGCCTAACTGGAACTCCACCTTAGCAGTTTTCTTATAAAGCATAACTATATCCTGGAAAGTATTAAAACTAGTTAGACTTTATAATATAATAGTCTTAAAAAGAGTATATATAAAGCAGTTACGTTCAGGTATAAAGGAATAAATATAACTAAATATACTCTAATAGTAATATAATAAAGAATTATCTTTTCTATCAGGCTAATACATTTAAACCTTCTAACACTTTTAAAGTCCTTTCTTAATTAAGCTTCTTTTCTTACTAAACAGCTTTATACAATATAAGACTAAATCTATATCACATTATCCTTTTAAAACCACAAACTTTTCCTTTATTTAAATAAGTTTAAAGCTAATTTAAAACTACTCTTACTTCTTTATTAAAAGTAACTATTATAATTATAAGTTTTAAGTAACTGTTAAGTTATAAAAAAGATCATTAATAATAATATATATTTTAAAGCCAAAATAGCTTCCTTAACTATCTGTACTGCTATTATTAAACTAATAATAGTTATTATATATATTTAAGTCTTTCTAATTAGTATACTTTATCCTTTAAACGACAGTATATAATTAATCTTTAAACAGGTTAATAAAGTTAATTAAAGTGTAAATATTAACATATAAACTAATCTAATATAAGCCCTCTACCTTAAAGTTATAAATTATAAGTAGATAAGGATAACTAATATAAAAACCCAGGCACTTAAAACGTTTACTAAATACAGTTACTGTTTCTATCTTTCCTAATATAACTCTTACAGATATATCTTTAAAGAAGGGGAAATTAAGGATACTTTCCTTCTATTATAATTAAAGTATCTTTCCCTTTAACAGTTATATTATAAAAAAGTCCTTAATAGTTTCGTAATCTCTAAACGCCTTTATAATAATAAGAATAACTAAAATTAGTAATATAGGGTTAAAAATAAAGGGTATTAATCCTAATCTTTTATATAATATATGTTTAAGCTTACGAAAATTTTATTTAATATAATTATATATTAATAACTTTAAGTCAGTTTTACCTTTTCCTAAGGGTATCTATTATACTCTTCACATCCTGTAATAATTAAACTGTAAATTTTACATTTCTATATTTATTAAAAAAGACTCTAAAGGTTATATCCTAAGGTAGGTATTTTATTATTATTATTTGTCTTACACCGTAGGAGCTGAAAGCTCCGCCCGTGAGGGCAAGCGGTCCCTCTACTGCTAACTATCTACTGTCGGGTATTTTATTAACGTACGTAATAATATAGCTTTAAAGTGTTAGATAATACTTACTTTATAATATAAGTTATAACTAGATCTTACATAACAGGTAAACTTAATATACTTACTAACATATATAGAAAAGCATATAATAATAAGTAAGTTTACTTAATTATATACCCTTATAATTAACTTCTTATATATTACTTAATTGTTTTATAATTACTTTTTTAAATAAATAAAGTAATTTATTATATTAAACTTTCTTAATCACTTATCCTTTATAAACTTTTTACCCTTTACTTTAAATATCTTAAGTAACTTATATTTTATAAATTAAAATTAAGTTTATTAACTTAACTTATAATCTATTAAGAAAAGGTATTATATATTTATAACTAAAAGTGTAATATTTTTAAAAATAGTATTATTATCGTAACACTAGTTAGTTATACACTGTTTTTAATACATTATAACAGTCCTTTACGTAGGATTTAGGTTATTATCCACACTGTTAATATTAAATATAATATCTTTTATAAAGTCCTTTAAAAACTTAAAGTTATAAGTGTTAATGTTAGGGTAATCTTTTATATATCTAAATGGATATTAAAAACGGATATCTTATACAGATTTAAATATCTTACTAATTTTATAAATTAATTATACAGTAATAATCTCTTAATACCTTATCTGTTAGCTTTTTATTAACTTAAAAGCTGTTTATCCCTTTTATGTAATTTTTTAAGCCTTTCTCTTTTCCCTAATAAAAGAACTCTTTAAAGCTTTTCTTTCTTACTATCATAAAGTAAGTATAATATAAGGTTATTAAAAGGGAGATTAAAAAAGGGAATATAATATAGAAAAGTAAAAAAGAAGGGAGATATAATTAATATAATATAAGGAGTAATAACATAGGGATAAGAAGGTAAAAGTTATATAGTAAGTAATAAGACTAATTAATCTGCATCTTTATAATTAGGAAAATAACAGTTATATAATAAATAATAAGACAGGTCGAACTACCTCTTTATAGTCAGGAGAATACCAGTCGTGCAGTAAATAGTAAGGCAGGTTAAGCTGCCTCTTTATAGCTAGGGACAGTTATATAGTAAGTAAGTATAATTATTATAATGTAAAGTCTTAAAACGGAGAGTGAAAACGTTAACCTTAAACTTATTTCTTACTTACATTTTAAAAAGTACGTTTATTTTATTAAGATAGTAGTCTTATATCTAAGACCTCTTATCTTAACACCTTTTTACAGAAGTAACTTAAAATCAGTCCTTATATCGCGTAAATTTACTAATTTTCATAGTAGGGTGAGTAATGGTAAGCTAAAGCTAAGCCAGGAGTGAAGCGAGCCTGATTTTAGGCTAACTATACTTGGACAGGGCCCACTTATTTTCCGTGGCATTCTACCTCTTTAGTCACCCCCATAACATTTTCTAACTAAGTCCGGATTAGTCGCAGAGCCTAAGCTGAGAGTAAGGTGCAGTGAGCACCTCCTTAAGCTAAGGTGAGTTTAGGGAAGCGATCTTTAGCCTAGCTATAGTTTCTATAATCTAAAATGGAGTGTATGTGGGTTACGGATCCAATTTTAGGACACCGGCCCACGTTAAGTATTACTGTTTTCCTTTACCTAGCAGCTACTGTTAATTCAGTTTTATAGTAAATAACTTACTATAAGTATAATATTTACTAATATAAATTAACTGTATTATAAAAAAGCATATTAGAGAGCGTAGTAATTAAAGTTAAAAAATAGAAGAATAACAGTACCTATTGGAAGAGAGCCAGGAACAGCGTAATAAATTAACTGTTAGTTACCCTATTATTACTATTTTACTCCTTAGTGATGGAATAAGTACTATAAGAAGCAGTTACCTAATTAAAGGGTATAGGATTATTTTAGAAAGAGGAGAGATTAGAAGTATTACTTAACCTACCACTAGTACCACTTTACCTACAGAGCAGAGGCAGCAACCCTTACTACACCTACAGCTCTGTAAACAGCTGCAAATCCCAGCGATATTAAGCATTATATTAAAACTCTATTACAACCTATACCTGACGCAGGCCTTAAGAGGACTGGACAGGTTAAGACAAAACGTATAACAGGACACCAAAGGTTAGTAGGCGTTCCGAAGACGGCTTGTTAAGCTAACACTCCTAGACGAGGGGTTTAATGTTACTGTACGTCGTTGTCACTATAGTGCACAGAGGTGAGTCTAAACAGTAAGACATAAATGAACAATTAAATACTAGCGTGAGGAACCAGAGTCCCTCACGGTGGTTGTGGACACAACCTTAGCTATCTATACTAACTAGCTAAGAGGTACACCGTACCTTGCTCGTGGTGTTGCAAGTGCTCGCAGTGCGAGCACTCTGCACTGCGTGAGCGCTCTGCTCGCGAGACTTCTTCTGCTCGTGGTGCGAGCACTCGGCATGCTGCGAGCACCTCCTCATTAGTCGTAGGAGCTTCGGGTCTTTGCACCCCTGGCCCGGTGCGCAGTACCGTGCGTACTGTCTCTCTGCACTGTTCCTTCTGCGGGGAATTCGTCGGGCCGCCCCGGCCCAAGTGACAGCCTGCAGGGTCGTCACAGAAGTTTATTTACCAGAAATAAAGCCTATAAGGCCAAGTGACTGGCGTCTACTTATTATTAACAAACATAGCACTTATAATATAGAGGAATTTATGTACCACTGCCGCCTTAACCGCGTTTTCATTCTATATCTACCCTCCCACAGCTCCCACAAGTCACAACCTCTAGATCGGAGTATTTTCTCGCCTCTTAAGAACTACTTCAGGCAAAACACCAAAGCCTTAACCCACTATAAAGCGTCGTCACCAGCCAACAAGCAAAGGTTTCTACTTTATTATAGGGATGCCTCTAAGTAAGCCTACTCAGTCTCTAATATACATAACGGCTTTAAAAAGACCAGTATATAGCCACTTAATCCATCAGCTATACTGGATAACCCTAAGGCAATAATAGGAGACAGTCCCCCTTATCAGCAGCGGACCCTTACCTCCCCTATCGTCACCACACCTACCCCATCGCTTCTCAACACCCCCAGGAAGGCTCCCCAAAGGGCCAGGAATTGGCTATCGAGCGCGGCATTACCGGGCATGTCCCGCGTGCCAGGCCTCTGCAACACGTGCGCCAAGCTTTTGACGGCCGAAGACTGGCCGAACAAGTCTCACGAAGGGCCTGTCAACGTCTTCGCCAAGACGTTCGTGTTTTACATCTACCACTTGGCCGTGGCATCGGCCAAGGGGTGCCGCATCTGCCGCGTCGTGGTTGGCGATGCGATGCGGGCCGTGGGAAAGCTCAACGCGGATGTAGTCATCGAGGTCGAGTACTGGATCCACTCGGCCTTGTCGAACTGGCACCTGCGCGTCTTCCCCTGCATACAGGGCGAAAGATTCCACCCGGCCGTCTGCCGCTTCCACCTCTGGGCCGAGCCCATCCGCCAGATCAAGAGCCCCCTATCCGCCGCGCCGGCCCACACCCTGGCCCCGAAATCCTCGTTCTTCAGCACCATATCCATCGCCCGCAAGTGGCTGCACGACTGCACGCAGGAGTATCAGACCTGCGACAGGAATAGAGACAAGCGTTGGGTGCCCCCCCCGCCTCCTGGACCTCTCCCGGCGTACCATCCGGCTCGTCTGCTTTGAGGACGAGGTTGCCGAGAAGAGGCCCTATGTGGCGCTGAGCTACTGCTGGGGCAGCGACCCCGATGTCTTTACCCTCACCTCGACCAACCTGCCCGACTTCCGCAGCGGCATCCCCGAACGGAGGCTCGCGACCGCCATCAAGGAGGCAATCCAGATCTGCCAGGCGCTCGGCATCGACTACCTGCAGAACGCGTGCGAGTCCAACCAGCCGCACCCCGGCTTCCAGGTCCTGGGCGTGACCATGCGCCTCCTCGATGGCCGGAACCTCTTCGACCAGGTGAACTCGGCCATGCTGAAGATGGAGGCGGTGCTTGTTCCCCTCGCCATCCCCCTGCACAACAGCGACGACGCCGGCATCTACCTGAAAGGCCGCTACGACTTTTTCGAGTGCACCGTCAACGGGCTCCAGCCGACCGAGAAGGAGGAGGAAGGCCAAGTCAACATCGACCCGCCCCGCGCGAGCACGGGCTGGATAACCAAGGGATACCAAGAGGGCGTGATTCACCTGACCCTGGCGATCCTATGCGAGTCGTCGTTTAGTGCGGGTCTCCACGGACTCTTGCTGGCGCCGATGAGCGGATGTGACGGGCCGGAACCTGGTGGACAGACGGAAGCATAACTGCGTCGTCCCGGCTGTTTGAGGGGTTGCATCCGAGTAAGGTTACGGTTATCTGAGCGGTGGCGCTCGGCAGGGGATGGAGATGGGATGGAAGATAACAGGGGACCAGCGCCCAGAGCAGGGGTTCTCCGAAGCCATGGTCGTGACAAAGGCACCGTCTGTGATAGAGCAGTTAACCGCACCCAACATGGCTGCGCCGTGATCAGTTTAATAGATATCTCGTTAGCTCTACACCCAAGTATGCCCATCGACGCTTTATCCACAGCACCAACTCAGACCCTCCCATCTTGGGAACGGGAAACTTCTACATCTTCATGGCTACCTCCCAGCCCGGTTGCACCACCCCCTCCCATCCGCCTCGCGGCATAGCGCGCCTGTCGTGGAAGAACTTGAAGTCGTAGCGCTCCATCTGGATGTCGTCGTCTAGTACAGCACCGCGTCGAGGTGGGAAACGCCTGCTTACCTAGGTAGGTATCTTAGGTAAGAAACTTTAGCATGTTCTGTTTCTCGCTGCCATTTGTATCGCCCACCTCACTGCCAATGGCGACCTAAAATCCCGACATGCCGTCCAGCACTGCTCGGTTTCATATGTCGTCGGGCTGTGCGGCGTCCTGGTGGTTTGAGGTGGTGGTGTCACGGTCAGTCGACCGCCATGACGCCGGCGCCGAGTCGGGTACGGGCACGAGAAGCTGCCGTCAGTCGTGCGTGCTCCTTCCAGATGATATAGGTAAGGCCGGCTCGGATGTGCTGGCGGTGGTGATTTGCGTCTTTGCGGCTGATGGTTTGTTGCTTGGTTCTGGTTTGGTACCTAGGTAGGTAGGTTGAGTTGCATGCTGTGTCGAATGCCTGGTGCGTTGCTGGGAGCAGGTTTAAGGAAAGGAAAATATCGGGTACCAACTCAAGATCTGACAAATCCGAAGGCAGAACCGTGGTTGCGGACAGGGGTAGCGGGGCCTTGCTGCCAAGCCCTACCTCCTATCTTATCAAAGTTATCAGTCCCGTCCCTGATCCCGCGGAGATGGAATACAATGCTTGGCATTGCCGCATTTGGAAGGGTCTGCAAGTCTCAACCTTTCAGCGTCTTTCTTTCCCCTTGCTTTTGCTACTTGGCTTGGGAAGTCTTATCTCGACTGTCTGGGGTTTGGCCGGCCCCCCCAGCCCCCACCCCGGATTCCCTCCACAAAATGGGTTTGATCCCCTTGGAGATTTGATGGAGGATAATTAACGGAAAGACCATGCGTGGGGCGGCGTGGGGAGGGTTGAGAGACCGGAGATGTCGGATTTGAGATTAAATTCTTTTGCCTTGATTTTTGAAGGGACGGGCGCTGGTTTGAGGTTCAAGTTTGGTTTAAGAGAGGGACGTCTGGGGTCTTTGGCTTCGTTTTGCCTCTGCTATCTGTCTGTCCCGTCCGTCAGTCAAGTGACCCAGATGGGAGTTGGATTGCAATCTCGATCCAGACAACGCATCAACCGCCGTGTCCTCGACGTATCTGCCGGGCGAACATCACCATCACAATGGGCTTCAAAATCTCGGACCTCTGGCGTGCGCCCGTCCTCAACCCCGTCAACAAGAAAGCGCGGAGCGTCCCCGTTCTGAACGCCGTCGACCCCCATGGCCGCGTCTTCTTCTTTTCGTGGTTGGGCTTCATGATTGCCTTTTGGGCGTGGTATGCCTTTCCTCCGCTGGTATGGTATTTCGTCTTATTACCCCCCTCTGCATCATATCTCTGGTCTGCTGTTGCTGATGATTCATACCCCACCAAACAGCTCACCGTCACCATCAAGTCCGACTTGCACCTCACCTCGGCGCAGGTAGCCAACTCCAACATCGTCTCGCTGTCGTCAACCCTCCTCGTGCGTTTCGTGTCGGGCCCGCTGTGCGACAAGCTCGGCGCGCGCAAAGTGTTTAGTTTCATCCTGCTCGCGGGCAGCATCCCCGTCGGTCTGGCGCCCTTGGTGACGAACGCGTCGGGGTTGTATGTCATTCGGTTCTTCGTCGGGATTCTGGGCGGGTCGTTCGTCCCGTGCCAGGTGTGGTGCACGGGGTGGTTTGACAAGAATGTCGTCGGGACGGCCAACGCGCTTGCCGGAGGTATGTCTAACCCACCCCGTCTTACTCATACCAGCATCTGCGTGAAGTTTGTTTCTGACACAAACCAGGATGGGGAAACGCCGGCGGCGGCATCACTTACTTCATCATGCCGGCCGTGTACGACTCGCTGATGCACCACTTTGGCTACACGCCGGGCGTGGCGTGGCGCATCACCCTCATCGTGCCTCTCGTCTGTCTCATCTGCAGCGGGCTGGGCATGCTGGTGTTGTGTGACGACACGCCGATGGGCAAGTGGGATCAGCGCCACGCCCACGTCAAGGAGAACCTAGAGTCTCACGGCCTGTCGGGCGCGCTCGTCAACGTCACCGGGACCATCGCCGGCCCTTTGCCCATCGACGGCGTCACGCCCGAGGCATCCTCCGACGTGGAAAAGAAGAGCATACGCAGCCACTCGGCCGACCCAGCCACCCCGCACAGCCCCTCGAGCGAGAACATCCAGACCCTCGAGCACGAGGGCGCCCTCTCCCGCGCCGAGGCCGTTGAGACCGCCCAGGGCGAAATCATCATGGCGCCAACAACACGCGAGGCCATCGCCGTCATCTTCAGCCTGCACGGGCTCTTCCACGTGGCCACGTACGCCCTGTCCTTCGGCGGCGAGCTGGCCGTCAACTCCATCCTGGGCGCATACTACCTCAAGAACTTCAAGCACCTCGGCATAGGACAGACCAGCGCCGGAAACTACGCCGCCATCTTCGGCTTCTTGAACTTCATCACCCGCCCGCTCGGCGGCGTAGTTGGCGATTTGCTGTATAACGGCTTCGGGCGCAGCCTCTGGCTGAAGAAGATCTGGATCCACGTCTGCGGGATCCTCACGGGCGTGTTCCTGATTGTCATTGGCGTGATGGACCCGCACGACATCTCCACCATGATTGGTCTTGTCTCGCTCATGGCCGTCTTCCACGAGGCGGGTAATGGCGCGAACTTTGCGCTGGTGCCGCACGTCTACCCCTTTGCTAACGGGATTTTGTCTGGGCTGACCGGTGCGGGTGGAAACTTGGGGGGTGTAATCTTTGCTATTATCTTTCGGTTTATGGATGATGGGACTAATTACGCCAAGGGGTTCTGGATTATTGGTGTTGTGCATATTGCGGTGAACTTGGCGGTTTGCTGGATCCCGCCGATTCCGAAGGGGCAGATTGGGGGGCGTTGATAGGGGGGATTCCATACCTATCTGAGGTAGTAGTTGAAGGACGATGGGGTCCCTTAGCCTGCATATCTCCGCGCTTTTCTCGACGTGGCACATTGCTAAAAGTTCACGCCTGACCCAATCCGAGAACCCCAGTCCAATTTCGACGTGTTCCTGGCCTCTGGTTCTCCCTGACGTCTTTCCTCGTCACCCACACCGGCCTCCAATAAGCGTTTGACAATTCGCTTCAGTTCTGTTGCCTCCACCGGCATGAAATTTCAACAATCGGATGCTGGACGCGGTTGGTAGTGGGTCATATCGAAAGGCAAGCCGGCTCGGCGTGCATTGGGAAAAGCTCAATACCGAGATTACGTGTAAAGGGTGCAGGGAATAGGATGGGTTGAACGGGCAAAAGGTGGGAAAGAGTGCCAAGCAAAGGTCAGGTTGTGCGAGAAGGTCCGAAACTCGGAGACTGACCAATGAAATGCTCCACCCAGCGTAGCTATCCTTCTGACCTGATAATGAAATCGTAATCTGGAGTTTGGGAAGCTGTGATTGGTGTTGAGGAGGCTGCGATTGGCCATGAGACCCCCCAAGAGATTGGGCTTGCGTCATATTTGCAAATCGCAGTTTCCCGAAAACTCTTCTACGTCAACCTCCACTCAAAAACACGATTGTCGGCCTACAAGTTCCCTTGCTCTCCTTCTTCGATCGCCCATCAGCGAGATGGATTCCCCAGACGGCTTATGTGCAGAGTGTGTGAGAATCGATCCTGTTGGGGCCTTGGAACACGGAGGGCCCCGTCTGCTGGGCGACAACTTCGTGCTTCAATCTGGCGGGCACTGCAAGTTCTGCAACCTCTGCACCAGCGCATTCAATTCCGCGAGTACCGCTGCCGGACAGCCTTCCCTTGAGCATAGCTTCAAGGTCAGAGTCAGTTTACGGGAGCGTTGGAAGTATTTGGCGGCCGAGACACCTGACTGTTATGTCAACTGGCTCGAGATCTCCATCGTCAGAGATGCGCCAGCGGCTCCTAGTGACGAGCTTCCGGTGATTCTCCCTTCCGATACAATCCATATCCAAATCATCCGTAATACTGGAGGCGCCGTTTCCGATAGCAGCTCCTATCTCTACGGACGTCGAGTCTACAACGAGGTTGACCTTCGCCTTGTCAAGTTCTGGATGTCGGAATGTGCCGACAAGCACGACTCTGACTGCAGAATCATGCCAATACCTCTTGGTCTGCCAGAGTACCTGATCGATACTTCCGCGCTGATGCTGGTGCCCAAGGAAGTTGGCTCTTGTCAATACGCGGCGCTCAGCTACTGCTGGGGTGACACAAGCGTTCCCCAACTGAAGCTAAAAGACTTGAAAGATCTTGCGCCGAATCTCAATTCCTGGCCGCTTGAAGATCGCTGGACAGAAGTACCGCAGACGATCAAGGATGCCATCCTTCTCTGTCGACTTCTATCGATCCCATACCTTTGGGTAGATGCTCTATGCATCTTGCATGATCGACCCACTGAGTCGGGACTCTGTGACACCCATCTTGCAGGGCAAATGCAAAGCATCTACGAAGCTGCACATCTCACCATCGTTGCTGCAGCGGGCAGGGACTCCTGGGCTGGACTGCCAGGCGTTCGCCCTGGAACGAGAAGCGTCGGTCAGCACACGGCTCAAATTCATGGCGCCGTTCTTGCGAATGAGCTAGGATCCCCCCACAGGGTCATAGGATCTTCGACATGGAATACTCGAGCTTGGACATTTCAAGAATCAATTCTCTCAACCCGGCTGTTGATTTTCACAGAGGTCCAATGCTATTGGACCTGCAACTTTCCAGGTGCTACCTTTTGTGAGGACATTCACCGGGAAAGAGTGCCAGCAACACTCCATCCTTGGACAAATTTTGCAGGCCCTCATTTAGAGTTTCGACACATCAAACAGGATCTCTCGGCCGGCTTGAAGGACCCCAACCTTAACCGACAATGCCTATACGCCGCCTTCCCTCAGATCCTACAAGACTACACGAGTCGTGCTCTGACGTACCCGCAGGATGCGTTAGAGGCATTCAGTGGCATTGCTTCTTTTCTGAGCAGGACCATCGACACTCGCTTTTTCTGGGGTCTCCCTTTGCGATTCTTCGAACAGGCTCTCCTGTTTCGTCGAAATCCCGATAGTCAGCGACCACTTGTGAGAAGGAACCCGTTTCCAAGCTGGAGCTGGGTCGGGTGGCACTTCGGCAGGGATAGGGATGATTGGATTACGTGCGACATCCGTGTGGGCTCGCGAGCAAGATGGTGGCAGTTGCAAGATTTCCCACCCATCAAGTGGTATCGTTTTACGAGAGCCATCGATGGGAATTTGATGCTGTTTGAAGCTTTGGAAGGAGCTGGAAACTCTATGGAAGACCTGAGTCAGCGGGGTCCGAAGTTCCGGACTGCAGTGTTGCAGTCTTCGGTGCAGGCCTCAAACGTCCTCCTTTTCGACGCGATGGCTATTCACCTTGATGCGCTCTGCCACAACCCGAGCGACGAAATGAACGACGGATCAGAGTCAGTCTCCTTTTACCTCCCAGGGAACCAGCCAATCGGGACAGTAGGTCTTGGAACGGGGTGGAACAGCAACCATGCTTTTTACCTTGTGGCGATCGCCCAAGAGACCAAAATTGTCCAGGAGACCTGGCTTGGGGAACAACAGTCCGAGATAAGCCAAGCCATACACACACTTCTTGTTGAGACGGATACCAAAGGTGTATCGGAGAGAAGGTATAAGGTCAAACTAGATAAATCCGATTGGGACGCGGCAGAACCGCAACAACACACGTTTATCTTAGTTTAGACGTCTAACTCACAGAGGTAAAATATGACAAGTCACTTTGTGTATTTTACTCTCGCTATAGTATTTCAATAATATCCCGTTCCCATAACGTTAATAACAGTATGATACTATGAAGTAACAGATATTGCAATAAATACACGTATAAGTTATATAAAGTTATATTACCTGGGGATAATTTTCCTTATAGCAGATACTTGCCTTCTGCTACCAGAATGCCATGTTGAGCCGTGGAAATTCAATCGCGCAGCAGGTTCCCTGGTGGTTGGCTTTACGGTGGATTTGTCACCTTGATCTGTATTCGAAGTTGACGGACGGGATATATTAGAATGAATGCAAAGTACCTTAGTCACCCCCACAACATTTCCTGGCCAAGTCCGGATTAGTCGCAGAGCCTGAGCCGAGGGTGAGGCACAGCGAGCACCTCCCTAAGCCGAGGTGAGTTAAGGGGAGCGATCTTTAGCTCAGCTATAATTACCATAATCTAAAATAGGATGTAAGTCACAGACTTAATTTGGGGATATCAGTCTACTGCTAATTACTACTGTTTTCCTTTACTAATATATGTAACTACCGTTAATAGATCTACTGAAACTACTTTAGGTTCTTAGAGCGTAACTTTAATATATCTAAGTTACATTTTAATTCTTTAGTAAGCAGCTTACTGTAGATATAACGTTTATTAATATAAAATAACTATGTTATAAATAGGGAGTATTAGAAATAGTAGTATATAGGGATAGAAAGTGAAAGTATAACAGTATTGTGACAACCCTGCAGGCCGTCACTTGGGCCGGGGCGGCCCGACGAATCCCCCGCAGGAGGAACAGTGCGGAAGGACAGTGCACTCCGTCCAGTCGCACTGGGCCAGGGGTGCAAAGACCCGAAGCCCCTACGACCAGTAAGGAAGTGCTTGGTGGTCCATAAGGACTAACAACACTAAGCACCGTTTGGTTGACTGCTTGGCCGCAACTGCGTGGTGCACCACCAAGCACAACGGACCAAGCAAGGTACGGAGTACCTCCTAGTCAGTTAGTATAGATAGCTATAGTTATGCCCATAACCACCGTGAGGGACTCTGGTTCCTCACGCTAGTATTCAATTGTTCATTTGTGTCCTACTGTTCAGACTCACCTCTGTGCAT
>Ga0247758_1000466_pt1 | contig 35597 bp, 36 predicted proteins | sample UWRJL156409C4_FD_180950 | JGI IMG/M metagenome (GOLD analysis project Ga0247758, IMG submission 180950) | Plant litter microbial communities from Arlington Agricultural Research Station in Wisconsin, United States - UWRJ-L156-409C-4 | ecosystem: Environmental > Terrestrial > Plant litter >...
CATTGCGCGCGTGGAGGAGCCGGAGGCCCTGCAGCGTCAGCAGGTCGTCCACGATGTCGATGCAGTCCGTGAACGGAACGATGTGGTGGGCCAGCCCGCCGGTCGCGATCGTCCCCGTGTCCTGCCCCAGCTCGTCGCGCAGACGCCGCACGATCGCGTCGACCTGGCCGGCGAAGCCGTAGATGATGCCGCTGCGGATGGCGTCCACCGTGGACTTGCCGATCAGCGTGCGGGGCGGCGAGAGGTCGATCTTCGGGAGCTTCGCGGCGCGCTCGGTCAGCGCCTCCATGGAGATCTCCACGCCCGGCGTGATGATCCCGCCGAGGTACTCGCCGTCGGCGCTCACCGGGTCGTAGGTGATCGCGGTCCCGAAGTCGACGCAGATGCACGCGCCGCCGATGCGGTCGAAGGCCGCGACCGCGTTGACCAGGCGATCGGCGCCGATCTCCCGCGGGTTGTCGTAGCGCAGCGCCATCCCGGTGCGGATGCCCGGGCCCACGACGACCATCTCGTGGCCGAGGTACCGCCGGGCCATCGCCGCCCACTCGGGCCCCAGGGTCGGGACGGTGGACGACACGATCGACGCCGACAGGTCGGCCAGGCCGACGCCGCGCAGCTCCAGGAGCGAGCGCAGGGCCGCACCGAGCTCGTCCGCGGTGGACTGGCGCACGGTGGCGAAGCGCCAGTGCTCGACCAGCCGCTCACCGTCGAACGTGCCGAAATGGGTCTGGGTGTTGCCGACGTCGACGACCAACAGCATGCGCCGGAACCTACCGTCGCCGCGCCCGCGCCGCAGCCCGCGGTCGCCGGACTGCGCGGACCGAACGGCCGGCGCCCACTACCCTTGGCCCCCATGAGCGTCTCCCTGACCGTCGTCAACGGCTCCCATCCCTGCGTCACCGTGGAGCTGGCCCTCAAGCTGAAGGGCATCCCGTACAAGACGCTCGAGCTGCCGCCGCCGCTCCACGCGGCGGTCCAGCGCGTGCGCACCGGCCAGCGCACCGTGCCCTCGATGAAGCTCGACGGCGAGAAGGTCAGCGGGTCGCGGGCGATCCTGCGCCGGCTGGACGCCTACGTCCCCACGCCGCCGCTGTACGGCACCACGGATGCCGAGCGGATGCGCATCGAGGAGGCCGAGCGGTGGGGCGACGAGGTGCTGCAGAGCGCGGTGCGCCGGATCCTGTGGCCGACGCTGGCCCGCAGCCCGGAGTCCCTGGGATCGTTCTCGGAGGGCTCCAAGCTCCCGCCGATCCCCGCCCCGGTCCTCAAGGCGATGGCGCCCGTCGTCACCCGGATCGAGTTCAAGATGAACGGCGCCTCGCAGGACGGGCTGGCGGCCGAGCTGGCCGCCCTCCCCGGGATGCTCGACGTGGTCGACGGCTGGCTGGCCGACGGCACGCTCGGCGGCGAGACGCCCAACGCGGCCGACCTGCAGATCGCCCCGAGCCTCACGCTGCTGCTGACCCTGGACGACCTCGCGCCGCTGTTCGCCGGGCGCCCCTGCGAGCCCTGGGCCCGCGCGCTCTTCCCGGACCAGGGCGGCCACGTCCCGGCCGGCCCCCTGACCCCCGAGCTGGTCTAGCCCTCTCGCCGGGACCTCCGACACGCCGAGCCGTACATCGCGTCCGCTGAGCGGTCGTGATGTACGCCTCGACGGCCGGGGACGGCGCGCCGGGGCTCCCTCAGCCGACGTCGAGCGGCGGGCCGTGGCGGCGCACGCCCTCGTCGAGGGGGAGGGCCGCCAGCGCGTCGGCGACGCGCACGCCGTCCGGGGTGACGAGGTCGAAGTCCAGCTCCAGCAGCGGGATCATCACGAAGCGCCGGGACGTCGCCTCGGCGTGGGGCAAGGTCAGGCGCTCGGAGGAGAACGGCGCGTCGCCGAGCAGGATCAGGTCGACGTCCACCGGCCGGGGCGAGTGGCGCGGCAACGACGGATCGCGGCCCTGCTCCACCTCGATCGCCTTCGCCACGTCGAGCAGCTCCAGCGGCGGCAGATCCGTCTCGATCCGCAGGCACACGTTGAGGAACGTCGGCTGGTCGAGGATCTCCCCCACCGGATCGGTGTCGTAGACCGAGGACGACGCGGTCACCGCCACGCCCCGGGCCACGAGCGCGTCGACCGCGGCCTGCAGCTGCGCCCGCCGGTCCCCCACGTTGGAGCCCAGGGAGAGGTAGCCGATCACGACGCGGACGGGGCCGGGTCCGCGGACGCCGGCGTCGCGGCCTGCCCCCGCAGCGGCGCGAGGAGGGCGAGTTGGCGGGACTGGGCGAGCAGCACCCCGTCGGGCGACCAGATCTCGCAGTCCTCCTCGAACATGCCGGACGCCGACGTGGTCGAGCGCATGCGCAGCATGAGGAACGCCGCGGGATCGAGCTCCTCCACCGGCAGCGCGGCCCGCAGGTGCACGGTGTAGTCCAGCGTCGGCGCGATCAGCGGCGAGGAGACCATCGTGAACGGCGCGGGCAGCCAGGCGTCCAGGTAGGCCACGGCGGCCAACGCGTCGAACGGCCGCGGGTCGACCAGGCGGATCCAGCCGCCGGTCAGCGCCTCGTCCCCGCCGGAGAACATCGCCGGGCCCAGGCACGGCTTGCACAGGTAGCGCGAGGCGATCGGCGGCATCTGGGGATGCACGGGCAGCGTGGGCACGTCGTCCGGGGACGGCAGCACCGGCGCCGGGGTCGTGTAGTCCAGGGCGACGGTCTGGTCCAGCGCGGCGATCGCCATCCCCAGGGCCAGCAGCTTGCCCTCCTGCTCGGCGCGCACGGTCACGTTGGACATCGTGCGCCCCACCCGCTCGATCGTCACCGCGATCCGCAGCTCCACGTCGTACGCCGGGCGCCGCAGGAACTGGACGGACAGCGACCGCGGCCGGCGCTCGGCGTCGTCCACCTCGGCCAGGACCGCCCGCGCGAGGATGGCGGCGAAGTAGCCGCCGTTGGGACCGCCCATGGGCACGCCCCAGTCGGAGGAGCAGACCGCCGTGTAGATCCCGCCGCCCTGGGCGACGACGGCGGTGTCGGCGTCGAAGCGGTGCTCGGTGGTGGTCGCCATCGGGCGGTCAGTCGTCGTCGGTGACGCGGGTGCGGTAGATCTCGACCGAGACCTCGTCGAGCGCGAACGCGATCGGCGGCTCCGGCTTGGCGGCCTTCACCCACACCTCCTCCGCGTCGAAGTCACGCAGCAGCCGCTCGGCGACCGCGGTGCACAGGCGCTCCAGCGTCTTGTCGGAGCGCTGCGTGGCGACCAGGGCGACGACGTTGCAGACCGCGCCGTAGTCGACGGTGTCCTCGATGCGGTCGGTGACGGTGGCGTCGCAGTCGGCCACCTCCAGGCGCAGGTCGAAGACCAGGCGCTGGCCGATCTCCCGCTCGGCGTCGCTGACCCCGTGGTGGGTGTACAGCGACAGGCCGGAGATCTCGATCGTCACCCCGTGCTGGGCGACCCCGTCCTCGTCGGAGAACGCATCGTCCAGGTCGTCGTCTTCGTGGTCTTCGTGCTCACTCACTGGTCAACCTTTCGTGGGCCGGAAGAAGGAGCCCCAGGCGAGTTCTTCCAATGGAACGCAAGGCCCCAGGCCGCCGCGTTCCACGTCATGGCGCGGCCAACGTAGCAGCCGTGACGGTGAGGGCCTGCACGACCGCCGCGACGTCGTGGACGCGGAAGACCGACGCCCCGCGCTGCAGGCCCAGCACCTGCGTCGCCACGGTGGCCGGCACCCGCTCGTCGACCGGCCGGCCGGTGAGCTTCCCCAGGAACGACTTGCGGGACGTCCCGAGCACGACGGGGAAGCCGAGCGTGAGCAGCTCGTCGAGCCGGCGCAGCAGCGTCAGGTTGTGCTGCAGCGTCTTGCCGAACCCGATACCCGGGTCGATCTGCACCCGTTCGGGCGCCACGCCCTCGGCTACCGCGAACGCGGCCCGCTCGGCCAGGAACGCCTTCACGTCGTCCACCACGTCGTCGTAGCGCGGGTGCTCCTGCATGGTGCGGGGCTCGCCCAGCATGTGGGTCAGGCAGCACTCGCAGCCGGTCTCGGCGACCAGCGCCGCGAGGCCCGGGTCCTGCCGGAAGGCGGTCACGTCGTTGACGTACCGGGCCCCGCCGGCCACGGCGTCCCGGGCCACGGCCAGCTTGGAGGTGTCGATGGACACGGTGTGGCCGTCGGCGGCGAGCTGCTCGACCACGGGCAGCACGCGGCTGCGCTCCTCGTCCGCGCCGACCGGCCGGGCCCCGGGCCGCGTCGATTCCCCGCCCACGTCGAGGATCCCCGCCCCCTCGGCCCACAGCACGCGCCCGTGCTCGATCGCGGCGGCGGTGTCGAGCCAGCGCCCCCCGTCGGAGAACGAGTCGGGGGTGACGTTGACCACGCCCATGACCGTGAAGTCGTGCATCGTCCACGGATCGTACGGGGCCCCGTCCCGGCTGGGTATGTGCGGGTCGGCAGGGACCCGGAGCCCCGGTTGTCCCATGCAACGGACCACCGTAGGATCGCGCGATGACGACACCGCGCCTCTGGTCCTTCCGCACCTCCCCGTACTCGGGGAAGGTCCGGGCCGCTTTCCTGGAGAAGGACGTCCCGCTCGAGCTGGTGGAGATCCACGTCGCCCGCCGCCCGCCGCGCCTGAAGGAGCTCAGCCACCCCGGCCGCGTCCCCGTGCTGGAGCTGCCCAGCGGGGTCATCCGCGAGTCCTCCCTGATCTGCGAGTGGCTGGAGGAGGCCCATCCCGAGCCGCCGCTGTGGCCCGCCGACCTCGTGCTGCGCGGGTGGGCGCGCGGCTGGGCGATGTGGCTGGACACGACGATCACCGCCGACTACTTCCTGGGGATGCGCAAGTGGGCGTACGGCAAGGCCGAGGACGACCCGGACGACATCGTGGAGCAGCTGCACGGCCGGCTGCCCCGCCGCTGGGTGATCCTCGAGGAGGCGCTCGGCGCGCACGAGGGACCGTGGCTGGCCGGGGACACGTTCACCTACGCCGACCTGAGCGGGATGCCGGTCGCGATCCGCATGGCCGAGTGGACCGCGCACCTGGTGCCCGATCCCGCCGCGTTCCCCCGGATCGCCGCGTGGTTCCACGCGCTGCGCGAGCGGCCCAGCGCCGCCGGCATCGACGCCCACGGCGAAGAGGTGCTGAGCGCGTAGGGCCGCGTCCCCCCGGGACACGGCCCCACACGGACCCAGCGGTCCCGGCCGGCCTAGTTCAGCCGGGCCCGCAGGCGGGCGTGCTCGACCTTCAGGCGGTCGAGCACACGGTGCTCCAACGGCAGCTTCATGCGCAGCTCCGAGGCCCGCAGGGCGACGGGCAGCACACCGGTGTGCTCGGTCCGCCGCAGGATCTCGCCGAGTACGAGGTAGGACACCTCGTGGGAGCAGCGCCAGGCGAGGTCGCCCTCCTCCAGGTCGCTGGCCTCGATCGCCCGCCATTCGTGGCGGGGGCTGAGGACGATGCCCTCCGCGCCGCCCCGGTGGGCGAGGTAGACGTGGTCGCGCGAGGCGACGACCCCGAGGTCGATGCCCGCGCGGCGGGACGCCTCGGCTGCGGCCTGCACCAGCGCGAGCTCGTGGCCCGTCCCCGTGGTGAGCACAGGCGGGAGCAGCAGGTCGTCGTTGTCGCAGCGGTTGGGGCTCAGGTCGACGGTGAGCAGGCCGTCGAGGTGCTCGCCGGCCCCCAGCAGCTCGCTCGCCACGTCGCGGGAGCGCGCGGCGGCCAGGCCGACGGAGAGGACGTCGAGCGCGTCGTCGACGGCATCGGGGTCCACCGTCCCGAACTCGGCGGCCATCGCCACCGCGATCTCGCCGTGACGGGCGCCGTGGCAGGCGGAGAGGACCCCGAAGGGCGTGATCCGTGCCATGTCAGACCCGGCTGTAGAACTCGATGATCAGGGCCTCGTTGATCGGCGCGTCGATCTCCACCCGGGTCGGCTCGCGCAGGACCCAGCCCGCCAGCTCGTCGTGATCGGCCTGCAGCCACGGGGCGACCCGGGCGATGAGCGCGGTGGCCTCGGTGGCGACGGGGCGGATCGGGCTGGAGGCCGCGAGCGTGACCGCGCTGCCGACCGCGACGTGCCGCGAGGCGATGTCGCAGCGCCGGCCGTCGACCAGGACGTGCCCGTGGCCCACGAACTGCCGGGCCTGGGCCCGCGTGCTGGCCAGGCCGAGGCGGTAGACCACGTTGTCGAGGCGCATCTCCAGGAGGGCCAGGAGCCGCTCGCCGGTGATCGCGTCGCCGCCGTGGCGGGCCGCGGCGGCCATGTAGCGGCGGAACTGCCGCTCGCGCACGCCGTAGTGGAACTTGCAGCGTTGCTTCTCACGGAGCTGGGTGGCGTACACCGACGGGCGGGAGACGCGCGCGCCGGGGCTCTTCCCCGGGGGCATCATGCCGCGCCGCTCGAGCGCGCCCTTGCCGTTGGCCCGCCGCTCGCCCTTGAGCATCAGGTCGATGCCCTCTCGCCGCGACAGCCGTTCAACCGGTCCGGTGTACCGACCCATGCCCATCCTCTTCGTAGATTCGTGGGCGTCTTAGGATGCCCTAACACTTAGGCTATCCTAATTATCCGACGAAGGCGGTCGGGAATGGTCGGACTCCCCCATCCCGGCGCCGAAAGTCACTTTTCACGTCTATACGACGCAAAAGGTGACCCTCGGCGAGCGGTGGGTGGGCAAGGTGGGGCCTCCGGGTCGGGGAGGGCGCCCCTTCCGATTCGTCCTCCTTGTCCTCCTTGGGTGGTGGGGTGGGGTTCCCCTCCCGGCTTCCGGCATCTGCGGTCGTCTTCGCGTTTCTCCGGGGGGTCGATAGGCGCCGTCCGGGGAACCCCACCCCACCACCTGCGTCCACGAGTGACAGCTCGCTCCCGCATAGCGAGAGCGAGCTGTCACTCGTGGTGATGGGCGGCGCCGCGCGACGCGCACGAGATGCCGGGAGGGTCGGGGAGGGGGCTCCCCGGACGGCCGCCTCTCTGAGCGACGGAGTGCCTCGACACCGACGGCAGATGACGGAAGGCCGGGAGGGGAGCCCCCTCCCCGACCCGGAGACCCCGCCGCGCTCGGCCGAGTGTCACTTTTCGCGTCGCAGAGACGCGAAAAGTGACACTCGGCGGATCGAGCGCGTACGGGTACGACGGGCGGCACGCAGCCGCCGGAGCGCTAGCTCAGGTCGGGCTTCTCGGGGAGACCCATGCCGCGGGTCTCGACGCTGCCGCCTCCGGCCAGCCCCGGACGGGGCAGCGGGCGCGGCGTGTCGCGACCGACCTCGCCGGCGGGCAACTCCGGCGTGGAGGCGCCCGCGTCGAGCTCCTCGTCCGGGCCGAAGACCTCCAGCTCGGACTTGCCCGCGAGCAGGGCGAGGAACTCGTCGGCCTCGATCGTCTCGCGCTTGAGCAGGACGTTGGAGATCGACTCCAGCGCGTCCTTGTACTCGGTGAGGATCTGGCGGGCCCGCACGTGGGCGGACTCGATCAGGCGACGGACCTCGTCGTCGATCTCCCGGGCGATCTCGTCGGAGTAGTCGGCCTGGGCGGAGAACTCCCGGCCCAGGAACGGCTGGCTCTGGTCGTGCCCGAAGACGCGCGGCCCGAGCTTCTCGCTCATGCCGAACCGCATCACCATCTGCTTGGCGCTCGCGGTGACCTTCTCCAGGTCGTTGGACGCGCCCGTGGTGATCTCGCCGAAGACGATCTCCTCGGCGGCGCGACCGCCGAGCGTCATCGCCATCGTGTCCTGCAGCTCCGCGCGGGTGGTGAGGAACTTGTCCTCCTGCGGCATGGAGATCGTGTAGCCGAGCGCTTGGCCGCGGGAGATCACGGAGATCTTGTGCACCGGGTCGGAGTGCTCGAGGTAGTGCCCGACGATCGCGTGGCCCATCTCGTGGTACGCGGTGATCAGGCGCTCCTTCTCGCTCATGACCCGGGTCTTCTTCTCCGGGCCGGCGATCACGCGCATGATCCCCTCCTCCAGCTCGACCTGCGTGATCTCACGCTTGCCGTGGCGGGCGGAGAGCAGCGCGGCCTCGTTGACGAGGTTGGCCAGGTCGGCGCCGGTGAACCCGGGCGTCTGGCCGGCGAGCGCGTCGACGTCGATCTCGCGGGCGAGCGGCTTGCCGCGCGTGTGGACCTCGAGGATCTTGGCGCGGCCCTTGCGGTCGGGGCGGTCGACCATGATCTGGCGGTCGAAGCGGCCGGGACGCAGGAGCGCGGGATCGAGGATGTCGGGGCGGTTCGTGGCGGCGATGAGGATCACGTTGTCCTTCATCTCGAAGCCGTCCATCTCGACGAGGAGCTGGTTGAGCGTCTGCTCGCGCTCGTCGTGCCCGCCGCCCATGCCGGCGCCGCGGTGGCGGCCGACGGCGTCGATCTCGTCCATGAAGATGATGCAGGGGCTGTTCTGCTTGGCCTGCTCGAACAGGTCGCGGACGCGGGAGGCGCCGACGCCGACGAACATCTCCACGAAGTCCGAGCCGGAGATCGAGAAGAACGGCACGCCGGCCTCGCCGGCGACCGCGCGGGCCAGCAGCGTCTTGCCGGTGCCGGGAGGGCCGTAGAGCAGGACGCCCTTGGGGATGCGCGCACCGAGCGCCTGGAACTTCTTGGGGTTCTCGAGGAACTCCTTGATCTCGTGGAGCTCCTCGACGGCCTCCTCGGCCCCCGCGACGTCCCGGAACGTGATCTTGGGCGAGTCCACCGACATGCGCTTGGCCTTGGACTTACCGAAGGACATGACCTTCGAGCCCCCGCCCTGGACCTGGTTCATCAGGAAGATCCAGAAGACGATGAAGAGGAGGAACGGCAGGGCGAACGTGAGGATCGAGATCCACGGGTTCGACTTGGTGTCCTCGATGTTGTACTTCGACAGCTTGCCGGCGTTCTCCGCGGTCTGCAGCTGCTCCATGAGCGCGCCGGAGGAGTCCTTGACGAAGCCGACGTCGTACTTGCCGCCCGTCTTGGGCGTGACGGCGACGACGCTGTCCTTCGGCTTGAGGGTGACGCTCTTGAGCTCGCCGCCGTTCAGCTGCGCGATGAACTGGCTGTACGTCGGTGTGGGCTTGCTGTCCCCGGGACTGATCAGCTGCTGGGCGAACAACGCCAACACCAGCACGATGAGGATCGGGAACGCTGCGCTCTTGAAGAACCGGCTCATGAGGGGATCACTGCCTGGGCGCGGCGGGTCGCTGACGCTGACGCAAGAACGCTCAAGACAAAGGGGAGGCTAGCAGCCCGGGGCGTTCGTCAAGCCCCTACGACTCCTTGAGGGTGGCCACGTACGGCAGGTTGCGCCACCGCTCGGCGTGGTCCAACCCGTAGCCGATGACGAAGCGGTTGGGGATCTCGAAGCCCACGTACGTGGGTTCCAGGTCCACCTTGCGCCGCTCCGGCTTGGTCAGCAGCGAGCAGACCTCGATCGAACGCGGGTCGCGCGCCCCCAGGTTCCGCAACAGATATTGCAGCGTCAGGCCGGAGTCGACGATGTCCTCGACGATCAGGACGTCCCGCCCCTCGATGCTGGCGTCGAGGTCCTTGATGATCCGGACCACGCCGGAGGAGTCGGTCGCCGACCCGTACGACGCCACGGCCATGAAGTCGACCTCGCACGGGATCGAGATGTTGCGCATGAGGTCGGAGAGGAAGAACACCGCACCCTTGAGCACCCCGATCAGCAGCAGGTCACGCTCGGCGTAGTCGATGCTGATCTGCTGGCCCAGCTCCTGGACGCGCCGCTTGAGGTCGTCGGGCTGGACGAGGATCTCGCCGATCTGGTCGCGCATGGCCAGGAATCTAGTCGCGTGGCGCCAGCGGCGGAGTGCGCGTCACGGTCAGCGTCCCCGCGCGCACCTCGGCGCGCGCCCCGTCCCCGAGGTCCAGCGCGCCGTCCCGGAGCGCCAGCACGTCGTCGAGGCGCCGGGCCGCCCGGGGACAGAGCGCGCCGGTCGCGCCCTCCGCCAACCGCCGCAGGATCAGCCGGGCCAGGGCGGACGGCAGCAGGGCCAGGTGCTCGACGTCGATGTGGTCGTTGCCGTCCAGCGCGGTGGCGACGACGTCGTCGAGCACGGCGGCCTCCTCGCGCAGCAGCTGCGCGGTCCGCACCACGTTGGCCTCGGCGCCCGGGTGCACGGCGCGCAGCGCGGGCAGCAGGCCGTTGCGCACCCGCCCGCGGGCGAAGCGGTCCGAGTCGTTGGTCTCGTCGTCGCGCCACGGCAGGCCGCGGGCCGCGCACCACGCCCCGGTCTCCTCGCGTGAGACGTCCAGCAGCGGCCGGACGAGCAACCCTCGCCGCGGTTCCATCCCCAGCAGCGCCCGCCGGCCCGGCGCGGCCGCGAGGCGGTAGAGCACGGTCTCGGCCTGGTCGCTCGCGGTGTGGCCCGCCACGAGCAGGCAGCCGGGCGTGGCCACCGCGAGCCGGGCGCCCACGCCGTAGCGCACGTCCCGGGCCCAGGCCTGGAGGTTGCCGGCCGCGGTGCCGTCGGCCCCGGCCCCGCCACCGGTCCCGCTCCCGTCCCCGGTCTCGCCCACCCGAGGCGGCGCGCCGGCCGGGGTGGGCGGTGGCGAGTGCTCCACCACCAGCTCGACGTCCAGGCGCCGGCACAGCGCGGCGCACGCCTCGGCGTCCGCGGCGGAGTCCGGGCGCAGCCCGTAGTCGACGTGCAGGGCGCGCACGTGCCCGGGGCCCACGATCGTGGCGCAGACGTCCAGCAGCGCGACGCTGTCGCGCCCGCCCGAGAGCAGCACGACCAGTGCCGGGGCGTCGTCGAGGATCCTCCCGGCGCGCACGTGGGCGACGAGGTCGCGGGCGCCGGTCATTCGTCGCCGAGCCCGACGAGGAACAGCTCCGTCGGCTCGCTGAAGCCCTTCAGCCGGACCTCCCCGATCAGCTCGAAGTGCAGGTGGCTGCCCGCCTGCTCGAACACCTGGCGCGTGACCAGCACCTCGCCGCCGGCCGATCGAGCCACCACGCGCGCGGCGATGTTGACCGCGCGCCCGAAGTAGTCGCCGTCCCGGTAGAGCGTCGCGCCGTAGTGGATCCCGATGCGCGGCAGCGGACGGACGGCCGACAGCCGCTGGAACCCCACCGCCCAGTCGGTGAGCGCGGCCGCGTCGGAGGAGACGACCATCACCTCGTCGCCGATCGTCTTCACGATGCGGGCCTCGTCGGGCAGCGTCGCGCTGACCGTCTCCACGAACCGCTCGACGGCGCCGACGGCCTCCTCCTCCCCCAGCTGCTCGGTGAGCTGGGTGTAGCCGGCGAGGTCGATGAACGCGATCGCCACCCGCAGCTGCCCGAGGTCCAGCGGCGACTCGTCCAGGTCGGACTCCATGTGCCCGATCACGTCCTGCTCGATGAAGTGCTGCAGGAACCGCTGGTGGACGTGGCTCATGATCGGCGTGGCGAGCGGCAGCAGCTCGCGGGTGAGGCCGCTCATCTCCTCGGCCATCTGCAGGCCGGGCACGCCGTCGCGCTTCAGCGGCTCGTGCACGTACAGGTGGAAGAGCCGCACCTCGGCGTCGGCGATCTGCGACAGCGCCTGCCCGTAGACGCGCATCAGCTGGAGCAGGGCGACGAGCGGGAAGCCGGTGGCCAGCACCGACGACACGTGCCGCAGCACCTGCAGGTCGTCGTCGGTGATCCGCTGCAGCGAGTCGGTCGTGTAGCCGATCGTGGCGTGGATGCGGCGCACGAGCTCCGGTTCCAGCCCGGTCTCCTCGGCGGCCTCCTCGATCGTGTACTCCGACCGGATCGCCGGCAGCAGCTCGTCCACGTAGCCGAAGACGAGGCGCCCGCTGTCGAGCGCCTCCTTGATCTCCGGCAGGCCGTGGCCGCGCGCCCGCACCCGCGAGACGATGCGGGCCTGGGCGATGGCGGCCGGGTTCCACACCCCCTCGTACTGGGGGATCACGCCCGCGCGGACCCACCGCCGCAGTGTGCCCGGGGCCACCCCGACGGCGGCGGCCGCCTCGGTCGAGGTGAGGGCGTCTTGCTCCACGACGGACCGCGGAGCGCTACACCAGGAGGTGCGGGTGCTCGTCCTGCACCCACCCGCGGTACCGGGCGTAGATCGGCTTGGTGATCGGGATCAGCGCGAGCGCGGCCTTCACGTCGCCGCCGGTCTTGATGCGCCGGCGCGCGATGGCGATCGCCACGTTCTCCTTGCCCTGGAAGTACTTGTTGGCGGTCGACGACGACATCGTCATCGTCACCTTGGGCTCCCAGGCCACGTCCTCGGACCACTCCCACACGAGGTTCGGCTCACCCTCGACGCCGGCACGCACGTTGACGACCAGGTCGAGGTCGTCGAAGACGAACTTCTGGGGGACGTCGGCGTCCCGGAGCTTGGGCCCCATCTCGGGGTCCTCGCTCATCATGCCGAAGACCGCCTCCATGATCGTGCGGAACTCCTTGGGGGAGTCGAACTCGGGATTGGCCATCAGGCGTCACCGCTCGGCTTGGGGGCGGCGGCCTTGGGGGCCGCGGCCTTCGCCGCCGGCTTGGCGGCGGCGGGCTTGGCGGCCGCGCGCGTCGTCGTGGCCTTGGCGGCCGCCGGCTTGGCGGCGGCCTTGCGCGTGGCCGGCTTGCGGGTCGTGGTGGTCGCGGTCTGCTTGCGCGCGGCGGCCCGGGCCGCCGTGGTGCGGCCCGCGGTCGTCGTGCGCCGGCGCGGCGCGGCGGCCGGCTTGGCCTCCAGCGCGGTCAGGCGCCGCTCGATCGCGTCGAGGCGATCCAGCACGGCCTTGACGTCGTCCCCGCTCGGCGGCCGCAGCTCGTCCAGCGCGTCGCGGACGCGGCCGGCCGCGGAGGCCAGGTCGTCGGCGATCTCCTGCGCCCGTTCACGGGTGAGCTGTGCGCCCCCCGCGGCCTGCTGGAAGGCCTGGTCGACGGCGGAGCGCACCTGGTCGGTGCGGCTCTCCTGCTTCTTGTGCTTCTTCTTGCCCATGACCGGCGAGTCTATCCTCGCGAGCGATGCCCGACCGAGGAACGATCCACATCCACCCGACCGCGGAGCTCGCGGACCGCGCCCTGCTCCCCGGGGATCCCGGGCGGGCACTGGCCCTGGCGCAGTCGGTGCTCACCGATCCGCTGATGTTCAACCACCACCGCGGGCTCTGGGGCTACACGGGCCTGGCCCCCGACGGGCTGCCGCTGACGATCCAGTCCACCGGCATGGGCGGACCGAGCGCCGCCATCGTCCTGGAGGAGCTGGCGGACCTGGGGCTGCGGACCGCCCTGCGGGTCGGCACCTGCGGCACGCTGGTCGACGGGTTCGCCCACGGCGACCTGATCGTGGTGGACGCCGCGCTCCCCGCCGACGGGACGAGCACGGCGCTGGGCGCCACGGAGCCGGTGGTCGGGGACCGGGAGCTGGCCGACGCCCTGGCCGGCGCCGCGGAGCTCCGGGCCGCCGCCGACGGGGTCGCCGTGCGCCGGGGCACGATCGCCACGACCGACCTGTTCTACGACCCCGATCCCTCGCGGCCCGCCGCCTGGGTCGCAGCGGGGGCCCTCGCGGTGGAGATGGAGGCGGCCACCGTGCTGACCGTCGCCGCCCGGCGCAGGCTGCGCGCCGGCTGCCTGCTCACGGTGACCGACCTGCTCACGGGCGCGCGTGAACGCATCGACGCGGACGCGCTCGCCGCGGCGGGGGAGCGGCTCGGGGCCGTGGCGGCGGCGGCGCTGGCCGCCCCCGCCGGGCCCGCGACCTAGCCCGCGGGCTTGTCGCCGGCGGCCGGGGCGGCCTTCGGCTTCGGCTTGGCGGCCGCCGCGGCGGCCTTGGGCTTCGGCTTGGCCGCCGCCCGCTTGCGCGGCGCCGCCTTCGGCTTGGCCGGGGCGAGCTGGCCGAGCTGGCCCGACACCGCGTCGAGCTGGGCCCCGAGTGCGGCGAGCTGGGCCTCGATCGCCGCGAGCCGCTCGGCCTCGCCGCCGGATCCCCGGCCCGCGAGGCGGTCGTCGACGCGGTCGACGCCGTCCTCGATGCCCTCGAGCCGCTGGGACACGGAGCGCACGCGCCGGGTCAGCCGCTCGATGTCCGCCGCCGTCGGGAGGTTGAGGGCCGACAGCGCGGCCTCCTGGGCCCCGACCGCCTTCTCGCGGGCGCCGAGCGCCTTGGTCAGCGCGCTGCTGACCATCGGGTTCTCCAGCAGCTCCTGGGCGAGGCGGCCGATGACGTCTTCGCCGCCCTTGGTGAGACGGTCGCGCAGACCGTCCTGGTCGGTGGGGTCGCTCATGTCCGACAGCCTAGTGGCCCCGGCCTCACGCGCCGAGAGAAGGGCGTCGCAGCGCTCAGGGCGCCGGCATGACGTAGAACCACTGCCCGTCCTCGCGGAAGAAGAGGCTGTTCTCGCGCTGCTGCCCGCCCCGGCCGGACGCGGCGTCCCGGTAGTGCGCGACGAACTCGACCGTTCCCGCCTGGTCGTCGACGCCGCCGGCCGTCCCGGCGAGGATCTCCAGCCGCCGCCACTCCAGGTCCGGGTCGAGCTGCAGCGCCGGGGGGCGCGTCGACGGATGCCAGCTCGCCAGCAGGTACGCCGTGTCGGCCACGGCGAACGCGCTGAAGCGCGAGCGCATCAACCGCTCCGCGGTGGGCGCGGTCGCCCGTCCCGACGCGCGTCCGCGGTGCAGGGCGCCGCAGCAGTCCGCGTACGCCGCGCCGGTGCCGCAGGGACAGGCGGTCACGTGCGGTCGCCGCGAACCCGGTGCAGGACCGCGACGACGATCGCGCCGACGGCGAGGCCGAGCACGGCCGACGCGAGGGTGTTCGTCAGCCATCCGCCGACACCGCCGAGCGCGCCGAGGGCGTGGTGGACGTCCTCCTCGGCGTGGTGGACCTGGTGGTAGGGCCACGAGAACCCGAGGTCGTCGAGGCCCACGAGGAGGATGTGCCCGCCGACCCACAGCATCGCCGCGATCCCGACCGTCGACAGCACCGAGAGCACGACCGGCATGGCCCGCACCAGACCGCGGCCCAGCGACGCGCCGACGCCGTCGCCGGTCCGTGCGAGGTGCAGGCCGACGTCGTCCATCTTCACGATCAGCGCGACGGTGCCGTACACGAGCACGGTGATCAGCAGGGCGACCACGATCAGGATCAGGGCGCGCGCCAGGAGCGGCTCGTCGGTGACCTCGTTGAGGGCGATCACCATGATCTCGGCGGAGAGGATGAAGTCGGTGCGGATCGCGCCGCCGACCAGCGCGTCCTCGTCGGCGGGGTCCTGCGCGGCGGCGGCCTGCGCGTGGTAGCGGTGCGGGCCGACGGCCTCCCACAGCTTCTCCGCGCCCTCGAAGCAGAGGTAGGCGCCGCCGACCATCAGGATCGGGGTGAGCAGCCAGTCGAGGAACTCGCTGAGCAGCAGGACGACCGGGAGGATCACGAGGATCTTGTTGCGGAGCGACCCGATGGCGATCCGCTTGATCATCGGCAGCTCGCGGTCCGGCTCGAAGCCCTGCACGTAGCGCGGCGTGACGGCGGCGTCGTCGACGATCACCCCCACGGCCTTGACGCTCGCACGGCCGGCCCCGGCCGCCACGTCGTCGACCGACGCCGCCGCGGCGCGGGCCAGGACCGAGACGTCGTCGAGCAGCGCCGCGAGACCGCCGCTCATCGGGGTGCCTCCACGGAAGTCGTCGGGCGGAGCGCGGCGGCCGGGCGCGGAGGGGTTCGCTCGATCATCAGGTGACCACCGTAGACAACGAGCGCCGCGGGCGAAGGGACGTGGACGGCGCCGTGCAGGAGGGGACGGCGACGCGCCGAATTCCGAGGCGGCCGTCGTTCCATCCACGCCTGTGTGGATCAGCATGAACCTCAGGTAGAGGCTGAGCTTCGACCCTCGATCACCGCTCGTCCACCGGGATCGCCATCGCACGACGCCACCGTGGACCCGACACATCAGGAACGGCCTGTTCCTGATGCCGGCTGTGACCGGGATGTGCCTCGCGTGTAGAGAAAGCGTTAATTCGCCTCCCCGTCGTTGCATTCGTCCTGCACGCGAAGTAGCGTCCGGCTCGTACGGACCCCGTGCCCTGGTACCTTGCGTTCTTCGCCCGGTACCGGTTTCAACGGTGTCTGCCCGGGAGAGGAAGAATTCACCACCGCATGTCTCTACGCAAGCTGCTCATCGGAATGGTCTCCGCCGTGGTTCTCACGGTGGGATTCGGCTCTGCCGTGATCCCGGCCTCCGCCGAGCCCCGCGCCCTGGTGGTCACCCTCGCGAGCGGCAAGGTGCTCAGCGTCACGGCCGACGTCTCCCCCGGCGCCTCCAACGAGGAGGTCCGTAACGCGCTCGGCCTGACCGAGCCCGTGGTCAGCGTCTCCTCGGCGCCCGTCGTCACGACGCCCGAGCCGACGACCACGGAGGCCACGCCGCCTCCCACGACGTCCACGCCGGCCGAGACCTCCCCGGAGACGACGCCCACCGACACGACGCCGACCACGACGACCGACGAGCCGTCGGCCGGCAAGGACAAGGCGCAGCGTCCGACCAAGATCGAGGCTCAGCCCAAGCCTGAGGGTTCGAAGGACAAGGCTGAGGACGACGTCGAGATCATCACGCCGGAGGGTGCGACCCGTGAAGCGGGCAACGCGCCGACCGCCGCCGACCCGACCTTCTCGCTCGCCGAGCCCGGCGCCGCCCCCGAGGGCGTGCCGAACTTCTTCATCGACAAGTTCCGGATCCCGCCCTTCCTCCTCCCGATCTACCAGGCCGCCGGCATCCAGTACGGCATCCGCTGGGAGATCCTCGCCGCGATCAACGAGATCGAGACCGACTACGGCCGGAACCTCTCGGTCAGCAGCGCCGGCGCGCTCGGGTGGATGCAGTTCATGCCCGAGAGCTGGAAGAGCTACGGCGTCGACGCCAACCGCGACGGCAAGAAGGATCCGTACAACCCGGTCGACGCGATCTTCGCGGCCGCCCGCTACCTCAAGGCCGCCGGCGCCGACCAGGACGTGCGCAAGGCGATCTTCGCCTACAACCACGCCGACTGGTACGTCGACAGCGTCATCATGCGCGCCCGACTGATCAGCGGTCTGCCCGCCGACCTCGTGGGCAGCCTCACCGGCCTCACGCAGGGCCACTTCCCCGTCCACGCCACCGCGCGCTACGCCGACGACCTCACCGCGGCCGACGCGAAGGCCAAGGCCAAGAAGGCCGGCACCGCGACGATCAACGAGGACGCCGACCCCGAGCGCCGCGCGGTCGACATCTACGCGAAGTCCGGCTCGCCGGCCATCGCGGTCCAGGACGGCACGATCGTCTCCATGGGCCCCGATCCCAAGGGCGGCTACGTCATCAAGCTGCGCGACGGCTTCGGCAACACCTACCGCTACGGCGGCCTGGCCAAGCTCTCCACCGCCTACCCGGTGCCGAAGGAGAAGACGGTCAGCAAGAAGGACGTCACGGACGAGCTGGACCTCGACGGCACGAAGGACAAGGACCCCAAGCCCGACCTCGCCGCCTCGGCCGGCTCTCAGGGCGAGACCGACGACAAGGCCGCCAAGGACACGACGTCCGCCGCGGACCCCGCCGCTCCGGCCGCCGACGGCTCGGGCGACACCGCCGCCGCGCCCGCGGGTGCCACCGTCACCGACGAAGCGGAGTCCACGAGCAAGGAGCGCGTGTTCGCGCACCCGCGCCGGACCAACGCCTACGCCAACGGCGGCAAGGACCAGATCCTGGCCGGCTCCGACGGCGTCACGAGCTTCAAGAGCTACTTCACCGAGATCTACGGGCTCGACCGCAAGGACGTCGTCCTCAAGGAGCTCAAGCCCGGCGCCAAGGTCATCGCCGGCACGATCCTCGGCCGCCTGGGCAAGGTCACCGACAAGGTCGACCCGCACGTCAGCTTCTCGATCCGCCCCGCCGGTCGCGGCGCCCCGCGCATCGATCCCAAGCCCATCCTCGACGGCTGGAAGCTGCTGGAGTCCACGGCCATCTACCGCGCCGCCGGTCGCAACGCCCTGCTGGGCAGCGACGGCAAGAACGCGAGCATCGGTCAGATCCTGCTGATGAGCAAGGAGCAGCTCTCGCGGCTGGTCCTCAACGACCCGCGCATCGAGATCTACGAGTGCGGCCGTCGCGACATCCAGTCCGGCGCGATCGACCGCCGCGTGCTCGCCACGCTGGCCTTCCTCTCCCAGAGCGGCCTGCGTCCGACGGTCACGGCCCTCGAGTGCGGCCACGGCCAGCTGACCACCAGCGGCAACGTCTCCGAGCACTCCACGGGGAGCGCGGTCGACATCGGCGCCATCAACGGCATCCGCATCGAGCCCGGCACGCAGGGCGAGGGATCGGTCACGGACATCACGATCCGTCGCCTCCTCACGCTGCAGGGCACGATGAGGCCCCACCAGATCATCAGCCTGATGACCTACCCGGGCGCCGACAACACGCTGGCGCTGCCGGATCACGCCGATCACATCCACGTCGGCTTCAAGCCCGAGGGCGGCGGTCTGAAGGACACCGCGACCCTCAAGCCCAAGCAGTGGTCCCGCCTGCTGGATCGCCTCGGCAAGATCGACAACCCGACGGTGCTCACCGAGCCGTCGGAGTACGCGATCTCCGCCGACGCCAAGGACTAGCCCCGTCGATGGCCGGCCCCGCGGCCTTCTCACGGCAGGGGCACAGGTCATAGACGTGTTCCGGTTCGTCCAGTTCGAGTTCCCCTGGACGCTCGGGCCCCCGGACGGCCGCTACGTCGTCCGCGGGCACGCGGGCATCCCCGCCCACGTGCTGGTGATCGGGACGCTCGCCGCACCACCGCGCCGGCTCATCAACCGGCGCACGAAGTCGGTGAAGGTCGCTCCCTCCCCGCCCCCCACGCCCGTCCCGATCGTCCGCGTGACGATCGTCGACCCCGACAGCCTCAGCGGGGCGACCGAGGGCGCGACCTGGCTCCAGGACCTCGACGACCAGCAGCAGGCCCGTGCGGCGCTGGCCGTGCTCGGGGCCGCCGTCCGCGACCACCGGATCGCCGCCGGGGACCCCTCCATGCGCGCCCCCACGATGGGCCAGGCGCTGGTTCGTCGCGTCGGCTACGGCGAGGGCGAGCAGGTCGCCGAGGGCCGCTGGGTCGACGCCCGGACGATCGTCCCCGACGGTTCCCGCGAACGGCGCGCCGCGGACCTGGGCGCCCAGGAGCGGTTCGGCGCGCTGCTGAGCGGCCGCGACGTCGCCCTGGCGGCCGAGACGCTGGCGCTGGACGCCCGCCGCGACCTGGACGCCGGCCTGTACCGCGAGGCGGCGCTGCACGTGCGCGTGGCCCTGGAGGCCGCGCTGGCCGAGCTGGTGCCGTGGCAGGACCACGGCGACGTCGCCGAGCGGCTGGTCGCGCTGGGCGAGCAGCGCGAGGCGGTGGCCCGGGCGGCCAACGCGGCGCTGCGCGGCGGGCTCGACGACGCGATCGTCGAGGAGGTCGGCACCGCGCTGCGGCTGGTGGAGTCCGCCCTGCGCGCCCGCGCGGCCTCCGTCGGCGGCCTGCGCTAGCCGTTACGACGCGAAGCTGGCGTGCTTTCCCTCGCATTACGAGGGAAACCACACCACCTTCGGAAACCGTCGGGCCGCTAGTCGTCCAGGGCCGCGACGAGCGCCTGCAGCTCCACGACGACGTCCCCGCTGAGCTTCACCGCCGCCCGGTCGTCCCAGGCCGTCTCGCCCTTGGTGACGACCGCGACCTGGCCCCCGCCCCGCTTGGTGATGCCGGGGAGCTGGGCGATCGGGTGGACCTCCAGCGACGTGCCGATGCACAGCAGCACGTCGGCGCCGGCCGCCAGCGCGTAGGCCCGCTCCAGCGCGCCCTCGGGCAGGTACTCGCCGAACAGCACGACGTCGGGCTTCAGCGGCTCCCCGCAGTCGCAGCGGGGCACGCCGTCGGCCGCGGCGGCCAGCCGGGCCCGCACGTCGGCCACGGGGTACCGGAGGCCGCAGGCCAGGCAGGAGGAGTGCTCGATCGTGCCGTGCACCTCCACCAGCTCACGCGTGCCCGCCTTGCGGTGGAGCATGTCGATGTTCTGGGTGATGACCGCGTCGAGCCTCCCGGCGCCCTCCAGGGCCACCAGAGCGGCATGGGCGCCGTTGGGGAGCTTGGGCCCCAGGGTGGCGAAGCGATCGCCGTAGAAGTGCCAGAAGCGCGCCGGATCGGCCCGCCAGGCGTCGATGTGGGCGACCTCCATGGGGTCCACGCCCTCCCACAGCCCCGTCCCCGGGGAGCGGAAGTCCGGGATCCCCGAGGGAACGGAGATCCCGGCGCCCGTGAGCGCGACCACCGAATCGGCTTCGCGGATCAGCTCCGCGAGGCGGGCCGTCCCCGCGGGAACGCCGGTTTCGGTGGTCGCCTGCGCCATCGCTACTTGCCGGTCCAGTTGGGCTTGCGCTTGCCCAGGAACGCCGAGATGCCCTCGGCGCCGTCGGCGCTGCCGAACGCGGCGGCGAAGCCGGCCTTCTCGGCCTCGATGCCCGCGTCGAGGTCGCCGTTGCCGGAGACCAGCTTGATCTGCTCGACGGCGATCGGGGCCTGCTCGGCCAGCTTGCGGGCCCAGGCCAGCGCGGTGTCGAGCAGCTCGTGGTCGACCACGGTGCGGTTGACGAGGCCGAACTCGTAGGCCTCCTCCGCGCCGATGGCGTCGCCCACCAGGTTCATCTCCAGGGCCTTGTTGGTGCCGACGAGGCGCGGCAGGCGCTGCGTGCCGCCGAAGCCGGGGATGATGCCCAGCTTGACCTCGGGCTGGCCGAAGATGGCCGAGCGCGCGGCGATCCGCACGTCACAGGCCATGGCCAGCTCGCAACCGCCGCCGAACGCCAGGCCGTTGATCGCCGCGATCGTGGTGACGTTGGCCTGGCCCAGGTCGCGGAACAGCGCGTGGGCGCTGTCCAGCAGCTCCTTGCCGCCGTCGGCGTCCATCTTCGTGAACGCCTTGATGTCGGCCCCGGCGCAGAACAGCAGGGGGTTGGACGAGGCGATGACCAGGGACCGGATCCCGGAGGACTTGACGTGCTCCCACACCTTGCCCAGGTCCTGGATGACCGCCGGCGAGATGGAGTTCATCATCCCGTTGGCGAGCCACGCGATGGCGACGTCGCCGCGGGTCTCCAGCTTGACGACCTCCGCGGGCTGCTCGGCGTCCTCGGCCGGGTAGGGGTAGAAGCCCTGGCCCGACTTCTGGCCGAGGCGGCCCTGGGCGACGAGACGGCGCAGGATGCGCGGCGGGGCGAACCGGTCGCCGTGCTGCTCCTGGGCCTGCTCCAGCTGCTCGAGGATGACGTCGAGGCCGGCGATGTCGGCGCCCATGAACGGCGGGAAGATGCCCCGGCGGGGATCCAGGCCGGCGCCGGTCATCATCCCGACGTCGATGTCGCGGTGGGTGGCGACGCCCTCCTCCAGCACGAGGCACGCCTCGACGATCGACTTCAGCTTCAGGAGGTTGGCGAGCTCCTCGCCGTCGGCCTCGCCGTCGCCCGCCAGGTTGGGGACGCCGTCGGTGTAGAAGCCGGCCCCGCCGCTCTTGGCGCCGAGCTTGCCGTCGGCCACCAGCTGCTGCATCCCCTTGGAGACGTAGAAGCGGTCGCCGTACATCTCCTTGAGGTACTCGGCGACGTGCAGGACCGTGTCGAGGCCGAGCAGGTCGATGAGGAAGAACGGCGGCATCGGCGTGACGTTCTGCGCGCCGACCGCGTCGTCGATCGACTTGATCGACAGACCGCGCTCCTCCTGGGCCCGGAAGATCTCCGAGATGCCCGAGTTGAGGATGCGGTTGACCACGAAGCCGGGGACGTCGGCGCAGGTGATCGGCTGCTTCTTGATCGCCTGGGCGAAGTTGACCGCGGCCTGCGTGGTCTCCTGCGACGTGTCGTCACCCTCGATGACCTCGACGAGCGGCATGACCGACGCCGGGTAGAAGTAGTGGAAGCCGACGACCTGCTCGGGCCGCAGCGTCGCCTCGGCGATCTCGGTGACCGAGAGCGAGGACGTGTTGGACGCGAGGATCGCGTGGCCGGGCGTGACGGCGTCGAGCTCACCGAACACGGCCTGCTTGATGGCCATGACCTCGGGGACGGCCTCGATCACGAAGTCGACGTCGCCGAAGCCGTCGTAGGAGGTCGTGCCCTCGATGCGGCCGACGATCTCGTCGACCTGCGCCGTGCCCTGCTCCTCGGTCAGCTTGCCCTTGGAGACGAGCTTGGAGACCTGGCCCTGCGTGACGTTACGGGCCTCGGTCAGGCCGGCGTCGACCAGATCCTGACGGATGTCCTTGAGGACGACGGGGATGCCGGCGGCGGCGATCGACTGCGCGATCTGGCCGCCCATCGTGCCGGCGCCGACGACGGCAGCCTTGAAGACGAACATTGCGGTTGGGACTCCTGGGTCTGAGGGGAGCCGGCCGCTGAGGCGCGCACCGGCACGACGGCAATGGCACGAAGGGTATCGGCCTGGCGCCGCCTGGGAATCCTCGGTGACTGACGAGTCAATCGGGGGCGCCGACCGCGGGCGCGGCGGCGACCAGCACGGCGAAGCGGTCGAGTGTGCGGCGCAGCGACGCCGTCTGGGCCGAGCGGACGAACAGGAGGTCCACCACCGGGGTGAACACGCCCCGCTCCTTGATCTCGTACTCCAGCTCGAGCGTGACCACGACCTTCCCGTCCCGGGGGACGAACGAGATGCGCTGGATCGACCGGACCTCGGGGTCCTCGACGGCCGATTCCTGGCCCCGGCGGGGCTCGTAGGCGATCGAGCGCTCCCGCACCTCGCCGCGGCCGCCGTGGTGGCTCTCCCAGGTGACGGTGCCGCCCGCCGCGGGCCAGCCGCCGGCCACGTCCGTGACGTGGTCCAGCCCGTCCACGAACACCGGCCAGCGGGCGGTGTCGTACCACACGGCCTCGGCGTCGCTGGCCCGCGCGGCGAGCTGGATCGTGGCCTTGACGGTCCTCATCGGCCCATTCTCACGCAGCGGGGCGGGCGGGCGCTAGCCGAGCGCCTGGGCGCGGATCCGCTCGATGCCCTCGGCGACCGCGTCGAGCCGGGGCCCGACCTCGCCGACGAGCCGCATGCGCTCCAGGTCGCCCTCGGTCGTCACGCGGTAGAACCGGCGCGAGCGGCGCTCGGGGTGCTCCCACTCCCCCGCGATCATCCCCCGCTCCTCCAGCGAGCGCAGCAGCGGGTACATGGTGTTGGGGTTGACGGTCAACACTCCTCCTGTGAGGTCCAGGATCCGCTCGATCAGGCGGTTGCCGTAGGACGGCTCCTCGCGCAGGAAGTGCAGGACGAGCAGCGGCAGCAGGCCGCCGCGGCGCAGGTCGCCGACGAGCGGGTCGTGCGCGCCGGCACCACGCGCCGCGGGTTCCGCCCCGGCAGCCGCGCGCGCGGCGTCGAGCGGTGCCGCCCGCGCGACGGCGTCCTTGGTGGTGCGGTCCGGCATACGGCAAGTATGGCGACAACGACAGAGGCCGCCCCATCAGGGACGGCCTCCGGACCTGCGGGCGCTGCGGTACGACGAGCGGGCTAGACGGAAGCCGGCTCTTCGATGCGGCGGGGCAGGAGGGTCTCGCGGGCGATGACGAGACGCTGGATCTGCGCGGTGCCTTCGTACAGCTGCATGATCTTGGCGTCACGCATGAACTTCTCGACCTTGTACTCCTTGATGAAGCCGTAGCCGCCGAACACCTGCACGGCGTCGGTGGTGACCTCCATCGCGGTGTCCGCGGCGAAGCGCTTGGCGTGCGAGGACTCGATCGTGTTGCGACGGCCCTGGTCGAGCAGCGTGGCGGAGTTCCACGTGGCCAGCCGGGACAGGTGCACCTTCGTCGCCATGTCGGCGATCATGAACTGGATCGCCTGGTGCATCGCGATCGGCACACCGAACTGCGTGCGCTCCTTCGAGTACTCGGTCGCCATCTCGAACGCCGCGCGAGCGATGCCGGTGGCCATGGCCGCCACGCCGGGGCGCGTGCGGTCCAGGGTCATCATGGCGAGCTTGAAGCCCTTGTTCTCCTCGCCGAGCAGGTTCTCGGCGGGGACCTCGGTGTCGTTGAAGGTGATGGTCGCGGTGTTCGACGCGCGCTGACCCATCTTGTCTTCCTTCTTGTCCACCGTGATCGTGTCGTCCTTGGGGACGACGAAGGCGGAGATCCCGCGGTGGCCGGCGTCCGGGTCGGTCTTGGCGTAGACCGTGAACCAGTCGGCGTAGCCGCCGTTGGTGATGAAGCACTTGCTGCCGTTGAGGACGTACTTGTCGCCCTTCTTGACCGCGCGGGTGCGCATGCCGGACACGTCGGAGCCGGCGTCCGGCTCGGTCAGGCAGAAGGAGGCCAGCGCGGGACGCTCGGTGAGCAGGCCCAGGTACTTCTTCTTGATCTCCTCGGACCCGCCGAGCAGCACGGGCGCGCCGGCCAGGCCGTTGCAGCCGACCGTCGTCTGGATGCCGGAACAGCCCCAGGCGAGCTCCTCCTCGATGAGTGCACCCTCGAAGTAGGACGCGCCGGCCCCGCCGTACTCCTCGGGGATGTGCGAGTTCATCAGGCCGACTTCCCAGGCCTTGTCGATGATGTCCTGCGGGAAGGTGCCGTCGACGTCGTACTCCCAGGCGACGGGGCGCATCTCCTTCTCGGCGAAGTCGTGCGCCATTTCCTTCAGCGCCTTCTGCTCGTCGGTCAGCGTGAAATCGACCACGGAAGCTCCTTGCGAAATAAGAGGGGCACGAGGCCTCGGCGGCCTGGCGCGGGGCACGCGATTGACTGGTCAGTCAACCGCCGTATTGCCGCAGGGTACCGCAGGTCCCCCCGATGCGCGTAGTGTCTTGGTATGAAGTCCCGCGCCGTCCGGAGCTTCCCGATGTCCGTCCCCCGTCCCCCCTCCGCATCGTGACCGAGGCGTTCGGCGTGGTCCTCTTCGTGTTCGTGGCGATCGCCGCCGTGGTCGCCGTGGTGACGCTCGTCGGCTCGGGCCGGCGGTACGAGGAGATCGGCCGCGGCGGCATGTCCCTGGACGTCCCGCCGAGCGGCCCGGACCCCTTCGTGACCCGCCTGGTCGGCCAGAGCCCCTCCGCGGCGGTCCGCGACGAGGAGATCCGCCAGCTCGTGCAGGCCCGCAGCGACCGCCGCGTGCGCCGGGGCGAGCCCCCGCTGGACGTCGACGCCGAGGTGGCCCGGCTGGCGAGCGCGGGCGCGGACGGTGTCGGCGGCGGGATCACCGGGCCGGCCGGAACGGCGGCGCCCACCGTCGACCCCGCGCTGCGAGCGGAGATCCGCGACCTCGTCGTGGCCCGCAACGCCCGCCGCGTACGGGCCGGCAAGCCCCCGCTCGACGTCGACGCCGAGGTGGAGCGCCGGATCCGGGAGCTGGGCGGTCAGGCGTAGAAGAAGGCGATGGCGAGCACGGCGTAGACGGCCAGGAGCTGCAGGCCCTCGAACCAGGTGCTCTCGCCCTCGCTCGTCACCTGGTTGGCGATCAGCGCGGCGAGGAAGATCGCGCCGAGCTCGAAGCCGTTGAGCACGAGCGCCATCGGGTGCGGGCCGAGGAAGAACGAGGTGATGACCAGCACGGGCGCGACGAACAGCGCCACCTGGGCGCTGGAGCCGATCGCGATGTTCACCGCCAGGTCCATCTGGTTCTTGCGGGCCACGAGGACGGCGACCCAGTGCTCGGCCGCGTTGCCGACGATGGCCACGACGATCACACCGATGAAGAACTGGCTGAGACCGATCTTCTCGGCGGTCTCGGAGATCGAGCCGACGAGCACCTCGCTCATCACGCCGACGGCCACGCCGGCGACGGCCAGGGCGATGATCGCCGTGCGCACGCTCCACGGCTCGCCGTGCTCGGACTCCTCGTCGGCCGGCGCCGCGTCGGCGGCGGGATCCAGCGCGGCGCTGGGCTCCTCGGCGGAGGCGGCGGCCGGGGCCGGGGCCGCCGGTGCGACGGCGTGCACGGGCCGGGGGCCGTCGGGGTCGTGGACCAGCGTGCCGTCGGCCGACAGCGCGACCGGGTTGAACAGGTCGCGGTGGGACTTCAGCGAGAAGACCAGACCGGCGACGTACGTGAGGATCAGGACGACGGCGACCATCAGCGACAGGCGCTCGACGTCGCTGCCGTAGTCGACGATCTCGGCGCCCGGGCGGGGCAGGCCGTCGGCGTCGACGAGCTGGAAGATCGCCGGCATCGCCATCGCGGTGACCGCGAGGAAGAGCATCAGGGACTGGACGTTGGCCGCCGTGCGGTTGAAGAACTGGCGCTCGCGGCCCAGGCCGCCGAAGAACATCGCGGCGCCGAGGACGAGCAGCACGTTGCCGAGGATCGACCCGACGATCGACGCCTTCACGACCTCGTGCAGCCCCGAGTTGAGGGCGAAGAGCGCGATGATCAGCTCCGGCGCGTTGCCGAACGTCACGTTGAGCAGGCCGCCGATGCCCGGACCCGAGCGGGCCGCGAGCTCCTCCGTGGCCCGGCCCATCAGCGCGGCGGTCGGGATGACGCCCAGCGCGGACGTCACGAACAGGATCACCGGACCGGCGTGCGCCAGCTCCAGGCCGATCGCGATGGGGATGAACGGGACGAGCAGGTAGGGCCACCCGTCCGAGGACGTCAGGAACCGCGTCAGCTTGGGCACGCGCGGATCATATGCGCGCGCCCGGCCCCCTCCCGGGGCCGGCGCGCCGCCGGTCGGCTACTGCCCGACCAGGGAGGCGCACTTCTGCACCTCGGCGAGATCCTGCCCGGCCTTCTGCAGGCAGGCCAGGTACTTCGACGATGCGCTCCCGGAGGAGTCGCCGGACGACGTCCCGCCGTCGGACTCCGACGAGCCCGAGGAGCTGCCGGAGCCCTTCGACGTCCCCTTCGTGATGTCCCCCACCACGCTCTCCAGCTGCTTCTGCAGCTCGGTGAACGGCTTGGGGTCCTTGGGGGCGTCGATCGTCTGCGGCTGGTTGAGGTCGGAGATCGTCAGGTCCATCGAGACGCGGCCGCTGCCGAACCCGTAGAGCGTCTTGCCCGCGTCCATCTTCAGGTCGAAGGCGATGACCATGCGTCGCAGCGTCTTGTCGTCCTTGCCGGTGAACACGTCGACCTTGATCCCGGAGATCGCCTTCTCGGCCTCGGCGAGCTGCGCGGCCGTGAGCTTCTCCGGGACCTTGGCGCCCGTGGACGGCACGGCGGCCCCGCTCGCCCGGCCCAGCAGCCGGTTCAGGTCGGCCAGCAGCTCCGGCACGGCGATGCCCGCCGTCACGTGGATGGTGTCGGTCCCGCCCGTCGCGGTGGTGCCCGCGATCTCGGGGGAGGACAGCCAGCGGCGCGGGTCGATGCCCAGCTTGGCCAGCGTCGTCTCGTTCTTCGGCGCCGCCGACGTGGACTTCTGGGACGACGTGTAGCCCTTGGCGAAGCCGTCGAACGTCTTGTCGTCCAGGACGTAGGAGGTGCCGGCCAGCGTCAGGTAGCCGGCGGTGCCGGTCGACGTGGCCCCGACGGTGAACGTCTGGCCCTGACCGGTGAGCGCGAGCGTCAGGTCGAACGACGGGACCTTCGACGTGCCGTTGGACTGGAACGGCCCGGTCAGCGCGACCGAGCTGCCCTGGCCCGAGACGGGCTTGGTGGCGATCGTGAGGCTCAGCTGCCCGCTCTTGATCGACTTCGCGCCCGAGAACGTGTCCTGCAGGACCTTGGCGGCGTCGTCCTTGGAGCCCGAGCCGGAATCCGAGCCGCAGGCGGCGAGGACCGTCGCGCACAGGGCGACGGCGATGACGAGGAGCGACGAACGGCGCAGGCGAGGCACGAGGCAGGTCTCCCGGGTTGGATCCACGGCGGCGCATGCGACGCCCACCGAACTTCGAGGGTACCAGCGGTCCGCAGCCCCACCGCCCCTCCCACGTTAGGGGCGCGTTACGGGTGGTGTCTGGGCGTAGACTGCCCCGATGGCGCCGCGCACCATGCTGTACACCGGAAAAGGGGGTGTCGGCAAGACGTCCGTCGCCGCGGCCACCGCCCGCCGCACCGCCGCCGCCGGGCTGCGCACCCTGCTGGTGTCGACCGATCCCGCCCATTCGCTGGCCGACGTCCTCGACGCGCCCGTGGGCCCCGACCCCACCGCCGTGGCGCCGGACCTCTGGGCCCAGGAGCTCGACGCGCAGCTGCTACTGGAGCGGGCCGGCGCGCCCCGGGACTGGCTGGCCGGGCTCCTCGGCGGCGGGGAGACGGCGGTCACGCCCGACGCGCTGACCGTCCCGCCCGGCCTCGACGAGCTGCTGCGGCTGCTCGCCCTCGGGCGGCACTTCGACGACGACGCCCACGACGTGCTCGTCGTCGACTGCGCCGCGACCGGGGAGACCCTGCGGCTGCTGGCCTTCCCCGACCTGGCCCGCCGGTTGCTCCAACGCATCGAGAGCGGGCGGACCGCCGATCCCGGCGAGCGCGGCGGAGCGGGCGCGGATCGTGCGGGCGGGGCCGACCTCCTGCGCGAGCTGGTCGCGCTCAACGAGATCCTCACCGACCACGAGCACGTGACCGTGCGCCTGGTGATGACGCCCGACCGCGTCGGTCTGCGCGAGGCCCGCGGCACCCTGACCCACCTCGCCCTGCACGGCCACCGGACCGACGCGGTGGTCGTCAACCGGGTGATCCCGGACGACGCCGGCCCCTACTTCGCGGGCTGGCGCGCCCGCCAAGCCGAACAGCTCACGGCGATCCGGACGGCGTTCCCCCGCGTGCCGGTGCTGTGCTCGCCGCTGGCCCCGGACGAGGTCGTCGGCGCGCCGGCCCTCGACGCCCTCGGCGACGTGCTCTTCGCCGCGCACGACCCCGCCGCCGTCCTCGCCGGCGGGCAGACCCAGGAGCTCGTCCTCACCCGGGACGGCGCCACGCTGCGCCTGGACCTGCCGTTCGCGACCCCGCAGGACGTGCAGCTCACGCAGGTCGGGCTCGAGCTGGTCGTCCGCACCGGCGGCCACCGCCGGGCGCTCGCCCTCCCACCCGCCCTGGCCGACTATCGTCCCCGCGAAGCGACGGTGCGCGACGGCGCGCTCCTCGTGGACTTCGACCGCCTCCCCCACGCCGTCCCCGATGCCTGAACCCGCCCACGACGCCCTCGAAGCCCTCCGCGCCCGTCTGGAGGAGACCAGGCTGCACGCCGAGCGGCTGGCGGACGAGGCGGCGCAGGCGCGCCGGGCCGCCGAGGCCCGCGACCGCGCGGCCGCCGGTGACGACGGGCCCCGGAGCGACGAGGCGCCGGACGGCGGGCCGACCGGCTCCGCGTCGGGCCCCGCCGCCGCGATCGACCTGCAGAGCATCGCCGCCCTCCTGGAGACCCTGCGCGAGCTCGTCCCGCCGGAGCTCCAGCAGCAGCTCGCCGACGTCACCCGGCAGGTCCTCCTGCTGCTCCGCGCGCTGATCGACTGGTGGGTCGATCGGCTGGAGGAGCCCGCGGCCGGCACCGCCGGGCCCGACCACAGCGGTCCCGCGGTTCGGGACATCCCGGTCCGCTGACTACAATCGACCCCATGGACCAACCGTCGGCGGGGCACCGCTAGTGCCCGACCCGGACGCCGAGCGTCCTCCCCGCCGCCGCCCGCAGCAGACGGCGGCCCCCACCGCCCGGGGCGTCGCCTCCGGCGCGGCCACGCACGCCTCCCACGGCGCCGCGCGCCTGGGCACGTCGTGGCGCGGGCTGAGCGGGGAGTACCGCCTCGCCGCGGCCGCCGCCGTGGGGCTCTTCGTCTCGATGTTCCTGCCCTGGTACGAGCAGACCGCGACCGGCGTCGTGGCCGGCAAGCCGGTGGCCGCCACGAACTCGCTCAGCGCCTTCCAGGTCTTCTCCTGGGTGGAGGCGGCGGTGCTCGTCGTCGCCGTCGCGGTCCTCGCGCTGTGCTTCACCCGCGGCGAGCGCCGCTCGTTCCACCTCCCCGGCGGGGACGGCAGCGTGATCTTCGCCGGCGGCGTGTGGGTCTGCTTCCTCGTGTTCGTGCGCCAGCTCGACAAGCCCGAGCCCGACCACGTCCCCACGCTGACCGCCACGATGGGCGTGCAGTGGGGCATCTTCGTGTGCTTCCTCTTCGGCCTGCTGCTGGCCTACGCCGGGCTGCGGCTGCGCGCGGCGCACCGGCCCGAGCCGGGCCCGCTGGACGAGGCGATCGCCACCGGCCGCGCGCCGCGGGAACGGCCGCGCCGGCCGCCCGCCGAGCCGTTCGACGACGACGACGACGAGCCCGAGCCCGAAGCCCGGACCGCGGTCGACGACCGCGGCGAGGACGACACCGCCGTGCTGGGCGCCGGCGAGACGAAGGTCATGCTGCCGGACGAGGCCCCGACGGGCGTCGTGGCACGCGACGCGCCGCCGCCCCCGCCGAAGCACGGCGAGCAGCTGCGCCTCGACGACTGACGCTCAGTGGCAGGTGCCGGAGATGCCCGGAGGGCAGGCCCGGTCGCTCGCCGTGTCGTCGCCCTGGAACGCCGCGAAGGCGAACACGACCATCAGCAGGGTGGAGAGGAAGAGCACGCCGATGCCCACACCGACGATCCGGCGGTCGCTGACGATGTGCCCGGCCAGCGCCGTCACCACGCCCAGGACCATCAGGCCGAGCACGGGCGCCGCGGGGATCTCGGAGGTCGCCAGGAGCGCCATCGACCAGGACACGCGGGCGAGCATCCCACACCGGCGGCTGGGTGGGCGGCCGGGCGGGCGGGTTGCGTGTCCTATCCTTCACCCGGCGATGACCGTCACCCCCGCCTCCGTCGACGACGTCTCCGCCGGCCTGCGCGCCGCCGGATACCTCCCCGGCGACTCCACCGCCCTCGTCTCCTACCTCGCCGCGCGCCTGGGCAAGCCGATCCTCGTCGAGGGTCCCGCCGGCGTCGGCAAGACCGAGCTGGCCAAGGCGCTGGCGAAGTACCTGGAGCGCGACCTCGTGCGCCTGCAGTGCTACGAGGGGCTCGACGAGGCCAAGGCCCTGTACGAGTGGAACTACCGCAAGCAGCTCCTGCGCATCCAGGCGGAAGCTACGGGCACAGGTTGGTCCGACGTGCAGGAGGACATCTTCGGCGAGGAGTTCCTGCTCGAGCGCCCGCTGATGACCGCGATCGCCTCCCCGGAGCCGGTGGTCCTGCTGATCGACGAGATCGACAAGACCGACCAGGAGTTCGAGGCGATGCTCCTGGAGATCCTCAGCGACTTCCAGATCTCCATCCCCGAGCTCGGCACGGTCAGCGCCAAGAGCCACCCGGTCGTCCTCCTCACCTCCAACAACTCCCGCGAGCTGACCGAGGCGCTCAAGCGCCGCTGCCTCTACCTGTGGCTCGACTACCCGTCGATCGAGCACGAGCTGGAGATCGTCCGCCTGCACACGCCCGACCTGGACGAGGCCCTCGGCCAGCGCCTGGTCGAGGTGGTGGCGATGGTCCGCGACCTCGACCTCAAGAAGCCGCCGTCGATCGCCGAGTCGATCGACTGGGCCCGCGCGCTGCTGCTGCTCGGCGCCCAGGACATCGACGCCGACACGTTCAAGGAGACGATGAGCGTGATCGTCAAGCACCGCACCGACCTGGACATCGTGTCCGAGCGCATCGGGGTCAAGCTGGGCTCCGGCGTCGGGGGGACGACCCGTGGCGATGCCGCTCCGGCCAGGTAACCCCGGCGCGGGCGGCGCGGCCTCGCGGCCCGGCGCCCGGCGGCCCGGCGTGTCCACCCCGTGGGAGGCCCCCACGGGGATGGCCGGCAGCGTGCTGGGCTTCGGCGACGAGCTGCGCTCCGAGGGCGTGGCGATCGGCACGTCCGAGCTGCTCGACGCGTTCGACGCCCTCCAGGAGGTCGGCTGGAGCGCACCCGCGGACTTCCGCGAGGCTCTGGCCGCCACGCTGGCCAAGTCGCCCGACGACCGCCGCACGTTCGACCTCGTCTTCGACCGCTACTTCTTCCGGGCCGCCGAGCTGGCCGCGGTGCGCGAGGGCGTGCGCGAGGACGGCGGGCTGGACCTCGACATGGACGGCGCGAACGCCGAGATGGATCTCGACGAGCTGCGCAAGCAGATCGCCCAGGCCGTCGCCGACGGCGAGGAGGGCAAGATGCGCGACCTCGCGCGCCTGGCCATCGCCGCGTTCGGCCGCCCCGGCGAGGGCTCCGGCGTGCTCGGCGTGGACGTCCAGCGCATCCGCCGCGCCCTGCAGCTCAAGGCGGAGCCCAATCCCGAGATGCCCCCGGAGGACCCGCGCAGCGAGGGCCTGCCCCGGGAGGACATCCGCCGCTTCGAGCAGATGCTGCGCCGCGAGCTGGAACGCCGCCAGATCGAGCGCACCGAGACGCTGCCGCCGAGCCGGCCGCTCAACGAGCTGGAGCGCGCGCTGCCGAGCGGGCCGCTGCAGGACCTGGCCGCCGTCCACCGCGTGGTCGCTCAGCTGCGCCGCCGGCTGAAGACGCAGGGCAACGAGAGCCGCGGCCACAAGCGCCACGCGCACGTCGACTTCCGGGCGACCATGCGCGCCTCGCTGCAGACCGGCGGCGTGCCGATCGACATCAAGTACCGGCCGGTGCGCCCGCGCCGGCCCGAGATCTACGTGCTGTGCGACGTGTCGACGTCGGTGACCAGTGCCTCCGTGTTCTTCCTGTCGGTGATGCACGCGCTGCACGACAGCTTCCGCAAGATGCGCTCGTTCGTGTTCATCGAGCGCATCAGCGAGGTCACCGACATCTTCCACAAGGAACGCGACTTCAAGGCGGTCAACGAAGCGATCGCCAAGGACGCCGGCGTGGCCGACATCAGCGGCTACACCGACTACGGCCGGGTGTGGCGGGAGTTCCGCGAGCTGGTGGAGGACGACCTGCACCCGCGGGCCACCGTCATCGTGCTCGGCGACGCCCGCACCAACGGGCGCGACCCGGCCGCGGACACGTTCGCCCAGATCGCCGCCCGGGCCGGCCGCACCTACTGGCTCAACCCCGAGCCGCACCTGTACTGGAACTACGGCGACTCGGTCATCTCCGCCTACGCCGAGCACTGCGAAGCGTACGAGTGCTGGACGGCCGAGCACCTGGAGAACTTCGTCAAGGCGCTGACCGCGCCCGACGCCGCGCGGCGCTGAACGGGCCGCCGGGGGCGCGTCGTCGCGCCCGGCCGCTAGTGTTCGCCGCAACGAATGACCCAGGGGGGCTGGCGGCAAGCCGGCTGAGATAGCGCACAGAGGCGGCGCTGACCCTTCGAACCTGTGGGGTAATGCCCGCGGAGGGAGCGATGACGACGAGGACCACAGCTCCCACGGCGACGCCGTGGGAAGCCAGCGAAGCGGACGGCACGGTCACCCTCACGGGCGTCTCGCGCACGTTCCCGGGCACGCGCCGCGGCGCGGCCGTCCTGGCCCTCGACGACGTCACCCTCCAGGCCACTGCGGGGGAGACGGTCGCCGTGGTCGGTCCGTCGGGCTGCGGCAAGTCCACGCTGCTGGACCTCGTCTGCGGCCTGCAGGCGCCCGACACCGGCACGGTCGTGGCCGCGCCCGCCGCGCTGATGCCCCAGCACGACCTGCTCCTGCCCTGGGCCGGTGCCCTCGACAACGCGGCGCTCCCGCTGCGGCTGGCCGGCGCCTCCCGCGCCCAGGCCCGGGCCGCCGCGCACCCGCTGTTCGTGGAGCTCGGCCTGGCCGACTTCGAGCGCACCCGGCCCGACGCGCTCTCCGGCGGGATGCGCCAGCGGGTCGCCGTGCTGCGCACGCTGCTCGCCGGTCGCCCCGTGCTGTGCCTGGACGAGCCGTTCGGCGCCCTCGACGCCCTGACCCGCGACGACGCCCGGGTGTGGCTGCAGGAGGCGCTGGGCCGCGCCCCGCGCACCGTGCTGCTCGTGACCCACGACATGGAGGAGGCGGTGGTCCTCGCCGACCGCGTGATCGTCCTCTCCCCCCGGCCCGGCCGGATCGTGGCCGACGTGCGGATCGACCTGCCCCGGCCCCGCCGCGCCGTCGACCCCGAGGTCGCGGCCCTGCGCGCCCAGCTGCTGGAGGCGATGCGCTGATGGCGGCGATCCTCGTCGTGCTCGTGCTCCTCGGCGGCTGGCAGGCCTACTGCGAGGCCGGGGGCATCGACCCGATCATCCTGCCGTCGCCGACCGACATCCTCACCTCGCTGTGGGACGACCGCGCGCTGCTGTGGAGCCAGTTCCTGGTCACCGCCGAGGAGATGGTGCTCGGCCTCGCCGCCGCCGCGGCGATCGGCGTGCTGCTCGCCGTCGTCCTGCACGTGTCCCCCCTGCTGCGCCGCGCGCTGTACCCGCTGCTCATCGGCTCGCAGACCGTCCCGATCCCCATCCTCGCCCCGCTGCTCGTGGTGTGGCTGGGCTACGGCCTGGGCCCGAAGATCCTCATCGTCGCACTGGTCTGCTTCTTCCCCATCGTCGTGCCGACGCTCGACGCCCTGGACGGCGCGCCGCCCGCCCAGGGCCGCGTGCTGCGCACCCTCGGCGCCTCGCGCTGGCAGCGGCTGCGCTACGCCGAGGCCCCCGGCGCGCTGCCCGGCCTGCTCACCGGCGCCAAGCTCAGCGTCGCGGTCGCGGCCATCGCCGCGGTGCTCGCCGAGCAGTCGGGTTCCAGCGAGGGACTGGGCCACCTCATCGCCCAGGCCATCCCCCAGCTCGACACCGCCCGCGCCTGGGCGGCCGTCGTCGTCCTCTCCGCCTTCGCCATCCTGTTGTTCGCCGCGCTCGCCGTCGTGGAGCGACGGTTCGTTCCGTGGTCCCATCGATCCCGAGGTTCCCACCCGTGACCCGCCACCGCCCCACCGTCCTGCTCTCCGCCGTCGTCGTGCTGCTCGCGGCCGTCGCCCTGACCGCGTGCGGCAAGCGCGAGGAGACCGGTGCGTCCACGACCGGGGCCGCGCCCAAGACGACGACCCAGGTCGACGTGATGCTCGACTACCTGCCCAACGTCGACCATGCCGGCCTGTACGCGGCGCTCGACGACGGCGAGTTCGCCCGGGCCGGCCTGAAGGTCACGCCCCGCGTGCCCGGCGACGCCGCCTCCCCCCTGAAGGTGCTGCTGGCGGGCAAGGCCGACATGGCGATCTCCTACGAGCCCGAGCTGCTCCTGGCCCGTGACAAGGGCGCCCAGCTCGTGTCGGTCGCGGCGATCGTGCAGCGCCCGTTGACGTCGATCATGTCGGTGGACGGCAAGGTGAAGGCGCCCGAGGACCTGAAGGGCACGTCCGTCGGCACCGCCGGGATCCCCTACCAGTCGGCGTACCTGAAGACGATCCTCGGCGACGCGCGTGTGCCGGAGTCGAGCGTGAAGGAGATCAACGTCGGGTTCAACCTGATCCCGGCGATGCTCACGAAGAAGGTCGACGCGACGCTCGGCGCGTTCTGGAACGTCGAGGGCGTCCAGCTGCAGCTCGACAAGAAGAAGCCGGCGATCATCCCGGTCGACCAGGCCGGCGTGCCGACCTACGACGAGCTCGTGCTCGTGGTGCGCAAGACGTTCGCCGAGGACCACGGTCCCACCATCCGCCGCTTCATCCAGGCCCTGGCCCGCGGCACCGACGCGGTGAAGGCCAACCCGGACCTGGGCGTCGACGCGCTGATGAAGGCCGATCCGAGCCTGGACCGCAAGACCCTCGCCGCCCAGCTGAAGGCGACGCTGGACGCCGACCCGCCCGTCTTCTACCCCGAGAAGGCAAAG
>Ga0247758_1000467_pt1 | contig 35589 bp, 37 predicted proteins | sample UWRJL156409C4_FD_180950 | JGI IMG/M metagenome (GOLD analysis project Ga0247758, IMG submission 180950) | Plant litter microbial communities from Arlington Agricultural Research Station in Wisconsin, United States - UWRJ-L156-409C-4 | ecosystem: Environmental > Terrestrial > Plant litter >...
ACGATCCAAAAGAATGGCAGGTTTGGATATCCCTGTCTTGGTGTCAACCCTGCCCCCCACGTGCCCCCACGGCGGCACCTTAAGACTCGAATTGTCTTTCGGGCCCCGAGAAAGAAATGATCACCCGTATCGAAATTTTTCACGCGTTTGAGGACTCTGGGGCGCACGGAAATTGGCAAACTCGGCCCACTTGTGGCAATCAGAGAATGTGGAGCATGAGAACTGTGGCGACGACGGTCAGCCAACTGCGCGCCCACGTGGGGGAGAGAACGCAACGTTGTTTATCTGGGGCGGTCCCGGCGGGTTGGGTGGACCGCTTATTCCGAACCCACCTCGCCAAGCGATCGCGCCAACACAGCCCGATGGTCGACCCCGTCAACGCTAGACTCGCGTGCGGTGATGCCGGTCATCAGGCCTGTTCGTGCGGGTAGGCGTTCCTGCGGGACTACCTCGACGACCAAACTTGACGCTCCTTGCGTATCGGGGTACAGGTTCCCCGCATGTTGTGCCCCGCCGTTCGGCGTCGTGAAGAACGCGGAGGGCGATCGTCTATCTTCACCTTATCGAGAGCGGTATCACTGTTCCAAACCCTCCGACAAGAGGAACACAAGCGGTCTGGAAGAGCTCAGCTGTGTTTTGTGCGGCTGAATTTTTAAGTCAGCTCAAGCTTTCCGACGCGTGCATGAGGTCTTGGTAAAAGCCAAGATGAAGCCAAGCCGTTTCTCCCGATTCCTCCGTCTTGGCCTGTTTGAATCGCGGCGAGGGTGCCCATGAGATGATTTCCAACTCCCGCACACGATCGTGGCGCTTGCAAGCCCGCTGCCGACACATCCCGGAGACACATCACTCACACGACAATTCGCTAGTTTGTAGCCCGTCGTCGCCGAGCTGGGCCTGGCCCTGGATTGCCGTGAGGGGGTATCCTCGGCCGTTAGCGCCACATGCGGTTCGGTGCAGAAAAAACGAGACAATTGGCTGCCATGCGCGCCATATCGAGAAGGAACCTGGGTGATTTTGCGATGGTGGTTGGGGGGCAATAAAAATTCCAGGGGTATATTTTGGTCCGCTAATTCTGGACCAACCAGCCGCGCACGTGGGCCGTTGATACGGAACGAGAGCACGCACCATCTGCGTCGGCCCCGTTCTGGAGGGGCGTGTAAGACTTTCTTTTCTCTGCGATGGCGGCATGCATTCACGTTCAATTTGGCCAAGTCGGTGTCCCGAACTGGGCAGGTAAAGATGTACAGTGGGTATGACGGGGCTCTAGGCCGATCATCTTGTGATGAGCAAGAATTCCGGGAGACATAAGACTGAGCACTCGCAAGTCGTCTCGCTCACAAATCCAACTGCCACTGCCAACATCGCTTTCTCCGGGTCATCCAGTCCAACGGTTTGACTTTCAGCCACCACTTGCGACCTGCAGTATCCCTCGCACCCTTCCCGGTATCACATCACTCGAGCCTCCGGCTCCTCACGCGACCAAAATGGTGCTCAGTCAGTTCGACTACGTCTTCGCCATCGGCACGTTTTTTGCGCTGCTAGACGCCTAGTAAGTTGCCTCTTCATGTCCGCCATCCAATTGACCACTTTCTGAATGCTAACCGGCTCTGTAGTAACAATGGCGCAAGTAAGTTGCTGCTCGCGTGACTTCTTACCGCTTTGAGATCGAGGGGTTGAGATGCTGACCGGGATGCACAGACGACGTCGCAAACGCTTGGGCAACTAGTGTCTCGTCGAGATCAATCACATACCGACAAGCCATGGTGCTCGGTACCATCTTTGAGATGGTCGGCGCAATCGTAGGTCTCCCCTACCCCATATTCCTGAGCTAGACACAAGACTGACTCATGCGACCACAGACAGTCGGAGCACGCACAGCCGATACCATCAAGAACCAGATCATCCCCAATGACGCCTTCGGTGGAAACGCCGGTGTTCAAATGCTCGCTTTCACATGCGCACTCGCTGCCGCCTCATCTTGGGTGATGTGGTGCACCAGGCACTCGGCACACGTCTCGTCAACCTACTCGCTCGTCTCAGCCGTCGCTGGTGTCGGTGTCGCCACTGTGGGTGTCTCCAAGGTACAGTGGGGCTGGAACGGCGGTAAGGGTCTAGGGGCTATCTTCGCTGGCCTCGGCATGGCGCCTACCATTTCGGCCGGGTTCGGAGCCGCTATCTTCATGCTCATCAAGTTCGTCGTCCACGTCCGCAAGAACCCCGTTCCTTGGGCCGTCTACACGTCGCCATTCTTCTTCCTTATTGCCGGGGTCATCTGCACGCTGTCTATCGTCTACAAGGGCTCGCCGAACCTTGGCCTGAACAAGAAGCCGCCAGCCTTCATCGTCGGCGTTACGCTAGGTGCAGGAGCCGGTCTTGCCCTCCTGGCCGCCCTGTTTTTCGTGCCATACCTCCACGCCAAGGTCATCAAGAAGGACCACTCAGTCAAATGGTACCATGTTGCCATAGGCCCCCTCCTGCTTAAGCGTCCGGCACCCGAGGGTGTCGATGTCGCTATCGTCCCCGACTACGCGGTTGTGCAAGACGATGATGAGACTGTCGAGACCCCTCCTGTTGCATCCGACGCCAGCGCCAGCGACGAGCACATCTCGAAGCTGTCAGACGACGGCGAGAAGAAGCTGGCCGCCGATCCTGAATCGCAGAACCCGGTCCGCATGTTGACGCTCAAGGAGATCGATGAGGAAGGCACACGAAAGCTCCACGCTAAGCTCAGGAAGAACCGCGGTCCTATGGGCTGGGCCATGCGCACGCTCCACGAGAACCCTATCGGTAACGGCCAGATCTATGAGAAGCACAACCTCAAGGCCATGGTCAAGCGACTGCCTGCTATGATCGTCTGCGGTGCCCTGTATGGAAGCCACTACGATATCCACGCGGCTCAGTCCGGTATCGCCGGCACACCAGATGGCGAGCGCATGGCTAGAGTGTACGCGCACGCCAAGAAGTACCCCAATGAGGTCGAGCACACCTACTCGTTCGTACAGGTCCTGACTGCCTGCACTGCATCCTTCGCTCACGGCGCCAACGACATTGGAAACTCTGTCGGTCCTTGGGCGGTTATCTACTCGGCCTGGAGCACAGGGAGCGTCGTCGAGTCAAAGGCCCCTGTCCCGCTCTGGCAACTTGCTGTCCTCTCTGCGACCATCTCGATCGGTCTCCTCACCTATGGCTACAACATCATGAAGGTCATGGGCAACAAGATCACCTACCACTCTCCCAGCAGAGGTTTGTCAACTCCACTTTCCAACCCAAATAATCGCAAATACTAACTAGCTGCAATAGGATGCTCCATGGAAATGGGCGCTGCTGTCACCGTTCTCGTCTTCTCGCAGTACTCGCTGCCCGTGTCTACCAGCATGTGCATCACCGGCGCGACCGTTGGTGTCGGCCTCTGCAACGGCACGCTCAAGGCCGTCAACTTCCAGCGAGTAGGGTTGCTCGCTATCTCTTGGATTGCTACCATCCCCATCGCGGGTACGCTTGCCGGTGTGCTCATGTCGTTGTTCCTTTATGCTCCTCATTTTTAGATTTCTGGTTGGCGGTTGCATAGATGGCATTCGAAAAGCATTTTGGAAGATGGGGTAGAGGCAGCGGGTTAGCGGCCCGGTGATGGGTTTGAGTTTCCATAGAGGGTGGTGTTGTTGCTTGTGGGTTTTAGCGGGAGAATGGCGTACTGGCAGTTGGAGATGTTGATACAGGGATAGAACTATTACAGAATAGTGTCTTACAAAATATACGTTTAGAAGCTACTTGTCTATCGTGGTGTCCATTGCGCTTTGCCCAGTGATTGTGCAGGTTCCGCGTACCGGGTTTTCCCTTCTTACAATGTGAAGCCAAGACCTGCCACGATGATTTGTGCCGGCTGTTGGAGCGGTTCGGATGCTTGGCTGCCTTTTCCCTCGGGTATCTTGGTATCTCCGCTGCAAGGGCACACCGGCAACCTATCCGGAATGGAACCACTGATAAATACCCCCTGATAGCCGACAGAAACGGCAGCTGCCCACGCACGCATTTATCCAGCCGTAGCTCGCGATATTCGCTAACTGCCAGCACGTCCGCCGAATGGAGCGCCTCTGTGACCTAGCTGTACCTTAATATCGCCGTAATTGGCCGGGTCTCCGGCTGCAACCACCGCTCGAGCTAGACACTTTCCCCGATCTTCGGGAACCGGGGTGCTGTATAAAACCGCCCAGGAGACCTTCGATTGACGATCCCGAATATTGTTTCGTTTCGTCATCTGTGCAGTGAACATCTGATCTACCTCACAGAAATACCACCAAGCCAAGATGCATCTCCCATTCGTTCTCTCAGCCCTCGGCTCGCTCTTCGTAGCTGTCGCGACAGCGCAGGCCGCCGTCCCCAAGACCCCCGGCCTGACCTTCCTCTATTCGCTGAACTGCACGCTCGGCGACTCGCTCCCCGTCGGCGACGTCCCCGATGGAAATCGCGTCGTGATTCCCATCACAGGCGGAACATTTTCCGGCCCGCGGATATCCGGTTCGTCCCCTGCCCTCGCAACCACCGCAGACAGCGACTAACATCCACCAGGCAAGGTCCTCAACCTCGGCGCAGACTGGGGCCTCATCGACAAGAGCGGGACCTTCTCGGCGGACACGCGGTACCACCTGCTGACGGACGACGGCGCGCACATCTTCATTCGCACCAGCGGCCCTGCGCAGGCCGATGGGCGGCTGCACCTGAGGATTATCTTTGAGACGGGCAGCCAGAAGTACTACTGGTTGAACAATGTGGTGGCGGTGGGCATCTTGAAGGCGGGGACGGGCGTGGTGTGGATTGATGCTTGGCAGTTGGATAGTCCTCTCTAGTGGTAGGGTGGTGATGGTGGGGGAGGGCTAATTGAGGTTGTTTTGGAGTTTTGTGTCCAGCTGGTTTTTTTTTGCATCACACCGCGATGCGTGACTTCATGTCGTGATAAAGTTTTGGTCGCCCTGGCCCATGTTTCACGAGAACCTGTCGGCGGCAGAGTGCGAGAGTGCGAGCTAACCAAAGCTGCAGCCTCCTGCAGGTGGAGTCGACTCCGCGCGTCGTGGCTTCTCACCGCCAGGCAACCGCGATCCAGCATCGCATAACTCCAGCGGACGACCCAGAGAGACGCGGGTCGCTATTTCGCTTCAACCTTTCGCGCAACCAACGGCAATCATGGCAAACTTCACGCATCTCCCCCTCGAGGTCATCCAGCAAGTCGCGTCGCTCTGCTCGTTTCGCGATGTTGTTGCCATTCGCCGGACCTGTCGACTGTTCAACGACGCGTGCGATGACGTTTTCGTGTCTCAGTGGTGTTTCCTCAATCAGGTGCCGGTCAGCATGGAACTCAAGCATTGTTGATGTTGATTGTCCCAGGTTGCTCACCACCATTTTCCAGACAAACAACCCCGCCTCCAAACCTGTCCGTGACAAAGAGGCGCTGCGCAAGCTGATCGCCAGTAAACTGACCTCTACGACATCTGACGAAACCAAGATGGTCTGGAATCGTTTGGCTGCAGGCGCGTCGCAGCTTCACATCCTTCTGGACGAGTTGGAAGAGCTTTTGGTGTCATACGAATCCGTCCCATGGGAGGACACTGTCAGACGCCGACACCCCGTGGAAATTTCCCGGGCGGGGCAAAACATCATCGGCCTCCTCAGCACCTGGACTGTGCTCTGCGGTATGTTGTAGGAGATCCCTCAAAGCCAGATGCACCGTTGGGCTCCCTAGGCTGCCATGCTGACCTTGCGGGACAGACCCCACGGTAAACAACTTCACCATGGCGGCGTCCCTCAGCGGTTTGGCCGCCTACATGCTCGGCCCAAGCGGCCTCGATACATGGGACCCCTCAACCCGCGTGATGCTCGCGTCCCAAATCTCTTTCTGTCTCGCCATAGGTGTGCTAGGGAATACCGTGCTCAACAACATGCCGATCCTAGTCAACCGAGTCATGCACCTTCGCAAACCCGAGGCTTACGGAGAAGGGACATACAGAATGGAGCTGGAGTCTTCGTTCGAGGGCGTACAGGCCACAAGTTTCCTGGTGCTGGGATGTCTACCGTGGCTCCTCCGCTCAGATCCGGGCGTCATCGTTCGGGATGACCTCCCGTATCCCCCAGCGCTGCCGCTGCTGGCGTCTGCCGAGCAAGGGGATATTCCGCTGCCAGATGGGAAGCCACCGTCTCCGTTGGCTTTCCCCAACCGTGCTCCGGGTTCGCGGTTCGCCCCTGGCGAGTTATCGATGCACTCGTTTGGCTATGCCCCGTCGTGGAACCGCTGGCTTCGCGCTAGTGTCGATGCACAGATCAAGGACATCGCGCGCGGGGAATGGGTGGGCTACGTGTCGACCTCACAGGGCCGCAATGGAGACGTTCCCCCGCCGGCGCATGGGGTGCACTTCACCTCCCGGTCGGATCCCCAGGATGCAGATCGACTTCTGCTGATAGCCGACGGCGTCGATAGCCGTGGGGCCTTTAAGCTTGACGGTTTTGTGATGTTGTCCATGGGCTTTGTATGCCTGGAGAAGTGGTGGACTGGGGCTAACGGGGTGCCGGCGCATTTGCTTTGGGGTGCCATCACTCCGCTGGGCATCGCTGGTTCCTGGAGCTACTTGAGCGCGCCGAGGATTCCTATGGGGTTAATGTGGTTGTATAAGAAGGAGTGGGTGCGGGAGCGTACCCCAGTGCTCAAGACGGCGCTGGGAACATAGGCCTAGCGACGGTAACGTTGCGAAAGAGTCAGAAGCCGTTTTTGGCTTGACGAGCAGCGGTTGCGTATCCGCCCGCATGGCTCGAAGCTGTCTAGCGAGGCTAGGTGCAGCGCCTCCGCGGGGAGGGAATAGTGTTGGATAGACCAGGAGTTGGTTTTACCCCAGCATCCTGCCGACCACGCGCCGTCCGCGTGATCGTCCCACATATACTCTTGATATACCTCATTCCAATGCGCCCCAGTTGTCGCGGCCCAACCGCTTCATTCGTTCCGCCACAGCCGGGGGCGGATCCTCCTCATCAAAACCAGCGCGCTCATCATACTGCGAGTTCCCGACAAGCGGCTCATCCACCCCAACCAGCTCATTCAGCAACGGGAACCTCTCCGCCATCTTCTCCCTTAGCTCATCCACATACTCATCATGAACAGCACACTTCCCCCGATAATAGTCATACAGCCGCAATGTCTTCAAACCCGGCGGAAGCCCATCCACCAACCGAAACGGCGGCATTACCGCTATCCCCGTGCTACCATACTCAACATCCTCCCCTTCCCTTGGCTGCGGCGGTCCAAGCAGCGCCACAATCGGCACGGCCAACACCTTCAATGCAGCAAAATCATGCAACGACCCAATCGTATACCCATACACCCTCGTATCCTCTAGGTCCTTTGACCAAAGCGGTTTCCCATTCCCATTCGCCGCATCAAACTTCGCATACTCATCCCCCAACGGATCACCCCGCCCCCTCTGTCCTTGGCCCCGCCCAATCCGTCCTGCGGCCCTAAAATCTTCCTCTCGCGCGTCTTCCTCCTCCGGCTCCCCATGGAACGACAGCGCGCCGTGGATATCCATATCCAGCACCCGGAGAGTCGCCTTCTGTTCGGCGAGACATTTCCCGATCGTCTTGGGTAGCACGACAGGCTTCCCCCCCTTGGAGTGTGACAATCCCCCGGCGGAGAAGGTGAATTCCTCTAGGGCCTTAGGGACTCGAATGATCACGCCAAGAAGCTCGGAGCCAATATCGGCGTTTGTGATGGATATTTTGCGAACGGTGGATGTTCCCGGGGGGGAGACTTCGTGATTGTTTTGGTATGCAATCAGGGCGTTTGTGCTGTAGGTTGTGAGGGAGGGGAGGCGTCCAAAGTAGCGGAAATGGTCGAGGAATTCGGCGCTGTCGTACACGCGCTCGTCGTAGGGGGTGTAGGATTCGATGTGGACTGTTTGGAGGGTTTGGAGGGAAGGGGAGGGGAGTGGGGAGAGGGAGGGGTAGTTGTTTCGGAGGAGGAAATCCCGGATGAAAAAAGGGGTGTACTCGATCCCGTAGGCCTGCAGGTAGGTGAGGTTTTTGCAAAAGGAGAGGAGGAGAATGGTCGCCGCGGCGGCGAAGCCTTTGTCGCTTTTGTGGCCATGGTGCTCGGCCCCAGAGGAGCCGGTGAATTTCCAGTCGAGAGATTCAAGGATTTGGTGCGTGGTGGAATCGGGGAGGCCGATGGTGCGGGTGTATTCCTTGATGCGCTCGTGGGCGGCAGCGTCGTTTGGGCTTGGCGGTGGGATGACTGCATCGGTGGTGGTGAAGCATTTCCAGGGTCGGTCGGGCCAGGCCCCGGTATCGATGAGGAGCTCCTCGACGTGGAGGGCGGCGGAAGGGTCCTGCGCGTAGGCGGAGAGGTACGGGTATATTTTTTCGATGTCCTTGCGGCCGGCAATGCGCAGGGTTCGGCGAGGTGGAAGGGCCACCATGGGCTGCTGCAGGTGCGAATCGCCGCTTGGATCCATGTCCATGAAGTTGAGGTTCGTCTCTCTGATGCTCATGCGATTTGGAACTTGAGCCAAAACACGAGACGATGAAGAGACAAAGGAAAGCAGAAAGATTGACCGAAACGCAGCCACGCGTCGTGGAATCATGGTAGGAAGGATGACTCTTGGCTGCAGAACAACAAACGCGTCCCCCTTTTTGTATTTCGTCTGCGCCGCAGCAGATCAGGCAGCCGGGCCCTGACAGTATCCCCGTTAGTCAGCGTCGCACTTTCTGCAACAAACAACCCGACTGAATGATCAAGCTATTTGGTGCCTATCTTAACAGCAAACATCTCAGCAACACAAGCCGTCAGATGTGATGAGAGCTTTCCAGTGGTGCTGGGCTGGTTCGATATGCACTGCGGATGAGTCATCTTGTCAAGAAACTTACCCTGTATTTCCCTGTCTGCATAATTGGAAGCTCCCGTCTTGCCCCATTTTCAATAGTGGCGGCGGGGTGCAGGCGGGTGCAAACAGAGGACGGCAAGAACAACAAACGGAGTATGCGAGAGATGAGACGAAAAGGGGCAATTTGTAGGCCCTTTTCGTTGTCCGCTGGTCTTCGGTAGAAGGGCTAGCCGTCAAATTGAGGAACAGTTTCCAATTGGCAAGGCTTTTGTGACGGATTTCTTACCGCCTTTTGGTCTGAAATACCTGTTTGGGTAACTGCAAACAGTAGCCGCAAGCGAAAGCTGGGAAACGGCCTAATAAGGCATTCGTCGTTGCCAGTATTTGAGATATGCGCAGGGATTGACGGGCTGTCACTTCCATGCTTTCCCCTATTTCTCAATCGCTTTCTCAGCACAGACTCTCGCCGCCTTTGTTTCTGGCAACCTATCCGATCGCCTAGAATCCTCAACCATTCAGAACCCAAGCATCTCACACACAAAATGGACGCCCCCATCAATATCCGCGAAGGGGATGCTTTTGGAGTCAACGTCAGAGCGAAACTTGAGGACCTCATCAAAACAAGCGTCTACCCCAAGCGGTACCGGTTTCTTTTGGCAAAGCTCAAGATCAGCGAAAAACGACGTGACGACACTTGCGATATTGCAGACAAGCGTGCTGAGCGACAGAGACGCAAGGTTTATGACGAGTGCCACCAGAAACATCAGGAACTAGAGCGATCCATTTTGGCCAAGCTGGAAGATAATCAGGTACATCTGCCTGAAACGATGGCCGAGCCAAAGCCGCTTCCGGACTCCGACGCCGAGGATAGTCCCGAGAAGGTCTCAGAGGTTGGAAGCGCTCAGCCCGTGCCTCCTCCGGGGCAGGCTACACCGGTAAGTTCCCTATCCAACCATCACATCGAGATCTTAACCTCACCCTGCAACACACAGTGCGAAAAATGCATCTACGGAGAATCACACACGGAGAGCCCCGAGGACTTGATGGAAAGGCTCAGACAACTCCTAGCTGACCACAACCAGCCGCCTGCCGTCAACACACAGGGAGTATACCGCAATCGACTGGGCTCGCGGTCTATTGACGAGTGGATTCACGTTTGGAAAGGCCTAGACCGCCTGAGATACGCGGTAGCGGACAGTTTGCGAAAGGAGGTTGAGAACCGTTGGCAAATCAAGGTGCAGCCGAGCGAGATGGATGCAAGGCTAAGATGGCACGGCTCTACAGGGCTCCCGCCGGCGTGAACCTGATATCAAGGGTAGGATAAATTGGTTTTGAGGGGTTGGTCTCAGGGGCTTGGTTCAAGCCGTTGTGGTTAGCGCGGTTGCGAGTATATAGTTTTATGATTTAAGGGGTAAGATAGGACAAAGACTTTGACGAGATTAGCATTGGGTTCTTGCCTTGGTATTAGCTTATTGCTTGGGCATCATGATAGCCACCCATAAGGTCGATGTAAATAGAGCGTCCCCGTCCCCTTGGGTTTATCAACACGCCAGGTATTGGCAGCACGGCCCCTCCATGTGTCACGGAGAGCGTAGGTGACCTGGCTTATGGAACGAAACACACCTAGGAGAACGGCGGGAACTTGTAAAGTAATCATCAGAAATAGCAAGAGTGGAAGATTTATAAAAGCAACAACTCTGATTTGGTATAAATATCTCTACAGGGGTATCTATCTCCTCAGCCCACCTCACCCAACGATTAACTTATCAAATCGGCATCTCCAGCTGGACAGCTAACCAGTAAACGGCCCAAGCCAGCCTCAAGAATTCTGCCTTTCTTCCTTCCGTAGTATTATGATGTGCAGTTCCAACCGGCAACAACTGCAGTTCCGGTAACGGGACAAGTACCCGAACCACATATCCTCCTACACTCCTCATTATTAGAAATCAACACAACCTGCCGCTTTTCTTCCTACAATCCTCCTATGCTAGTCGCCAACGTCTCAAAGCAACGCTAAATGAAAAACCCAAGCTGAAAGAAAAAGCCGTGACTCTGATCAACATCAATACAAACTGATCAACTCAAAGGTTTGCCTGCAGCCGGAGTTGGGGCCCTGGAAGCACCACCAGGAGCCTGAGCCAGCTCCCTGAGAGGGCCGTTGACCTTCGGCCGTTTGGCGCTGTCGAAGAACGACGAGTAGGAGCGCGACTGCTCCCTGAAAAGGCCACTAGGCTGCGACTGGTTGAGGCTGGCAAGGAAGTGCGCATATGTTCGGCCCTTCTCGGGAAGTCGGGCAACTGTGTTGTCTTCTTCCATCGGCATCGGTCCGTCAGCAGGTGGCTTCTGGTCGTCCGTCGCGGGCGTCAAGTCGCTAGCGCCAGGGCGGCCGTCTGAGTTCATGCCATCCGCTCCTGCCGGCTTGCTCTGCTCGAGTTTCGCAAGGAGCCTTTCGTTGAGATAGGCCTGTGCTTCGGCCACGCCCTGAATTTCAGGGTTGCTGAGGTCGAACTCGTTGAGAAGCCATGCAGGAACCCAGCCGAAGGCAGCGTCGGGGTCGAAGTACTTGACGACGAACCAGCGATGATGCTCGCGTCCACCTCCGTCCTCAAATCCCTCTGCCCAAGGGAGCCGTCCGGTGCTCAGGTCAGGATTGTAGCATTCAGGGACATCGTCCTCCAGCTCGCGGACACTTCCACGCACGCCGACCTCGGTGAAATCACCGGGCGGAAGGACCACGACGGCCCAAAGGCCCTCGACGCCGTAGGGCACGTAGTACAGGGCTCCTTCAGTGGGGTTTGTGATGACTCTGTCAAAGCTGTCATTCGGCGACTGAACCGGCTCTTGGATCACCAGCGGCTGGGCCGCCACTGGCTTGGCCGGCTGGGATTGCGGCTGTTCGGACTGTGCACGTCGTTTTCCCCTCCTGGCATCCCTGTTGTCCGTCATCTCTGTCTTGACATCCTTGTTGTTCATATCCGCCTTGGCGGCATCACAGTTGAGGACGCGAATGCCCAGCACCGCCACCAAGTCTTGTCGCCGTCTCCTGTGAAAGCCGTGCAGTCCGGAGTTCAGGTGGTTACCTGCCGAATGGATGGCGGACACAGCGCCATCAAAGTCCAGGTCGTGCTTCTTGCAGCGGAGGATGTACCACTTTCCCTTCTGGTAGTCTCTGGCATCGCTGGGCTTGCTGTAGATGATCTCGAACTTGCGGCGGTTGGGGTTTCCGTTCTGGTACACCTCGTCGAACTCGATTGTGGTCTCTGGGGACTCAGAGTCGTCGCTGTCAGTCGCGTCGCTGGCGTAGCGGACGCTGCTGGTTCGCTTGCGCTTTCTTCCCTGTTGCGTCTTGTGTTAGCAGAATGAACGTGATCGTCGCGCCATGCGAAAACTCACATTCCGAGCCATGAGTCGAGGTGAGGCATCCTCTGACTCTGACTCCACCGACTGCTCAACGGTCGCGGTGTTGGCTGCATCTGCAGCTTGAAGGCTGCTTGTGTATGCTGGACTAGGAAGTGGTCGTCGGGATCTGAAAGCTCTGAACTGCTAGGTGACGGTGACTTGGCATCCTTCGGATTCCCCTCAACAGTGCCATTCTCCACGGTAGGAAGTGGCTTCAGTGATTGAGTTGGCACGTCCGGGCTGGGTGAGCGACCTTGGAACGCTTGGCTGATCGCCTCTTTGACGAAGCGCTTGTGCTCGCTCTTCCATTTGGCCTCGGAAGCAGCGTGCTCAGCGGCGTTCTCTCTCATTCGGTCGGCAGCCTTCGCCTCTAACTCAGCATCCGCGGCGCTGTGATCTGGCGCCTTTCTGAGTGACTCCTGCAGGGCCTGGATGTCCTTCTCAAGCTGAGCTCGCTGGGCGATGAGCTCCTGCAGCCGGCTGGCATTCGCGACTTGCTCGGTGTCGCGCTGCGTCTTGTGCGCCTCGAGTTCCGCTTGGATCTCTTTGTTCTTGGCCTCCACACGCTCTTTGCTTTGCTTGATGTTGCTTTCGCATTTCGCTTTGTTCTCGTCAATGCGCTCTGCGAGGCGCCGGAACGCGGCTCCATCCGCAAGAGTGGCGGCTTGTGAATCCATAGTCGGTGACGGTGCGGGGTCAAGAGGGTTGTAGAATGGAGTGACGGCGAGCAACGAAGTGAAAATGGGAGAAGTGAGGGAAATGAGGTGTTTTTGGCTTGCCTTTTTCACGGAAGGTACACCGAACCAAGCTAAGGGCGAGCTAAAGCCAAGTTGAAGGAAAATTGTAGTTGGTGGAAGAACGGTGATCAGAGGTGCGATGGCTGTTTGCCAATTCTGAAAGTGACCACTTGGTGGGCAACTCAAACTTGCGCGAGCAACCAAAGGTGACTCGCCCCACCTTGAGAAGAAAACAATCACTTACCTTGCATCCCTAGGTGCGAAATGAGGCCCCAGCGCCCTTTGTTCTTCCACAGCTCACGTGGCTGCTCTGGCACTCTCAGAACTCGACCTGGCCGCCACCAGCTTGAGACAAAGGTCATTGCTGGTGCGTTCCTTCGTGGACGGTGAACTCCCCATCGCACCGACTGACTGGCGCTGGCCAGGACGACCGCAACTTCTGCAATACAAAACGATAGGCAATTCGAGTTGTTTTCCGACATCCAAAGTTCCTGTCCATTCGCCATTATCCACCCACAAGGGTATTAGGTATATAGAACATATGAAGTATTGGAGATAACCTCAAACCCGATAGGGAGACGCAAGGAAGGTAGCCGATAGCGTGAAGAACACCGATTAATTCTAAGGCATTCCCTTCTCCTCAATAAAGACCATAGAACAACGGAGACCCAAAAAGTATGAAAGGACAAATCCACTCAGATGGTATTATTGAGGCTGGAAACTCCCTGATGAAACGACCATGAAAGACCAACAACCAAAACACATGTCTCAACGAGCCGGCGACTTTCCCCCCCTTTTCGCCCTGCCAGCTGACAGGAGCGGCGGTTCCACGAAGGAGGCAAAACCTCCCACGATGTGGAAATGTGAGGCTTTTGAGATAGCGAAGGCGGAGGCGTTGGCTGTGAAGTGACGGACAGCCTGATACCTACACGAGTGGTGCGTATGCGGGGAGCAGCAGTAGTTGACACCATTCTGACCTGCGGCGTTGAAGGGACGGTTGTTGGCTTTTGTCCGACTTGGAGAGCCAACGAGCTGAATGTTGACGAAGCTGGCCGTCGCTGGGTTGGGGATAACGAAGGGGTGACCATCGACGACCTCTTGGTAGGGCTTACTGCTACCACGGTAGTCGTAGCCGACGTCTTTGGCGGCCAGGACGTACCCCTACCCGGCTGCCCCTGGGACTGTGACTGTGACCCCCGTTGCCGCCGCAATGGTGGTTGCAGGAGCTGCGAGGTTGGAGGTAATGGTCTCGCGTATTCCGCGGGGTATGAACTATGTGGGCTGAGATGGTGGGTAGGCAGTTCATCTTTGGCGTGACCGGGAAGCACGGTGCGCTCGTTGTCTTCAGAAGGAGAAGACGAGGTCACTGCTCTTGCTTTGTCCCCTACTGGCCTCGGCATCGGTTAGCTTCTTGTCGCGGGCCGGAGTGGAAGCCTTCGGGGCTGATTATGACAGGTGCACCTTGACCACCAATTCCGTTCCCCGGCAGGCTAAGCAAGTGTTGATGCTTCTTTGCCGCGGCTGAACCGCTTGGGTGAGTCCTTTCGCTGGATGTTGGCCAGTCTTGTCGCAGCGAAGGATATAGTACCGGGAGTGTTCGTGGTTTTTGGTCGGATGTTTGACGATTAAAAACTTTCTGTGTGGATGCCCACCCTGATAGACATCCTCCCAGTAGATCTCTCTGGAACCGGTACTTGGGTTCTCAGGCAAGGGCTGCGATTCACGCCTCGGTCTCGATCTTTCCGAGGGACGCTGTTGCTCTTGACCATGATCGGAATTGCTGCTTTCGAGTTGCCGTCTTAGAGACTGTAGGTCGGCGTTGAGGTCAGCGAAATGGCCCGAAAAAGTGGTGGGCGGCTAGTTGGCAACGGCGGTGAGAGGAAAACGATCAGAACTTACCCGGTGCTGTGAGATAGGCTCTTCCCCGTCGCTCTCTCGGCCAAGCCCATGGCAAAAATCGGCCTCACCCTCCGTTTCCGGCTCTGGCACCATTTGGTCCACCTCACCACCCTCACTATCATCAACATCCTCCTCGTCACTCTCTCCATTGCTCAGCTCCACATCATCATTCCCGGGCTCCTCGTCGCTCACTGGTAACTCCGATATTGGCCCCCGCCCACGATCCGAAAGCCATTGATCCACCTCCTTATCAAATTTCATACGCTCCGCCCTCAATCTAGACTTCGAGACCTCATGCTCCCTCTCGTCCGTCTCCAATTGTTGTTTCAGCCTCTCAAGCTCTCTCTCCACTTTTCGGATTGACTCCCTCATTTCCTCGAGACCCTGTAGCCCCGCCGCAATGTGTGTGTTGTACCGATTTTCGCTTGCTTCGAGCAACTTCGCAGCCTTGTAGACTCGACCTAGAAGCCCCTCGTCGGAGATAGGGGCTTCTTGTTCGTCCATTTTCGAATGTGTGCCGGCACGTGTTTGTTGGGGGCAGACCAAGAGGGCAAAGGAAGGGCGGGACTGTGCTGCTAACTGTAAGGCAAACATGCGTCTGTGAAGAAGTGAAGAATGGAAAGGAGCAGAACTGGGAGTTCGAGGGGGCCGCGAGGTATCCCAAGAGCTGTCTGGGAAAACATGAAAAACTCCCAAGGCCCTGGTTGCCCAGACCACCGGACGTCATCCGCGACCGGCCCGGCTCGAGGGGAAGGAGCTTCCGCGCACACCTGAACCACCCAACTTAGAAAGCCACGGCGGGCCAATTACATGGTGCGGGTGCAATGCATCTCAGCTCTCACTGCGGTAGTGACAAATATATCAGATTTCGCGTTGAGCCCTTGCATCCCATGAAACCGCGACCCGAGCAGTTTTGTTTGCCCGCACGTCCAATGCTGCAGACATGGCTGATTCCAACTCGGCGGAGTTTCCGTGCAATAATCTCGCCTGCCAAGTCCCTCCTTCCCCAGACCCAGGATGCATGGGACCGTCCCCACGCCGACGGTCTACGTACCACGCACGTCTGCCTCCAAAGGCCGAGGCGTGCGAGATTCGGGTGCCATTCCAAAAACAGTCCCATCTCTTGCAGAATTTTCCTCCGCTACCACGGCACGCAGGCCTCAACTCCTAAAAGCACTCACATCCCCCACTCTATGCAGTTTGTTTGCTCGCGCGATGCGCGGCTGCAGCTACTGGCAAACCCCCGGCCCAGGAAACCCGCCAATGCAAAAAAACGACAGACCAGAGCCCCAAAAACAAGACCTGTCACTTTCAACTCATCAGTGCCACCTTGCATTGGGAGGGAAAGAAATCTCCGGAACTAGGACTCAATTCACACAGTATCCAAAAAGCCGAAGAAACACAGTGACCTACGGGGTACATGGGTATCATCCTGAAATGCAAACGCCACTGGTCAACCGCTGACCTCCAGAAAGACAAACAGAAACCCGCGGTGGGGATTGTGCGACGAGAGCGGGAAAGCGACGGGTAGTCCCAGGGGTGGCGTATCTGAGGCCGGTCGTGTCAAATTACGTAATCATTCCTTAGTCAACCGCTCTGCGAGCGGTTGGGCCGCAATTTAGGGGCTCGCGGTCGCGCGGACCGCTTCTTGAATGGAACACACTTGACGACTTCCAATTACTGCGTTTCTGGTTGGCTGCGTAGAATTCAACAGGTCGACCCGGCTCAAGGGGTCCGAGTTGATGGGCTCGAAAAGGCGAGGTCGATTTGGGGAGTCTCAAGGCCGTACACCGTGCGAGTGCCGGTCGTCAGCGCAGTGACGGCAACTGTATGGCAACGCGTTGCGCCGGAGTCTGTTGTTTGGGGCCCGCCGTGCTTGCTCTGCTGGAGAGCGGAATATCAAGCTGTTTTGAGAGCTGCTGAAGCGTTTCTTCCCTGGTGCCGGGGTCGCTGCCGAGCTCCATGGAGTCATCAGGAGAGGATGAGTCTGCTTTCTCAATGAGAGCGGCGGCATCGGACCTCAGTGTCCGGCCCGTTGGGCGGTGGAAGTTTTCGTTCTCGCTCTCGTCCGGCCGCAAGTCGGAGTCCGGATTTCCTGGCTCCTCGGTGTGATCTTTCTTGCCAATAGGACCCGAAAACCCACCATTGTCGATGCTAGTGTCCAAGCCGTTGTCTTCGGGACTTGGCTCGCAGGAGGCACTTTGACGAGACAACTTTCTCGCCTTCGCTACAGCGTCGTTGTTCAGACGCTGTTTTGACGCATCGCAGTTGACGACGCACTCGCCAAACTCCTTGATTGCGTTCCAGTAGGTCTGTTCTTTCTTGTGGCAGACTGTAGCGACATGTGCTGCGGCGGCCTTCCAAGCTGTTTTCGTTCCAGGGCCATCGAAATGCTTGTCGTGTTTTCTGCAACGGAGAATGTAATACCATGGCCTCATGGCCATCGCAGCCCCAGGAACTCCACGCCACGAAGGCGCTTTGTCCTCTGGAGGCGGGAAGTTGACGATTTGGTACATTCGTTGCGGGTCGGGACGCCCGTCCTGATAGACCTTGTCAAAGTCGATTTTGGGAGCTTGCCACACCCACTCGGCAGTGCTTGTCTTTCCCGCTTCGCTAGCCGGGTACGACTTGGAGGTCCCATCCCTCCGCACCCTCCTTCGGGCTCGCTTGACGTTATCCCCATTGTCTTCTGGCTCGTCGAAGCCCTCATCGTCCGCGTCGGAGCCGGTGGTAGCGGTAGCCGCGAAATTTCTCTTCATCGGCTGGCAGGACCAACCAAGTCAGCAGAGCGCGAGAAAGGCACTTCGGTGCTGGGACTTACCCTCCTAGGTTTCCCCTCGCTCTTGGGAGGCTGGCTTTCTGGCATTTCGAGATCACGAGACCCCGTCGTCTGTATTCGTGACGGGTCCACAAGCCCAGGGCAAAACTGCTCTCTGAACGCCTCCCGGGAGTGCAAGGCATCGGCAAGAATCGCTGCAATGTCAAAAGGGCTTTCCTCTCTGGCGTGCTGTGGGCCGCCCCTGGGAGACGCGGGAGGTGGTATTTCCGTAGCGAACTCGCCGCGGGCCAAGAGATTCTGGTATTCCATATGCTCTCTTCTGACTTTGGCTTCAAAGACAGCAATGTCGTAGTCAATTTCTTTTAGCTTTGGCGCCAGTTCATACTTTCCCCCTGGGTTGTGCGCCTTCTGCAAGACTTCCTTCTTGAACTGGATCTCCTCCGCCAGGAGCATAAGGTTGATAAGAGAAAGGGTACCTTCAAGGCGCTCGTTGAGCGTATCCGCCGCTTCCTTGTCCAACTCCCTCTCCCACTGTTCGAGAGCGCAAACTCGATCGAGGGCCTCTTGCTTCTTCGCCTCTGCCGCAGCCTGTGCCGTTTGTATTCTCTCCTCGCACCTCTTTCGGCTTTCCTCGACCAATTCAAACCGCCTGGCGTTCTCTTCCATCGTCCTTGGGGGTGGAATGTTGATTTTCTGAACAAACGGAACTGGCAATGGACGAAAAAGGGCAGGGCAAAATAATGGTCGCTGTGGGAGTATCGATAGAACTACATGGGAGAATTGACAAAGTACAAACTGGCAGCAATTGTACGTAAGGTATTTAGGCTCTGGTGTTCTACGGGAACCGATTGGTGGTTTAAATTTGGCAGCTCTGCGATGTAGGAGAGGCTGGGAGACACCTTGATGCCGGCTGATGACCATATCATGTGTGGTCATATCATCTGGATGAGACAGCGGACGCTAACAGTACCTGCAGGAAAAACGCAGCTCTCAGTAACTGGTTCTCACCTGCCGCTCTGTGAGACAACTCCGGTGATTGGAGCATTTCCTTCATCGGTCTCAGCCTGGAAGCTCCCTGGGTAAAATACACCTCGGTACCGAAAAGCGTGGAGTATTGGCAGGTGTGATAATCTGGATGCCGGGCGTGCCTGGTCAAACTCTCGCCATGGGCAATCGTCTTTCTACTTAACACATGTCCAGAGCAACCCCAAGATCAGCTTGCAGACCCTCACGCAACTTTGGCAAACCTGATATCTCTCCCGGCCATGCCGGATGCCCAGGCTTCATTGAGGGGTCGCAGGGGCCCTTCCCGCTGAAGGCAGCGGAAGGCGGAATAGGCGCCATTGCATGCAAATGCCCGTAAGCCACCCAAAGCCACCGCAACGTCCCAAAATTTACGACCGGACCTCGCCACCTTCACTACCTTAGCACTGCTCTAGGCTCTCAGACGGAAGTCCGCTGTGCCGTTGCAGAGCACAGAACTCGCCGTCAGAAAGAAGAAAAAAGAAAGAGGACACCCTTTTCCATAAACCACAGAGCTCGTCAACTTCCAGATTGTGTCGACCTGTCACTCAAAACCAAACACACTGTTCTGTTTTCTGACAAGCTGCATCCCTAGTAGCCAAGAAGAAGCGGGGCATGTGGGCGGCACGGGAGTGATTCATGCACGTGTCACACCATCTTTTCTAGGTTTCCAGCAAAACCGTTTGACACCGCTCTTCCTCTGGATTCTGTCATTTTCGTGGAGACTTATCTCCTACGCCAGGGAGTTTTAGGTCACGGTCCAAAACAGGCCTAGGAATAGTAACAGCCACTGAAGCATTTGCCATTCGTGGTTAGTTCGCTTTCAAGCCAACCGCTCAGGGATCATTTCTGCCGTTGGGGCTTCATCTGCGGCGAAGGGTACTGTGGCCAATGAGGCACATCAAAGATAACGAACACTACGGCAGATCGGAGGGCGGGGCAGGTAGCGGGTAGGTGCTGCCAGTATCCTAGGAGACCAAGACCCCTTGTCGTCGGTTTCAGGCCAGGTTAGCCTTCGGAACAACTAGGTCGACCAGGGGACGCGTGGACAGTGTCTCAAAGGTGGCAGTGGACTGGCCCCCGGATTATTGGGCAATGATAGATCAGAAGTCAAGCCGTCCACCACGAATAGCCTACCTTAGCATCCCGGACAACGGAAAGGATCTGTGACTTCTCACGAGGCTTAGTGGCCGTTTGTCCTCTTCGCATCTGGCTCTCCTTTCAAATTTTGCCACATTATTTCGGTCCGTCAGTACTCTCCGAGCTAGGGTAGTACGTGCTCAAAGAGAGCATCACAGGGGGGCGGGAAATATGGGCCAGAGAAAATCTAGAAGATTCTGGGCTTTGCTTGCGGTACGCAGAGATTTATTTGGTTGGAAATCATTTACGAGAAACAGTGGCTGAATACGCTCAAGTGCGTGCGCTCATCTGAGCTATTCCTGCTATACGAAAGAGTTCGCGAGGTGTGAAGATCAGAGGCCGGACGAGATGATTTCCAGGTTCTTCATGGCAGCGAGGAGCTGATTGGCCGGCTGCGCTATGTCCGTTCGGGGAATTTTGAAGGGAACTTTGACTCACTGCAATTTTAGCCCCGCAAGAGGGAATGCCTTGACTCTAACCCCATATGGACAGGTCGCATGGACTCGAGGATGTCAACAGTAAGTGCAAGTATCCGGTACCTAGACAAGCCTACCATACCCCCTTGTTGAGTTCGCGTGAGCTTCAGCTGTAGAGCTAGTCGATTGCGAAGTGCCAGCTGTAGAGCACTGGAATGGAGCGCTTGGATGATATTAATTCTCACCTTTGTGGACAAACTGAAAAGACAGCCGAACTCATTGCTGGTTGCGTTTCTGAAAAATGGCAATGACGCTCGTGCAATAGAGCAAAAAGATAACAAATCTCGATGCTGAGATGATGTTTGACAAAGACGGGATTCGAACCCGCGCCCCTTTCGAGACCAGGAAGTATTCTTTTGAATGTGAATTCAGGTGGTCCTGAACCTGGCAGCCTTAACCGCTTTGCTACTTTGACTGTTGATGAAGATTACGAGTGAAAACTGTGTAGAAGGGGAGCCGTTAGGGCTGGGAGGAGTGTTAGTGGAGTTGGGTGCTGGTGATGGGGATGTGGGTCGTTCTGTTCCGCTGCAGGGGTCGAGTCAGGGGCGACGGTAAGACGCCCAATCCTATTTCTTTATCTCCCGCACGGATTCATCTCTTCAGCATCTCGATCTCTTCGGCGCGTCTCGATCTTTTCAACATATCTCGATCGTATCAGCATATTCCCGACTTCAGCAATTAACATCCGGCTGATATGCTGAGACAAAGAAACGTTACCGATTCTCTAACAGTTTGTTCTCTAAATTTGCTGTATGCACGATACTGTCTCTGTTGACAACACCAAACTGTTTCCTGTGCGCACGGTGGGGACAAAAGGCTTGCAAGAAATGTCTCTATTGCTGGGAAGGAATGGAGAAGGACAAATAAAGGAGCTGTTTGCATCCCATGTTTGCTGTTGCTTTGACATCAGCCCTTCTTCCACGGGGACCTCATAATGTATCGTAACAATGTGATTGTTTACATCCGAGTGATGCATCCTGGAAACTGTGGGCTCAATCTTGCCTATTAATAGCCAAACCAAGTCCATACTATCGACCTGTACTGGTTCAGTACACCCTGACCCTGGCGCTGACGTTGAAGGTCTCCTTTATTTGCCCGCCGACACATCAGCCTAGAGGTTTCCCATCCTACTGCCCTCTCTTCCAAGATCTAGGGATCTCAAGATGGGTGTATGTTGGTCTATCCCGTCATTCGACGAGCCTTTCGGCCCTCGGACTCTTCCTGCAGTCAGGGCTCCAGCACAGCCAAACGGGCAGGAGGCCAACCAATGCGGCAAAGACTCTGTCTCTAAGCCCTTATGCAATATTTGCATCAGGGCCCGTGCCAATTCAGCTGCCCAGGAGGGTACCACTACCAACGACATGGGTGGCTGCGCTTGCAGGGTCAAGTAGGCCCCCGGTTGGCGAGCTCCACGAGGGTGGGGGTTGGGGGGAAGGACATCGTGTGGTGGTGATGGGTGGTTTGTGAAGTTGGGGGGTTGTATGATGAAGATCGTGACTTTGGATAGTCTTCGGAAACCCCTCATTTTGGCCATGTTGGCGGGGTTGGTGTTGGACGTCGACCGGTATGGAAATGCGGGGGTCCTCACGTATTGGGCCTAGACATCATGCAGACATCTCCTTTTAGTATTTGGGGCGAGACCTCTGGATGTCACCTTTCAGTGTTGAAGTCCACGGGACTCTACGACTCCCCAATCTAGCAAAACCATCGGTTCGGAATCAATAATGAGCGTTTAACTTTCGTGACAGACCTACAGATTCCAGATGTTGATCCAGTTCAGTCCAAGTCCAGTGTTTGCGAAACATCCTCTCCGGTAGTTATCTCCCCCAAGAACTTCTTCAGTAGCCGCCTCTGAATGAGGTGCATATCACGGATATCGAACTCAATGTGCTCCCGTTCGTCCTCCGATGGCGCTTCGGCTGTTTAAGCGGCATTTTGGTGGCCAAGAAGGCAAAGACAAGGTTAACCTTTCGTTCACGGTGGTGCTGGCGCTATTATTTAGAAAGTAGCCCTGGGGCTTCGCTGGTTGACGTTGTGTGCCAGTGGTCGTGATTGACGTTGGATTGTTTCGCGACGACGGTGCAGTGCTCATGAAAAACGAATGTTGCCAGGAAAAGGGCGAGTGTTGAACCGCTTAATAGCACGTCTTGGTTATTCTTGGCAGTTCCGGCTGCTGATTGGCCTCCCATAAATCTGATACCATTGCCGTGGCTTCCAACGCCGCGTTCGCCGGAGCTGCAAGATCTCAGTCGCAGCCAATCAGATCTGCGCCGTCCGACGGTTTGAGTTGCCTGGCGTGTTTCGAACTCGTTGGGCGAGCATGTCCTAAGAAACGATGAGGGAAAAGTAAGGCTGTATGGCCAGCCGCAGAGTTCTTTGCGACGGGAAGTGGTCAACGGTGAGGTGGGGCAGTGGGTTGCCGATTTCAGGTTCTCCTGTCCTCGGACGGAGTTGCTTGTCCTGAGGTGGATCCTTAACCAATGTACTTCATTTTGAGTGCAAGTACGGGCTGGCTCGAGGTCCCCCCGTTAGAGCATTCCAGCGGCCCACAGTGGGGCTACCGCCCAGGTCTTCACGGCAGGTACCAGCTGACGGCCAGCTGTAAGCTAGCACAGCAACCGTTGCCATCTTCCCCCTATTTCAGGGGGAGGCTCGGGAGTCCGGCGATACGAAATTTCCTATACTCTGCACTGCAAGAAGGAGGTAAGTGCATATGTGTAATGACTGGAAGGTTTGACTGCGTCAATCATGTCATTGGGGCACTACGACCGCCCAAGGCTCAAAAAAGATGCAGGACCTGCAAACATAAACAAACATTGCCGACATTCTACGGTTAGTAGATAGGTACGCGGTTAGGTGATTCACACCCGCGTGACCACGTGCAATGTGATGGAAGGACTCAAGGCTTCTAGAAGCATTCCGCATCCCTTACAGTTTAGAGTATGTATTTCTGGTCGTCTGATGTTGCGGGGCCAATCACGGTGTCCCTTTTCCGGAAGCGAGAGGAACTCGAATCCCACAGGATCCCCCGCCCTTTCAACGCTCTTTGGTGGTTAAACTTGAAGCTGGGTTCAATTTTGCCTAATTCGAGCAAGTTCCTTCAGAATTGTTACAGTAGCAATATCCAGATGAATAATCGTCCTACCACACAGTGGCGGAGTTCGCCATATCCGCGTAGGTAATTCGCGTAGCTTGGCTGTTGGGCAGTAGAGTGGAAAGGCAGAGCACTTACATTGCTTTCCAGTCGGTATTCGATGTCCGACCGCCGATCCCCACCATTCACGTAGATCGGATTCATGGCGAGGTGCAGGAAAGGGAGCCTTAGAAGACCTCGAAAATTGGAAACAACGGATACAATAGAGTGTCAGACTCGGATTACATCCGGTGTCTATCTTAGCTTCGCGATGAATTACTATTTATTGGGCTAGGAATGCCCATCCAAAGGGGGTTCTTATTTTGCACTCAAGCCACCTCCAATCGCCACCTGAGCCTGGTGGCATCTAACAGCAATAATGAAGTTGTGGAACATTGTCCTGCCCCTTTCCTGGGCGGCGACCGCGGTGTGCCAAGATGAAGAACTGTCAGTACACCAGCCGCTTACCATGTTCTAGAAATTGGGATCACTGACGACTTACACAGAAACGCCGTCCCATCCGCTGCAGCGGCTGGAGGCACGCCGGTAACCCCGTCGGGGCCGGACGTCGCTAGCCTTGGTGTCGACGCCAAGGAACCGGAGAACTTCCCACCCTTGCCGCTAGAGACGGTAGAATCACAACTCGACAAGTTGGCAGTGGCAGTAGTCGGAACCCGACCCCCAGGCCCGTGCAGCCCGTCCTTCAAAATACCTGTCTACGAGATCAGCGATGTCCACACCGACAAAACATTCAAGTTCTACGGCACAGACGAGATTCCCTCGTACTACGTCAACTTCACAGTGCACGACACGGCTAATAACTACTCCCTGGCATGCGGAAAGGTCGACGACCGGCGGCTTGCCCGACAGTATTACAACAATGCCGCATGTGAATACGTCGGTGGTGGTGGGTTCAGGGGCGACATCAGCTCGCAAATCCACCTTGAGGTGCGCATGTGGAACAACGGAGATAACCCTCTCGTAAGCCTTGTCCAGTATTGGTACTGTGATCAGGAGAACGGATCGTATCCGCTGCTCTACCAAGCCAAGACCGAGCCTCAGATCAGCGCAGTGTGTCCAGCATCGGGGACCAGAGACCAGCGCTACGACTGCAGTATCATCACACCCCTGCCGATCAAGGCCAACACAGTTTGGACGCCCCCAGCCTTGCCACCGGTTGAGAAACGTCTCGTTCCCCGTCCGAGCCCGCCCACAGCCGATGCCGGGGTACCAGACCCTCTTCGAACAAAAGACTGCACGGCCATCTCGTTCACACAGCCCGACTGGACTCTCAGCAACGCCACCTACGTGCAGTACTACAAAGGGTACAACACCAGCCAGTCATCCCTGAACCTCACTCTAACCAGCCGTGCAACCGGTGCCGAGGTCCGATGCAGCTGGGAAGGAAGTTTACGAGACCGAACCTTCTCCGGTGATAAGGGGCTCCTAGTCCTCGCTTGCTCGAGTCCCGCCGACATACCCTTCCGAAGCAATGATACCTTCACACTCACCTACGAGTGGGAGAAGCGCATCCTCACCGTCAATCACGACTGGAGTTGCGGAGCTGTGGGCGCCGCATACTCCACCCGCTTCACTGCCCAGAAAAGCCTCGTCGTACCATGGTACTGCATCGAGAACGACGGAAAGCTCTGCCGCGCCAACACCATTACCATCGCCGGCGATCTCCGATCCCCCGCACGGATCTCCCAACCCAACATCCCCACCGTCCCACCCCCTGACAGCATTAGCGTCCCCGGGTGCACCGCCGGCTCAGGGGCTCCAACATGGCAAATCCCCAAGTTCTTGTACAACAAGACGACCCTCACCGAGTTCGACCGCGGCACCGCCAACCCCCGCGGCGCCAGCCTCCGGACCCGCCTCCGAACCATGGAATTCGAGCTCCGAAACACGGCCAACAAATACACCACCAGCTGCAAGCTCACCGGCGCCGACGCCGACGACACCAAGGGGAAATGGTTCCGCTGCGGCGATGGAAAAGCCACCACCTCCCTCGGCACTCCCCAGTACCAAGTCGAGACTTGGTTCTCCTTCAACCTCACTGAAGCCGACGGCGGCCGGCTGAAGTGGAACCAGACCTGGTACTGCAGCGATACTGACCCGTCAACCCCCCTGCGCTTTTCCGGGGCAATGAGCATGCAGACTTTCTGCGGGTGGACTAACACTTCCATCTCCGACGCCTGTTCCCCTGCGCTCCCGATCGAGCCTCGTCCCCCGAGCCAGCGGTGCACCCACCTCTTCAGCATGCGCTGGTGCTCCGTAGGTCACTACCGCGAGGAAGTCGCCCCCGCAATCATCTACGTCGGGCAGCTCTACACCGGCTCCCTGACTAACACCGAGCGTCTCTCTTCGGGAAATCTCACCGGGTCGGACACTGCTCCGGGGACAGACCTCTCCCCAGGCTCCAACGACCAAAACAGCTGCACCATCAACTCCCTCGGCCGGGGACCCATAACCTGGACTATCTCCCCCAACTCCTCAGCAGACCACCTCTTCAGCACCTCCTGGCCATCCTACCAGGACTTGTCATCAGCAGAGTCCATCCTCTCTGCGAAACTCGAATCCTCCGTCTTCCCGGGGCGGACAATGGTGCTGTACAATATCTATAGCCGGAACAATAAGCCAAGCGACCCAACTCTGTCGCCGTATCTGGGGGCATGGGACCCGAATGCCGTGCGAGATGTAATTGACGCCGGGGTATCGCCGTTTGTGAGCCCACAGCCAGCGGCAAAGGCGCATGATTCGTTCACCATGCGGTTCGATGCTTCGACGGGGTATCTCGAGTTGAGCAGCGCGTGGACTTGTAAGGATCGGGATGAGAAGACGCCGTGAGTATTTTCCCCTGAGCGCTCGAGGGGATCACCTGATGCTGACAAGAAGGTGCCCGTGTTAGGATCAAATTCTCGGCGTCGTGGAATGGGTACTTGCCGTACAAGTGCACTGTTCCGGCTGCTGGGCTGCAGGGGGCGGATTCGCTAGGTCATGCGGGTGTTGATGCGATTTGGTGCGATTTTGCGGCTGGGAATAGCACCTTCACTGTCACGCCGACGGTGACGTGGAAGAGCAACTGAGTAGAGCCAGCAGACGGCGGGGCGTGGGGGCGCTTTCGTGCCCGGGTTGCTGGACGACAAGGCTCCCGGTGAGGATGCGGGCCATAGGAGCTTCTGAGCAGGACGCCATTCAACACCGAGACATGTGCAATTGCTCCTGCTCAACAACAAGACTACCTAGGTACCTAGGTACGTACCGCCGCGGTATTGTGACGTGCCTGTAAATACTAAATGCCTTCCACTCCGCGTGAAACATTCTAGACCGTATTCTAGCTGGAGGTATCGAGATCGAAGTAACGGCAAGAGTCTATAACCTGGTGTGGTCAGGTGTAGTGCCCGGCCTGCTGCTCACTCTTGAAGCTACATGTATTGAGACTCTGCGACCCCATCAAAGACCCCCAATCTCATCCTCCCCCTCCTCAACCCCAACCGTATAAAATTCCCCCGCCCTCACTGCTCTATCCAGGCCCTTCTGTCTGGTGTCGTGCCGGACGCCTGACATCCCTAACCGTAGCCCAGACTCTGAAGGGTCACTCACTCTAGCGTCACTCTACCAAAACGGGGGGGTTTCCCGGATACTAAGTACCTACGTTACCTACCTACTTATCTTATCTCTCATGTTGCACTTGGTACAGCTCACACCATGCAATTAGAACCTTCAAGCGGGTGGCTTCAAGATGAAGAAGATCCATTCAAAGCGTCTGCACCTGGCAGCTGCAGGCTCGCAATGCAGGTTTCACTGCGTTGGGTGCCTGCCCGTTGCATTGCGCATATGCAGAGGTCGGACATGGCCTTCCCAAAAATTATGCGGCGACATGGATGTTGAAATTCGACGCTGATACTGATTATGAATGCAGGCTCCTCTTTCCTTTATGACCAGCCTGTTCGCCATACCCGTTAAAGAAACCCCCCACAATGATGCCGGTCAAGATCTTGAATATGATACCCAGTGGATTGTAGGACGACTGTGTAAGTACTAATCATCTTGTCTTGGTGCTTCCCCAACTCGGGCTGCGCCCCCCGGTAGCATACTCAACGCTGACAATCTCTAGTTGCGGGCGAGCTAGTCAGCCTCGCAGCCGTTGGCGCTCTCATTTGGTACTGGTACGGGGGTAAGCATACTAGGGGCTGGACACATCAGAGCTCAGAGCTGCTGCCGCCGCCATCATTCTACACGTCTCACATGCCAGGCCGTAGTCCATCTAGTTCGAATGTGAGGACAGTTACCTCGTGGGAATTGGGCCGGGGTATTAACAACAGGAAGAGGTGGCCTCGACGGCGGCCGAGGAGGACGCCAGATATCGGAATGGTGTGAAGGGTTGCGCTTTTCCTCTCAGGATGCACATGATTGGAAACCCTCAATCCCATCCCTTTGCTTGAGGAATTCCAGGCAGAACCATACTCGGTCTGTTTAGCTTCAAGTTTATATCGAGGCAATAACGGCCGTTAGGTAACCACGGCGTGCGATGTGGCAGGCGGAATTGCTGGGAAGAAGAGAGCACAGAAAGGAGGAAAAAGGAGCAGACAGAAAAAGATCCCAGATCGGCACAGAATGGGGGTTTCCCAGCGTTTTGGGTTCGCAGCGAGGGTTTTCTTCAGGAAACGAGCATCTGTGCCGAGGACTGGAGGTAGCATGCGCTGAACCTGTGGACACGAAGAAACCAACTCCTTTGTTTATTCCTTACATGCGTGTCACAGCATCACAGTCCATGCTAGCCAAGGTCCGCTCATGGATTTTCATCATCTATCTCGGTACATACAGCTGCCAACCACCCAGTCTCGAAGAGTGATCCCAACAGCCTCGTGCATAGTGGACACGCCTTGTTCTGCCACCAGCTTGAAGGGTGTGCGACACACCAGCCACTCCACATGCCTCCACCCCTCCATCAATTCGCCTAAAAGACATGGCGATTCCGATGCAGGTCCTCTCTTCATACGATGTAACCAAAGACCCAGCAGGTCGGCGCGTTCGGGGTCTCTGATTGTCGTGTCGCAGGAGAGCGTCCATTCGGAGGTACTATGACCAGATCGAACAGTCAATACTGCCCGAAGAGTGTTTCGAGCTGGTCCACCTCTTTGGGCGAAGGCTCGGGCACCGCTGGCAACCGTCTAAACTGTCACGCCCACGTCCAGCACGCGCCTGCCTCCCGCACGCGTCTGTCCAGCCTGAAATTCAGACTGTTCGGGCCCCTCAAATGGATCCTGCGTGACGTGACACCTCATAATTGATTCTTTGGCTGTCAAACTCGATTGCTGCAGCTGACTTCCCCCCACTTACACAGAGCAGCTTGGTTTCTCTCCAGAACCACGGCGCAACTAGACAATGGCTACGGTGCATCTACTAGTAGTTCTAGAAACTCTCCTATCTATATCTTCCTACTTTGCTGTAACATTGTCCCGGCCAGTGCGAAGGCGACTCTGACGATGAGAAACCCAACATTGAACACCTTCAAGTTGTTTCCATGCGTAGGGCACAGATGCTGCCTCTCCTCGGCAGCTTTTTCTTTTGTCTCCTGCATCTCCCGAGTTTATTCGGTCAAATTATGCAGGCTTTTTCACGGCCGAGCTGCCGCGCTTTATCTCCTTCACAGCATATTTATGCCGGTAGATCGGCACCGACATAATCTCAGCCGACTCGGAGACGGTCTTCGTGGAAGTGGCCTACATTTCGGCAGAACAGAATCAGTCTTAGCCTGACCAGAAATTCATTCGAAAGACCTAGAGATGTACCTGTTCAGGGTAACACATTGGTGCATCTGATCCGAGCCGTTTTTCTTTCTGGCAGGTTGTTGATGTTGATCAAGATGGTTGGAGGTGATGTTTTTTTCTTTAGAAAGCTGGGCTCTTCCTTCTTTGTATACTTCTCAGCTGATTGAGCAGAATTTGCTCTCAGCAGCCATTTTTGGCGGCGTGACGGCATGACTCAGGGGTGAATGTGTCACTATGACACGCAAACCCAAGTCTCAAAGATCATTCATGCTAACAAACGTCAGCAAAGGTCTTCCAACGTCTAGTTGTGTTGGTGCATCTGATCTTAACACAACGGGCCATCCGTCAAAGGGGAAAGAGGTTTATTCCTGGATACAACGGCAAGGGACTGATGGACCAAGCAACGTTGTTGAAGTCCAACATACCCTCCTCCCCACGAGCATTCCATTTCCCTCTGCACTACCTGTCCAGCAGAACCGATCCGCGTGCTTCTCTCACAGATCCCCTATCTCCTGCTCCGTCTCTCCTACCACAAAAAAGTCCTCCACTCTCGCCGTCCCATCCCTCACCGTCTCCCAAACGTCCTCCAAACACGTCGCTGGCTTCAGCACATAACACCTCGGCGCCATCACCGGCGGCGCTTTCTGCCTCACCGCCAACGTATCATTCCTCCCCACCGTGACCACATCCTCCCCAGGTCTCGTGATATCCACACTCCCGGTCGCGACATCTCTCCCCGTCATCGCCCTCATAAACACCTCATACGCCGCCTCGGGCTGATACGCCGGGACCTCATGCCCCGCTTGAAATACCCTCGAGAAACTGAACCGGCCTACCTGTCTCGTCATTCCCTTGACTTCTTCTCTCTCCCCCTTACCCTTACTCTTACCCATCGGCACCAAGAGCGGAGCATACCCCGCGACATGCACAAACTCCTCCCTCCGCCGCCACGGCACCGCAAACGCAGCCGCCTCCCCTCCAAGCCAGTTACACGCCCAGTCGCGGTCGCCATACACAAGATGGACGCTGACATTCCCTTCGTCCAACAAGTGCGCGAGGTCACCTAGGTAATCCCCCCTCACGATGTCAAAGTTGGCATCAAAGGCGTTGCCAACCATCGCAGAGGCAGCGGTGTAGTTGACCGGAACGCCTAAAGCGGAGAGGACAGCCGAGGAGGTCAGGTAGCCGTGGAGGTGCGGCGGGGGAAAGGCGTCGGCGGAGGGATTCGCGATGTCGTACCAGCTTCGGTTGAGTTGGTTGGAGGCCGAGAAGGATTCGTCGAGGGGGGCGGCGCAGGCGGTGTCGAAGAGGGTGCACGGGTTGGGAGAGGTAGGGTTGGGGTTATCGAGGAGGTGGGAGCGGCAGGCGAGGAGCTTGTCGGTGCAGCCGCCGGGTTGGGTCCAGGAAGAGAGGAGGGATTCGTATGTTGATTGGTTGTAAAGGGGGATGGAGTAGGTCTGTTGAGGGAGGTGAGCAGGAGAATGTGGAAGCGGAGGGGGCGAACGTACGTTGTTGTAGCCGTAGTGGAGGTAGTAGATGGCTTGGGTGGTGTAGTCGATCAGGCCGTTTATGATGCCGAGGGTGTCGAGGTGGAGGCGATGAGCGCCCTTTTCGGTAGTTGTACCATTGTCGATCTTCTCGTTCTGGCGCTGGAAGAAGCCGAAGAAGCCGGGTCCGTAATGGCCGCCGTAGCTCTCGGTCCACACGCTAATGCGGTTGTCGTGAGGCTTGTAATGCGGAAACTCAAAGAACCACGTCTGCATGAAATGCCACACGGCGTGTGCCGCGTATGCCGTGCTGTTAGCTGTGTTGTTGGGCCTCTGGCTGCTCACTGTGCCGACGCGGTGTGTCAGGTTTACTTCGGGAATCCCGTTGCTGAAATTTGTGGGAACTGGCTGGAATCCCCGACGCCACTCGTCGTGTAAGACGAGGGTACTGTTGGTAGGGACATCGTATGAGAATCCGACTTGTGTTGGCTGGTCGATGTAGAGCATGTTGACCTCGTTGTTCCAGCTCCACGGGTTCAGGCGTGTGGTTTTGGAGTCGGTTTCAACAAAACAGGGTCCATTTTCTTCCAAGAGGCCCATGAGCGAGGAGCCTCCAGGGCCGCCGTTGAACCAGATGGCGAGGGGCGCATTGTGAGGGTCCTTCCGGGCCTCGAAGAACCAGAAGAAGCTACGCTGATCAGTACGACGAAGAGTCTGTGATGATATCTAGACTAACGTATTGATGGGATAATCCTGCACCTCCCCACCGCCGCCGTCGTCAAGAAAGCCGGGAGGCAGGTGGACGTAGCCCGAATACGATTTGACACCGGGTGTGGTTTCGCAAATGCCAGGCTGGTGCGCGTCAGCAAATATCCGTAGCTCACGTTTTTTGGAGCATATGTGCCCACCTCTTTGAACGAAATTGTCACATCTTGGTGGAACTTGGATTTGAGGGTCGTGATTCCCTCGCGCGGTGGGGGGAATTGCGCCGTCGCGATGGCCGTTAGGCAGCTTGTGAGCAGTGCGCTGGCGATGAACATGGCTCAATTGTACTTTCATTCGGTGCAATGGTCTGAGAACCTTTTGCAAGGCAAGCGGGGACCGGTCGTATTTCAGGTCGGCATCTGGCTGCGTCGCCGGTCGCATGCGCGGCAATCCAATCGCTCAGATGTGCATCCGACTCCGTGCCGCTTGGTTGCGTATTACCCCGCCGGATTAATACCTGCACTGCTGGCTCTGAACTGCGACGGAAGCGGAAGGTCATCAATGCTCCAACCAATTAGGCTCTCGTCGGCGCCCAACAACTAGGAGTTGTACGACTATGAATCGGTCGCTTTGTCGGCAACAGACTTGACAGATGAGCCCCGCTGAGAGAAACATGCCGAACGGTCTTAGAATCGCTTGCGTCGGGATAAGGGAACAGTTGGCCCGCGTCCGAGTCCACGCTGCTCGAAGTCGGCAATCCCGCCTGCCGCGCCTTCTCTCCCTCATCGAGATGGGTAGGTCGGCGCGCCGTGGCGGTACGTCGGGTCGCTTCTTCTAGGCCGAAAGTCGGTTGAAGGTGGGGAGTCTGTCACCCTTAGTGGTCTTCCTTCTAGAGAGAGGGGGCCGGCGCGGTGCACGCCGTTGCGATTGCTCAACAGGCCGAGCTCAATCTCGAGCATGGAGCGCAAGGCAGGGGTGCGATCCTAGTCTCAAGACCAATTCCAGCACGGCCGACGTCGGGTCCAAGTACGATGCCCCAGAAGCAAGCCAGACGTCGTGATGCGATGGTTTCGAGGCCACCATGCAGTTGGGCAGCTGGTAGCGGCGGCTCAGTTGGGAGGCGACTGGCGCTTCTGGGGCGACACGAGGGGTTGGTTTCTCCTGGGAAGGGCCCCGGAGTTCATGGTCTTTTTGGCCAGCGCAAGCCGAGTGTGGTAGGAGCAGGCGTGCGGAGCAGTGTTGCGCCATCGCGTTGGAACAGCTCGACTATCTGAACTAATCTGCTGCGTCACTGCCTGAAGGTCCCCAGGGCTGCGGCCGGCACGGGGGAAGGTGCGTGCTGTCGTGCTTCACGGAGTTTTGCGAGCCCAGCACCGCTCCGTCAAGGAGCATCATCCAACCAACTTGCCGTTTCATCCTCAGCCAGCAGATCCTATCTCAATTGCTTTGACTAGCAGCTCGCGGCTGAAGCAACATCTTTCTTCGTCCAGCATTGATTCCCTTGCATACTCTTTCTACGATGGCGAAGCGCAAGCCTGCCCACTCACGCACAGCGTCCAAGTCTGCTCCCGTCAAGCGGTTGCCCCCGTCTTAAATACGCCGGCGGCTGTTCCTAGCAACCAGTCGGCGACTTCGAGCGAGCATCGCAACCCCTTGTCTTCCGATCGTAGCGGTAACCAGAGCGCTGAACATCCCGACGATGACTCGGCAGCGGCTGAGGCGCCGCAGGTTACACACGACAATGCTGGCACGTCCACCAATGCCGAGGGCAACAAGAAAAAGGCCAAGACGGAGACCGAACCGGTGGATTCCACTGCCGATACCCCGTTCCAGCAGTTCTTCCTTGAGGTTGGCAGGGCCAGAGAGAAGGAATTCAACAGCGCTACCTTGCCAACACGATATGGAATGGTCTCCGAAACGGAGCTCGACACCATGCTGGACGGCCCAAAGGATTCACGGTGGACTGACGCGGACGAGGCAGAGTTGATGAGCAAATGGAACGCCAGTCAGTTGAAGAAGGACATCAAAGGCAAGAAATACAACAGCGTCACATATCTGAGGAGATTCTAGAAGAGATTCCTTCAGTTCATGCGTGCTCCCCCGACAGATATCTTGGCGGATTTTTATATCCAGATAGACCAGTTTGGGAAGAAGGACGCTATCGACCGAAGTTACTCGCCATTGTGGTCAGGAAACCTCTGCAACACCTTCGAACCACTTCTGGCCTGCGATTTATGGCAAGGCAACGTCAGCACCCTCGCCATGGTCCTGCAATATGCGATTATTGTGCGGACAGATGACCGGAGACAATGGCCGTTGGAAAACCACGCAGGGGAATTCTTCATTGACTACCTGGCTGTGGAGGTTTAGGAAAACTCTCGTCTCGGGGAGGAGGAGCGGAAGAGTGTGAAGGAATTGTGCGATGCAGTCCATGAACGTGACAGCCGCCCTTCACGATTCCATCAGCTCTTCATGGCGATATGGAACCGACAGAAGACGAAGCCGAAGAAAAAGATTCTGGATGGCGAGCTCAAGGACAAACCTTACCTTCTACAACCTCAGGATATCTCGACAATCGCCGCCGCATTGGACGACATGGGCCCTTACGGGATGCCATCACCCATGCCGCTGAGTGCAAGCTAGGAGCTCCTGCGCAGGCACTGCATTGATTCATCGGAACCCTACGGGGATGATCGGTTGAAGGAGGTCTTGAAAAAGGCTGCCTTGAGGGAGAGGAGAAAAGCTGACCTCCGTAACAGGGAGAAGCCCTCCCCTCTGACGCTCTTTGGGGAAATAGTTCCCTGATACGGCCGAGGGGCTCGTGGAGAGCTCGGCGCCTCCGCAGGTATGACGAAGAAATGGAAATGGCTGTGTTTAAAGGAGGTACCGTGACCTCGCTTCGCAGCGTTGTTTTAGATGCTTTCGAAGACTCGTAGCGTAGGCATATTCAATAAGAAGTACAGTTCTGGTATGATTCCTTCCCACGCCTGTGAAATGTATCACGCTTCCCTCGCCCCCATCAGGCACAGAGCAAATTAGTCTCTCCGCATTCAGGGCCCGGGAAAACAAGACCAGTTTCCCATCAAACCGTGCACGGGTTTTCGAGACATGAGAATGGGGACAGAGATGTTTAAGCAGCCACAAAAGGGAGGGGGCGTCCAACACCTGCACATCAACTCTCACGCACATCACAAGTCACGATAGTAGTGACGATAACAATGATATTTGAAGTAATCTAAGTCTCGGCTGCTCCCGGCCATCCTGCAGAGAAATCCACCCCAAGCCCAAAGCAAACCACAGCACCAGAGAGTGACAGTCGATGCGGCTCCCTCATCGTACCGTAAACATCTCAAAGCCAGCGCGAAACCATGAAACTAAGCCAAAAAACACCACAGCCTGCCATCTCGTATCCCCATACCTCAATGACCATCCATCGCAGTGTCTCCGTCGCCCTACTTAATATCCGGGGGTAAGCCGTCCCGGATGTGGCAATCAACCGCATCATGGCCTGCTTCGCCGGGAAACGCAGCCCGGGGACTTTGACGCCATCAATCCTCGTCTGCGACAGGGCTAGCCTGGCGATCTGTCGGCGCCTCGTCGGGGAACCCGGCATTACCGCGCCAATCTTCCGATCCGGAGGCCAAGTTGCTGGGCTCGGTCGCAGTATCGGCCTGCGGCTTACGATGGATCAAACTGCCCCCCGGCTCCGAAGACCGTGATATGTGCCTGAGCGGTCTGTATTCATTAGGGATCCTCTGTGATCTGAACGTCTTGCGGAAATAGGTGTGCTCTGTGCGTGCGGTTAGCGGAGCACAGGAAGATGACGGACCGCAGCCTTCCGTGAGCCGTTTGTCGGTGACTGCGGCTTTGGCGGCGTTACCGGACAAAGCGGGAGATGTCTTATCCTGGTCGCGCTGATCACCTTCGCGCTTCTTGGTCTCAGCTTGTTTGGCCTCGAGGGCCCGTCGCTGGGCCACGTAGATCCGCCACCAGGCCTCGCGCTCATCGAATGTGTCGAGCTTTTCAATCCTGTGGCGGGTAGTTGATTACTGTCAGCTTATATAAGCAATTGGAGCCATTCGCGGATGTAGCCGGCTTGGCAATAGGGGACCCTGCAGGCCAGAGATTCTCTTCCACAGAACAACAATACACAACAATCACCACAATTGGCCATGA
>Ga0247758_1000468_pt1 | contig 35576 bp, 45 predicted proteins | sample UWRJL156409C4_FD_180950 | JGI IMG/M metagenome (GOLD analysis project Ga0247758, IMG submission 180950) | Plant litter microbial communities from Arlington Agricultural Research Station in Wisconsin, United States - UWRJ-L156-409C-4 | ecosystem: Environmental > Terrestrial > Plant litter >...
TTGTAGTGGGCTTTATTTCAGGCCTAGCTCTAGGCATGGTCTCAGGTCTAGCTGTTAGCCCAAAATGAGCGTAGTTGTGAGCGCTTACGGGTGGCAGGCTTTGCGGAATTTATTTGTATTTTTTTTGGCGTAAATAAACCTCTGTTTCTGGCCTTGATTACAGCGTTTCGTGAAGGTTGATGGCTAGAAAGATCACCGGTTACAGTGGGCTTGTAGTGGGTGTTGCTCTGTGGGGCCAACGGTGGCCGGAAAGCCAGGGTGGCCGGAAACCCTGTGGATTACGTTAGTACCTATCTTGGCCTGCTGGCTGGACTTGGCACCGTCTTGATCGGCTGATCGGGCACCCCTGAATAGAACGCAAGCATTACCTGCGCCGTTGTTCCAGGCTAGTACAGTGGGACCATTGCGGATTGCACCCAATGAAGTAGCTTCTCGCACCCCATGTCTTTCAGCCAAATTCGCATCGCGTCGAGTTCCACAACGTTGTTCCAGGCGGGGGCTGAGCTGAAAGTCAACATCTTGCACCCCTTCTGAATCCCAACTGGGTCTTGGATTTACGGCACAATCAATCCAACAATTGCAACTTAACCGGCACCCTGAAGAACACTCAAAGCGTTCGAACCCGACTCGCTGTTGCCTCTGTCCTCTACGCCGGGGATTATTGCTTCTCTACGGGTCCATCCGTATACGGAATACTACGTTGGGGGAGTAAGCGATCAATCGCGTGTTTCAATCGGCAGTCTAGCAATCACCACCCCTTCTCAAGGCCGATTTTTCGAATCGATCTCTCAAAGACCACGAACAACCTGTTTATAATGCTTTTCTTTCGAACCTGCAAACGAATGCGCTAGCGCATAGCGCGCAACCTTCCAGTGTCGGCCAGCAGCACTGTCTCAATTTGACAAACATGAGCGGCCACCCGCCGTCCGCCGATCCCCGTCGAGTGTCGAACCCCCCCGCCTCTCCGCCGCAGTCAATACCTTTGCGCGATCTTCATCGGTCATCCGGTGGGTTTGAGCCGTCCTATGGGGGGCATGCGGCGGGAACGGTCGCCGGCCCGTCGCATCAGCACGATGGGCAGCAAGGAAGAGGGCGAGAACCCTCGCCAGCACCGATTCCAATGTCCTCCAACCTCCCAGGCCTTTCGACGTACTGGGAACACCCGTATCCCATGGCCCCCGACGATGCCAGCGGAAACAGCTCCCCCATAGACCATATGGCTCTTCAGTTTGCGCTTCCTCCCGATATCCACCCCAGCGATCCGTACCAGACACCCAGCCCCTACTACGAGGAGCGAGCCGATACTGATTCTGTCGAGTCGGATAGGGCGCCTCTCAAACCTTTGGCGCAAGCAATGGGGGGCCTAGAGCCGCCAGAGGCGGAAGCAGCACCGCGTGACAGCTTCCAAACCGTCTCTGACTTGGGAAATAGCACCGCTCGGGGAGGGAGGAATACGCAGATGCTTGGCTTTGATCTGGAGCCAGGGTTCGGGTCGAATCGCCCGCACAGTTTTGGCGACAATCTGACGCCCGGGGACAACAACCGAAGGTCTCGGTCTCCCTCGACAAGCGGAGCTTTGTCAAGAGCTGGCTCTATTATGAGGGCCATGTCTCAACGTGTGGTTATGATCAGTGGTGAGACTGATCTGGTCGAGCAGCAGACACGGCGGGACCGTTCACGTTCGCCGAGCGCGGACGACCGCCGACAAGGTCACGTTTCAGCTCCCATGTTAGTCGACACGTCGTACCCGTCCCAGCTGTTCCGTATGCCCTCGGAAAAGAACACAGGGCAGGAATCGGTACATCTGAGTGAAGAACCAGAATTTGCATCACGGCCTCATGCCCCGCTTCCGAATCCGTTGAAGGGCAACTCCTTGGGTATCTTCACGCCGGAAAGTGCCATAAGAAAACGGCTCTGTGATATATTGGTCAGTCCGTGGGTGGAGCCCCTCATTTTGGTCCTGATCATATTGCAGGCGGTTCTTCTAGCCGTTGAAGCTGCACCAAATGTCTTCGATGCCGGCAACTCCCGACCTGACCGGTGGGGCGGCTCCCCGATCGACTGGGCTATCTTCGGTCTCTTCGTCATCTTTACCCTGGAACTCGTGGCCCGGATCATCGTCTCTGGACTCATTGTCAACGCTCCCGAGTATGCCCCTGCCAACAGTAAACGTCGTATCAGGGAAAGAATTGCAGAACAATACCGTGTCATCTTCCAACCACAACGCCACCGGTCAGTCCGCCAACCTCGACCGGACCAGTTCGCCCCAACAACATTCGCGAGGTCTTTCACCATGAAGCCGGGCCAGAATGCCCAAGGTACCTTGGAAGAGCAGCTGCGGCTTCACCTGGCCCGCAGGGCATTCTTGAGACACGGCTTCAATAGACTTGACTTTGTCGCTGTTGTCTCGTTCTGGATCTCATTTAGCCTCAGCGTTACTGGACTTGAGAGCAAACACCACATATACGTCTTTCGTATGCTGAGTTGCTTGCGCATTGTTCGGCTCCTTGCTCTCACCAAGGGCAATCTTGTGAGTCCCTCTTCTCAGCCTTAATGCGGACACAGACTGATTAGTACCGTAGATCATTCTCAGAAGTCTCAAGAAGGCTGCCCCACTCCTTGTCAGAGTGTCATTCTTGATGGGCTTTTTCTGGCTTATTTTTGCCATTGTCGGCGTGCAGAGCTTCAAGTCCAGTCTGGGCCGCCAGTGCACATGGATTGATCCCCAAGACCCGTCCAATTTCAGTGCCTCATTCACGCCGAGCTTCTCGTTCTGCGGAGGATATCTCGATGAATCCACGGGCGAGACCAAACCTTGGGTCTTAGCCACTACCGGGAACTTATCAGACTTGAAGCCAGGCGCTCGCACCGCAAAAGGTTTCACCTGTCCAAGAGGATCCATATGTCTCCAACAGGACAACCCGTACAACGGAACAGTCAATTTCGACGATATTGGGCATTCCCTTGAGCTGGTCTTCGTCATCATGAGTGCCAACACCTTCTCCGATCTCATGTACTACACAGTCAGCTCGGATTTCCTGCCAGCGGCTCTCTTCTTTGGCGGCGGCATTATAATAATGATGCTTTGGATGACCAACTTGCTCATCGCCGTTATTACAGCATCATTTCAAGTCATCAGAGAAGAGTCAAAAGCCAGCGCCTTCGCTGCCGATGAGCCGGCTTACGCAACAGCCCACAAAGAGGAAAGCCTGCGACGACCATCGGCATTACAGCGGATCTACAACAAAGTATACTGGCTCTGGGTTGTTGCAATTACATACGACCTCCTCGTCCAGGCGTTTCGGAGCGCCAGGATGCCGGCAAGCCGAGAAGCTTTCATCAACACGTCAGGACTCGTGGTGACTATATTCCTGGACGTTGAGATGATCATCAGGATTGCTGCAGACCCCCGTAATTTCCACCGCAAGGGGCGCAATTTGGTCGACCTCGGGCTCGCTATCATCACCACAGTCATCCTTATTCCAGCGATTCGCAACTCGGGCCAACCCTACAACTGGCTTACGGTCTTCCAAATCATCCGCGCTTATCGCGTAGTCCTGGCTATTCCGATGACTAGGAAGCTCATTCAGCTTGTACTGGGCAATGTGACGGGTATTGGCAACTTGATGCTGTTTGTCTTCCTCATTACCTTCCTGATGGCAATCTTTGCGACCCAGCTGTTTCGTGGGCAAATCCCTGCACAGGACGCAGAGGGTGAAGACATCAGGATACCCTTCAACACCATATACAACTCCTTCCTGGGAATGTATCAAATCCTCTCGAGCGAGGACTGGACATCCATTCTATATACCGTTACATCCTCCACCACAGCGCTGAATACAGCCTGGGTTGGCGCAGTATTCCTGATCGGCTGGTTTATTCTCTCCTACTTCATTCTGATCAATATGTTCATCGCCGTCATCCAAGAGAATTTCGATGTCGGCGAGGATATGAAGCGCCTTGAGCAGGTCAAGGCATTTCTTCAGCGCAAAGAACTGGGCACTTCCGGGAACCTTGCGCTGTCCAAAGTCTTTAATTTCGGACGATCGAAGGGACGCCAGGATCCTTTGGATTACGGGCCCGCGATGGCAGAGATGCTGCTAAAGGAGGCAGTCGTGCGTGAGTTTCTCGACGAGTCCATGGACCCCCTCCAAGAATCCCCCAATGGCACCCAGTCGCCGCCCCAGATGGTCGGAAATGCCGAAGTCAAGCTTGGGTTGCTCTCCTCAGCCTGGGGGAAAATCGTCGCATCTGTCACCAGTCGGGAGCCCAACCCCTTCTATTCCAATGTTCGATTCGACGGGCCCGGCGATACCCTGGACCCCCGGCAAATGGCCCGCCAAGCTGTTCACGCAACTTCGGCACGCCGCAAGGCGCAGAGAGAATACCTCCTCCGACATCCGACCTACAACAATGCGTTGTTCATCTTCAAGCCCCGAAATCCTATAAGGAGACTGTGCCAACAGATTGTTGGCCCCGCTCGTGGCTCTGAACGATTCGATGGTGTGCACCCAAACAAGTACGCATGGTATACCTTCTCGGCTCTTGTTTATGCTGCTATCGTGGCCATGGTGATCCTCGCCTGCGTTACGACCCCTTTATACCAGAAGGAATACTTCACAACCCATACCTTCAGCATAATGAACTGGTTCGTCTGGATCGACACGGCTTTCGCACTCGTGTTCAGCCTCGAAGCTCTCATCAAGATCATTGCGGATGGCTTCTTCTGGACTCCGAATGCGTACTTCCGGAGCACCTGGGGTGTTATTGACGCGATCGTCTTGATTACACTCTGGATTAATGTTGTCACCCTCTTTACCCGGGACGGCGCTGTGTCTCGGGCGGTGGGTGCCTTCAAGGCGCTCAGGGCGCTACGTCTTCTCAATGTTAGTGATAGCGCCAGAGAGACATTTCACTCCCTCCTGATAGTAGGCGGGTGGAAAATTCTCAGTGTAAGTTATTCGGTCAAAGTGCAAAGGTCCTCGAACTCGATTTGCTTACAGTTTATTCTTGCAGGCCGCGTTTGTCTCCATGTCGCTGCTGATCCCCTTCGCGCTATACGCGGTAAACTTGTTCAACGGAAAGCTCGTTTCTTGCAACGACGGGTCAGGTGCCATTGTCAGACTGGAGGACTGCGCCGGCGAATATAACAGTACCCCTTTCAACAATAACTGGCCGGTACTGGCCCCGAGGACGGCAGCTAACCCGTTCTTCAACTTTGACGACTTCGGATCATCGCTCTTTATCCTCTTCCAGATCGTGAGCCAGGAGGCGTGGGTTGATGTTTCCTTCGCCGTCCAAGCCATCACTGGCAAAGGACTTCAGCCTCAAAGCGGGCCCCCTTTCAAGAACCAGGGAAACGCTCTTTTCTTCGTCATCTTCAACCTCATGGCAACAGTCTTCGTACTCACGCTATTTATATCAGTGTTCATGAGAAACTACACGGAGCAGACTGGGGTTGCCTTCTTGACTGCTGAGCAAAGGTCGTGGCTTGAACTCCGAAAACTCCTCCGCCAGATCTCGCCGTCGAAGAGCGCCTACGATGACAAGAAGAACAAGTGGAAGAAATGGTGCCATAAGCGTGCCATCGAGAAGCGCGGCAAGTGGTATATGGCCATCACCACTGTTCTTGTTCTTCACTTGATTCTCCTTCTCGCCGAGTTCTACGGCGAACCTACCTGGTGGACGCGTGCCAGGGACATCTCATTTCTCGTCTTCACGCTGATCTATATTAGCAACATTGTTGTCCGCATTGTTGGCCTCGGTTGGACCCGGTTTCGGAAGAGCTCATGGGACCTGTTCTCGTTGGTTGCCGTCGTTGGCGCCTTTGCCACGTCGGTGCTCTTTCTCACGGATCAGGCGCAGGACACGTACATCCAACTACATAAGTTCTTTTTGGTAGCACTAGTGCTTCTCCTGATTCCGCGGAATGACGCGCTCGACCAGCTCTTCAAGACGGCGGCAGCCAGTCTCAAGACAATTGGGAGCCTGCTTGCCACATGGCTCGTGTTCTTTTTGGTATTTGCCATCGCCTTGACGCAGACGTTCAGTCTCACAAGATTTGGGGGCGAAGAAGACGCCAACATCAACTTCCGCACCGTGCCACAAGCCCTTATCCTCCTTTTTAGGTTCAGCTGTGGAGAAGGCTGGAACGAGGTCATGGAAGACTTTGCCAAGATCAAACCGCCGTTCTGCGTCGAAGGAGACGGCAACTTCTTCGAAAGCGACTGCGGGGGTACCGCGTGGGCCAGAGTCTTGTTCGTTGCCTGGAACATCATCAGCATGTATCTATTTGTCAGCTTGTTTGTCTCGTTGATCTACGAAAGCTTCTCGTATGTGTATCAGCGGACAAGCGGCTTGGCCGTGGTTGACCGCGACGAAATCCGGCGGTTCAAGGAGGCATGGCGCAGCGTCGACCCCTCAGGCACTGGGTTTATCAGCAAGGAAGCATTCCCGCGTCTGCTTGGCGAGTTATCTGGCGTATTTGAAATGCGCATCTATGACGCCAACGATTCAGTGCGCTCTATCCTTGAAGATGTCCGCGGTGGCGGAGACGCGGCCAGCATCAGGCATGCGTCGATGATGAGCACCAGCCAATACCAAACCGGTGTCGACTTGAAGAAGCTAAATGAGCGGTTAGCGAAGATCGACGTCGTTAAAGTACGCGAACGAAGGCGCCGATTTAACATATTCTTCGAAGAGGTCATGGTCTCGGCCGATCCTGAAAGGGGTATCTCCTTCACGACGGTGCTGATGATCTTGGCGCATTATAACATTATTAGCGATAGCAAGAGCCTGCGGTATGGTTGCTCATGATTGACAGCGCGTTGCAATGGAAGCTAACTTGTTTGTCATAGGCTCGAGGAGTTTCTGCGGAGACGCGCACGCCTCCAGCGTGTCGAGGAGGAGGTGCGGCGCCGCATCGTGCTGGGCTTCTTTGATATGCTCTATTACTCGCGGCAGTTCAAGCGGCGCATGGAACATAAGCACTCGGCGCGCATGACAGCAATCCCACAACTAGACGTGCCCGAAATTCTAGTAGACAATGAGGAGGAGAGGGCAGACCGTAAGAGCAGTGGCACTGCTGCTCCCCCGAGCCCGGGGCCTGGCGACTTCCTCTCGGCGAATGATGCCCACACGCACCACCGCACCTGGTCGGGCGTGAGCGCTGACCTTTCATCGTTCGACACCTCATATGGCCACCCGCTTGCGAGCCCGAGGGCATCCGGGCCTGGCTCACCATTGCATCGAAACCAACCCAGCGCCTTCAGTTTCGAAGTCCACGAGCCCTCCGACGAAGCTCCCGAGGGCAGCGAGACTGCAAGGGACGGACACCGAGGCAGCTCAGTCAGCCCCGCGCAGGTTCGGGAGATGCTAGACGACTCAGTGTGGATGGCAAGCATTCGGAGGAGTGCTACGATGAAGAGGAACAACAACTGGGGAGGTAGCCCAGGGAGTTTTTGATTACAAATAAAGGAGGGACTAATAGTTGGTTGCGGTTGTTTAGAGGCAGCTCAGCTATCTTTTAGTAGTTATATTTGGCTTCTTGATGGGTTGAGCGGGAGTTTTCTGGGGGCGGCGTTTTAGGTGCACGTCATAATGGTTTGGGTTAAACTACACGAGCGATGACAACTTCAATCCCAAGGGGAGCCGGTGTTGGTGTGTAAGATGGAGGTGGCTACACGCAGACAAAACTTTCTCCTGGGCGTTGTGTATGGTGTGCATAGTACAGGTACATACAGATCGAGGAAGGCTCCACAATATACCAGATGGTTGGCTTGTAAGGTAACTAGTTTCTTAGATGCCACGCTGAAACGTGATGGTCTGATATTTTTGGTGTCAAGATTCTCGAGGGACATCACATTAGCTATCGTCACCCACCGCATGATATGATCGCCTGCAGCTGCCGTCCCCAGCCGGGTACGAAGGGCTGTGATTATTATCGCATTGCGGACTAATCCCCTGTCGCAATCATGCTGAAGCTGGATGGATTTTCTGAACAAAGCTTCTCCGGCAACACTTGGGGTCCTTCGTGGTCGGCTGCAGCTGCCCTCTTCGCCCATGTATCCTCAGTGGCCGGCAGCCGAGGTTTCATTAGGATTGATTCACATTTGCTTCCAGAAACCCGTCTCTCGTGTGGAACTACACGTCCTTCTTGTCTTCTTTCCCAAGTAGCTGATCATGCCACTGGGCTTGTTTCCATGGGCGAGGTTCCAGAAAGCTTCTGTGGGAGTCGAGCATGAATCTCGAATAATCTTGCTCGATTGTGACCTCGACTCGTCACAAGACGGTCTTCGTTATATTGGCGGGGCAAGGGCATTGACGTGAAACACGCGACCTCCCTATCACAACCCGCCCCGGCTCGGAGCTCGGGAGGTCTTGGCTGGTGCACTAACACCAGTGCGGTGGATGCATTGGCAATTCTGTTAGTCGGCTTGCCCAGGTTCTTGACTCGTCCCAACTGAAAGGCGATCATACACAATGCAGCGGGGCCCGAGGCCGCGCGCCCCTTTACTACCCACCTGTCAGTTCGAGGTCGCCATTGACGGTCGCACTAGGCCCGGCCATGCGAGCACGACAGTATCCGACTGCTCGGTGGTGGTGTGAGGTCACCCAAGCGGCCGCCACTAGCCCAGCCATGCGTGCCATGGGCCGTCGGTGGGGAAACAGTCATCCAGCGCCAATCTGACGCTATTCCACGCAAGAATGGGAAAGAGCACCAACTTTTCTATTGTATCTGTCCGAAATTCATCGGTGGCATCCATCGGCTAAGAAACCGAGCCCCGGCCGTTGTTTCAACAGAAAGAGGGGCCAAGCACACGTTTCACCACTCTTTTCAGCGAGCCCCGTTGGTCTCCACCTTCAAAACCAAAACCCCCAAAGCAGACGCAGCATGTCAGTGCTGTACAGCCCGCTGCCACCAACCCCATCGACGGCGACCTCTTGACACGCTTTCCGGGAGGGAGGGGGGAGGGGGACCCAGGCATAGGCATGAGATGCTCCCTGCGCATCACCCCCCCCCCTGCCACTCTGCGACCGACCCTGTGCACATCATGGCTCGTCAAGGGAACATACCCCTTCCGTTCCATTCTCTGGTGCATGAGCGACGGGATGCTTAGCGGGCCCTTTTTGACTGTGTGAACGAATCGCCTCCTGCGCTGGGGTTTGCAAGTATTCCGTTTCCGTGTTTTTTGCATGTCGCTCCCTGTCCGAGCCAGCTGTGCTGCTCCTGCACTCCTTGTTTCCACCTCCTCAGAAAACCCTCCATCCTGTGTCAACTCCTCCTGCCCCCCAGTCTCAGTTCCCCCTCGCGGACGATACGCATTACTTAAGGCATCGTCCCGCCCGTCAACGATCACCAACCGTCTTGTTCCCCAGCCCGAGCTCCACCTTTAGTCTTCACACGGCGTTGTCAAAGTCTGCGTTGCTGTTGCGAGCATCTCGTCCAATCTTTACAGAAACATAAACCAACCTTCGTTGTCTACTTCCATTCGTTGTTCGCCGGAAAGAAACCGCTTGCTAGGCTGGACCTCCCACATTCGCTTCAACACACTACCCATTTTCAAACCTACGTTACCAACAAGACATCTTTCACCATGCAGCCGTCACGATTCCATACCATCGCTGCTCGCTTCTCGCCGCACAACATCCGGACGTCGTTCCGGCGGTCGTCCTCGGCCTCGTCGCGGGCAAGCATCAGCACAGACAGGGACTCGTTCATGTCCTCGGCCAGCTCCCCCGTCAGCACCATCAACAGCATCATCTTCAGGCAGAAGTCGATGATGAACCTGGACGACGAGGAGGAGCGCAGAGAGCTGAACATCCTCGAGCCGAGACCAGCCCTGTCCTTCTGCAGCTTGGAGCAACGAATGGGGTCTTTCTAAGCCCTCCGCAGAGACGGATAGCTAGAGATGATGACGATGACGACCCATCCACCCCAGCGGTGGCCGCAGGTCGGGCTTCCTTTCTTAGCCCGGGGTGTAGAGGATTTTTGTCCTCGTAGTCCCGGAGCCGCACTTTACCGCTAGCTACTCCCACACTGGGTTGGGAGAGGGAGAGAGGGAGAGCATGGAGTATGACGACGCGCAACGAGCTAATAATGCGGACAACAACACGGACGGTCGGACTGGGTTACATTTATGGGGAACAAACGGCGTTTACCGGCGCCATATAATGGCAGCTTGGGGAGTTTATGTGCACAATCGATTTCGTTTTAGATTACCTCGTCAGGAGATCTGTACGGTGCAACGGCACAAGCAGGGCAGAAGAATGAAAAGCGGCCTTTTCGTTGTGTGCAATCTACCATGAGAAGAACGATGCATTTTGATGAGTGAGATGAGTGAACGTCTCACGTTTGTGTTTCAGAAGGCTCAAGCCCCACAAATAGCTTACCGTACCTAAGGCACCCGGAGCGGCTGACTTAAGATCGGGCCGGGCCGTCAAGACGTCAAGACTCCACTCGGCCTTAGGCCGACTAACAACTGCACCAACAGCTGAACGACCAGCCTTGGCTTGGGCTTGCCAGCACATTACAAACCTGACCTCAAACCAGCCATGTGGCAGCCCGTTAAAACAACAACCGCCTTGCCTGCCACGAGCCACACGTACGCAAGATATTGAACTGTGTTGCTGGCATGGCAGACTTGCCAGCAATGGTCGTCAGCTGTCGGCTAGACACTTCATCGGGCAGCAAAACAGCCACAAACCTTGTCAGCACCCGCACCTTACCTAGTTGGCGATATAGAATTCAAAATACCAATGCGTTATCCACTTCCTCCCCTCCGCCCTCCACCATAACCACGCTTGTGATGTTGCTCATGTTCTCTCTTCCTCATAGACCTAGTCGGCCTTGGAAATGACGAGAATATGGTATATTGCCCGGACATCGAGGGGGTGGAGATATGATGCGGCACCGCTGCCAAAGGGAGAGTCTGCCATGTGTCCAAGGTGAGCGAGTGTTGCCCATATGCGCAGAATTTCATCCCAAATCCCAAAGAGCAGAGCTCTGCTCGGTGACTTTGGGCAAATAATTTCACATTCACCCAACCACGAAACTGCCCAAAACCCCCATCTACCATTTCTCTGCTCTACCCTGCGCAACCAGTCCTTCCCGTCTCACGCACCGCCATGTCACTATTCCGGTACACCTCGCCGTCAATAAATACCACCACCTTCTACGGCTGACAACCCCAAGTCTTCATACAGAAGGAGAAGTTAAATCTGCCGACAGGGAAACAATGTTATTGCGCCGTGTGTCTGGCGGTGCGTCGTTCCGGACCACCCTCGCCGACGACGGGTTACTCTCGAGCCGACGACTGTACGGCGAGAATGAGGGCGAGGACGACAGCGAGAACGAAAACCTCGCTTTCGACGATGACATGTGTGTGACGGTCGACCAGCTGCCCTGTGAGTACTCCATCAGAAAGAATTTCTTCCCGTTTCGTCATTTTTTCCCTCTTGTCTCGGGAGTCCTGAGACAGCGGCTTCCCCCCATACATAGAGTAATATCCCAAGATGGAGAATATTGGCTGACACCCACCACAGTCGGAAGCCGCCTACTTACAATATCCAACGCCGGCCTTGCCCCGGAGCGGGCATCCCACCACGCCTGCGTGCTAGACGAGGTAGACTCCTCCTTCTTCGGCGGCTTGTTCAACACAGTCTCATCGGACGACACCAGCAGGTCCATCACTGTCTCGGCCCTCGCAACCAAGCCTAAGCGCCGCCTCTCCACTACCATCCTGTCCGTATTCTCCTCGCGGAAGCCCGCGAAGCGCGCGCGGAGGCAAGTCAGCAATGACAACGAGGATTACTTCATCATCGCCTCGACCTCCCAAATCCGGACCTACAGCCCCAGCGACATCATGGTGGCGACCCGTCAACAACACCCCCATTCCCGGTCATCGCCGCGGCGAATACTCCTCTCGACCATGACAGCCCAGGCCAAACTCGCCACGCGCACCATCACGGCATTGAAGCGAAGATGCGGCATCGCCATGGCGAGGCCATCCGCACCAAACAAACCTACCAAGTGCGTCGCTGTGGGAGCTGCGGCCTGCTGACGGCCCTCGGCCTAGCCCCAACGTCCACGACACCCAGCCGGGGGCATTTTCCTTGATAATGATAATAATAATAATGATGATATGATGGGATGGTAGACAAATGGCAAACAAACACTGGCTGGCCGTTGCTAGCGAGACCTACATGGGAACGACCGAGTTGCCAGATGATGGAGCTGATACCATGGTGGATGGTATGGGAAAGGGGGTGCTGAGTATGATATTTGGTCCGTGAAAGTGAGAAAGGAGTATAGCGCTGTTGGCCCTTGGGGTGCGCGCCGTTCAACCTCACTTGCTTGATTTCGTCAATGATACCCATGTTTTGTAACCGTAGTGTAGACAACAAAGTCTTCGTGATAACTGGTAGTACTCGGAATTGACTACTGGCCTTTAAACATATTTGTCCTCGCTTGTGACGCTGGATAAGTGCAAAAAACATTTAGGGGGACAATATCACCACTCTCATAGACTGATCTCGATGTCATGGCCTCATTCTCAAGACTGTCATCTACACCGGCAATAGTATATACATATCCGTCAGCCGTCGTCCCTCGACTTTTCATCGACAACAGCCACCGTAATCCCCCAAGTTCGACATTATGCAGCTTTCAGGGCCGAAACCATCGTCTGCCCTGTAGGGCAGACCTGCAAGCAATATCAAATCGACACCAAAAGTGCAAAGGATCCCATAGGACCTCCAGCCCGACAATAAGCAAACCTCGACGCCTCCAACCTGGCCCGTACACCGGGCGCCCCGCAACATGTAAAAAATAAACAAACAATGAAAACCTGCCAATGCCACAAAATAACAGTCCTGGCTGCAAAAGCTCAGGTAATCGTCAGCCAACCTTGACCAAATCCGCAACAGCTCCCAGCAATGAAACGTCCAAATAGTTATTGGCGAGAAAGGGTCGCTGCGGGGTCCCAAAAAGTCGAAGTCGAGGTGAGTTGTCGATAAAATGATTCATGAATCATCAAGGTTCCTACGAATCCAACCACATCGTGCCGTATCCTGAGACTCTACGAGACGCAGACATGAGGCTCTGACCGAGACGTTGCGTGGAGATTAGACCCGGATCTCTACGAGATCTGGTCGAGCGAGAGGTCGGTATCGATGATGCCATATAGATGGGCGTTCTTTTTGGCCCATTGGCGCGTCAAGATGGATGCTACCAGCCTGTTAGACAAATCTTTAAAAGTTTGCGGAATCTCTACTTACCCTTGAGGAACTTCTTGCTCGCATACTTCTTGACGAATGCCTCGTGCACAATAGGTCGCGCCAGGTAGTCAATCATCAGCTGGAACACGGGCTCGATCTCCTCCTCAGAGTATCCGGCGTAGTACTCGATGGTTTCGTCCTGTTGTGTGTTAGTGACATGTGGTAAGCCCTTTCTCAGTTTGTACATACCCAATCTCCGCGATCCAAGATCAGTCTCGACAGGTACATAGCGCCGGCGGCGACGTGGCTCGGGCGGTATGCCATGAAGCGGTGGTCAAGTAGACTGATTTCCATGAGGTACTTTCCAATGGTGCGGGACTGAATATCGTAGTTGTCCGCCTTCGAGATTCGGCGGAGGAAGTTCATGGGGTTGGGGTAGCTGAGATCGTAGTTGAGCGTGGTAAGAATAAAACGCTCGGCGCTCAGGATCTCGGATTCACTGAAGCCATCGTCGGCCACGTGGCGGAAGTTGGCGATATGCGGCGACAGAACCTCTTCGTATTTCGAGGCAATGAACATAGCCGTGATACCGACAAGCTGAAGGCGATCAAGCTGCACCACCTTCTCAGAAAGGAAGCGGTCAATGATATTCACCGCCAGGAACAGTGTCTCGGGCAAGAGATGGAAGCGAGTATGGACCTCAATGAGCCAGTCAACGAGAATACCACGCGTCTTCCACTCCAGATCATCCTGATGGGACATGTACTCGGGGTTGGGGACCGATTTGCACTCCAGGTCACGGAGGTAGTCGAAAATTTCGTTCGCATACTCTGCGACCATGAGGGGATCATCGAGATCCTCGCTGTCCAGATCTTGTACGCCAGGGGGGTAGACGTGTTCGGCAGCTGCAAGCTCCGGGACGATAACCTCATCAGCCGGAGGGGCGGGAGCTGCCTTCGATGCAGGCCTGTGCTTCTTCTCGACATCGATGGGGTGAGGCTTCTTGCTCGGCGGCTCACCTTCCTCTCGCACATTCTCCTTGACATCGGCACTGGCGATCAAGTCCTTCTTGCGCTTCACAGGGCCGAGGGAGCCTGAACCGCTTCCCTTCCTGTCCGCGGGCTTCTTGTTGATATCCTTGGTGCCCAAGGGGGCTGCTGCGCGGGTAGTGGCGGTAGTCCTCTTCTGGATACCACTGGGTTGAGCGGCCTTCGAGACCATGCCGGTCTTGCCGGCTACCTTCTTGCCGTCTGCGACATCGACCTTTGTCACATTGCTGAGATCACCGAGGGCAGCTCGCTTCCGTGTGGGATTGGCGGCAGGTGCAACCCGCTTTGATTGGAGACCCTTCGCAGGCATTGAAAGCTCATCGACGTTCAGAGTCGCAGCCTTGGCCCGCGTGAGACGCGTCGACCCGGTGCTGTTCTCGTCATTTTCGTTCGTCAATGAACGCGGGTTTCTCGTCCTCTGTAACATGTGTCAGAACATATTGGGATTTGATCGACATGATAAATCGCGCTCTGCCGAAGACAATCGCGGAGACGATAAAACACGGCGACAGGTTGGGGTTAGATGAGACTTACGACAGGCATTTTGTGTGTTCCCGTAAAAGGTGAGAAGAAGACAAGAAAATGCTAGGCAGAGCTAACGATGGGGTTAGCTACAACGCGTTCGGTAGTGTGACGAGCAAGCCAGCGGAGAGCAAGACGCGTCCTCTGCAGGATCAGGATAGGTTGCTCACGACAAAGGTCTGCCGCCAGCGATCGTGAGTGCCACTGATCAAGGAGATGCAGAGTCGGAAGCGTCTTGGTCTGGAGGGGAGAGGATGTTGTCGTTGAGAGGAAGCTCTTGTTTTTAAGAGGTGTGGTGGAGGAGAAGTGTGGGAAGAGAGGACGTGTGTGGGACAACCAAGGTACCGACTTGGACGTGGCGGGCTAGCAACAAGTACCAGACGCTAGCGTGAGATCGAGGATGCGTGAATGCGTGAATGCGCTGGGTAGGCGTGTTCCTGCTGTGGACGCGTCCGGTGCTGAATTGGTGCCGGGCAGTCTTTCGAAGACAGATGCAATGCAAGTGCTCACCTCAATTATTTTCAGATATCCCTCCAGGCTCTTGATACAGGAAAAAGGAGTGCGATGCAAAACAGTAAGAACACGATTATGTCGAGTCGATGGTGTTCGTGTGCAAGCAAGAGGTACAAGCGCGGACCAGGGGGACGCGATTGAGGAACGTCGAGCCAAGTCCCGCTCCCTTGCAAAAACCCACAATCAACAGAAGCAACCGCGGGGCAACCGTTCACTGATTGGCAGCAACAGCCCCACCTCCCTCAGCAACTGTCTGAGGCCCCTGCACATGGTGCCGTCCGCGTTTTTCGCGCCGGAACTGTGGCTCAACGCGTGGAAAAGCCTCAGGCTGCCAGGTCCCGGCACCGGCACTAGCCACACCGGTGTCAAAGCTGCCTGGGAGCTAGCAAATTTCCAGCCGCAAAAATCAGATACAATCGTGGATCTTGCCGAGTGATCGACGTCGAGCTCGACACACTGTCGCCGGCGATACCTTTGTCTACCTACCAACCCACACGGTCAATTGGGTCACCTCATACCGCTAAAAGCTGCCACAGCGCTGGCCCTCCCCCCGATTCTCGATGCGCCGACAATAATTGCACCCGAGTCCAACCGCTGCGGCTCTGAGAAGAGCCTCCATCCCGACAGCCATGCTGCAACCACAAATCCGGCCCCTGGCCTTGCGGACAGCTGTGTTCTGCCAAAGTGCAATTCTCCTGGGAATTGCGAGGGGATATGCAACGCGGGCGTCGCGCAGCCGGGACAAGGCTGAATCCGATGCCCCGGCAGAACCCAAGGCACAAAGCCAGTCGGTCCTGATGCGAACATACAAGCCGCGGACCCCCGGTGTTCGACATCTTAAACGGCCCATTAACGACCACCTGTGGAAAGGCAGGCCATTTCTGCCCCTCACCTTTCCCAAGAAAGGGCACGGCAAGGGAGGCAGGAACAACACTGGTGTTATTACTGTCAGACACCGAGGAGGTGGTGCTAAGCGGAGAATCCGAACGGTCGATTTCAACAGACAGATCCCCGGTCCTCATCTTGTCGAGCGGATTGAGTATGATCCAGGCCGCAGCGCCCACATTGCCCTTCTGACCGAACAGGCCACGGGCCGGAAGAGCTATATCGTTGCTGCAGACGGCATGAGGGCTGGGGATGTTGTCCAGAGCTACCGGGCCGGCATTCCGAAAGATCTCCTCGACAGCATGGGCGGCGTTGTCGATCCTGGTATCCTGGCATCCAAGACATGCTGGAGGGGGAACTGCCTGCCCGTACACATGATTCCAGTTGGGACGGTCGTGTTCAACGTCGGTTCAAGACCGAACGGTGGTGCTGTGTTCTGCCGGAGTGCCGGTACTCACGCAACCATTGTCTCCAAGGACGAGGAAACCCGCGACGATGGCACCAAGGTTATGACGGGAAAGTTCGTCAATGTGCGACTGCAGAGTGGGGAGATTAGGAAGATCAGTAAAGATGCGTGCGCGACAATCGGTACCTCTAGCAATATTCATCACCAGTATAGACAGCTGGGCAAGGCTGGAAGAAGTCGCTGGTTGAACATCAGACCTACAGTGAGAGGCTTGGCTATGAACGCATGTAAGTTGCACTCTTAACTCACTATCCCTACCCCCTCTCCCGCCCTCAAGAGGTTCTGACGTCAAACTAGTTGAGCATCCGCACGGCGGTGGTCGTGGTAAGTCAAAGGGTAACGTACATCCTTCCAGCCCCTGGGGTAAACCGGTAAGTTTCCCATACTGTCCCGCCATCAGGTTAGACATCATACTTATCGCATGCGCAGGCCAAGAGTGGTTACAAGACCCGGAGAAAGCACAATGTCAACAAATGGGTGGTAACTCCCCGTATCCGAAACATGGGCAAGCGCAGAGACAAGAAGTCCTCATAAATCAGCTCTAGAGGATCGTTGTGGACGCCAAACATACCGTGTATAATATTGTAGAAGACTTGTGGGAATAGACAAGGTACTTGCTTCCATTTGCAGATGAGAAATTTACCCTCAACCTGCAAAATACGGCAAGGTCACATCAGAAACATACCATTTTGTCCCAAGTATGAGAGCTCTGGCTTGAAAAGGGGCATCCTCAAGTCGCCTTACTTCTAGCCAATAGCCTCACTGCCGAAACAGGCCCCCTGGGTTTTCACTCCGCGCCATGTAGTCCCACAACTAAGAGGCATTGTCTGCATTCCTCAGATGCCTATTCCAATTAATAAGTCCATGTCGTGGTGGAGGTAAGACATGCTTGTCTGAAGCCTTTGTGCCTAGTTCCGCGCAGCCAAGCAAGTTCACTCGGGATCTGCCGAGAAGTGTTGAGGCCTTGTTCCACTTACTGCGGCCTAGAAATTGGGTGCGGAGTTCGGCCGTTACCATCAGGCTGGAGGGGAGGGGACAGCAGGAACTGGTTATCCGATGTTACTAAACGCTGATTTTGGGTGCGATCAACCAAATGCGCATGTTGACATTTTACCTGACGTTTGAGATGTCAGTTCAAGTGTTTCAATGGCTTCCAATTCTACGCCATATCAACTGTTTTCATGAACCCCCCATCTCACAACTTGCCGCCAGGCTGATGGGTCAGAGTTTTGAATTGAAAGGTGGTACGGACTCCTGAGTAGGTTGCACATCGGGGGTGGCTGTGTTGTAAGAATCCGTCAAAGGAATGGTTGGAGACCGTGCAGGGCGGCAATACGGATCAGCCAACAGTTATCCAGCCTCCTCCACACACAGAGCCAGTACGGATCCGTACCGCAGACGGGCACTGTTGCGGCTAGTCTTGCGGTGGTGAGCAGTTCATACCTTAAATACACTTGAGAGCTTGCCGTTGTTCCCCTCTGGTGAAACTAGACCTGAGCCCTGGCGCAATCAATCGCAGCATCCTGTCCCTACTTTGTCGGCCCACGCATGGCCTCTCACCTCCGTGCGAAAATGCATACCTGGAATTCTCACACCGTTCTATTCCAAAACAGCAAAGCATGGGCTCATCGCATTACAGGTCGTTTCAACATACAGGAAGGCCTCGTTTAAATGCGAGAAGGCCTTCTCCACAAATTGAAACGCCTTCTCAGATTACAGGAAGACCTTTTCAGTATTCGTTTAGGTCTCTTCAGCATGGGAGATGGCCTGCAGTCATAAAAAGCCTGGGTGGTCTTCACAGTAAGAGGGCATCTTTCGCACTGGCTAAGTGACCCTTTTTTTGGGCCTGAGCCTTCGGAGGCCACTCAAAACGCCAGCGTCTACCCAATTACCCAATTTGGATTAGTCTTTCTCGGTGATCCGCCCAGTAGCGCTCAGCCTCACACACGAGACCAATTGCCTGCTACAGTCCAAGCCCAGGACCGCTTGGCGAGACATTTGGGCTCCTCCTTACCATTTGCGCTTACGTCGCCGCCCAGCGGGTGGCTTGTCGGCGGGGAGCGAGGTCGATCTTGGCCGCAGTCAGCTGGAGATTCCAGCGTCTGTTTCGGGTTACCTGGGCGTGGCGTGCTGTGAGAGACGGGAGCCCAGACTTTACACCCAAAACCCCTAACTCATTACCGCTCCTGGCCAGCGCTAATTCCGCTCTCCTGCGTGACCTTACTGTAGGTAACTTCGTAGTGCCTTCTGCTGGCGCACGCACCTTCGCAAGCACCTTCTCCACGACAACATCCATTTTGTCATGCCGGACGAGTCCGTCGTACCTCTGATTCCGCCATTTCCCAGCAGGGCCTCAATCACACCAATACCCTCGTTTCCACGTCACGGCAACATGGACGACCAACGACTTGGGAGCGGGCGACGGAAAGGGAAAACCTGGGTCCTCATTCTGTCGTACGCTTTCGACTGGCTCATACTGGTAATATGCGGCGCCGTGGGTTATGTTTTGGGCAAGATCTCGCCGAATATGAGGCCGTTTAACTTGGAAGATCCCGAAATCTCGTAGGTCAATCCCGAGCCCGGCTTCTGTGCTTGGGTGCGGATGTGCCACTAACAGTCGCCTTTTTCTTGCAGATTCCCCTTCACTGTCAAAGAAACAGTCCCTGTTTGGGTCGCGGTCGTCGCCGCCGTCATTGCGCCTATCATCATCATTGCGGTCATATGTCTGATCTTTGTGCCTGGGGCGACGGTCCCACGCGGTACACCGAGAGAACTGATTTGGAAACGAAAGCTCTGGGAGCTTCACATGGGCTGGCTCGGTCTGGGCCTATCTGTCATTGCGTCATGGCTGATCACGAACGGCATGAAAAACATGTTTGGAAAGCCGCGCCCAGATCTCCTTGCCAGATGCCAGCCTGACTTAGATAACATTGCTCGGTACATTGTGGGAGGCATCGCCAACAGTAGCAGCAATGGCTTGCTAGTGAGCGCGAACATCTGCCAGAACACGGACAAGGCCCTGCTTGATGATGGCTTCAGGAGCTACCCGAGTGGACATTCGAGTTCGGCGGCCGCAGGTATGTACTGCGTGTTGACCGGCAAGTATCCCTGCAGCACAGCTAACTTTGTACCAGGTCTGATTTACCTTTCCCTCTTCATTGCCAGCAAATTCGCTATTACGATGCCGTTCTTCGCTCCAGCAGGTTACACTGATGCCGCTTTCGCCGCCTTCCCTTCTCGGACCCGCGCTGGGGTCACTAAATCGGTATCAGAGTCGTATGAACTCCAAAACCGCGGGCCTGTTGAACAATCCTCTTCGCCAGTTGACCCCTCGCTGCAAAAACAACTAGCCCACCATGGGCAGACGGTTGCAGCAGTGCGCCGACAAGCCGCAGCCCCACCCCTATACCTTCTATTTATTGCAGTCCTCCCGTTCTTTGGGGCCGTTTTCATCGCAAGTTCCCGCTGGTTCGACTTCCGACACCACGGCTTCGATATCTTGTTTGGTTTCTTCATCGGAACAGTGACCTCATTCTTCGCCTTTCGCTATTATCACCTACCAATTAGCCAGGGTGCCGGCTGGGCCTGGGGCCCACGCAGCACAGACAAAGCGTTCTGGGGCGGCGTAGGTAGCTATAGCTATGCGACCGATCGTGTACACGGTAGCTATCGATCGGGCGATGAAGAAGAAGTGTTAGATACTGTCGAACGAGCCGACAGTTATCCCTATCAGCGCGATACCGGCACCGGAACCGGTCTCGGCACCGGCCCATCCCCATCAGTGAGGAAATCACCTACGATGGAGGAGGAACATGAGCAGGATACTGTATACAGAGGGGGTTCTAGGAGTTGAAGGGAATGTGGTGCATTGGTTGGGTATTTATACAAAAATAATTTGGGATGAGTGGTCGCGTAGCATTTGCTGTCGATTGCGTCAAAAGGCGTTGGCGGTGCCATATTCTTTTCTGTTTGAGGGTTATACAGCCGGCGCGTGAATAGGGAATTGTTGGCTTCAAACTGATAAGTCTCTTGAGTTGTGTTTTTGTAATCTGAGGTGCTCGAGAATGTTTTCGTTGTACTTTAGCTGGCGGTACAAGAGCATTGATGGTTCTGGACGGCCACAATTTCTCGAGCGGCAGGATCACAAATCCAAGGTGGTACAATGAGCAGGATAAAGCTCAGGCCAGGCCTGGCTTGTTAGTACTTGGTAAGTGGTGGGAGGTGGTATTTGGTTCTGAAATGGATAAAACAAACGAATATCATCATGTGGTCTTGTTTACTGCGGCGATGTGCGTGTACTCTCCATGTCATATTCCGAACCAAACTCCAATGGGCTGGCTGCCTGTCATTACCCTTTACCTATGTCATCTTAGCTCTGGTGTCCTCACACCCTTCAATGGAGCAAGACAAAGCAGTATTTGAGATACCCTTTCCGGATTGCTGCCTGCTTCATCCCTCCCACCATGCCCTGCTCTCAAAACGCCAGAAGTGCAAATGCGCCAACCTCTGTGGCCATACCCGAGTGGAGAAAAAAAGTCATACACCCCCCTACGCAATGGTACCGGCCTCGCCGGCCACTTGAGCGGCCACCCCGTACTCCCCTAACGCAACTTCCTCGTCCTCTTCCAGGTCATCGTCATCATCTCCTTCAATCGAGTCCTCGCCATCTTTAAAGCCACTCTCGACCTCCATCTTCCGAAGGCGTCGGCGCATATCGTCACGCTTGTTGTTCTGCCAGCGCACCAGTGCGGCGGCTGCGTGTACCTTGAAGCCGTAGACTCGAGGGACGTACCGCTCGGCGCTTTTGGTGGGAATGAGGGCGGGATAGACCTGGAAGATGATGTTGTGGAACGATGTTCCAAAGTAGGCACCATCGATGGCGGCGTGGCGAGACGACTTGGGGTTGTAGATATCCTCGCAGCGCGCGCAATACAGTTTTACCGGCTTTGAGGAGGCGACATCGGAGAGGCCCATTGGCAACAGAGGGTGAGAGTGGCACATTACGCGAGGACACTTCCCAAAGTCGGCCTTCTTATACTTCTCGAGCTATAGTTGGGAGGGAGGTTTCTGTTAGAACACATTACGTGCTGTCGCCAAGGGGAGGAAACCTACCATTTTGGCGAGCCCCCTGGTGGTGACGATATAGCGAGCATGTACGAGTCCATAGAGATGCCGTGCAGATTTTTCTATCGTTTCGCGCATCTCGTCGTCGCAGTCAAGATCAAAGACATCGGTGACTAGGTCGAGTGCATATTGGTAGTACTGGACTTCGGTGTTCAGGCCCGTCAGGTTGAAGCGATCAGTGAGGTAGTCCTCGTCGATCTCGCAGAAGTACTCGTTCCCCCTCGAGGAGATAAACTGTAAATGATGCGCGGTCAGCGACATTGCCACAAAGCGCCGCTGGTCCATCGGGTGCGGCGCATCCCCTCCTCTGGCATCGCGGGGTCGAAGATAAGGAAGCTGGCGCCACCTACCCAGTCCCGCCAGTAGCTGGTGTAGTCGCTGTCGGATTCGCTCACGTAGTCATCCATTGTCGCGCAACCGATATCACGCCGGCGTCATGCGTGTGTTTGATATTGTACGTCGTGACGCAACAGCAGCCTCGCTGAAGGTCGGTCGAGGCAGATGGAGGTGAAGAGAAGCTGGAGCTGTGGACTCGAGCGGTGGAGGATGGGGCGTGTCGCAGGCCGAAAACTAAGCGAGGCAGCCGCAAGTTATCCAAGTGGGCCTACTGAGAGACAAAGTCGAAGCTTTCGGCCTGACGGGGGGGATGACGCAAGGTCGGGCAAGCTGGCGATGTGATGGATGCCTCCTTTGTGATGTTTTTTGCGGCCGTGTGGATGTTTGCTTTTTGGTGGGGGGCCTGTCAAGTCGAGTGACGTTCCCTCCCCGCTGGGTTTTTAGCTTGTGGAACCCCACCTCTGATCAGCTTCGATTACAGTGGTGTTCAAAGCCTCCTTTTTCCGCGCAGGAAGTATCTTGATACCTGTTTCGGAGACAATTTTCAAGAGATGCCGAGAAATGATGCCTTGGGGTTAGGAAGTAAGCTCGCACGCAGCACGGGGCCTTCGCTCGCGAACTTGAGCCTTCCCGCCCGGGCTAGCCCATGAGTTTCGCACTTAAAACCTAGGTTGGAAACAGCAACAGCCAGTGTCACACGCTCAGGGGCCAAGTCAACAATCGCTATATTCAGCCGGATTCGGTCCTTCTAGTTTTCATTGAAGTCAATATCAGGTGGAGGTCCGATTGATGGCATGTATTCTATCTGTTTTGTTTTCCTTTACATGTTCATTTCGGGCTACTGTCTATGGTGGACTCGAGTTCACTGCTTGATGCGAATGAGGTATCCAAACATGCATCTTCGTCTTGCCCGTTCTTTGTCCAACGGCCACGCCCGGATACTTTCGTCGATCAGTCATCTTTGGCCTCCGATCCACTACCTGCGTCACTGGCCGACCGTGTATCCAACTCCGAGTCACTGCCGGTCAACCTCCGCCCTGTTATGGTACCATCGGAAAGCATCCCGCCGATACTTTTGTGAGGCACCGCGAGGCGAGGCGTAAATTCGTTGGTCTGGATGTTGACCATCCCCATAGCCTCACGGAGCGTCTCACCTGTCTCATCAAGGGCCGCCAAGAAGCGCGCTAATTCCTTGCACAATTCCCAGTCTTCCTCTCGCATGGCACGGCTGAGAAGCCGTACGCTCTGTTCGCTTGCAGTCGCGAGCTCATCAAAAGTGTGGAGAATCAGGAGGTATCCTCCTGCAGTCTTTAGGCTGCCACGATGGAGGCTCTCCTCGAACAGCTCCTGTGGAGGTGGCAGGTAAGCAAAGAGTGTGCGCCATGACCGGACCTCGGTTTTCCGTGTACATTGTACTACAATGTCAAGGTACTGCTTAAATGAGGATAGGAGAGAGAGGACTCGTGGAAGGACCGCGTGCTCGGGCGCCGGTGGCGGGTTTGCGTCCACTTCCTCATCCAGGACATGGTGCAGAAGGATTTCGAGGCCGTGGGCAAAGTACTCGAGGTTCTCGTACTGATGAGCCAGCCGCAAGGCCTCAACAGGCCTGTTGGCATTCAAATAGGACCGTATTATGTCGGGGAGGAAGAGATGTGTCTGTTGCCTGCTTTAGCATGCGAGCTCACGAGGCCTCTTCTTCATTCGGCTTACCCTGATTGAGAAACGGAAAAATGAGAAGTTGACATCGCGGCGTTGAATAAGGTCTGCTTCAACCCCCAGTGCAATGCATTTCCCGAGGAGTATAGAGAGAGGATAAAAGTCAACAGGTATTGAAATCATCGGCGGTAGTTCTTTTGTCAGCTCTCCAGATATTGCCCTCAGAACAGGCTCCATATCCACCCACGCCTTCAACTCGCTGCCGTCGAATATCCAAAGAGAGCTTCGTAATGTCGCTTCCGCAACTTCGGAGGCCGTTTGGCTGCGTGGGTGCGAAGCCGAGCGGATGAATGGTTGATCTCTCATGCTCGCATAGTACTCAACGTTATGTACTATCACGCGCATATCATATTTCAAGTGGCCGTCGTGGAGAGATGGCCGGAGAAGAACCAGCTTGCCATCAACCAGAAACAAAACGGAAGCATGCGCAACGTCTTGTGACGGGTCCCCTTCCAGGAGCTGGCTTTCGGGTAGGATCCAACTCAGACCCCTGACTCTTGCCGGCGACCGAACAATGCCATGAAAGGCAATGTGGCCAACCTGCACAAGCTTGACCGAGCCGGGAACTGATGCGAAAACAAAGTGGTGGAGTAGGTTATCGTAAGTGTAGACTAAGAGCGAGTCTTCACCGGATGGCGTCATCAAGACGACTGGTGCATGCATCTCCTGAACGTACATAACAGTGGAACTGTCCAAAGCGGCCTCCCGAGAGTAGAGACGGAGCTCAAAAGACTTGTTTGCTTCCACAGCGGCGACCAGTATATTCTGGTACCAGCAGAGGCCGCCACGTATCTGGAACTCGTTTTCCATGGCTTCGTTGGCGAAGGTCTTCCACCTGCTGCTACCAACGCTGTAGTGTGCCAGCCCTCTCCGTCCCGCCACGGCGACATACCTTCCGTCGTTCGATATGGCAGTGCACTTGATAGGCCACTGATTCAAAAGGTAGACAGGAGGGATGCTAGCCGTGTGCCACAAGGATGGCTCGGCTGAGATAGATGTTAGGTCTGGCAGGTCGTAGCCTCTGTATACCATCACATTGGAGGTGCTCTGAAGGACGGTTCGAAAGAGGTTTGCAGCACTGTAACACCCCGTTACGGCACTGCGTGCCATCTCCAAAACCCAAATGGCTTCGTGCGCTCTGCCAACCAACAGAATCTCACAGGCACCTCCGAGCCATACTGCATCCCGAACACTGCATATCCACTCCTCCTCGTTGGCGGATGCGACTACGCGATCTGCGCCAAAGCTATTGCTCAATGCCTTGCCGTACACGCTCCACGTGGCCCAGCCTTTTTCGAACCCGGCAAAGAGACAGTAGCCATCAGGGGAGTAGCTGAGGGTATTGAGCTCCCCACAAGTCTCCCTCGAAGCAGGAAGACTGTGTATGTGCGAAGGGGGTATGTTTCCGGAATAGTCTTTGGCCGAGTAGACACGAATCCTCCCGTCCGCGCAACCAACAGCAATCAGCGAAAATCGGGCATTGATCACACATCTCTTTGCTTTTTGGTGCTCAGACTGGGGCACGTGGAAGCAGTAGCCCTTGAATAGCTTCTTGGGGTCGAGTGGTTGGTCGGCATCTTTGTCGTGTTGGCTCCCCGAAACCCGCTGTACAGCGTATGCCATTCCGTCGCTGGTGACCCAGGTAGACAAACTCATCGGCCTGTCGTGGGTCATTTCCCTAACTGTCACTTTCTTCCCAACCCAGGTCATACGGCTCAGCAGCTCCGTGCAAGTTTGAGTGCCCGAGCTGTCGGGTGTCCACCTTATGCACTGAACGGCAGCTGGTTTACGTGTCGCCACAACCAACTCATCGTCAAGCGCCAATGCGCTCTCGATGCCTGCATCTACTTTGATGACCATTCGAAAGCGGACGCTGATGTCTCGGACTCCCTGACCCTCGCCCGGGCCCCATAGAATCTGGTCAGGGGCGAGATGCCCTGGGCCTCCAGCATAACTCTGGCGTCTTCGCTGAACATTTGTATGACTACTGAAGTGCGGCTTGTAAACTTGGGATTTTGCGTCGGTGGCGACAGTGTAGGTGATCAGGTAGCCCAGGCTTGTGTGGATGACAAGAATGGCACAGTCGGGCCGTAGCAATAGGTTGATATTGGTGCCATAGGACTTGATAGAGGCTTCGGACCGTACGACGACAGCGAGCAATACCGTGGGCTGGATGAGCTCTGGTGTCAGAGAAGCAGGCAGTGAAGGGTGGAGATGGGGGGTATACCTTTGTCTGCCAAAGGTTGATTGACGTTGCGGTAATTACGGCAAAGATATGGCCGGAGCGTGCTGCTTGGAGCGCAAGAATGGGTGTCCGAGGCGGGATGACCGACGGCGCAGGCCCCCCTGACGAATGATCCAACACGCCGTCGTATTGTTCGCTGTACTCGACAGATTTTATGGCGGGAGTTAGAGGCGTTGCCGGTGTCGCTGGCGTCAGCGGAGGACCAAGGGAATCTTGGGCAACAGGCGAAGTCGGGGACAGGAGCGAGGATCCGCCGGGCGCTTGATCGCCGGCGTTGCCAGGATGGCCAGGAGCCGGGAGGCCATCGTGGGACACGGAGTGGTGAGAGTCGGCCGGGCGGTCACTGGTTGCCGCATAGATGCGTGGGGTTCCTATGGGCCAGTACATGGCTCACCTTCACCGTCGTGCGCATTTGGCAACTTCACGGGTCAGATCATGTCGAGACACTGATCGCGCCGGCCAGGATGGCGACGGGAAATCCGATGCAGCTGTGATGATGGCAAGCTTTGGCACGGAACACGGCAGGAAATGGTTGTCCATTCGGAGCCTCGATGGCTTGGGCTGGCATGGGCAAGCGGTTGGTTAGGTACGCAGGTACCTAGGGAGCTAAGGTCGGGGACCCGACCCCACTGTATGATGCCACCGCCAAGCTTGTAACTAGCTAATTCAGCAGCGACACCTTGATCCGGGCCATTTTCAGGGTCTCGAGTACATGGTACCTGCGTTGGCGAGGTCGGGCCTAGTTCCCCAGTCACTGCCTCATCTTCAACAAACACGAGCTCAACCAGGCAGTCTCTCCTTACAATTCAAACTCATCGCTGCACAAAACAACAGACTACCTAGGGGAGCTTTCTTTTGCTTTGTACTCACAACATTGCTACTCAGCTTCGCCAGCGCCCATCCTAAAAGATGCCGCCCTCATTGTTACGCCCAAGATACAGCCTTCCGAGGGACAAGTTTCCGGATTATTTTAAGCCGCTGAAAAGCCAGCCATACAATGAAGGGGCCTCTACGTCTCGGGGTATGCCTAGTATGAGTCATCACAGGTAGCGGTCTATCTTCTCTACTCGCACTGAGCCTGTAAGAGTTTACTTATATGTACCTAGTCTTCGCTCTATAGCCTGGAACCCACTCGGCAGTCTTGTTGCGACGGGGTCCGCTGACAAGACTCTTCGTGTTTGTGAGTGGTGTAGTCTCCTTCAATTACCGCGAAAATTTCGAAAGGCTGACCTGAAAAGGGAACCCCGAGAAGCCCAATGTCCGGTTCTCCACAGAGCTCAAGGGCCATTCGTCTCCTATTGAGAAAGTGACCTTCAACCCAGTCAAAGATGCAGAACTCGCCAGTCTCAGCAATGATGGCGTTGTCAAGATCTGGGACGTGAGAACGAAAGCATGTGTCAACGAGGTGAAGGGGCTTGGGGATGCAAATGCTCTCGCCTGGGCTCCCGATGGCGGGTCGCTACTTGCCGGAAATAGGGTACGATTTACCGTTGCATCTCCAGTTGTCGATATTGCTGGCACTAACCGGCGCACAGGGTGGTGAGCTATTCCAGCTGTCCCCGACCCAACCAGCGGTGGTTTCAACCCATCAACAGCCAACTGGGACTACTCAAATGGCGTTTTGCTGGAGTGGAGAGAAAGTCTTCCTGCCTACCAGGGATGGTAGGATACGGATATTATCGTATCCTGACTTGGAACCAATCCTTCATCTCAATCACGCAACGGAGAACGAGGAGTCTGCTGAGTTTATGCTGAAAGCTCATACAGCGTAGGTGCAAATCGGAGTGGTTTTCTCCCCTGTCTGTCCATTTCATGTTGTCTCGGGAGCCAAGAAAAAGTTTCTGCTCCTGAGATACAAATTAATTTCCTAAGATGGAGAATATAAGCTGATATTTGCTATAGCGCATGTTTGACAGTAGAGCTATCTCCAGCGGGCAAGTACCTCGCAACGGGAGGAGCAGACTCCATTCTTGCGCTCTTCGATACGAAAGATTGGCTGTGCCAAAGAACCATTACCCGCCTCTCAGGCCCAGTCAGGAGTATAAGTATGGCAGTCCGTCCATCTGTTTTTTTTCTTCGGAAGAGTTGTTGCTAACTTTCATTGAGGCTTCACCTGGGATGGTAGTTACGTAGTTGGGGGTTGCGAAGACGGTACTAGGCCCTGCCACTCCCAATTCTAACTCTTCAACGGTGCGCTGACATGTAGTATAGGCTCGGGTTTGGAAGTCGTTCACGCCGAAACAGGAGAGTATATCCACACATTCAAGACTGCCGGGCCTTGTGAAGCGGTAGCATGGGCGCCAACCCGGTATTGTTTGGCTTACAGCGATCTCGGAATCTTACGCATCATCGGCATCGATACGGAAAGGAAGTAAACAGGCTACGGGCTGGTAGATTACTTCGTATGCGCCTCCCAAGTCAGGGGTTCAACGAAGCACTCCTAGGGTGCACCGTGGAGGTTACCAGGTGGGCTATGGTCAGCTCGGAGGGACTTCATACCGTCTTTGAAGCCAGTCCTATAGGCCAAAAGCGTGGCCCGAAATGGTGTGGCTGTGCATAGGTTTGAGCATTGCGTGGACCGGCGAGCACAACATTGGAGTCGACATATCACGCGGAAACCAGCTCAACAATATACAGTACCGCGGAGGCATGCTCTCTCTGGTTTCCTTGCCTTTGAGAAGAAAGCCCGTTGTTATGAAGGCGTTGAACGCACGCGGATCTACGTCGGAGTTAGGGTATATTTCTATTAATAATACCTTGGACGCGATGTGAGAGCGCTGAGCCGCCTGCGCCTGCCGTGCGACGAAAGAAAGTAGGGAGAGGATAATCTGTTCTCAATTGCTTGATGACCAATCAAGAAATGTGACTTTTGGGGAATCCCATCGTCGACATGCAATGCGCGAATCCTCGGTGGACACAGCCCCGCGGGACACAGAAAGCTCAAAGCGTGCGAGTGGGAAACGGACTAAAATGCAGTGCAGCGAGCGAGGAAGCCAGGCCCTTCCTGGAGGCCGGAAATGCTTGCTCCTTGCTCTACGGCCATCCATGGACTACTCATGAGGTCAAATTAAGTGTCTGGACCGGATCCGCGGAAACATCCAGGTTGACGGCTGCTGCCTTGTCAGTGAGGGGTCCACTGATCGCGCCTCTCCTTGTAAGGCAGGACAAGGTGACGACTCTCCACTCGAGCTGGCTCTCTGTAGACGAGGGCCTTGCAGCCGCAAATCACATGCAGTGCATCACACTGCACCACAAACGGCACTATTTCGGGCCGGGCATCACTGCTGCGTATTGCCCGTGTTGGGCGGCGGGTGAAGACGCTTAGGTTGTTCTTGAATATCGCAGACCTAAATTCCGCTCTAATCCCAACCACCGACCTCCCGCTCGCTTGTTCACCGGGACCTGACAAAGCCCGCTATCTGTCGCCGTTCTTGCGGTGCTTGATCACTCTTCATCCCCAAGCCCGAACAGGCGCTGAACCTGAAAACCAACTTCACACCGCTTACTTAGATCTCCGGGGACGCTCGGACTCGGTGGTTGCACTGCTCCTGCCGACCATCTGACTGGCCGTTTTGCGCCTCCCCTTCCGAAGCCCCCTTCTCTCGTGATCCGTATCGCATCGCTACGCGGTTGCTACACGGTCTGGCATTTCCGTGTGCAGACGTCGAAAACCCACCATGTCGTCGTCGTCGAACTCCCCGTCAGACACAATCATGGTCTCGGACCCCACCAACCACCTAGACGCCGAGCAAAACGCGCCCGAGCAAGCCGTAAGAGGCAATTCAAGTGTTCCGAAGCCCAAGCGCCTCGCCTGTATGATCTGTAGGAAGAGGAAACTGAAGTGCGATGGCCTCAAGCCGAGCTGCAGCACCTGCTCGCGCCTCGGCCATACGTGCGCATATGACGAGGTTCGGAGGAAGAGCGGCCCCAAGAGAGGCTATGTGAAAGCCCTGGAGGAGCGACTGAGTGCGCATCACCTCCCATCCACCTCCAGCACGCAGACCAGCTGACCGCCGCGCACAGAACAGGTAGAGACCCTCCTCAAGACACAGGACGGCACGGCAACTAGCCCCGACGGCGGCAAGGCATTGCCCATCTCGGCCGACGGACCTCCAAAGCAGCAGACAAACCAGCGCGCCGCTGCGACAGCGAACTTCACCGTCGCTGACCCATCGATTGGGATCGCCAGTAGCCGAGACATGGACCGATGGCACTTCAACGGGGATTCACCTAGTGGCGCCATTGACGACTTCAATTTCAACAGTAATATCAGCATTGGTATGGGCAACGTTGAAAGCACCTTCACTTGGGAAATGATAGGTCTGGGTCTGGAAGAGCCATTGCCGCCACAGGAGACGATCGATGAGCTGTAAGACACCCGAGCTCCAGGAGATGAAGTACTAACCCGATTGCCATGCGCAGACATCAAATTTATTTTGAAAAGATACATCCTTCGGTGCCCATGATTCACAAGTTCCGATATCTTGCAGCGATGAATCTGTAGGTGGACATCTTGCCTTGGGGGATTTTGCAACGAGCTGACGTCTTGGCAGCGCTCCGAGCCAGAGACCACCGGTTTGCCTGCGCTATGCCATGTGGACACTTGCTTGCTCGGTCACGGAGAAGTTTCTTGACCTCAAGGACCTATTCTACCAACGGGCTCGAAAGTACGTTGAGTCGGATTACATCAGGGGCTACGGAGAGCACATGATCTCTGTGGCGCACGCACAGACTCATGTGTTGCTTGCATCATACGAGTTCAAGTGGATGTACTTCCCCCGAGCGTGGATGAGCACGGGGTCGGCGGTGCGCCTAAGCCAAATGTCGGTGTTTCCCCCAAGACTGAAAGATGATGACGAAGACTCACATGTGTTTCGCAGGATTGGCCTTCACCGACTCGATGGTGCAGGTCTGGACGTTAAGCAGTGCTTGCCATCTCCTAGGGATTGGACCGAGAGGGAGGAGCGGAGACGTACCTTCTGGATGGCATTCTGCCAGGATCGGTACGCCAGCATCGGAACTGGCTGGCCGATGACGATCGACGAGAAAGACATTCTCACCAACTTGCCTGCATCCGATGACGCTTTTGAGATGAGTCGCCCTGAGTCGACACCTCCCCTCTCAGAGTCGATGAGTCCTTCAGGTGCCGGAAAACTATCCGCGTTTGGCGGTGTGGTCCTCATGGCCTGCCTTTTTGGACGAAATCTCGTACACCTCCACCGCCCAGGTGTCGACGACCGAGATCACGACTTGAATGGAGAGTTTTGGAAGAGGCACCGAAACATGGACAACATTTTATTGAACACTTCGCTATGCTTGCCCTCACATCTCAAATTGCCTCACGGATTGGGAAACCCCAACATTGTCTTTACAAATATGTGTATTCACACATCAACGATTTGCCTCCATCAGGCCGCAATCTTCAAGGCGGATAAAAATAGGCTCCCAGCGTCGGTGAGCTCGGAGAGCAAGGTCCGTTGCATTACCGCCGCAAACGAAATCGCCAGCATCATGAGGATGATCTCACATCTTGACCTCGCTGCGGTAAGGGCCTGTCTAAAAACATTTATGTTGAAGAACTACGCTGACAATTTGGTCAGATGAACCCCTTCATCTCGTTCTGTCTTTATGTTTCCGCTCGAGTATTCGTACAGTACCTAAAGAGTCGTCCAGACGACAGTCAAACAGCCGACTCGCTACGGTTCCTATTGGCTGCGATGAACGCTCTGAGGAGGCGGAATCCCCTTACCGAGTCTTTCCTCGTTCAGCTTGATGTGGATCTCGAGGCACTGGGAATGCGGATCCCCAAATTGAAGGCAGCCTTTCCGCGTAGCAGTGACAGCGTATGTTGAAAATCCCCTCTGGAGGCATCTATAACTGATCCCGCTAACTCGGTTTAGCCCGCCCCGGGAGCTGGAAAGCCAGCTGAGGGTAGTGGACGTGGAGCGATGCCGTACCGCAACGAGTGCAATTTCATGAAAGTTGCCGAGGATGATGGGAATCCGGCCAACGGCCCGGAAATCGTGCAACCGGATCCAGAGACCGCCAACGTATCTCAGACACCTAGTTCAACCGGACACCACTCTCAGAGCTGGTCGGGACCTGAACAGACGGCCAGTCTCCCAACTCGCGAGCGTAGTAGTGGGTCTTCATATGTGCCCTTACATGGCATGATGCCCACATTTGGCTCTGGTGAGATGGAGACCATGAGTACGAACGACATGTCAGGAACCTCGCCTGAAGCAGGGCAGTCCGGCAGGCCGACACCAAACTCGAGTACGGCATCTGATCACCTAGCACCTGCTGCACATGTGAGCGGCTCTGGGAGGAACTCATTTGAGGCTAGCCCTGTAATACCGAATCTCAGCATGAACGGGACGAGTCAGAGCGAAGTGGAGAGAAACGTCAACGCTATGAACGCCTTTTTTACCGATCCGGCATCTTTTACCGTTCCATCGGGAGTTTCAACAGGCCTAACGCCACAACAAAGATACAGTATGCCGGACACACCAGGCGATTTCTCGCTGAGTTCGGACTGGCACGACCAGCCGGGGATGACGCCTGTCGCCCAGGGAGTTTTACGATCGATTTTGACCATGGGTACAATGGAAGCAATGGATCTAGGCTGGGATTCAAATCAATAGTACAGTTGGTTTGGTTGTCTAGATGTGATTTTCTTCTTCTTTTTTTCCTTGGTTTTATTGGAGATACCAATGGTTTATAGGGCTGCCGAATTTCCAATCAGATATGGCCATGTCACTTGCTTTTTTATCAGGGGTGTTGTCTACTCTCAAGTGTATGAAGAATATGAGGCAATGTTTGGGCTTCTGGTTTCATGATCTGACATTATGCAAAAGCGGTTATACACGTTTGGCTTCCTCTTTCAGATGGCATGGGCATTTGAATTTATTGTACCAAAGATGCTGTGTTTATTTTGCTTTACGATGGGAGGGTGTCTAACACGAAATCCCCACTCGATTCTTTCTTTGGAAGACTGTATAGTTGCAAGGGAGGATATATGAAGCAATTCCCATGCAAATATATCAATCGCAATGGATTCTTGAGAGTTGCCATGTATCCATCTGTACCTATCACTCCCAGTGCCGCTGATTCGCTATTTTAACATGTTTATCAAACCAATAGCTCAGAGCACCACCCACATAGACACATCAAAACAAGACAACTGGTATGAGCCACTTGAAGATCGCAGCATTCATGACACTTGTCGCTGAGTCCCCACCATTGTATCAAATCGTGCTTCCTCGTGCGGCCCTTGCCCCCCATCATCCTGGGGCGTCGTCTCACCCTGTAAGTTCAGCCCTAGGTTAAGTGGACGACCATTGGCGTCTCGTTGCATTTTGAAACGGCGGGCTTTGTCGTTCGGCCTGAATCCACCAGATGCCTTCTTCAGCTGCCTACTAATGGTTGGAATGCTGATGTGGAGGTCAAACTGCTTCTGTAGGAACATTTGACAGTCTTCGAGCAGCGCCACATCTTCATGAGCCGCAAGCCATTCCAGCAGTTTCTATTATTGGCCGTCAGCTGAACGTCGACAAAGCGGAGCACTTCATATGGCACAAACCTCGAGATACTCAGGCTTGAGCTTCTCGGCATTCTTACCGACGTCCCTCTTCTTGGCGAGGTTTCCAGTAGCGGTGAACTCGTGTCGCCTCCTTCGCACTGTCCGCTCGTCGCAGTCAAGAACAAATGCAATGTCGTGATTGGTTAACTTCTGAATCTGCAACAACTTCATGAGGATCCCACGTTGGAAATCATTGAGAGGTTTTCCCGTCATAGTGGGCCGCTGTTTATTGATGGTCGACAGAGGCATTCATTCTATGTTAAGGTGATGCGAGAGAAGCGCCCCGGGTGGGGGTCTCCCAACAGTCCAGGGCATGGGTGCGGCTTAGCGAGGAGGGTTCGGGTAGATACGGTACCCTTGTAACTTGGAACCCCTCGGCTTTGTGATTTCATGGTCTGTTTCTGACGAACTAGAGTAGGTACGTACTCATTCTTGAGCCTCGAGTGCCTACCGCTACCTTCTCGAATCGAACTCTTTCCCAAGTTCTGTCTTTCAGTTCTCCGTCTTGGCGCTCACTGGTTACGTACACCGCTCGCCCAGCTACCGCTTGCCCTAGCCCTGTTCATTAGACTAATAATCATTCTCTGTCTTGCCGCCTGCAACAAGGAGTTGGAGAGCAGCAAGCGTCACGGGGGCGCAGGCAGATGGAGCCGTAGCGGACATGCTGCTGTTTAGCCGCATGGCCACCAGGGTCCAGTGAGCACTTCAGCTCCAGACCCGTGGTCGAGTTCCCTTCAGCGGTTTGCTACGAGCCGCACGACTTACACCAATCGCTTGCGACAAGCCCTAGCTGCTGTCCCCTCTCCACGCAAAGTCACCCAGCCTGCAACAAATTTTCCCCTATGTCTACGAGCTATTCTTTCTTTTTCCAAACCTGCCTCAGTTATGTTCGGATGCCTGGCAGCTAGCTGTTCCAGGCCCGCGATCCTCGGTCCGTACCTACTTGACACGCCACGGGTCTCCATACTGGCCGCAGAAGTTCGCTCACAGCTAGGCCATCCTGCGCTGTGGTTTGTTGTGTGAGCCTCGGCAAAGCTATGGGAATCTGCTTTCGCCTTCTTAGCGAACTAGTTACTCTGAGACTGGGACAACACTATGTTGCCAAAACTGAACTCGACTGCACAATTCTTCAGCTCGTCTATATCTATTTTCGAAACGAGCACCCCCTATCCCGGCCATGTACTGCCGCGTTGCAGTGTGTGACGACTCCAAGCACAACTAATCGTTCCCGTCACCACCCGAGCTTCTATCTCGGAGCGGCCCCTTAGGCACGGCTATCAAGCCCATTTGTGCGATGGCAGGATCCAGACGCTCAGTGTCGTCCTCATCCTTCAACTCTTCTGTTCCTCCCCCGGCCGATCTCACATTCACACCAACATCGGCAGCTACGTCGCAAACCTCGGCTCCCCCAACACCCCTTGGACCACTGGATCTTGGACCTCCGGGGTACAATGCAACCATGTCAGCAGCTCCCAGTTCACAGACGTCTCTCCCCCTCCCCCTCTACGCCGTATCGTGCATTCTCTCCTAACCTCATCCTGGTTTAGAAAGCTGTACGAGCGAACACCGAACGAAACCACTGTGTTTCTTGGCCCCTGGGATGTAGTTGATGCCGAACCGCGCCGCGTCGTGTGGCAATGCAGCTATGATGGCGAAGTGCTCGAACACTTCTGTTTGTCGACCCATCGATGGAATGCATGCCCCCAGCCTTGCTAAAACGTAGCGCAGTGCCCTCTGAGTATGCTGCAGACATATTCCCATACACTTTGCATGCCCAGCATCGGAGATTCGGCGATCCTCGTGACATGGAGCTCTACCTTACTTTCCGGGAACCACATCGTATTAGGTATACTGTAAGTGCTCAATTAGAAGGATTTCCCCACGTTTTGATATTTTTCCTCCTGTCTCGGGAGTCCCGAT
>Ga0247758_1000473_pt1 | contig 35341 bp, 38 predicted proteins | sample UWRJL156409C4_FD_180950 | JGI IMG/M metagenome (GOLD analysis project Ga0247758, IMG submission 180950) | Plant litter microbial communities from Arlington Agricultural Research Station in Wisconsin, United States - UWRJ-L156-409C-4 | ecosystem: Environmental > Terrestrial > Plant litter >...
CTGCTTCCGCCCCCTCTACCCTGCCTTCTACGTCCCGAGGTATTCTACTGTCCCGGCGTCGACGTATCAGGATAGAGGAAACCGTACCTAATAACCGGTTAGGCAACGCATCTCCAGCGCGACGACGGTGATACCAATACTTGCATGGTAGCGGTATTTCCGGCTCGCAAAGCCGGGTCAATAAAGGCTACCCCTGAGGAAACTGATAGTTCTAGGAAAATTGAAGGAAATACGAAATAGCGATGCGTCGAGGTAGGTGCCCAGCGATGAGGGAGGTTGATCGTGGATGATGATGTAGCTCTGGCAAAGGAGGAGGGGGGGGGGAGATTGACGCTGGATCCCCGGACTCAGCGGGAGAAGAGCTCTTCCCCAACTGAATTACATGAGGCTTCGAGCTGTTCTTTCCCGGTCAAGGCTGGCGGCATCTCCAACTGCATCTCAGCTGCTCTTGTAACCATCCAGGCCGTACGAAGTAACTTCCTCGTTTGCGAAGTCAGGTGAAGTCTGCCAAGTCTCTCAGTTCCTATTGACACATTATCTATTCAGTCTAAACCCTGCCCCTGGCAGATTATGTGCAAGAATCCATCCGACGAAGTGTTACATTTGGCAAAAGAAAAAAAGAAGAACAAAACCAGGGTCTTGCTTTGCTGTTGTCCAAGCTTTTGAGAACCTATTTCGCCCCATAACCAGAAATATGCTACAAAACGTAGAATGCCGTCTGGTGCCATTGGCCCAAGGGCGGAGGACATTAATCTATGTACATTGCCTCGTTTCCGTCGATACCTTGCATCATGCCTAGGTCAGTATGCTGAATCCCACCGTGATTAGTCATCGCGATATTATGCGGATCATGGTTATGATGCTGGTTGCCAATGTTCTGCATCATTGCGATGCTGGTCATTGACCGGCCAATGTCCATACCACTGTGTGCGACATGACCTCCATGAGTGACGCTCCTCGTCGTTCCAGCGTTGCCTAGGTTCACTGTAAAAGGGGACTGTGCCGGGTTTCTGGTACGAGGAACTTCGAGTTGATTGTTGTGTTGTGTTGGCAAAGTTGCCCATTGTCTCCCGCCAGTTTCCATCTGCCGTTGCGTGTGCTGAACCTGCTCGTTTATGAGCTTGGAGTCGCCTGCTAGATGCGTGTTCATCATATCGTAGCTGTGGTCTTCCTCCATTTCATCGGCATCGGCATCGGCGTCGGCGTCGGCGTCGGCATCTGGGTCAAGATCCGCGTCGGCGTCAGCATCCGCGTCGGCATCGGCATCCGCATCGGCTTCCGCATCTTCATCGCTCATATCGTCATCGTCGTCGTCATTGTCTTCATTGCTGTCATCATCGTCGGTATGCTGGCTGGCTGATGCTGCGGCGCTGTGAGGATCCGCAACTGAGCTGCGTGGTGGCTGTGTTGTCGGAGTGTTCTCCGCTGCAACCGAAGCGGCGGACGCAGCGTAGGCTAAGGCATTAGAAATTGCTGAGGGTGGCTGCTGTGGGCTTTGTATAGCTGAACTAAGAGGATGCAGTTGCTGGTTCGCCAATGCTTCTTGCGATTGCCCCTGTCCAGGGTTACGCACCGCCGCGGCTGGTGCGGAAGAGTCCCCTATGCCGGCTGCATTTAAAGGTCGTTGGGCCTGGAGGCCAGTGGTTGCAGAGCGGGTGGAGATAATGACGTTCTTCCATCTGTCAATGGCAGACAAGACAATTGTGTTCAAGTCCGCATGACGATCACTGAGGTTGAGACCGACGCCGCTCTTCCCATGAACCACCCCTTCGTCTTGTAGGTAGCTCACGAGCTTGGGCTCGAGGAATATAGTGGTTGGGGGCGTAATCTTGAACTCGCGTGGCTGCTGCAAGAGATTCAGATGCTCAATCTGCGACTTCAGGTTCGCATTCTCCTGCTTGAGTCCGTGTTGCACCTCGTTGAGCTTGTCGATCTCGTTATGCTTCCGTCCAACGCCCCGAGCGAGCTCGAGAACCCACAGCTTCGCCCGCTGGTCTTGAGGTAAAGCCGTCCAGACTGTGAAGGAGTTCTGTATGTGTTCGTAGACCCTCTTTTCCAGACTCTCTGCTGCTTTCTCGGCCTTGCGCACTGCCTCCTTTGGGTCGCGCTTGAACGCTGTAGCGGACGGAGGGTATGTAAGGTCCTCGTTGACGGCGGTCGTCGCGGCTGCGCAAGCAACTTTCCATTTCCTGAACTCCTCGGAGAAAAAGGCGCGCAGAGCTTCCTGTTGTTTGTGGCCAGGAGGTGTTATCGACCACGAAGTAGCCGTGGGATGCTGGGTGGAGGAAAACAAGGTTGGAGGCGGCTTGAGACACTGGAGCGTTAAGGCAGGAAAGTCGAGCGATAAAGGATCGAAGTCAAACGGGGTTGAGCTCATATCGATTTGTTGTCTGTGAGCAATGTCAGCAACTAGAGCACACCGACGACGGGCTCGGGGATTCGAGAGACGGACTTAGCAGCCCTCCACGAGCCGATCAGCTCCCGCAGGGCCAACTCTGCGGCCCTCGCCGTGTCCAAGGCATCCTGCATTCGCTGCCTCGCTTCGAATTGCTGCTTGATCGCCTGCCGGCTGGCAGCCCGTTGGAGCCCTGATCTCGACCCTTCGACTTCCTCGTCCCGCTCGTTGCGCTTGCCAGCTTCCCCGCCCCCCGCAGAGATGTCGTTCATGACGCCCGTAGCTTCCCACGGCGTGTTCCAGGGATACCTTCTTCCGAACTGCGCGGCATCCGCCTGAGAGAGTGGCGACTTGACCATTGACGACTCGGCACCCTCCGAGCCAGGACTCCTTTTGGATGCCGCTGTAGGGGTCCCAACCGACACCGACGTGTTCCGCCGCCGTACAAAAGGGCCCTTGGCCTGCCTCCTGGTGACGCCGCCCCTCAGTCTCCGGATCTCGTCCACATTATGCACGCCGTCGGGTGCTTTGGGATTCTTCTCCTTGATGTACAGGTCCAGGTGGCGGCCGAGAGACGACGACGTGAAGGCCTGGTGGCAGTAGGGACAGCTCTTGTCCTTGGGGGCCTTTGGCGTGCCGGGGCCGGTTACCGAAGGCTGGCTCGATTCCTCCGCCATTCCGGTTCTGTCTCTGCCCAAGTGCGAGTTGGGTGGACCAGACGAAGCGGCAAGGTCACGATGGTGGGGTGCAATGAACTGGGACGGGAGCTGGAGCTGGAGCTGGAACTGGAGCTGGAGCTGGAACGGAGTGGGATTCAAGTACACACACAGCCTAGCTCGACCTATAAGTGAGCAGCCGCTCCTTCCAGCGAGCCGTACTCGTCAAGACCATCGAAAGCCAACCAAAAAGGGATTTGACGATGAGCAGAAAACGGCCTTGGGGGGGGCGGGGGTTTTAAAGAGCGGCAGACCTCGTTTTCTTTTGGACTCGAAGGTATCTCGTCGCTCTACGGAGCGTTTCTTTTTCCCTTGCCCCCTTTCCCTTGGCCCTAGCCTGTCAGTAGTTCCCGGTAGGGCAGAAGCGAGCAGGGGGGACCCTAGAGTACCGTTTTCTCACCCCCCAAGAATTGACCAGGGGAACGAATTGTGAGAACGATGTGTCAGCGTGAGTGAGTTGATGTTGCAACTTGCAGGTCGTATCTATGACTCTGCGAAGGGTGCGAGGAGAGGGAAATAAGATGAGAGCGGAGCGTAGGCACCGCGCCTCTCTCATCCCACCATCAGCCAGCAGCCGCACCAGCGCCAGCAGCAGCACGGCCAGGACGCGGTCACGGCTCCAGATCCGGCCGGGGGTGTGAAGGCTGTCTGGGGCTGTCTCGAGTGACCCGGTTTTAACTACTTCGTACGTGGACATGGCCGACGGTACGTGGCGTTCTGCGTTGAGGGCTGCCAGTTGCAACGGTGGGCACAGCAAGAGGATACTCGAGCGGTGTCCGAGTGTGGATTAAGATTAGGTACCGCGATCGATGCCACCCAAGCGGCAGACTTGGAAGACTTGCTGCAGTTTCGCAGCGTTCGATACAGCTTTTGGTGCCATCGGCGGCGCCTGGCTGTTCAACAGCTGTTCGTTCCGTCATTCGGTTAGCGTGATCAACTCCGGCCTGAACCGCAGCGCCTACTACAGTAGTGGCGCTTTTTTAGTGTGCAGGGGAGGCGCTTAGGCGGCATGGGGCGGCGACCTAGTGGGACCAGCCGGATCAATCCCTGCATCCATACCTGCAGTTCAAACTCCCTGCGTTCAACCTCCAAACATGGCTCACCAGCAGGAAAAGCACGGTGTTGGCCTGCTGACGCGCTCCTCTAGGGCTCCAACAAGGTGGAGGATCACGGCATCCAGTTGAATAATAAGCTACTCGGCCGGCTTGCCCTAACTTCAGCGCAAACTCGGCAAGGCAGGGGTAGTTCAACGGTGGGGTTTCTTTTTTCCAACAGTTGCCGGGTTGGCACGAACCTCATCGCCGGCCCCTTTCCGGATGCATCAAAATATAAGAGCCCCTGACGGAAGCAAGCGCATGGGGCCCTCTCCGCCAGATCTATTGAATTCTAGCAGCTGCCCGCCACGCCTGTACGCCCGGTCGAGGTACAAAGGGGCATCGTTGATCACGAGAGATTGTCCCTCTGCAGCCTCACCTCGAGCTGCATCGACGGAAAATTGCTCACCAAAGACGTGCAGCGTGTCAAGCGCGTCGCTGCTCACCGAAGGCCGACAGGAGACCCGTTGGGGAAGTAGACCAAGAGTGGATTGACGGTGGTTGCATGCGCATCAACAGAAGGAGGAGATGAAGGTCGGGCCTGATTTGTTCAGGATCGCGTGCCCGAAGCAACGGGAACCCCATCCCGCTTCGCCGAGTTAACCAGTCCGGCCTCTCAACTTCTTCAAATGAACCGCCCTCAACGTCAGTCCAATAATTCATGAACAGATCACAGAGTGTCCGTTCTCTGATAAGAAGCCGGCCTCACCGGAGCGCACATGCCAATTTCCATGGCCTCCCGAAGCAACAGTCATCTGAGCTGTGGGCATTCTGCGGTCATCCAAAGAGCACGCCTTCTTGCCAGTTCAACTTGCCCGATTACCGATGTGATACGAACAAGCCCGAGTGTGTCCTTTTTCTCTTCTGTCTGCGAGGAACAAACGAGACGGAAAGCCACCGCGTTCCTTCCACAGGCCATCCATGGACAAACCGAAGGTTGCCGCCATCACATGGAGGCAGCTTCTCAGGCAGAAGATGAATCGTCTGAGTTCCAACGAGAGAATGGTCGTCTAGATCTGGTTGGCGCCAACGGAATTTGTTGACATCAAAGAATTGTGTGCCCCCCAAGGTGCTGATTCCTGAGTGATCAAGCAGTTCAAGGTCGCTGATATCTACCTAGTAGACTCTGCATAGATTGGAGTGTAAGAAGTGGCAGTGACACCATGTCCTGTGGTTAAGATGGCTCAAAAAGACAAACGCGACTTTCAATTACTCAATTACTTCAGAAATTAAAACCCCAACCGACAACGGAGAGCGCCTTCCAGCGTTTGCCATCCGGCTCTGAGTGTGCGCTTCAAACCTTGATATTTTGGTTTGACTTCTTCAGATGATTTGTGCAAGCGGATTGGTGGCAGCAGTGTTGTTCTGGCCCAAGAGCTTATAGCCACATCAGCCACTCTTACTCGCCACTTCCCGCCGCCCCATTTTTTCGCGTCGCCTCGTTCGCGGAAGCTGTCACAACGTAACTGAACCAACGCGCAACAATCAGATCGGCAAGCTGAGACTACCATACTAACTCGCAGAACGTCTCGCAACCGCCAGACTGAATGAGCCCGCAATAACTCGCGGACCAAAAATCCAAGAAAATGCCTCCTGGTAAGTTACGGTCGGCGCAAACGACCGCGCATACAATTCAAGACGGCGATACCGTGCGCCTGGTCCCCAATCCGCCCCGTTTCGGGGTGCCTGACCCGCCTGCGCAATTTCGCAGTCGCGCATGCAGCTAACATTATCGGAGCAGCAATCAGCGACGGCGAAGAAGCGTCAGATATCGACTTCGATGCGCCTGCGCCCGTTACCAAGAAGAATGGCCGGGGAAAGCGACAGTCAAGCCATAAGGAGGAAGAGCTGGAATATGAGAAACCTCTGGTAACGGGAGACAAGGACTCCGACCCAGACGAGGAAGAGGAAGGAGATGCTGACGAGGGCGAAGAGGAAGAGGAAGCGGAAGACGTGTATGAGCTTCAGAGGGGTTGACCCCGCGCTGCAAAAATGACTGCTGACTTCGTCGCAGGTATGTCGTGGAGAAGATCTGCTCACATATGATTGATGCGAAGGTATGTATATCGGGGATTGGATGCTGCATGTCGAGACCACGACTGACTCGGTGTAGGGCGAACCCCTTTTCGAAGTGAAGTGGGAAGGATATGAAAAGAAGGCAGACCGCACGTGGGAGCCAGAGGACAACCTCATGTACGAGTCACCTTAAATTGTCGTCTGCTATTGTATTATTAACATTGTACAACAGAGAGAATGCGAGCGTGGTGCTGAACGAGTACCTCGAGGGCATTGGCGGCCGCGAGAAACTTTTCGCGGAGACAAACGCTGCACTCAAGGGCAAGAAGAGAGGCCGGCCTTCGACCGGTACACCACAAACAACCAAAAGATCCAAGAAAAACGGCGATGTCGATTCAGACGTCCCATTGACGGTGCGCAGTGCACCATGGAAGCCACCTTCAGGATCGTGGGAGGACCACATCGCGCAGCTTGACGCATGCGAAGATGAGGACAGTGGAAAGTTGATGGTCTATCTCACTTGGAAAAATGGGCATAAAACCCAACATGAGACAAGCCTCATCTACCAACGCTGTCCACAGAAGGTATGTTTCTTGTCGAGTGTGATTGTTGATTCGTGAGGGCTTACCACACTTTCAGATGCTCCAATTCTACGAGAGACATGTACGCATAATTAAGAGGGAAGATCCGGATGCTGAATCTGTCTCATCAGTTAAGGGGTCGAATGCTGAAATGGCGTAGGAGGTGGTTTTTTCTTTTTGACATGCTTTTGGCACGCTTCTCAGCCACTGAGCCCCAGGATTTTCCGCTAGGTAGCGGCGGCATGCTTTTGACCGGAACCTCAAAACTGTATGCCATTCTATAATTTTGGCGACTATACGGACACGGCGTTAGTTCTATTTTCTCCTGGACAGTGAGTGCAGATATGTTGAAGAGAGATATGGGTCTGAATCTGACGACAATTCTGATGTTACGCATAAATGTTGTATCCTACGTGAATATGGTCCATTCTAATGTTTGGTCCGCCAGAAAGCTGTTTCATTCTCTCCATCAATTCAAATGGGTCGATCCACGAGGCTGGTCTCAAAGTGATCCGTGCGTACCCTGTACCTGGCCTGAGGGGTGGGGTGGGCGCGCTCTGCCAACCACCGACTTTATTGACTTGCCATAATCGAGTGGCGGGGCAACGCGCCTATTTCATACACCTTTTCTGCTTGCGCATCGCTGCCACAGAATCAGCTTCCACCTGTTACTTGCTTGTGCATTCAACCGTGAAGATATTCAACTCTTCCCCGCATCCCACTACACCATTTGAACCTGCAAAGACAACCCTCCTGTACAAGCAATTTGTCTTACAACATTGGCCGCTATAATTCAACGATCCCGCCCAACCCCGCAACTTTCCAGCTTCCAGAACCTGATCTGCCAATCGTAGGTTCTCTCCAGCTCGGCGACATTCCAGACTAGACAAAAACGTTAACAATTCGATTAGAAACCCCTCTAAAGACTTCTTGTCCGAGTCGCTGTCTCAAAACCACCTGCGCATTCATTCCAAGGGCACTTGAGTGTCTATCGCGCCGCCGAGCAAGGTCTCCACGAACCAGCACCCGCTCCACTCGAGCTCAGCTCTAGCCTAGCCACGCAGCTGAAACCGACGACCCGATTCTACTTCCGAGTCTCGGAAGTCCGTCAAGATGAAGCAAAACGATGTCATTGCCGTTATTGTCATCGTGCTGTTCATCATCCTGGCGCTTATAGCATTTGGCATCTACCATCTGGTCAGCGTAGCCCGGCGCGATGTACACGGCACAGTCACCAGCTCGTCAGACAGCAGTTCAAGCGACATGGCTTAAGTACCACGGCCGGCGAGAGGAAACTCGCGCGGCTGACAAGCCTTTTTGACCTCTTCGATGCCCTGAAAGATGGGCTGTGATACCCCGGACTAGGCTGAGTAGGGCTCCCGAATTCCTCACGATGAGATCGTGGGATTGAATTGCGCCTCAATCACTCCAGGCGGAGGCGAACGGATTGGAAGGAAACGACACATCCCTTCCTAGACAATGCGTTGTCTAGCATCACAAAGACACGTGACTGTCGGTCCGCCTCAGCAGAATCATGATGGACCTGATGCAGAGCTGGGGATGGAGATGTAATGAGCATATCGGTCAGGGGAAAACTTGTGGATACAAGAGTGTTTCTCCTTGCTTTGGGCGGGGGTGGCTTGCATATATCATGGCGGTCTGGGTGGTTTCTTTTGGCGTTTTTGTTTCATCGCTCATGAAAAAAGGGAGTTTCATGAGAAAGCGACGGTACGGCCTAGATGATGATTTTGAGGACAAAGTCATTTCGGGATAATGTGGAACGACAACGACAACCCTGTTTGTGGGAATGAAGGATTACTTCGACTGTGTATATAGAACTACCGTAGAGGTGATGTTGGTTAGAACTGGCTACCTGAGGGTGACCTGCGATGGATACCATCGGATGCAGAGTATTTGACACCTACCTTTGCTGCTCAGTTCATTCAATCTTGCGCAAGTGAAATAAATATCAGCTCCAGGAAACACTGCAATTACACATTCGTTTCCTACCTCATATACCGCGGATTGCCTGTTGCCATGTACCCATCATTCTTTCCACAAGGCTCGCGATCCGAATTTGCGTCACCGGTTCGGGCCGTTGGACTTCACACCAAGGAGAGCCATCCCGATGGCGCCCTCCACACCAACGGCATCTGTCGTTGCACGACACACAGCTACCAGTCAAATTTAGCACAGTGACCGCAGATTCACATACAGCTACGTATGCCATGAAAAGACGACCGCATTAAACTGCTCCCTGACGGCGACGGTTGCCCCCGGTCTGCGCCTCGGCGATCCGTCCGTACGTCACGAGTCCCAACCAGCCCCCAAGCCCAGCCTGACACCTGATGCCCAACCACCCGCCTAGCAAGCGAGGGAGCCAAACCGGGAATTCGAACCCTTTCTCAGAACAACTCTATCTTATCGCCCTGCATTTTTCCTTCCGCGTGCCGCCGCCTTTCTGCACTGCACGCTGCGACGGTGGCATGCACATGTAAGGGAATCATCCGGTCTAGGGTCCATGTCTCAAGCCTAGCTTCGGAGGCTAGGGGTGCGCCAAATGACGTAGGTTACGCCTCCCTGGGTCAATACTACACCAGACGACTGACGAGTATCAAATGGCCTCAGCACCGTGAACCCCAGGATGCACATGGCAGAATGTGTTTGAAGATTAAAATTGAAATAGAAATTGGTATTAGAAATCATGAGTTCCTCCTTCCCGATAGCCACCTGTGAACGCCGAATGGTGCCGCAACGCAAACGTGAAAACAAATCAGCCGCCCCGCTCATTGGTCTAACAAAGATGGCTGGCCGTGGCCAAGACCAATACCCCCTAGGCGCCGAAAGAATAGCTGCCATCGTCATCACTTCCTTGCACTCTGGCCCTGATCGCCTTGCGTATACTCTCTCGCTTCAAGAATCCTCGGTTTAGCAGCTCTTCAGCTCTTAATTGGCTGTGGCGTCGATGGCTTCGAGGGTTCATCTGCTGCCGACCTCTCCTTTCCCGTCCCCTGTGATAGGTCTTGAAATAGGTGGTGCTCGTCGATATACTATGACAAGTGTAAGTCAGGTGAACAGTCATCTGTCAGGGAGCAGTTACAAACCTCGACAACAGGGTCAGGAATCAAATAGCTAGAAATATCGTCAGCACATCTCGAATTGAAGAAACATTTAGTTGGCCTGTGCTCACCGGACGCTGAGTTCCTTCTTCAAAAACAGTCGGACCTTGGTGGAGCTGATGTCGTTCTGAATGACTTGGCTGATGACCCAGATGTTTGACTCGTATTGCCTCAACGTAGAGAGTGCCTCGTCGACATCGGTGCCCGACCGCTCTATGATGAATGCACCGTATTGACCGAGAATAACGTCTAGATCTGTCGGCGACCAAAGGCCAGGTTCGCCTGTTCCCCGCAGGTCAGCATTGTACTCCCGAATACACTCCCTATCCCACAACGTACCCATTGACATCACCAGGTCGGCGCCGGCAAGGAGCGCAATCCTTGCCTTCCTCATCTTCCCGTCGGTCCCCTCGATACCACCCAGCACCGTGTTGATCTGGTGATCAAAGTGTCGCAGCACTTGGGCCGTCGGGACGTACTTAGGTTCGCCTTGGCTGTCGCAATTGACCGTCTCGAAGGGGTCGACCATGAGCCAGGTCGAATGCTCGACGGCGCGCGAGCACATGGTGACGCGGTGGTGACCGGGCGCAAGCCCTACCTTCTTATATGCATCGCTGACGGGCGAGAGGTATCCAGCGCACACCTCGAAGTCGGTGTTGAAGCGGACAAAGTCCGAGGCCATCTCGAACATGCGCAGGTGGAGGAAGGTGATTGCTACGATTCGAGTCAGCAAGAGCAGCGACCTCCTGAGGAAGGGTGGAGTGTAACCCACGAGAGAATGAGCCGCATGCTACCAGGATGAGAGGAGTCTTTCCTTCTTGGGTTTGACGGTGCTTCAACTTGTGACGCGGAAAGCTATAGGGAGCCAGAGTGGTGGCGCCCGGCTCAGGGGTAGAGCTGGATGATCCATGCGCGCTTGAGTCGCCAGGTTGTGAGCCGGGTTGCGAGCTCATTACGAGTTTCTGGTGATGCTGATGTCGATGGAGGCTGCGGGAGTGCGCTGCGCAGAAAACGCAGGCAGCGTGGTTTATCGTGGGCGTTGCCTGAGTTGGCCGCTGCGGGGCACTCGGGGCGCAAGAGCCGAGGACAGAAACGATGAGGGGTGATTAACGGTGCTGATGGATGCGGCTGGCTGGAATGCTACGCTGGTAATGCTAAATCCGGTGCAATCGAGCAACAAAAATGTCGAAGGATCGAATGAAAAAGCTGGGAGGCGTAGATGACGGGGTATATGGGCCTGAGGTTTTGTCAGGATTTGGAACAGTGAAGGAACTAGAAAGTCGCTGGAGAGATCGAATGGGTACCAGGCAGTAAAGATGGTGGTGGAAGGTGCCCTTGGTGACCGGCGCATGCCGACCCCGCCTGCCTCTCTGTTTTACTCTAGGCCCCTAGGGGCTGAGCAAGGCCAAGTCCAGTCACCCATTCTGTTCCCACCTTTCGCACACCAGTCGCCGATCGGATCTCCAGCGATGGGTTCGCAAAAGGCGCAGTAGAGCCCACTTTAAACTCGAGCAATGGGATGGGGGTCCTTGGGTCCTCGCATCCTCTCGGAATTCGCGGGGTGTCACGACTGGGACACCACTCACGGCACCCCAGTCGCCAATCGGGACCAGTCCACGCAACACATGCACCCTGTTCGGCACATTGAGACAATGGCGGTCAAATTGGGTTTCCATTGGGTCGAGTCATCACGGCCTGGGGAAGCTCAGAGAGCTCCTGAGGCTGGCGCAGGTGGCGCGAACCTACGAAGGCTCGGGCCAAAAGGAGGGTCTCTCATCTCCGTGCGAAAGATGCGTTGTTGGAATTCTCACACAGTCCTGTTCCAGAACGGCAAGGCCTGGGCTTACCACATCACAGGCCTTTTCAGAATGCGGGAAGGCCTTTTTAAGATACAGGAAGGATTTTTGTGTATTCATGTAGGTGTGGTCAGAATTGGAGATGGCCTGTAATAACGAGAGCTGTGGGCGGTCTTACAGTAAAAAGGCATTCTTTGCACTGGCTAAGGGGTCCCTTTCTTTTGGCCCGAGCCTTCGTACATCGATCGGTTCAGGGGCTGGCCCTCAGTTATCCAACCGCTGTGAAGGCGAACGGCCAGCGGTCCGAAGCGCGCCAGTTGATTTGGAGCGTATGCACAGCAAGAAACTTCATTCTAGTTTCTTTCCACTGTGACCAACCACGATACTATGTGTGTTTTATTTCTACTTTGCTCTCTCGCTTCTGCCGCTGGTCACCACGGACTCAGTCTTCGAATGGCTGTTTGCGTCGATGCAGTGAGTCAGACCCTACAGTCATCATTGAGAGGGACACCCCGAACATCGGACGGATTTAACAACTTGCGGGTGGTTGTACCCGAAGAAGCGACGGGCGAATTTCACAGTCACAAATCACGGCAGCGAATACGAAGGTTGGCAATGCATGCGACTTTGAATGAGAACTCAACTGTTCGGTTTTTGTTTTCCATCCCCCTGAACAAACTTGTTGCTATTGGCCGCCCCTGAAGATCAATAGTTGAAACTCTCCGTCACAACCTCATCGTCCTGAATCCAACCCTGTATAGCCTTGAGCATCTCTGGGCTCGTACACAAGTAGTACTTGGTCCCCTCGGCATCTCTGGCCCCAATCACATCATTCTCGGCAATTCTTTCTCTCACAACTTGGGAGCCCAAGCTCTTAGCCTTCGTGGCGAGCTGCGTGTCACCTCGTGGGCTACCTTCGCCGCCAGTGACAAATAGCCGTGTCAACCCGGCGAGTCCAGGCACTCTTTCAAATGTGTCAATGGCCAGCCCAAGGTCCTTTTCCCGCAAGCTCCACAAGAGCGAGAGACGGCGACCAGTCGCTAGGACTTGTTCGGCCTGGGCGAGCAGCGGCGTGATACCAACGCCTCCGGCCACGAATACCGCCTTCTTCTCGCCCGCTGCGAGCAGGCTGAAGGCCTCTTCTCCGCCGAACGCCAGCACCGGCAACTCCAGATGAGCCCGGATGTTTTGCCTCCACAGGAGCCCCGTAGCCGGGCCGTTCTTTCGTGCGGTGATCTGTAATTCGGTCCCGTGCTTGACGTTTCCGTCGGGCCCGGCCTCGGGCGGCGGGCTTGACACGGTGAAAGTCCTCACAAAGTCATCGTTCAGGCTCTGCGGGTCGTCGTCGCGCATGTGGCTCCAGCCGTGATCGAGCTCCTCACTGAAGTCCAGGGTGACGTACTGCCCAGCTCTCCACGGCTTCAGCGTCTTCCCCCTTTCAGGTTCCAGACCAAACGTAAACCTCGTGACGCTCGGCGTAAGCACCTCTTTTTTCACCAACTTTGCGCTGGCCAACCCAGCCCCCCCGGCCTCGCCGGGAACGCTGCCTTCTCCGGTAAGCCGTCGAACTGGCGGGTTGTAAGGGCTTGGCTCCCCCGACTCCCCCCTGAATGCCAGCCCGTCCTTCACAAATCTCGCCTCCGCAACCGTGATCTTGACTGCTAGCTTTGCATGCGGCATCACAGCAGCCGCCTTCTCTCCGACCAGCAGCTCCGTCTCCCCCGTCAGATAGAGCACGTCCGACGTCTCATAGTCCGGAATCACCACCCCAACCCTTGCATCCGCCTGTAAATTCCCCAGCGTCTGGTACAGCTGATTCCCCGAATACTCCGGGTACACCAACACCGTTCCCCCCTCATCATTCCGCAACACCCTCACAAACCCCCTCGGCCCACCACGATGATTTGTGTCCATACTGCCCCCTCCCACCGACGAAAGAAAGAACATATCCGCCCTATCCACCACCCTCAGCGCATCCTCTCCCAACCATCCAGCCCCTTCCACCCTCTCCACCACCCTTGGCGTCGGAATCCGCCCGCTCAGCACCTTCGTGTTCAAATACTTCGGACAGTTCCCCAAACTCCCCTCCACCGCCATCGCAACCTGCACCTCCTTGACCCCCTCCTCCTCCCCGCCCGCCAGCGCCCCAACCACCATCTTCCCCACCAGCTTCACCCGATCGCGACTCTCCAGATCAATACTCAACGCACTCATCTTCTTCCCCCCCTCTGGCTTGACCATCTCCCCCTCCCCTCCACCAGGCGCAGCAAGCAGTCCCAACGCCTCGATAACTGGATCTCCCCCCTTCCCCTCTCCCTTCCCGTCCGCAGCAAAAGCAACAACACTCTGCACCCCCAACACCCCCTGCGCAACCGGCCGTGCAAACCCCCTCTCCCCAAACCAAAGCGCCGTCCACGGCCGTCCGCTCTCATCGAGCGTGCCGACCGCCAGCAGCGGCGATGACGCCACTCGAATCCCGTATGAATACGGCATGCCAGGGGAGGTGGGATTCCCGCGGGCGGAGGTGCGTACTTTCAGGAGAGAGTGGACGGCGCGCTCGCCGGGGTGCCAGCCGTTTTGGGCGTTGAATGTGGCGGCGGACATTTTGTTGGTCTGGTCGTAGTGGTGGTCAAAAAGGAGACTGGAGGTTAGATGGTATGAAGGGATGAGGCTTGCGAGTGCGAGGGTGAAGTTTGCAGCGAGGTGCATGCGTAGAGAGCGAGGTAGATAAAGGGATGTACTATATATACGCATGTATGAACTTGACTTGTTGCGTGAGGTTTGCCTCGAATTTGGGGGCGCTGAAGCGGGGTGATCTATTATGAAGGGAGTTGTGGTTCATCTTTGTATGCTCTATGCTGAGTAAGTGCTTGGTCCGTGATTCGTCCGCCGTTTGGAGGTCTGTCGTAGTCAAAACTGACAAATCAAAGGGCGAGAATGTGTTGCATAGGGCGTCCGGCAAAATGGCGTCTTTGTCACAGGCGATGGACTCTAGCCACGAAATCACATAATCAGGAAAGTAGAAGGGCCACAATTGTGACGTGTTTATCATGTGAAGTATTTATAACTCATCAAACCCTCAATATGCAGAAGCTCCTCCGCCAAACCCCGCTCGCCGCGGAATTGTACTTTTGGTTCAAATCCCATCTCGACATGCCTCTGGGAAGCCTCAGAATACAGCTGGTCGAATATAGACAAGATGGCAACTGCCATCCACAGGACAAAAATGGAAATTTCCATTATCATTAGGGTACTAGTTCCGACTCAATATCTCGGCCCGTTCCCGTTCCCGTTTCCTCTTTCGACATCCTGATTCCACCCATTGCCACTGCCGTTCCCATACCCCCCTCGAGGAGGCCCTCTTTGGCTATTGGACGTTGGAGGTCGGTCATAGTAATCGTACTCTCCGTTATCATGCCCTTGTGAGTAAGGCTGTCCCCCACGCGGGCCAGTTCGTTGGCTGTTGGCTGTTGGCGGTCGGTTGAAGTAATCATCGTAGTCACCGCTGGCCTGTCCTTGATGATAAGGTTGTCCCCCACGAGGTCCGCTTCGCTGACTCTCGGCTGTTGGCGGCAGGCTCGGATAATCCATGCCTCCTTGCGACTCAGGATAAGGCCGTACCGGAGATGACACCATATTCCTCAGCGAGCCATTGCTGGGGGTTTGCTGATGCTGATACATAGGCTGAACTGGCGCTGTCATGTTGCGTTGCGGGGCGAATCGTTGCGGCGGCCCACGGGGGGGTACCGGGTTTGTAGCGCTGCGCATAGGATACCCGTCCGGTCCCCGAGGCGACAGCGGGTTGTTCCCAAATGACTGATTCGATGGCGCGGGGCTAGCACGTCCACTCGGGTAGTCACCGTAGGGCGGTCGTCCTTGACCGAAACCGTTCGCCTGGTTCGGCCCTGGTCCCGAGTATCCGACAGGTGCGGTTGGTGATCTAACCGGTGCTGGGAAAGAAGGCATAGGCTCGGACGAATACGTAGTGGGACTACCGGCATACCCTCCGTGAAGCGAAGAGCCATTGGACACCATCCTGTTGAGCCCAGGTCCGGTAGAATATCCTCCTCGAAGTGAAGACCCATCGGAAGGCATCCGGTTGAGACCCGGAGCGGGTCCATAACTCCTGTTCGACGATATAGTTGTAGTCCGAGAAGGCGGAATATTGGAACTGTAGCCGGTGGGCGTCGCCAGCGAAGGAGCCGGAGACTCGGAGCGTGACATGCCTATTTCGGCGGCGCTGTTTAGAAGTGGCGCCCTGCTCGAGTAACTGGCCGAGGTGGCTGTTGTGGCCATCGTTCCTGTGCGCTTTGGCGCTGGCCGGCCTATCGCTCCCATTTCGAAACTCCCCGGTGTGTTGGGTCGAGTGCTGTTGTCGAGTGTCAAGATCGTATCAGCCCGGCTGAGCATGGGCATCACTGGGAGCTTGTCTTCGCCACCACCGCCGCCTAGATGCGGGATGGTAGGGAGTGACGCCTGCATTGTCATCGGCCGGTCATCGCCGTTCTTCATAGCAGCTTTGATTTCCGCCTTCCTTCTCTTCCGTTCGTCTTCCGCCATAGCCTTGTTAATCTTCACAGAAACAACTTGCCTGAGGCGCTTGTTGACCTTCCGCTCGCAGAATCCGGTCAAGCCACCATCGTCCCGAGGGATAATATGCCAGAGATAGAAGACAAAAAACATGGCGGCGATGAGAAGCGAGAGGAATTCGAAGAGCCAAATGACTAGGGTGTATAGCATGCCAGACAAGATGAGCGCCTGCCGGAGGTCTTCCATTGCAAGAACCCTGATCTTCTCAAAAAAGTTGCTGAATGTCGATTCAAAGTTGGTGCCCTGGGAGCTCAGTTTGGCGTTGTAAACCGAGTAGAGTGTCAGGGCATTGACAACCTGTCGAGGTCCGGAACAGATGATGATTCGAACCCATGCTTGAAAGCTGAAATACGTGAACAGGGCCACGATTTCAGACCCTTTCTTGCTCTTGGTCAGCTCGGCGAAGACCAAGAATCGCTTCCATCCTCGGCCCTTGCCCATTCGAATACTCTCCAGTCGCACAGCCAAGTTATCGAGGAACGATTCGGCGACACTCCCCCTTCTCATGATTTTCTGAGCACGAAAGTGCTCGAACCCAAGGTTGATAAAAGAAAGAATGATGCAGATGCTGAAAATCCATTTTGAGACGTCGAAGGGAATCAGCTGAGTTGGCGCGACCTGGCTGGACCAGGCATTGAAGGCCAACAGTTGGTAGGCGGTAAATGTGTCGACAACATACACAGTGAGGGAAAGAAGTAGTGAAAACCAAAGGTACCCGTAAGCAAATGGTGTGAAGCAGTTCGTCGACTTGAAGTCCCCGAGGCTCTGAAAACGATGTCAGTGTTACGCCCACATGGCCTACCACCTGTCTGCGCTGCGCTACTTACAATGAAGTCCCATTTCTGCTCTGGTTGAACCTCGACGTGGTTTCGTTTATGACTGAGCAAACCCATCTTGTCGGCCCTGCAACACAGACGCCCAGAAGAGGACTATCGAGTGGAAATAAAAAGTAAAAACTGTCGACGCTGTCGATAATGGAAGGAGCGGCGCGCAGCACAAATCAATGTGCCGTCGTGGGTATCTTGAAAAGGGAATGAACGAGGTTGGCGTCGTTCCGGTCCCGCCGTACGAACAAGTCGTTTCCTCGCCAGCGATGGTGTCGACTGTGCCTCAGGTCGACGAAGGAGTGAGGTACTCCAGACTTGCGGCGTTGGTGATGTTAGGGCGCAAGCCTGGGGAGGGGACGTGGAAGAGAGAGTGGGAAGGCAGTGCCGAGAGGCGGTCTGCGATCGATGCTGGGATTCGCGGCGATGGCAGCTGTCTACCTTTCTGCTACTGTCGCATGGCTGGGATCAATCAACGGGGATTTTCGTGGCTCGACCACCGCGTTGGTGGGAAGGCAAGGAAGGCGCCGTTTGGATTCGTCGAGCCGGCTTGCTGTGCGAGTCGCGACTCGGGCGATTGACAGTCCTGGGATGATGGCCGCTGGCAGCGGTCGAGTGGACAGATGGTGGACTCGAATTGCGCCGAAAAACAGTGTGCGCCGCGCTCCCGGAGTTTGATCGCCTAAATAAGCAGCGACTCTCTAGTATCAGGACGTCCTAAGCGGAAGGGATGTGACAGAGGGAGCCAAGGAGGGGTGTTTTGGACCGAAATGCGTCGCTTCTCGTGGCAGATCAACGGCCGATGTGCGGTGTCCCGTCCGGGTTGGATACGCTCAATGAGCGGATGCTGTTAGCAGCGGTGGGCTAGTTTGGTAAAATGAATGGCTAGACAATTGATCTAAGCAATGGTCTGGAGGGGGTCGCCCTGGGGTCGATTCAGAGACGGAACGAGAGGGCGAAGAGTTGAAACTCGCGACAGCAAGGGGAAAAGGGGCCTTTCCTTTCGGGGGGAGGGGACGCGCTTGGACGTTTGCCGGACCCTGGATTATCAGGCCTGCAAACGGGGTCTTTGCTGGCAGATTGGCTGCGGGTTGGACGGGTAGACTCCACTGAGTAGGACGCCTCTGCGGGGGAAGGATCACTGTACAGAAAAAGGAAAGAGTGTCTTTTCGAACACCCAACACAATCACATAACTCACTTTCAACCCCTCGCACAAGTCATACCAGCGTATCACGGCCTAGTTTATTCTATTACAGGCCTTGCTCGCATTACAAACGGTCTCACTTGCATTGGAACTGTGTATCGGTGAATGTGGGAAGCCACTTTGAGAATGCCACACAGGAAACAATACATTCGAACCGGCCATTGGAGAATCTAGGAGCCCTCTTGGGATTTCAACATGGTATACACTCGGTACAACGTTTGAGCATCAGCCTTGCCTACGGTCGATGTGAGAAAGCATCTTCCTGGTAAGGAGGCTACAGTGCAAACTGACATTCCAGGTTCTGAAAAGGAAATTCCCCAACTCGAGACCGCCCCAAACACGGCGATTGCATCACCACACACAAACGAACATTCCCTTGTGAGTTGCCTTTGTCGGGGATATATGCCACTACCAAGAACCCTGTCCCGAAGTCACAGGCAAGTCCTAAAAACCGCTGCTCTCTGCATTCTCCGCCCTTCCTTCAAGCTTGTCACCAACAACAATATCTTGTCCAGGACTAGGAGACTAGCGCAGGTACCACCCTCCTGCACGAAAGCCCGAGAACCACGGCCACTGATTCGCTCGCCTTGGAGATTCGAAACAAGCATCTAGCCACGGCTGGAAGCTCCACAGCGGCGAGATTGAAACACGGGGGCAGGAATGTGCGATCCAACATCGCAAACGCGCATCTGATTGATCTGTTGAGGGAGCCATTCCGGCAACACAAGCGGCGCTTCTTTGCCGGCTTCACCGATGAGGTCTCTCTACGCGTATCGGTAGGATTGTTAGCGATACCGATCGCCTATTTTGATCGCATCTTGTGCTGCGTCTCCCAACCCAATAATACCCAGACGCATCCCGGCTCTATTCATAGAGCAGCTGTCAAAGGAATCTATCTTTACCGGGTACCTATCGCTGCACTTATTGTGCCGCAGAGGGAGGAGCCGACTGTCATCCTCAACCACCCATAGGAGCTTCTGCGACTCTTCTTCTAAATGCTCGTCATGGGTCGGTTCAAAGACAATCTCTCGGGTTGGCCCAATGCCGAGGGTTGCAGCGAACGAGAGACGTCTGCCGCGCGCTTCGCCATTGGCCCGTAAATACCTATGATCTGCCATCGAACAAGCAGCATCGGCTCCAAAGAACTCCGGTTATAGTCAATGGAAATGGATTCTCTCAACGATCGCCTCTGAATCTATTTAGGTACCTTTGAACACCCAACTGGGCCCCATGGTCGCGCATGTGTTTCCAAGCCAAGCAACCGTGACCAGCTACACCACCAGAATGAGTAAATATCTCAAGGCGGCCCACCCCACAACGCGATGGCCCGACCCGCCCCAGGCCGCCCAACATTCAGCCATGCTTGAGAAATCAGCACCTTATGCCTCGCCGAGCTCCTCCTTGAGTCTACTGTCCAGCGCAACTTTCATCTCCATCTGCTCCGTCTCAGACAGTCCTGTCGCGCTGCCTCTCCGGCGCTTCCAGCTCAAACTTGTCTCCCGCAGGGCCGCCTTATCATCCTCACCCTCCGGCTCCACAAACTCGTAAGTCCTGCACTCGGTATTCGCCCACCCGGTGCCCATTTGCTGGTTCAGTCCGTCAAAGTCATCCGTCAAGAAGTGCAGAAACCCGCCATGCGTAACCACCGCAATGCGCACATCCCCATCGACTTCCTTGGTCCCCTTTTTCCCCAGCTCCCTCAGCCATACCCTCGCAGTCCGTGCCCGGGCCTCGAGCTTGCGCATGTCCGGCGCCCACGGGCTCGAGAACGACTTGTCATTCCATCCCTCTTGAACAAGGCTGAGATCGACCTGCCCGGCCGCACCGAACTCGGCCCTCAGCCGCGCCGGGTCCGAGCCCACGTCGCAGGGCAGGTTGGACACCTCCTGTACCTCGGGATAAGCGATGATCTTCTTCCCACTGGCCACGGCGGGTGCGAAGGAGAGCAGGCAGGTGTAGATGGTGCGGCGCATGGGCGAGGCAACCAGGTACGTAATGGCCTCTTGGTGGGCGAAGGCGTTGCGGAGAGTGGCGCATTGCTGTTCGCCGAGCGGCGTCAAGTCCGGGTCCGGCAGCTGCTGGTTGGCCGCCGACAGGTTGTGGAAGCCTTGCGCATGGCGGACGAGGTGGACGTAGATTGTCATCTTGGCCTTGTTGCGGATGACTCAGGTAGGCAGGTAGGTAAATGCTCTTGAAGATACCACTGGCTGGTGGAGTGTAAGAGCTATATCAGTATGGTTTCTGATATTTCAGTGTAAACCAAATTGCGTAAACCAGAAAAGGTAGGTAAGTAAGATAATATAGGAGCGTCGACGGCTATCTCAGGGAGTACGAGAAAGTGAACGTTTAGGTGTTAGACAAATCGATGTAACGAGAACGGCCAAGAAACAAGAACTCTCTAGGTAGCGTAATGTGTGTGATCCAAATTTTGTTTTGTTTGCTTTAGGCGCATCGAACTAACGTTACATGAGTTAATAGTGGTTGCCCAACATAACGCACCGCACCCCATTCCTCGGGTTGAATCCGATGAGTGGGGAACCATGACCCTTCCGACGTCACCAGTCTCCCCGACAGGCGGAGCATCCTGATACGGCTTCACCCAATCACTAACGCATAGGGAACCTCCGCTCAGTCCGTCTCATCCTCTGACCTACAGCTGCCTTTCTAATTGGCTGCCCTACGGGATGACACTTCAAAAACATACGCAGTCAAGGGAAACATTCCTTATTTCTTCCAGAGCCCCATAGATCCTCTACATACACATTGTGCTCGCGCCTGTGCCATAGCCTTGGGCCGCCCAAAAAACGCAATACTTCTCTCTTGTATGTGAACATTATGCACAGACCTGTGTCTATAGTAACACACTGCTATGGCGGCACAGGCATGTTGTCTCTGCTGACGCAGATGCCTGGCCATCCCATACCTCTCCTTCGGGTAGATTTAAACCATTCATGCGCTGACCCAATCCACGGGCATTAAAGGTCGATCAGGCTTTCTTCCACCACAGGCTGCTTCGGCGCGTGCTGCGGCGCCGAAGGGAACGCCTCCTGGTTGTAACCTACATATGCTGCAGTCGGCGGGTTTGGCTGCCATACTGGGGGAAGCGCCGTCTGTTGGGCGGCAGGGTGTTGCCAGTACGGCTGCTGTGGCTGCTGCTGACTGGCTTGATGAGATTGGGGTGGTTGAGATGGCTGAGATGGCTGAGCGGCGACTGAGGCCGGAGTTTGTGGAAGTGATGGCTGGTAAGAATGCATTGTTTGTGACAAATTCGGGTAAGGTGAGGACATTGGATCAGGGGCTGAAGCAGGTGGCTGCTGTGCTTGTTGCTGAGGCTGAGAGTTGAAGTAAAAGTTGGCATTCGGATCGGTCGTGGGCGTTGTCCCGGCCAGGTCGGCGGCCGTGGCCGCGAGCTGACCTTGACCTGGTGTCTGCGGAAGATGATTGCCCTGGGGTGCAGCAGTCTCGTTCGGGGGGTAGCTGGGCTGTTGCTGGTACTGAGGCGCCTGAGCAGGAGGCGCGTTACCCCAGCTCCCTGTTCTCTGTGGCATCTGCTGTGGAGGGTACTGGCCATTAGGCTGCCCAGCCAGGGACGCCCGCTTATCATATGCTGGGTACTGTTGGTGGGGTGATTGCTGTGTGGCTTGGGGGTAAGAGGGGTGCGCTGCTTGCCGTCCGTACTCCTGCCCGTACTCTTGGCTATAGTCTTGCTGTTGCTCGCCTGTGTAGAAGTTCTCTGCAGGCCCAGCCGCGCTCGGGGCATTGGGTTGCATCAATGGGTACGGGCCGGTAGGTTGTCTCGGCACAGGGAGGTTGTAGCCACCAATGCTATGTTGGCTGTACGCCTTAGATAGACGCTCCTCCAGCATCCGGTCGTAGTACCGGACAACGGTGGACAGCTTGGCGTGTAAGTCGAGCAAGGTATCTAAATCAAGTCAGAGTAGGCTTCCTCCACAAACGGCAGCAGCTTACCATGTTTGCTCATTGTCTCGCCATATGTCCGTGCAAGTTTCGGTCGCAATGTGCCAATGCTGTCATAAAGCTCTTGGATCTGTGGCTCTCGCAATATTGTCCCAGGAGGTTGCGTTTGAAGGCGATCCACCAGAGTTGAAAAGAGGTTGATATTCTCTGCCTCAACGGGAGTAAGCTCGTAGTCATTTTTGGGAAGTGCGAACGGCGTGGCCGACGAGGACGCTCCGATATTAGAAGCCTGTTCCTTGAGTGCCGCAGCATGTTGCTTCTTTTGCTCCTCCATATCGGCTAAGGACGCGGCGATGGCAGCCTTGAGGTCTTCGTCTTCCTCCTCCCCGCCCTTAGCCGCCGGCGCCGGCGCCGAGTGCCCGTTCACTTTCGGCTGGCTAGAAGACAGGCCGTTTCCTGGCTGCCGGACATAACCACCTCCTCGAGTATGATTCCGGACCTCCTCGAGGCTCATGGCCAGAGCTCTTTTCAGGTCCTCATCGAAGCCGTCGTCTATCCGGGCGCTGCGCGGCTGCATCGATGTCGAACCCTTGGATTTGGCCGGGAACGAGGGGTAGGTCGGAGAGCGCTCGTTGCCAGCACCTCCACCAGGACCCCTGGCATTTTTATCCGAGAGCTTTGCGTAGCATCCATCGTCTACACGAACAGACTGGAGGATCCCCAGATGCGGCAGAGGCAGGGTCTTGCTTGAGCACTGCTGGTCGAAGCAGTTTCCACAATTTCGGCAGTGGTGCTTTCGGTTAGTGAAGGTGAATGCGGTTCGACACCTCATACAAACGTCTGAGTCAACCCACTCGGGGGGCTATGCAAATGTCAGCCTTTGAACAATGGCGTGGGTCAAGAGGGCGACCAACCGCGCTGCTGTCGATCATGCTGCTTGTGACGGTTACACGAGGAGGAAACTGAAATCCTTCTCTATCGAGAGTCCGATATACCTCCCCGATGTATGACAAATCGTACCGGCCCTCTGTGGCAGATGCCCAAGACTGTATCAACTCCAGGATTTTTGTCCGCACATCGGAGTTGATAGCGCCTGGTCCAACAACCTTGAGGAGCGAAACTAAGCTTTCCATGAACTCTCGGGATGCAATCTCGGTCAAAAAGTGGGAGCCACCATTTTTCACGCATGTATCCGTAAGCTATCCCAGGTCAGCCTGCTTTTCTTGCTCAAGGATATGCAGTCCCGCCCTTACATTCAGTGCGCTCAGCTGGGTGTTGGGGTTTTTATGGTTGATGCGCTTCTTGAGCGAGCGCATGGCCTCCTTCGGCTGAACCGTCTTGGATCGGATGACATCGGAGATTTCGAGGTTGAGGGCAATGTCCTCACTAGACAACAATACGTACGACGAGGCGTCAGCTTCACTATGCCAGGGCTTCAGTCACGATAGGCGGAGGTTCATACAGGCTGCTGCTCGTTGCCTTCTCGATCTGCTCATCCAAGGCGGTGTTGGCCCCGGAGGACCACCAACCCATCATCTTGAGAATGCCGGAGAACCTGGGACCGGGCGACTGCAGTTGGTACGAATGTCGAGGATGTTGGGGCACCACACTGTGGCTCTCGAGGCTCGGTCTCGCGAAGGTGACGCCGGGAGGTTGGGCCGGCGGCGAGCTTACTGATCAGTTGCCTGGTGGCGGAGGCGATAGGATCGATAAAACCACGCTCTCGCTAATAGGGGCAATAGGGCGCGCAGAGGGCGTACTGACGGTCGCGCCGGAAATCGTATCAACGGTCGCTGTGATGGATGGAAATGGAAAAGTTGTTGAGAAAGTAACCTCTGCCTGCCTGCCGTGGTTACGTACCTATCGCGTTGGATGGATGGAGCCTTGCTGCTGATGACCTCCACTGGAGCTGCCCCTCTCAGCCGCGTACCTACCCGCTGGGGAAAAGACTGGGCCTGAGCGCTTTGACCACCTGGAACCTGAGAACCTGGGCCAGGTCCTTGACCGATGGGTTGCCAACCAGCTGCGCCAGCCGCCAGGGCGAGTGCGACTGGGCAGTCCAAGGCGACTGCTCGCCCCCGCTGACGACTACAATGTGGGGCAGCTGACAGGGCTCAACACGTCGGGTGTACACAGTACGAAGTTGAAGTTATGAAGGCTCGGGCCAAAAGAAAAGGTCTCCTTAGCCAGTGCGAAGTGTGCGCTCTTACTGTAAAGACCGCCCTAATCCGTTCGTTATTCCACCTAGTCCACCCTATCATAATACACCAACATAAACACAGAAAACGCCTTCTTGGATCTTACAAAGTAAAAAGGCCTCCGGTGTTCTGAAAATACCTTTCTATATGTCGGGAAGGCCTTCCTGCATGTTCAAAAGCTTGTAATATGACAAGCTCAGGCCTTACCAGTCTGGAATAGGACTGTGTGAGGAATCTCAGAACGTCTTTTCGCACGGAGATAAGAGACCCTTTCTTTTGGCCCGAACCTGGGTTCCCCCACCAAGCCACTCACTCCTAACATGGCCAGCCTGGGTACCTGGTACGTAGTCAAATTTGCATATACTTGAGCTGACATGATGGGCCGATGTCGAGAGAAAAACACCTCTTTGTCACTTGGTGACATGCGTATCTATGGGCTGTGTGGGTAAACCTGAGTGAATCGTTGAGCTCGATTCGAACAGCCCAGGACTGCTTCGCGTTGGATCGCTAGGTTGCGTTCTCCAAACGCGGACTGGTGGGGCTAGTTGGTTGTCTTGGCGGCGGTTGACTGCGCCAGACGACGTCGTGGGAGCCGCAACCGTCCAACTAAAGGTACCTACCGCAATAGCACTCAAAGTGAAGCCAACATTCCGAACACGCAACAAAGCGTCACACAAAGAATGACACCTGGACCTGCTCGGGGCCAACAAAAAAGCGATCGATCATAGCAACGGCTTTATAATCTATGCCCTCTCCATCGCCGCGCAAGCAATACCCGATACCGCCACCGTTCCCCCGCTCCGGCCTGTCGACACACTTCGCACGAGATATGGTCGATTGGTAACTCACATCTTGCGCATACAGCCACCGCTATTCTGCTCCGCCGCTAGCCCAGTATTCCGCTTGCGATGGCCGGCTCGACAACCGTCCTGAATCACGCAGGGTCCACACCCTCGGGGACGAACCAGAATGGCTTCTCGCTTGGGTCGAACGGAAACGGGCGGGCTGAACCCTCTAAGGGCGGCAAGCGCCCGTTGCCTCACATCGACGACATTGTCTCTGTCAAAATCGACATAGACGCTAACGCGTCCGTTGAGAGGGTAATCCAGACAGCTGAGGGCCACCTTCGTCTTGCCGAGTCATCGAGAACATTTGGAAGACCCGACACCGCCTTGAAGGAGTACATCATGGCCAGCCTCATTCTTGTCGACGCTATCAAAAGGAACCAGGGCTGGGTATTGCTCCAGGACAACAGGACCCAACTCGATCGGTACCAACGTGCTCTGCGGCAAGTCCGCGTTTTACAGGACGACTACGAGAAGATCAAGGCCGACATCAAGGCCGACAACCTCAGGACTAGCGTCCAGCCGACCGTTTCTAAACACGCCTCGAGTGGGGGAGGGCCTGGAGAACCGGCGGGGGGCATACGAAACGGCGTACGGGTGGGTCAAGGAGACGTGAACGGGGGCGCCGATGCGCGCAAGAACGGTGTGCCGGATCGATCTGGGCCTCTGCAGTCGAGAACGAAGCCAACAGTACAACCTAAACCGCAGGCGCTTCACGGAAATGTCCTCCACACCACCGGACCTGGAGCGTCCCCAGGCAAGACGCCGGAGGATCTCGCTCAGCGATTTGCAAGGTTGCGCGCCAGCGCCCCAGTGCAGGACCCCCGGATTCGCACTCAGACCGTTATTCCACCAAATTCACAGAGTTCACAGGCCATGATCGAGCCTCCAGTGTCCAGTTCTGGCTCTGCTGGCTCTGCTGGCTCTGCTGGCGGGATGCCCAGGCTCCCGGATGCAATATACAACCCAGCTAGAGGCACCATCTCCAATGAAGCCGCCGAGCTTCCCTCCAGTGCTCCTCGCGCGATGTTCACGAGGACAAACTCCACGACGTCTATCTCAAATGTCATCAAAACCCCCAAAGCCGGACCTATGGAGGAGTATTTTGTCCCCGCTAACACCTACACGGCCAGTATGGCCCCTCTGAAACGGGCCAAACTCACAATTCCTGAGGGAAACACCATATCTGCCCAGGATCTTGTCCAGTATATGGGTATGGGAGCCAAAGATGTCTCTGTCCTCTTGATTGACATAAGAAACCGGGAATCCTTCGACGAGGGCCACATCATGTCGCAGGCCACAATATGCCTCGAGGCCGACGTTCTCATGAGGCAAGACATCTCAGCCAACGAGATTGCAGACAGTAATGTCTTAGCCCCGCCAGATGAGATGATTTTATTTGACAAGCGACATCAATTTGACCTTGTGGTGTTTTATGATCAAGAGTCCGACCGCATCACCGGCAAACGAGATACGCCGGAACAGAAAGCCATTTCCGGCCTGTACAACGCCCTCACTCAATATGATTTTCCTGCAAGCTTGGTAAAAAAGACAACAACACCCAAGCTCCTTGAAGGCGGGCTCGAGGCTTGGTCGAATCTTGTTGGGAGGGGTGGCCTGCAAACATCATCCACTTCAGCCGCGAAGAACCCTCGCACTTCGACGCCTATGACCCGGTCTCTCTTGAACAAACGTCCAACATACATAACGCGCCCGATTCAAGATGCTGAGGAGGCAAGGAAATGGGAAGAGACTATCGCCGACCTGGGAGCCATGGCACCAATACGGACAACAGAGGACTTTCTCCGCAGGGTGCCGGCTATTTCCACAATACAAGAATCAATGGTGGCGTCACCCCCCACCTCCCCCCTGAGTCGACCAGCGAGCCCGTTTTATCCCCGTTTGTCCCAAGAAGAAATATTTTACAAAAATCTGCCCTCTCCGCCAACCCGGCCACCGCCGACGCTACCACGGAGAAGCCATAGCGGACTCGTTGATACCGAGGGTGGCTCGGGTACATTGAAGAAAACATTGGCCAAATCTAACGTCGAGGGTGCCAGGAAATACCGGACGGGTCTACAGAATACTGGCGTAATTTGTTTCGCGAATAGCTCCCTGCAGGCCATGTTTGCTACGCCAGGGTTTTCCCGTGAGCTTTGGTCTGGTCAGTGGACGAAGAGTTTCGGGCACCCTCCGCAGAAACCTGATGAGAAAATACCAAATTCCCAACTACTTACAAGGATGTTGGCCGCGCAGTTTGATTTTCTCAGTAAAGGGGAGTGCCCAGATGTCGGCACTGGAGTCCTCATGGTATGTCTCCTCCTGTGTGGTTTCTCAGGTACAATTATTGACATGCCATTTAGAGATACGTCAAGCGCATCCATTCAAAGACTTCAGACGGTAGAACGAGGCCGAAGGGTGAAATCTTTGGGGGTGACAATCAGCAGGATGCGCAGGAATTTTATTCGTTCATTATGGACAACATCCACGACGAGACAAACATGCTCCGGGATCGCAAACGACCCAAAGACGAGAAACAGTACACTCAGAAGGATGGCACTATCATACAGAATGCCATCGCCTACTGGAGCGACTATTCCGCCGCCAGCTCGTCCATCGTCGACAAGTATTTCCGCGGCCTGGACGTGTTCATCTCGGAATGCAAAAATAGCAAGTGCGGGCACATAGTCCGCCAGTTCCAGCCGAGTGACCTATGCGTGCTCAGCATAGCAGGCGCTCCGGACCCGGTCAACCTCGATCAATTGATCAGGAGGCACCAACAGCGTGAAGAACTTCCCGATCTGCTTTGCGAGACATGCAACCAGCGAGGCCGCACGCGCCTCACCAAGTTTGCTCGATTGCCGGACCGCCTGGCCTTCTCCTTGAACCGCTTTCACCACACCGGTGGTACCGGCCGGGGAGCCGCCAACAAAATCCACACCAAAGTACGCTTCCCAATCCGCAACCTTGACCTCACGCAATACTGCCTGGAGGCGGACCGGAGGACGCCAGAAACAAATGACCCGCACTTTGTTGGCCCTATGCGTTACGACTGCTATGCCGTCACCGTGCATCAGGGCGGGGGTATCGGCAGCGGTCACTACTTCACATACGTGGAAAACGACCAGTCGCGCGACCCGACTGACTGGTACCGATGTAATGACACACGGGTCGACCCGGTCAAGATCGGAAGCCGTCTGCCCGATGACCAGACCGAGATCATGTATGCGGACGGTAATACGTCAGCGTACATGGTGTACTACCGCCGGCAGGGGACTTGATACCGAAGTCCCCTGGCTTGATGCTGTTGGATACTTGGGTGCTTCCTTTGAGCAGTTTCCCCGTTTGTTTTTCGGTCTTCGAGCCAAAGCCGGCATAACCAGCAAGCTCTGGGGGAAGAGCAATACTTTCATATAACACCAGCTACTGCCTCGACGCATATATATCCATCAGTGTGACGTGCAAATAATTTGGATTGGGAATCGCTTCATGGCGGAATGAAATTACGAATGCAAATGGGGGAATCCGGGGTTGGTGCCACTTTAGCGAGGGTGGTTGAGGTAGAATACCTTCTTTTCCGTGCATAGCATTCTGACATCGTCAATGGAGAAGCGACTTGACTTGCAAGATACAACATGGCTTGAGATACAGAATTGTATAAGGTTCCTCTGAGTCTCATGAAAGCACAACAATGTAGCATTACCTCCCGCCACTACAGGCATAATACCTGCGTGGAACCTACGACTAAGGTAGTTTACATACAATACAAATAATGTCATCATCCGTGACAGTTACAGTGCTATGTGACCCGACGGCGGGGCTTCTTGACTTTTACCGTTCGAGCTTGAGCATGCAATAACTTACAACCCAGCAAGGCAAGCCGCAATGAGCTTCTCATTTTTCTCCCGAATCATCCGCCTGTTAGGCTTTTGTGTTGCAGTCACCATGCCCTATTCAGTGAGATTAGCAAGGCACATCTCGCAAATATCCAAACCGGGTAGCTGATACTCACATTCGCTGGCGTCCACTCCTGATCGTCCAGCAACACGATGCCCGCGATCGTTTCCAGAGAGCTCAAGCCCGCGCCTCTAGCAGCGGCGCCCAACGCCTTGAGCACGACATCGCGGACTTTTCTATCCTGGCACATCACATGCTCATCGACCCCAAGCTCGGCGGCCTTGTCGGCCAAGGCCTTCTCGTTGGGGATGATGATAGCGATAGGGCGGGGATATTTGCTGTCACCGTGGACAACAAGGTTCTGTACGTACGGGCAGCCCCGGTACACGGCCTCGAGCTTCTCAAGCGCAATATACTCGCCGCCTTGCATCTTGACGAGGTTCTTGACGCGGTCAATGACCTTGACGTGGCCCTTCGGGTCGAACTCGCCGATGTCACCGGTGCGGAACCACCCATCGGCTGTGACGGCCTGTGCCGTCTCTTCGGGGTTTTTGTAGTAGGATGTCAGCACAGGCGGGCCGCGGAGCAAGATCTCGCCCTGAGGGGGCGTCCTGTCGGTGTAGTATCCGAGCTCAGGCAGGGCCACCAGCTTCATCTCGAGTGAGACCTCCATGGAGCCTATGGCTTCGGTGGTCCACTCCAGTGGGCTACCCAGCGCACCGTTGCCTCCCGTCTCAGTCAGGCCGTAACCGTTCAGCATGGGTGCTACAACCATACTCATGAAGTGCTGCGTCGTCCACGAGATGCCACTAGCCCCGTTGACAAGAAAACGCAGCCGCCCACCAGTCTGAGTGCGTACCTTGCCAAAGACGATCTTGTCAAACATCCCGTGTCCCGGTAGGCCATTTTTCACCATAAGCGACTTGAGTTTGAAGGCTCCCCAGAAAAGGGAACGGGTTATGAGACCATTCTCGCTAACCTTGGCCTCAATACCCTTCCTGATCGACTCCCAAACCTGCGGTACACCAATCAATAGGGAAGGCCGGAAAGCGCGGATATCGCCAGGGCAGTTGCGCATGCTGCCATCTGACAGACTACGGGGATGTCCATAGCCGAGTGTTGCTCCAAAAAAGACGGCAGTATTCTCTACAACGAGCTCAAAGATGTGCGCGAGGGGCAGGTAAGCCATCACATATTCGTGGTGATCAACAATCTCCTCCACGTGGTGGTAAATACCAGTAACGGCAGCGATAAAGCCCGCGTGTGTTGTGGGCACGCCTTTAGGGGTGCCAGTACTGCCGGAGGTGTACATGATGCAGTACAGGTCATCCGGCTTTGGCAGTACAGGCTCGATCGGGTTCGCCTCGCCGAGAGCACGCAGCTCCTCGAATGATAAGACTGTAAGTTCGGGGTGTGATGCCTTGAATGCGTCAATTTTCTCATCGGACACGGACATGTGGCTCGCCTGGTTGTAGATGAGAATTTTAACCGAAGTGGCCTTCTTGAGAGGGCCCGAAATGGTCTTGAAAAGGTGCGGGTCGACGAGTATTGCCTGAGGCTCGCTCTGCACGAGCGAGTGTTGGACGCCGCTCTCACCGAGGGTATCATATGCAGTGACAAGGGTCAGGGACTGCGTGGAACACGCATGCGACATGTTGAGCCATTGTGCACTTAGTTTTGTCAGCAGGGCAGCAACACCCTCGGTGAATGTGGGACGAACCTGGTTGCAGCAAATATGTGCAGCTTGTCGCCGGGCGACAGGCCGAGCTTGCGCAGGCCAGCGCCGACCTGCAGTGCCATTGTGAAGTACTCGTTGTATGTCAGGTAGTTGTAATCCGAAAGCTCGTAGTAGGTCCATTCTTTCTCAACCTCAACGACCTCGCCGTCGACCGTCTTTTGGACCTTCTTCTTCTCCGTGTGGACCTTGATGAGCTTCCGGCTACCCACAGCGGGCTCACCCCCGTGGAGACTGGCGGTTCTCTTGACAAGATCGTAGACGGTGGACACCTCCGGGGCGGGCCGCGTAATAAGGCCATTTTTCGATTTGGGGTGGACCCGAGGTATCGTCTCACCCTCGACGGGCTCGTATCCCGCCGCCTCAATGCTGAAGGGCGGCTTGTGGATCATGTACAGCGGCGTAGGGCCGACTTTCGGATCGTACGGCATCGTGAACGGTCGTTGCGGAGCGCGGCAATTGTTGGGGTGTTGAGTACCGTTGGGTTGTTAGTTTGACGAGAACCCAGGTTTTTTGGGGCTTTGGAAAGAGGTCAGTCAACCCCCCAGAGCATGGGAGAGTGGAAGGCGGTCGTCGCAAGGAAGCCAGGCAGAGGGAAGTGCGGGCACGTTTTGCTGAGCCGAGGGTCGGGTGAGGTACCCCAAGGCACCTAGCACGCTATCAGTGTCAGTGGCTTGCGCCAAGCGCCGTCGGACAACAAGAATTGCTTTGTGACGGAGGCTCTGGCAGTGCGACGCTGACCGAATCTCAGAAGGATCAACCTCGACCATGCCAAGGGGATGTAGCCTCGGCATCCAATGCGCGGAACACGGGCATAAAGCAGGAAGGTAGGTCGTCCAGTCGTGTCGCGTCAGCTTCCCAAGCGGGCGCGACAAACCAGGCAGTCCGATGGCCGCATTATGCAAACCAAAATTGAGACGGATGAGCCGAGGCAACCTTGTCTTCTGCTTGTGCCGAAGTACATATGTCAAAGCCGCATGGCAGCTGCAAGTGACGCTTACATAAGGAAAGACAACGTACCTCAGAAATCGTGGACCGAATGGTGTTTGTCACGGTTGGAATGAAGCCAATTGAGATGCCACAGAGCCGCGATGGCAAGGGCCGACCCTGCTTCTGTTGGAGGCGCGTAAGCTCGGGCCCACAACTCCACGAGCTCCAGTGATTAGGTTACGCAATGCCGTTTGCAGCCCTACGCAGGAGCCCACCTCGGAATGGGCCGTGAAGGTGCAACACCCTCTAGGTTCCCTTTTACTCTTCTTCCTTTTCTCTATCAATCCCGGATAGTCGTGTCGGTTTATGGCCTCTGTGTTCTTGCCCAAGCAATGTTTGATAATTGCCAAGCAGTTTTATCGTAGGACAGAAAACAAGTGCCGTTAGCATCCAACCTCTTCAGCCTCCAGATAACATCGCACTCGGTGAAGTCCTATCAAGATCGTATTTTGCCAACTCAGAGGCTGCCATGTCGCCGGTTCAGCTGCACAAAGAAACGCATGCAGTCCTCGGTAAGATACCTGCCCCGACAGATGTGTCTGCCGGTACTCGGAGCCCTGGTTGGGCAGATTGAAACAAGAACGGCCCAAAATCCTTCCGGAGATGACCCCGCCATGTAGACGACAGCCGCTGCGTCAGCTACCTTGAAACGGCATATATCGCCTTCTCGCCGCGCTTTTGGATCGCTGACACTTCGTCACGAGCCGGAAGCCGAATAACCGCTAGAAATGGACTCGCCGAGCGATTATTCCGAAGACGCACTGAGCCTCAAACAAGTCGACTCATCGGTACCCACTCCGGAAAAACCAGGCGGCGATGGTGCAAGAGTGCGCCGCAGACCCATTCCCAAGAAAGGCCACACCAAATCACGACGGGGATGCCTGTGCTGCAAGCGAAGGAAGGTCAAGTGCCAGGAGGACCTGCCTGAATGCACCAATTGTAAGCGGTTGGGGTTCAAATGCGTCTACCCCGGATCTGCCGCCTCCTCGTCAGAGCTATCACCGGCCCCAGTAGCCCCACTCCGAACCGCGCCCGGAACTTTCACCATGGAGGACATGAGGTACTTCCACCACTTCCTGGTCACGGCATACCCGCCCTTGCCGATGGGGGGTGACGAGGTTTGGAAAGGAGTTGCCGCTCTTTCCCATCAATATGATTACTTGGTCCACTCGATGCTTGGCTTAGCTGCCTCACACCTCAGTCTTTATACCGGCAACGACGCTCCAAGCGGTCTGGCCCACCGAGTCAAGGCCATTTCGGCCCTGAACGAGTCACTCAACCGCCCGTGCGCTTCAGCGGCCGAGGGGGACGCCAGGTTTGGTGCTATCATGGCGCTCACCTTTCAGGCGTCCTGTATGCCCGAGGGCATGACAGAATTCTTGTCCATGATCCGTGGATGTCACATCATAGCCAGTACGGGCATGATAGATTTTAACAGCTCGCTCTTCCAGGAGTTTACCGCCGAAGGATATACCGACAGTATCAGACGGCTGATTGGGTCAGGTGGTTTGGCTCTGGAGCCCCAACAGGCGAAATACTTTGACGACTTTCTTGTATCGCTGCGGAATCTTGGGCCGCTGTGCACGAGTCCGCTGGAAGTCAGGTTTCTTGCTGCTACCGAACGAGTGATGAAACAGGTCAAGTTCTGTGCGGTCGACGGTGAGTATCATTGTAGCTTATATTCCTTATATTCGTCACTGCCAGACACTGACATTATTTGTTTGCTTTTAGCATTCACCGAATTTACTAAACTTTACGCTTTGATCACAGCTGCCAGCAACGAGGAATTTGGACCTTTTCTTGATCCCTCCAACTATTCGGCTCAGCTGATTCTTATTCACTTCTTTTTCATCGAATTTGCCATTGGCGAGCTAAGTCTCGGGCCTTTGGGTGAACGATTTGGTTTTCGGAGGAGAGCCGCCCTTTCATGGCTCAACGGTCTACTTGAAAGACTGCCTGATGAGTATCGGAGCTATGTAGAATGGCCCCTGAAGCATGCCCGAGTTTTAGCTGCTGGCCTGAGCTCCCCCTTCAACCTAAACCAGATCCATCCAGCTATGCCTCAATTTATCGCGCCTCGGCCTGCCCTATCTTTAACTTGACGTCTGGCAGGCTACCAGTCGTCCCGACGGTTCTCCCAAGATGCTCTACCTTAGTGTCCCCTGCGGCTGCTGCGGCGGCTGCGACGCATCTTGGTAGCCGGCTCCTCTGAGTCGACACTCTCACCACCCTTTCCGATGATCTTCCCCTTCCCGCCATCTCGACCGAGACACGCACTCGGATGGTAAAGACAAAACACAAAGATGGCGATGAGCATCGGTACCGACTCGAATATCCAAAACAACCACTCGTGCCTGAAAGAGTACCCCTCAACCCCTTCGGAGAACTCGGCGACGCGATAAATACAACGGACCTATACCAATCACTTCAATTAGCACGTTGGCATCAGCTCAGCGTTTCAGACACATACCAAGATCAAAAGTGACGAGATGTACACGGCAACCACCACACGTTCCCATCCTCTTGGGGCATCCTCCGCCACCCGACCCTTCTTAGCGAGGTAATAGAAGCGCGAAAAGATGGCCAGGAAGAAGGAAAAGGCAACTGCTTGCAATCCGAGGCCACCGATGAGTATTTTGACGCCTATGTCGGCCTGCTTGCCGACCCACTCGGTTGAACTTGCGACAGCAGAGCCAGAGCACTGGACGAGGAAGGAGATAATGTCGCAAATAACAAATATGCGTGTGATCAGCCGCCCATGCACGCCGAAAACGCGATGACCCGTTGAGGCAGCGAGAACGGCTCGGATCAGTCGTCCGATGAGGAGATAATTTCCGGCTGCGACGAAGACGGGGGCGAGCACGATGAGTGAAAGGGTGGAAGCGAATGGACCCTGTGTCGGCAGTTAGCTGGGCCGAACTATGATGTCTGGGAGTGTCTCGACGTACGATTTGCGTGGGGTTCTTGATCGAATAGCACCGCAACGCATAGCCGGCGACTTCAATGGCGGCGCCGATGACCACGCAGAGGAAGTACCACGCGCGGTATTTGATGACAGTCAGGTAGAAGATCCAAACGAACACGGCTCCGTATAGAATGGAGGCGATGACGGCGAGGGCAAAGGATGGGTTGTACATCCAGACGGACTGTGTTGGCTGCGCCATCTTTTCGAGGGATGTGCCTTCGGGCAGGTAGTCGGATCGTCAATCTGTCACTTATATATCTCTCTAGGTGAGAAGCCAGGGAGGTCGGTGAACAGACAGTGGGCCTTCTTTGAAGTGATTAGGAAGAGTTGGGCGGTATTCGGGTCGAGTTACCAAGAATATATGAGGACGAATATCGATCTGAGCACATCGTCGCCATCGCTATTGCTGCTTATATACGCCCGTGTGATGATTCGGGCATGTAAGACGAGCGTAAGA
>Ga0247758_1000474_pt1 | contig 35297 bp, 35 predicted proteins | sample UWRJL156409C4_FD_180950 | JGI IMG/M metagenome (GOLD analysis project Ga0247758, IMG submission 180950) | Plant litter microbial communities from Arlington Agricultural Research Station in Wisconsin, United States - UWRJ-L156-409C-4 | ecosystem: Environmental > Terrestrial > Plant litter >...
CCCCCCCCCAGGTTTCTTGTTTTCGCCCCTGGGTGGTGTCGCAGACGGAAAGCCCCGTGCCTGATTCATACCTAACCTAACCCAGGCCCTGGGCCGCTGTCACAAGTCTAAACCAACGTCATCCCACCGTCCCCTTGCATACCGCCGTCCTCGATTCCCCGCCCTCTTCCTGGTGGGCTCGGAGAACCACGCTGCCATGAGTATAGAAGGGGACCGAGTGTACCCGCCCAGAGATTGCTGTTGACGCCAACAGCCACCCCGTCATCGAGAAGGAAGAACCGTCAAGAACACCTACTGCGGACCGAGGACGCGTCCATCTCAGATATCATCGCTCCCTAAGGCCTTAGCGGCGGTGGTGGTTGTCAACCATCCAACAACGAGAGCACGAGGCGCAACCACAGCTAGAAAGCCATCCCCGTGAGACACACATCTACCTCCCGCAAATAACGAACCAGTCCGATCCGATCCTGAAGCTCTCGTCTTGCGGAAAGAGAGACGCGGCCGCGATGCTTGCTCCGCCCTGGCCAGAGCAGATGTTGTAAGGGTGATACCGGCGACGGTGCCGACACTGGGCGGTTAGGCCTGATGGATTCTTCGGCCCCAACTGAACAAGCACGCAACCCTGCGTAGATCATTTCCCAAAGTCCTGTGGTGTATTGGAAAAGAACAGGCGGCGGTTAACGGGCGAGGGCAAAGTGTCACCGACGATGGTAACGACACAAGCTGAGGCTGACGTGCAACCCAACGAGCGCGTGACTGATCATCGGACGATCTTTACCATCGTCCAAAGCCCCCTGACGTACTGAGAACGATGGCCCTTGGTCAACACACGATTTCGCGCCCACAAGGACCTAGAAGCCTCTCGCCTGTCTTCCCCTTCGAATACCACCACCACCCAAACACAACGAGCCTTGTTCGGACAACGCCCTGCAAGCACATGGCCAGCAGATTCAAGACACGACATCGCTGACAATGATGAAGGCTGCACGCGAAGAAGAAAGAACGATGGGAAACCAGCGCCAGCCCCGTCCGGGGTAAATTACTCATGATTCAATTACAGGCCATCGTCGTGCCTGCCTGCTTGCCATTCATCGCGTTACTTTTCCCTCCTTCTCGGACCCTACCGCGTCTCTTCGTGCCATCATACACATACAAGAAAGAATCAACGATATAAAAATAAAAAAACCTTCAGCTCCCGACAGATCGCTCGCTACCCCTTAACGCCGCAGCGACAAAATTATCCAAGCTCCTCATCCCAAAAAACTCGCCACGGACGTACAGCAGCAGTCCAGCAGAATGAAATAGAGAGATCCGTGGCCAAAAAATATGTCTCTCAAGATATGAGTGACAGCTGTCAGCGATATTTCGAAGCAGCTCACCACGGCGAGACAACAAACATACAACGCCCAAAAGATGCCCCACTTTTCCCCCTATTTCCCGCCAGTCCCCCGTCCGATGCATGGTTTGTACCGAATTCGCCGCTCACTCTCGCCAAAATTATGTGCGAATTGTACACTGGTATCATGAGAATGCAAAGCTGGGATGGATGGGAAGCAACCCCCAAAATACGGAGACGGTGTCATGAGAGCTCACCGCCCGGAGTAACGGCGTGACAGCGAAACGCCTCAAAGAACCAGATGTCGGCCTGGATTCGAGACCAAAAAGGTGTCTCACGCAGGACTTCCTGCACCCCTGCGCCTCTACTGTTGTTGCTGATGCGGCTTGTTTGGCGGACCTGATCGGTCGAGCAGGCCTCCGATGTCCACACGTGATCGATCCTCTCTGGGATGGTATGCGTGCTCCTGGTTTCTTATCGGTGGAAGTTGGTATCCCGGTCCTTGTGACGGTCGCCCTGGCGGCATTTGATACGAAGGGCCGATGGGGTACTCTGGCCTACTTGGAGAGGAGGAGTAAGCGGATTGCAGACCAGGACTCAGTCCTGACCCCATCGATGGCGGCGGTGCACCAGGCGGTCCTGGTGGTCTTGAGTTATATCCGCTTTCGCCTGTTCGAGGCTGCCGCGGCTCAAAAGTTGCGGATACGGGGGTAGGCTGAGAATACATCTGAGGCGCTGATTGATACGAGTACGTGATCTCCCTCGGATTGGGCGATGGTGTTGGATACTGGAATGCCCTGATTGGGCTCAGCCAAAGCAGAACGATGTAAATCGATTCCACCTTGGCGAGCGCCATTCGGAACGAATGTTGTCGGGTTTGTCCGTCCTGACCCAGGAAGTTGAGGTGCTCCTGCCAGTCCAGAGCGTATCGGGATAATTCGTCCGAGCTGAACCCGAGCCTCTGCATCACTCTCTCCGCATTTTCTCTCCCAAACATTGGCGGCAAGTATGTGGGGTCTTTCCGTTGCCGCTCGTCTTGGATCTGCCGCTGGAGCCCGGACACCTTATCCCGGTCCCCAGCTGCAAGAAGGTCGATAAGCCTCATCCCCTTGACAGATGGCCGCGCGACAGCATCGAGGAAGGCACTTGAAGCGTTTCCAAACTCAAAATCGACAGTCAAAAACGCGGCCGGCTCTGATGCTCTCAGTTCTGGGGCCCTCGGTGGAATCGAGAGCGGCGCGGGAAAGATATTCGCATCGGACGCTAATGCTCGTTCGGAAAACCTCGGCGCAATCGGTTCGGCTGGTTGAGATTTCAGTACCCGGTACGATTGTGTTCGTCGGAGATTGTCATCGTAAGCCATACCCATCGAGGATCCCGGGCCATACAAAGACTGTGTCATTGGCCGCCGCATGGGGTCACTCCCACTCCCAAACCTGGGGTTATCGAACTTTGTCTCCCTATCGTCTCGTAGTCGAGGACGTCCGCGCTTCTTGTGCTGAACATCGATGCACGCATCTTCCTTGCCATTGGTCATGCACCTGGAACAAGGTCGCTGGGCTATGAGAAGACAAGTCAGCACATTGTTGCTAAAACAGTCCCAAATCCGAGATTGCAACCCTGGAAAGGAGGGAGCTGCTTGACCCCGCGGCTCTCTTTGAATGGCGGTATCCTGAGGCCACGCCCAATTCGAAGCGAAGGCTACCCTCCTGCTCCCACAACCTTGTGGATGGCGCTAGCAATATGCCCGCGTCCACGGACTTGGGGATCAATCCCGTTTGCGGCTCCCGGTCGGCTTTCGATGATACACAAACTGGCTAAATAAAGGGGTAGAGAGTCGTGCCCGAGAGCTGATTTGCGGGAATCCGACCACACTTCGAGGCAACGGCCCGGCTTCCCGCGGGACCTGGCGCCCGTCACGCAGTAGCGAGCTGGTCGAGCGTCGTCATCCTAGCGGGTGCAAACACTTGGCCGAGCCGTTGCAACCTGCACCTCGGATCCAAGCACGCGAAACCATGGAACTCGCTTGAGAACCACCTCCACACGTTCCTGCAGCATAGGCCAATGGGCCTCTCTGGAACTCGGTATCATCCAGGGGCCCAATTCCTGCGGCTTTATCGCGTGTCGCACACTGGTGCATGGCCCTGCTCAATGCCGCGCCTAAGGTCCCCGGAATTGTTTGACAATATCATGCCAATTAATTCCACAGGCCACAATTGCGATACCGCTGGACCAGTGCCGCAGCTCGCAGCCTGGTTTTCCTTGGTGATTATATTGCGACTCTTTTGGGTATGGAAAGAGAACTGAACGAAAGAGGCGAAATGGGGTACGTACCGTCGCATCTATCGGAGGTCAGCGCTTGAAACTATCTATGGTGGTTTGGAGAAGCCCAATTGGAAAGGAGGGGGTTAAACAAACCGAAGATGAGCTCTTTTGCAAGGAACACATGCGGATGCCACGTGCCCCTTCGTCTTCCTCTGCGGTTTGGGTGATGGTGGGCGCAGAGTCTCGGGCCCCGGCTGTTGTGCGGATGCTGAATAAGGTTGCGGTGCAGGTAGAGGTGGCGTCGGCACGGTTCCGTGCATAGGTCGATATGGCGCTTGCGGACCAGCAGCAGAGAGTTGCTGAGGGTATGGCAAAGGCCTGGACATTGTACCCTCGAGTCGCGGAAAGGCGTACGACATTCGCTCTGATGTGCTGGAGGGAGAGTGCCTGGGAGGTACCGGGACTGTCGGCTGCGCTCTCTCTTCACCTTGTGTCGTGAGGCTTCCGCGATAAACATCTTGCGATGTCGCTTGATATGTTGTTCCCTGAATCCTTTCGGCGGCCTCCTGGCTTGCTTTCGGGGGGAGCGGTGGAGACCCTGACATGGGCGGAGAAGGGTAGCTCCCCAAATGAGCAGCACTCTCAGAGTCTGCCCTGGCCCAGGTCAGGTCGAGGGAGAGACGTGCCAGGTCTAGAACGCCTCGGCGGTGGCCGAAAGGATAACACGATTCGTCGTCTCGACGGCCTATTTCCTGCATGGAGGATGGCCTTCAGCCACGGTGAGCAAAGCGGTAAAGCCTCCCAAGCACCTTCTTTTGGACGATGTCGGCGTGGTCTCGATCAACAAGATGGCCTCCGTAAAGGGAGACAAGCAACCAGACCGAACCCCGGACGCGCGGGTGTCGACAGACATTCCCCGATGCGATGGAACGGTGATGGTAGCCGTTGATGTCGTCGGGGTTGCGGGGCGTTCCTAGATCGACGTGAAAGGGTGGCCTTCGCGGGCGGTCCGCTAAGAACTGAAGCTGGAAGTCGTACGGGTTCGGAGAAGGGTGAGCGCTCAAGACGTTACTCCTCCTGGGCAGTCTAGCAAAGTTGAGGAGAAGACAAAGCCTTCGAGGTGTCCAGCACAGTCACACCTAGACTGCTGCCCCTTTAACAAGCTGTGGTGGGTGGGGTGTCGCCGAACGGCGCCGACCGTCGGTTAGAAAAAGAAGCAACGGCGGTTTAGCGCGCCAAGTTGGACAAGATGCTGCACCAAGAACCTAGCTCAGGCGGATCATGAGTGACCAGCTGTACGGCATACGGCGGTGTCTTCGTGCGAGGGTAGGTTGCTGGGCGAGTTATCGGGGAGCTGCAGACCATCACCAGTCTCACCAGACAGCAAGGACGACAGGGCGTGAACGAGTGGACTGCCAGCCCAAAAAGGTCGACCTAGAGCTGCCGGGGCTTGCCGTCTCGCGTCTTCCACTCTGCTCGGGAAGTGATTCTCGGGTTTGCGGGCTAGACAGAGAGTCGAGTCGGTCGAGGAGATTTGGTGTCAGTGGCACCGGGCGGTTTTTGTGCAACTTAAAGACCACTGCGCAATTGGGATGGGGCCCAGATGGAGCAAGGATGGTCGTAGGTCAGGGCACCCTGGCAGGTGGACGGCTATGGATGACCGCTAATCGAAGGGTAGTCCGCAATGCCAGCAAGCCCCCCTGGTCACCTCATAGTCCTTGCAAGGGCACAGACTGCCACCTGGGGTCGAAGACTGGCTTGTCTCCGCAATGAAAGGGAAAGGGGACTTGATCCGGGCGCCTCCAACCGCTACGGGTAATATGACTGACAGACAGCTGGGGGTGTGCGGTGCACCAGTGCCGGCCCAAGGTGGGCGGAGGGGAGTGAACAAACGTTGAGCGCCAGGTGCGTGTGCTGGGCCGAGAGGCCTGGAGCCCTTTGACGCACGGCGGTGCAGCAGACAGTTTTGGGGATGGCGTCAGTCTATTGGGCACTACGCCAATTGTCCGTACCGTTTCGTTGGCCCCTGACAAGAGAGCTCAGAGAAATGCGCCGCGTTACGTCCAAACACAATAAGACTCTTTCAGCACGATTTTGATTCGCGAGCAAAGGTTGTGTGTGTCGCGCGTCCGTGAACGAGTCCGTGTCCGTATCAGCGTCAGTGTCAGTGCCAGACCCGGCACCGGCAACCAGGACGGATGCGCACCAGGGGCAGGCGCCGCGATCCCTCGATCCGAGCTCCCCTCGCAGAAGCTTGGGTGCGAGCGGGGACGTGTGTTGATCCCGATCCCCAGATTTCCACCGCTAGACAAGCAGGAACGAAAGGGCCCGGTTGGAGACGAGATGAAAAGGACGAGCTGCAATGGTCTGGCCGGACCGTCGCTTAAGCCGTCCCGTGTTGAACTTCGTATGGAGTATGTGCTCGATGACGTCTCATGGATGTTGTGAGAAGAAGAATCCTGCGTTCTGCGCTCACACCTCAAGCACATGTCGTTGTAGGCCTGGATGAAGTCGAGGGCTCGTCTGGTCGCTCAGCCCATAGCGGGACGCTCTGGCGTGGGATGCCCAGGGGACAGGCAGATGTGTGTTGAAGGGAACGGCCTGCGCATCAAGAGGTTGGAGCATCGCCCACCCACAGCGAATACCTTGTAGCAGATGGGCGGGAGTCAAGAAAGAAACGGGCAGCCCGTGTCTTCCTCTCGCTGCCAATCGGCGCGCCGCAGGATCATCGAATTACGCAGAGCTCGAGGCTCAAACCCCAAAACTCGAGCTTGACGGTGTGCGAGGTGCGTCCCAGAACGGAAGGCACCACCTTCTCTGGATGTTTGAGAGGATTATGCCGGCAAGGGCAAGCCTTCGAACGTGGCGGCGGCCATTTGCACATGTATGGTTTTGGCCAAGGTACGTGTGTCCGTCTACCTCGAAGCCCTTTTGGTGCCCTGCCGGGCTGGGTATTCCACTTTGTTCACGAAGGAAAGGGAAGAGAGGCTGGGCGGCGTCACTCGGTTGGGAAGCTGCAGACGATAAGGGCCACCTCGATGCAAAATAGCTCCTTCCCTCCTAATTACGGACACCTGAAGGTCTTCATTCAGAGTTGAGTCTGGGGAAAGTAGGCTTGACCGTCTCGGGTCCTGCCAAGTGCCACGGTGTGCTCCTCTGCATATAGATGTTCGTTCATCACGAATTTGACGCTTCCTCGGCCGCCTCTCGCCTGTGCTGCCCCCAAACCGATAACGCCCACACAACTAGCCACCCACCAGGGTGTGTTGTCCCTCTCCCTCTTCCCCATTTGTGCGCACGCTTATTTAGTGTGATTTGTTATTCCGCATATGCAAATCACAGCGGAGCCGCGAGGAGGCCTGAAGCTGGGACATCCCATGCCAATCATTTCCCACTTCCGAGCATGGAGGCCTTCGTCGAGTTCATGTGGCTCACGGAAGGTTGCGACTCGGAAAGAGATCGCTATCATTCGCACACGCGGAGCCCGGCCTGGGCTTCCTGCTCACCTCATTCGCCAGATGGTTATTCATCTTGTCTTCATCGAACCTCACTTTGGCGCAGGTGTACACCAACGCTGGATTTGCCTCACCCAAGGTTCAGCTTGCTTCTGTAGTAGTTGAGCCGAACGATGGCCTGTGGGCATCAGTCCGTACCACTACCCTGGCCTCCGTCGCCCCTCCTTCACCCCCCTCGCGGGCGAGACAGACCAACATTCTGTGCTCCGTACGCCGACATGAAAATCTCCTTGGATCCACCCTTCCAACCCCTGGCGGATTTCCTGACAATCAGCGGGACAAAACATGGAGCCTGCTTGCCAACGCGCCGCGCAGCAAGCAACAGCCGAAGCTCTCTCCTTATTGTGGGAATGCATGCTTTTGCGCAGCAGCCCGTTGTTGTCGTCGACGACTGCACCAGCAGCAGGCAGTTTGGATGGGGGCTATTCAACGCCTTCGGCGCATGAAGCACAAAAAGAAATGCCACGGTGCGCTTTCCTGGCATTCCACTCTGTAACTGACATGCGGGGGGTGGGGAGTACGTACCTTGGTCTTGAGGCGCACCGCAGACGAATTCTTGTGGAAGGACCCAAAGTTGGAAGCGACATGCAGAGGCTGCATGATTTGACCCAGCACCAAGGGGCCCCGATACCGAGTTTGTCCTTCACAGGCCGGGACGGGCGGGGTCGGGTTCTTGCCCTGGCGTTGAAGCAGCACACATCCTCGATTGGGTGATATCACATGGAGGTCGCCATCACTGTTGCAGGTACCGAAAGCTTCAGGTTCCCCCGTTGTCTGTCAGCACTGAAGAATCTATGGTGGGGTATGTGCATCCAGATGCTGCCAGCCGGCCTAGGGTTGCATGGAGAAACCACCGACCAAAGCATGGGGCAATGCCAGCACCCAAGGCCAGATGCAGGCATGGCCCGCCCAGATCTGAGCACATCCTCAATGTCACGGATCACAATCATTTGTGACCATCTACTATCCAAGATTAAGGCGTTACCAAAGGCACGAACCACGAAACCCAGATCACCCTATCCAGTAAGGGAGTTGAGGCCATTCTTCTACTTTGAACGTGGTTGGTGGGGGATGCATCCCTTGTCCGTCCGATGTTGATGAAGAAGCATTGATGATCAACCTTCTGCCGTCAGGGGTTCAATGCCCGCGATGCCTGATGGCAAGAGCGTGACGCGGCGGGAGCCTCCCTTCTGGCGTCCAATCGAAGGGGCAATCCTGGACAGCTTCCAGGATGGGAGTCTGGTACTATATGCCCAGTGTCTCTGCTATAGGACACCTTATCTCTTATGTCGCAGCTGTACCGTCAATCCTCCACACTGATGAGGCATACCGTGCGTCTCGTCTATCTGAGATCTTCTCTCTGCCCCTTCTTTCGCATCAAGAAAGCCGTTCCGAGACGCCGCGGCGATATTTCCGCGAAGAAAGAGAATGATCCCCGAGGATTGCTCAGCTACGAATAAATCGTGTGGTTGCTTACTGTTCTTCAGCGGCCACTCAAAGATGAAAAGTGTGCGGTAGGATCCTCGGCAGGGGCGGATCAGCCTTGCCAATCATTGCTGTGTCTGACAGTGGGCGAGTCTTCTTTCCATTGGCACCTCTTTCCACAAGCTATGATGAACCGACAACGCTTCGTTCTCCAACTTTACCTAGTTTGACACGGAACTGTGCAGATTCGAACATGCCTAACCACGCACCCACGTCCGCATTCATGCGGTCAAGTCCCGCCGTGCTTTAGGGTATGCTAAACTCCAACCGAGTCGTCTGAGCTTGGGCGGTCGATGTCGATCCTCTTTGATCCGGCTGGAGCTCAAGTTACACCTCACACTCTCATGCCACCAGGATCTACATTCTTTTAATGGCTCACGCGGGCTTGTCAGTGGGATACGGTCTGCAGAAGGCCAGTAACTGCACACGATGTGTCCCCGCCTCACTGAAGATGCCTCATCAAGAGTTACCAGGGTCTAGGCACGATGCTCATGGATCCGCATCGTTCGAGCCGCCACACGGGTGCTAAGAACTGCCCTGTGCGTACCTTATCCTTGGACCTTTCATCTGATCTCCCTCCCGCCTTTGCAAAATTTCCGAAGACGAGCTTGGTGGGGTGGCTTCCGATGGCTGCGAGGAGACACCCGCCCGCCGTACGAAGTACGTGCACTAGCACCGCCCTCTAAAACTCGGCGACGTCCATTCAGCCTTCTGCCTCGCTCGTCCTACCCGCCAATTAACAAGCAGCAAGCAGCCTCCATGAAACTGCGTACCGAACTCAACGCAGTAAAAACTGGAACAGAAGCGGACATTTGTGGAATTGGAACCAATGGAGGCTGCGACACTTCTTGTCAAGGCTCCTGGGGATCCTCCGGGAGTGAATGCGGTCGGTCCGCAAGGCCTATGGTAAGCTATTATGGCGGGAAAACATGAACCATGGCAAAATCTTGTCATCCCAACTCGCGCGCATAACTGCGGCAGGCGACCATTCATGTGACGAGATACACCCCCCTTCCGTCATTTGACACGACAGAGAGACGGAAGATCGCCCCAGCAAAGCACATCCGCCAAAACTTACAACCACACTCCTTGGGCCAAGACGATCTGATCCCTCTTCACCCATCTCTCCACTATTCATAGCTCACGCCCCACACGTGCGTTGGAGGGTTCGCGTCCAGGACGCGCCTCACGCACGCGACGTCCCGAGACGGGATGCTACGGGACGCAGGTGTTCATACACGTGAGGTCGCCAGTTGGAATTGTTGCTCTCGCTCGCTTCTCTTTGCAACCCCTCAACCCGCCCCTGAGACAGACCTGTCTGATGATGGAAGGTCACATCGCGGCAGCAGTCTTTTGGTCGATCCCTCAAAGAAGCATGGGCCACCTGAGCATCACGATACGTCCCCGACCAAGATCCCATGTCGCATCCAGGCGGGGGTCGTTCAGCCCTTTAATTGAGGTAATATAAGCCAGGGGCTACAGGGAACAGGATCACGCACGCAGAATTTCCCATTCCATTCCCTCGTCCTCTGTAACTAACACCGCGCCGAGACTGTCATCGGGACTCCATAGAAACTCCGGCCCAACCCGGCTCGCTTCTGCGTCGCCCGATACACGCTGCCTCGGTTGCGGGCAGCTGTGACAACCGACTATTTCTGCGGGTGAGCAACTTCCGGGGACGCAGCACCCCAACACAGTGAGCTTACCAGGGCGTGCCTCTCTTCGTATCACATATCAATTGACTGGCGTGGACCGAGCACCCGACCTACGCACAGGTTCACTTACACGACAGCGCTTTGACATGACGTTCGGCTGCGAGCAAAACGCCACCCGCAAGCCCCACAGAACACTACTTTGAGCTCGACGGGAGTACCTCGCCCCCATGCTGGGACCACATTTACCGACCCGCGAGGACTGCAGAGCTTGCGAGCCTGGACTAAAGATGACTCGGTCGAAAACATAGCCCCTTGGAAGTACGACGTTGTCTCGAAGGAAATACTACAGACAGCAGCACCAACCGGTCAGTGGCTTTACTCTGCGGTTGTCTCGTCCCCTCTGCAATGCTGCATCTCCCGAAAGCCTGGATTCATCTGGCAGCTCGAAACGTAAATCCGCACACCATCCCGATCATAGCACTAAGATCGTAATGTTGATCTGCCCTATATCAGCTTCCCGTAACCACAAGTCGTCCGAGAAGCCTATCGGCCTCAGAAAGCTATTCCAAGCTCCTCCAACCAGAAGACGCATCTCCCATGAAGCTGGTTCCTTTGGTTGCCAGTTGTCAGCTGTATCAGCGTCACCAGCTCGTCATTCGACGACAGGCCCTTGACGAAACCGGTCATCGCCAATCAGGACACTTCCCGCTCCCCAAGCTCTCCCCCCCCCACTCTTTGCCCAGAGCGGCGTCGAGGTTGCGTTCGGGGAACGCAAGGGCCATCACTGAGCCACTCAGGGATCCTGGCAATGGGCATGCCACCGCAAAAGAAAGCACTGGTCGTCTTCAGCGCTGTCGTCAGCTGTGATTCTCCACCAAAGCTCCAACCTTGTGCAACGTGGAACCTGTCGTCTCAGAAAGATGATCGACCGGGCCATGAGGCTCCTCCGAGGCCCCAAGCCCTCCGAGGCAGGGGAAGCAGGGGGGGACCACCTTGACTTTGCGCGGTGTGCCCACCGGCATCCAGCCTTGCCCAGATTCAACCTCGCAACCAGGCACAGGCCGAGGTCGACTGCCAGCTCGCTTGCTGAAAGATGTGTGAGGGACATCAACAACCTGATGTGCAGCACACCTACATGAACGCGGAACCCTGTTGCCGCACCTGGCGCATGAATAAATTGAAGTACATCCAACACTGTCCATTTTCGGCATGCCACCGGGCTGCCTGTGCGACACAGCTTCGAATGGAGAAGGCGCCGCACCGTCGATGGACTGCGGGGCATCGATTATTAGTGTCCGAGCCATCATCAACATCATTTCCTGCGTCCTAATCTGGGTCCCAATGGATCTTCCTTCTTTTCTCTCACCGCATCAGATCGGCTGCAAACTTCTTCCTCGGAGCATGTTTGCACCGTACGCAATAACTATGTGCAGAAGGGGATGGTGACCATCATTTCCCTAGCCCGTGATTTTACACGACACGGGCCCCATCGCAGTCCTTGCCTGCCGTGGGACGCCGTGGGCCGCTTGTTGCTCTGGCTTCCACTGACCTGGGACCGCCGTCGCCGCCGCCATCGCTGCCGCAAAAGAGCCGATGGAGGGGTGATGGGAGGAAGGGGATCGTGCACGCCAAGTTTGCCCCTCTATGGGGGGGGGAATAGGGAGCAACTGCGAGTGCGATCGACGTGTCGTTTCGTCGTGACAAGCGTGTCAAGAAAAGTTGACATGCCTCTCCAATTGGAAGAAAGCTACCTCGTGCAGCGCCCGTCGACAAACCCGTGAGCTCCCATTCGTCCAGGTGGCAAAGTAGTTGTCTGCCAGTTTGCCCATGGCGGTGCCAGAAAACGACTCTACCAGTGAGTCTGAGGGCTGCAGTTTGCGGCGACGACTCGGGGGGAGGGATCGGCGTGTACGTCCCCGTCGCATTCATGCTCATTCAGCTTGGGAGGGACGCGCACAGCACCGCAAACTCCTCCACACGTCACGTCCCAATTCGGTCTTCTGTGCTGCCCAGCGCCCTCACTGCGGTACGCCGCACCGGCAAGCCCGCAGATTCGACGAGGGCTCATCAAATTTCCGTTGGGTGGCCGGGCACATGGGATGAAATTCAGGGCCGCCCTCGTTGGAGCGAGGGACGGGAAGCAGAGCAGAGGGCACGACAAAGCTATGGTTCTAGACGGGACGGGAAAACGACATGGAGTGTAATACTCCACAGGCAGGTATCTTAGCTCTTCGCATGGAACCAACCCCGGGCCGGTAAGATGCGCAACCTTCTGGTAGCGATTGCGCCCCCCGTCTTTCCCAGATCCGGTTCAAGCGGTTGGCCCGCAGTGCGGCCGCACATTGTCCAGCCCTTAACAGCAGAGTATGCCGCGGCTCTGGGACCTGGGTCTGGGACCTTGTCTGGTATTACATGCACTGTAATAGCAACCGGCAACCTGTCAACCTCTGACAACCTACCATGGATGCGACCCTCTCGAACAGCGAAAAGAATGGAAGCCCGCAGCCTGGAAGATTGGACGGACGGAAGAATTCGATTTGATGCTTCCGGCCGGTGCGCGGCTCGGCCTAGGCCTCAGGGCCAAGCCCAAACCCATCCCAACCCTACACTGGAGGCAGTGGTACGACAGAACACAACAATATAGTAACAAATAGCTACTCGACATCCAGGGACAGTAGGATCACTAGGCACGTGGCCGCTGTCGAAGAAGAAGAAGGGGTGAGTAGTAAAATCGTCTGCACAGCTCGGATCCGTCGATCTGATTCGCCCCTCCTCTTCGGACGATGATCTTCGCTCCCTTCCCGTGTGTACGCGTACTTCGGTGAGTTGCGCTGACGGCGAGAGCAAGAGGAGGTTTCAGTGTGTCATGACATGTTGCACGTTCTAAGGATAGCTCTGGGCATCATCTTCTTCTACCCTCGGCTCTATCCATAGATCCTCGCACATACGACGTCGAGCTTTGGTTCCGTGTTGTTGCTGGAGAGGGGAGCCGTATGTGTCGCGCGCAATAACCCTTTCAATTTCGGCCCTGTTGGCTGCCGCGATACGGAAGAAGGCGGAATAAGCTCATACGCCTATTCTGGGTTCCGATTCTGGGAAACCGGGAGCTTTCGGCTGAAGAGAACAGCCGAGGATCACCTTGAGATGCTGACCTAGACGCTCGCTTCCAAGCTCCTGCGGGCATGTCGGCCGTCTGCCGTCTTCAACGCGTAGCATTCAAAGCTTCGGAGAAAAACAGAGGAAAGGTCGCGCCCAATATCTGCCTTGGCGTGAGCTCCTGTTGGTGGAAAGCAGAGTGGACCGGTAACCGGTCCGAGGGAGACACCCACCACCCTCACTACCGGGAGCGAGTAAAACATGAGTTTGACGATAACACGCAGGCCTTCCCTTCTGAACCGGTGTGTGTAGAGCATCCCATGTCCAGGAATCTTGGGGGTGGTCTTGGCTGCACCAAGGAGAGGTCGTTTGGCATGCCGTTAGCAGTGGACCAGGTTCTAAGAGTTATGAAGTGGTTTTGCAAGACAAGTCAAAATCAAGTTAAGGACCACCGCTCCAGACTTCGAGTTCGCAGTCCTTGATGGTCCCGGAAATGCAGATGTCAGTCGCCCACATGATCTCTGACAGCTCTCTCGACACGACGGGATCAGCGAGTTGCGCCGGCATGTTGGATGCAGCTCTTGTTGTCTCATTATCTTCTTTTCCTCGCCCTCCCGTGGCTTGGCTCGGAGAAATACGCGGAACCTAAGCCAGTAGACGTAGAAGGCGCGCACAACCGGGGTAGACAGAAGCACTCTACGAGACAAGCAAAGGCGTGACATGCGACAAGGCTGTCCTCCGCCTGAACTTGCCTCTCAGCACGAAACCTCCATTGCGGCAACATCAACCGTGTTGCGCATACCCTCTTGATAACCAGTACCACGAGTGCATCGGTCACCTGGTCACCTTCGGGGCGCAGAATAGCCTTGCCCGCCATCGAGGACGGCCGGATGCAGACAATATAGCGGGCTCAGAAGGGTGGATCACCGCGTCTCTTGTTCCGTTTCTAAATGTCACATCTAGGCCGGTCTCTACATGAGACAGGGTGTCTCAGGAAACCGTCACCCTTCGCCTCGAAGACAGACAACCAGTTTGTAGAGTTCCTCGACCCACCCAAAACCAGCTGTCAGAATCCCAGATCTTCAACGCCGACATAGATGCAACAATGTCTTAATTTAGTACAACCCCATTCTCGGCTGGCTCGGTTGCTACCTTGCTAGCTTCAGGCTATGGAAGGAGGAGGCCGGGCGGGCATCTCGATGACCGGTTTCCTTCGTCTTGCTCCGTTTACGATGTTGCGTCACGTTTGTTTAGGCTGGAAGATCATGGCTGATGCCTCACAGCGGGCTGGAAATTCCCGGGGAAGGGTGCATCTACGCATTGCAAAGGCAACAACAAGCCGGGCCAGTCATTGGAGACGTGCCTCAACCACACTCTCACGCTCGGGTATTAGTGGCAGCTGAGGACATACCTGGACATGTCTGTTTGAGGGAGGAAGTCAACCTGGAGAGCCCACTGCCGCGAGACACTGCTGTGCTCTCCGCGAGACGCAATCTGGTTTATGTCCGGGGAACTAGCTGTCTCGTTCCGTCTCGCTGTGATGGATAACATATTTACCTTGTAGCTTCCGTGGATGGGGGAACCATGCAGCCTTCAAGCACAAACGCCGGGGAGTACCACCGGTCACACTGCGTCCGCGGCCGCCGTCACGACCGATATCGATCGGACGGCGAGCTTATGTCGTGCTCGATCCCACATCAGCAGAAATCACCAGAAAGTGAAAACCAGACCCCGAATCGACCAGCACAGGGTGGCAGCTGGTGGTACGTCGTTCCAGCGGCAAGACAGATCGCCTGCGGAATATACAGCGATGAGACGAAACCTTCGATCGGAGGAATCTAGGGACCTACTTCACTTGCCGGGTAGGCCACCTTCACAGGCAGCAAGAAGGAACGTGCATAGTCAGGGGTGGTGTAGAAAGCCAGCTACTTGGCAGCGACGATGACGGGAGACCGCCGGATGGAGGATTGACGGGGGCGATGAAGCACATTGCGATCATGGCATCCCCATCTTCACCACGCCACATATTACTCGGGCATCAACACATCAGGGCAACAGTTCCACCGACAAATGACCATGTCACCCAAGCCGGCAACGAGAGTGTTGACAAGTCGACCCGCCCGGCACCGAGCAGCCACTGTAATGACCGGTGCCATGCGAGTACTAGCGACGAAAAGGAGGAGAAGAGAGCTCGTAGGGAAAGGTCTCCTTGTCATCCCCGAGGTCCGTCTCGGAGGTTTATACCCAGCCGTTTACGTCCCTTGGTTCATGTAATCATTGAGGCTCGACGGCCCCGGGCCGACCGCCACTCCAGGTAACTAAATACCATTCCCTCGGGCATCCTAGAGCCGTTGTGTTGTGCCACGCGCCTTGGGCCAATACCTGCCTTTGTTGTATGTCGTGAAGCATCACCGCCCTCTTTATCTTAGCGGCTGCCACTAACTGCTTTGGTGGGTACAGGGCAAACAAACCACACACAGTACTAGTACCCCCTTGCACCCGCTGGGAGATAAGCCTAAGGAAGGAGAAAACTTACCACTTCTGCTGCGTGACCGGATGTACAGGTGCGATCCCATCCGTGCCACACGCGTTAATTCGGCCTAGTTGAATTGTTCCTAATGGGCCTGCCCTCTTTTGTATACGAGCATGGCCAATATGTCCAATCAAGGCGGTCTATATCACTCCTTACTGTCTGGCACTGCCCTGGCAAGAGAGTCTGAGCAGACCGTCATGCAAATCAGAACTAGAATCACCAGCAGCTAACTACAGCTTGGAGCTCTGGTATATACCCGTTGTCTACTGACCCTGGTTTGGACGCTGCACCATATACATTCTCCCCCAGCCTCAGGACAATCTCGCTGACAAACAACCAAATCAGAGTCTAAACACCAGCAAGAAACACAACATCAGCCTGTCTCACATCTCACACCACACCACATCAAACCCCATTTCACCTCGCGGCACGGGGCCTCGCCTCGTCTCGCTCCTCACCTCGCTTGCTTGTGCCCTTTGCATCCTCTCACCCTTCCTTCCTTGCGTACACTCCGCGCCAGCACATGTTCAACCCTCTCACACCCAAATCGGGAAACACGCCCCCCTCTCTTCCTGTGATCCTTACTCCCTAATTGGGATCAACAACTGAGACACGCTCGTCTCCGAGCAGCTGGGATTGTGACTCCGAGCTAGCCACTTGAGACCACTCAAGCTGAGCCCGATGGTACATACAAGGTCGCCTACGGTAGGAAGCCGGTAGACTAACATACACAGGCATATCCACATGCATCACCCATAGGAATCTCCCCATGGGGTTGAGACACACATCACAACCAACACACGTCGGCAGACTAGCAGGGAGCAAGACACTGGCAGACACACTCTGACAACAGGACGTAAACGAGCAGACAGCATGCGTAAGAAACATGGACAGAAAGAAAACCTCCACAAGACACTCAAGACACACAAACACACAGCACAAATGCAGAAGCCCGTTGTGTCGATGTAACAGAAGCACAAGAAGAATTTGAACGGTCAAGGCAAAGAAAGGCAAGCTTTACGCCACCCCCGCGTTTTCTTCCAACTTGTGCTCCTTGCCCTCAGCAAGTATACTCTGTATACTCTTGCCTGTTATTCCTTTCCGATAGCTTACAGACTGTTTGTTGCTTATTCGTTGCATCCAAGAGGGGCATTATCGCCACCAACTAGCATTACAATGACCTTTTGTTGCTCCCTAAGCTTTCCATGCTCTGCTCCGTCCCGCTCTGCCCTCCAAACAAAAAGCAATATGCTTAAGCGACATCGCTACTGCCATGCAAATGCAAATGGAATGAAAACAATGTATGCAGTTCTCGTTTCATTTCGTCCTCTCACCACACTAGCCAACCCCAACGCAGTAACAACTCCCTTCCTATCGGGGAAAAAAGAATGCCCGGAAGGGAGTTCACAACCTGCTCTGAACGGCAGGCGCCTCCTCCTCACCAGGCCAATGTCCCTCTGGCCAAACGTGACGGATAGCTTCCCATATGTGACTGTTGTTTGTAAACCGCCGCGTTAGCGAGAGTGTACCAGTCAGAGGCAAAATTCCTAGACACAACGTACCTGACGTGGATAATCTCCATACCATCCCTCACTTCCTGCGGCAAGTCCTTAACGTCCTTGCGGTTCTGGGCTGGCAGCAGCACTGTCTTGACACCTGCGCGCAGGGCCCCGATGAGCTTCTCCTTGATTCCTCCGACAGCAGTCACCCGTCCTCGGAGGGAAATCTCGCCCTGTAAAGTCGTGTCGCACACAAGGTGCTCGTGTCAGCTAGCCGCCTCTCCCGAGAAGCGAAACGCACGTAAGATTCTGTGTTCCTCTATCTTCCCTACCGCTAAGGAGGAGAAAAGAAGCCAGAAGGTTGGCTGAGAGGGAGGAAAAACTTACAGTCATGGCCATCGTCGGTGGTACGGCACGCCCCGAGAACAACGAGATCAGGGCGATCGCCTGCGAGATTCCGCTGCTGGGACCATCCTTGGGGATCGACCCCGATGGGCAGTGCACGTGGATGCTCCTGTTCTTCATTATGTTCTCTCCCGGGCTTTGCGTTAACCCCAGCTCGAACGCGTGAGCCTTGACCCACGTCAGCGCCACCTCGACGCTCTCCTTCAGCACGTCTCCAAGCTTGCCAGTTAGTTGCACAGTCCCCGTGCCGGGCATGTCGGCTATCTCGATGAAAAGGATGCTACCATTACCACCCGAGCTGTATGCCACCAGCCCCGTCACAATACCCGGTCGGCTTGTCTTCTCAGCGATCTCCTCTTCGAATTTCTCAATACCCAGGAATTTCTCCAGGTCGTCAACTGTTAGCCGCGGGTCGTATTTCTCTGGGTGACCGGCATCTTTCGCATCAGCGAACTCGACTGCCTTGCCGCGCAGAACCGATGAGATCTCACGCTCCAGGTTACGCACACCCGCTTCGCGAGTGTATGACTCGATGATTTTGGATACGACCTCCTGAGAGAAAACGACTTGGTCATCGTTGAGTCCATTGACGCGTATCTGCTTGGGGATCAAATGCTGCGTAGCAATATGTCGCTTCTCGAGCGTGGTATACCCCGGGATGTAGATGGTCTCCATCCTGTCCAGTAACGGCGCCGGAATGGTGTCGAGGCTATTCGCCGTGGCGATGAACAAGACTTTGCTCAAATCAATCGGAATGTTGATGTAGTGATCGGTAAATGTGTGATTTTGCTCAGGATCCAAGACCTCCAGCATAGCTGCCGACGGGTCGCCATGGTGGTTGGAGCCACCAACCTTGTCAATTTCGTCCAGGAGGAAGACTGGGTTTGCCACGCCCACTTTCTTCAACCCTTGGACGACGAGGCCAGGCATAGCGGCCACATATGTTCGCCTATGACCACGGATCTCCGCTTCGTCTCTCACACCACCCAGGGATATACGGTGGAACTTCCTGCCCAAGGCGATGGCGACGGAGCGCGCTAGACTTGTCTTTCCGACGCCTGGGGGACCAACTAATAGCAGGATCGGAGACCTGTCAACCATGCGTTTACTCCTCAAGACCTCAAGCTTCGCGCTGTTGGCTCTGATCTTGTCCTCCATGCCTGGATCGGACGTGGCAGCCTTGGTAGTCTCATCCTTCGCAGGTTCCAGGACCGGAACCTCTTGCTCCGCTTGTTTGATTTGTGCGTCAACGTCGTCATTGATGGATTGCTTTAACCTGAGGATCGCAAGGTATTCCAGAAGCCGCTTTTTTACTTTTTCCAGACCGTAGTGATCATCGTCTAGCTGTTTTCTTGCCACTGTCAGGGTTTGAGTACCGAGACGGTCGTTCGTAGTTGCAGACCATGGGACATCGGCCAGGGTCTCTAGATACGTCCGAGTCACGGCATACTCGGCCTGTGCAGGGTGTATCTTTTTCAACCGCTTGATCTCTCTGTCGGCGACCTTGGCGGCCTCGGGTGTGAGTTTTGCCGCTTCCAGCCGCTTCTGCAACTCCTCGATCTCATTCGGCTCCTGATCGTCTTCTGCACCCCCACTGGAGGCGCCCATGAAGCCTGGGGGCGGGAATGGCATCCCCGACGACGCGGCACCTTTGAGGGGCGTTCTCGGCTTCGTGGGCTTCCAAACCTTCTCTATCTCGTTCTTTGCCGAGTCCGGGTCGATGGCAAATGGAAGACTTGTGGCCGTGATAGTGGTGATCTTCATATTGTTTTTGATGTTGCCCACTTGCCTGTCGAGCAACTCTATGACCCTTGCAACCCTTTCCTTGACGTCAAGCAACGCTAGAATCTGAAGCTTCTCTTCGTATGAGCACTCGAGTATATTCGCCATAAAGTCTGCGAGCGCGCCGGGCATTGTCTGCTTGGTGATGAATAGGTCGAGCCGCCGGGCAAGGAGGGGCGACAGGCCGGGAGTGCTCCCTGAACGAGGGAGGATAGCCGAGAGCCGTAATATGGCAACCAATTCTCTAGACAGCAGTTTTAGATGTTGAAAGAGCTCCTGGAGAGTGGGATCCAGTAGAGAGACTGTAAAATGGATGTTAGTCAGGCAAGAAAGAGGCGGGCGGGATCTATCTAACCATCGTCTGGATAGTAAACCACTTTAGCCTCTAGGTATGCCTTGTCGGAAAACACCTTGTCTACCCGTATACGGGCGACACCTTCAACTAGCAGTGTGAACTCGCCAGTACCGCGACCCTCCACGCCAGTAATCTTAGCGCCGACGCCCCATGCGAAGAGATCTGCCTTGGTGGCCTTGGTCGGGTCGACATCGGAGTGGTCCTGGTCCTGCGGCCGCTCATCGTTCTGGATCAGCAGCTGGCCTTTGGGGCCAAGAAACTGGGACGAGAGGGGCACGCAGGCGATGGGGATTGTGTCGATACGGCCGTTTGGCGTCCTGGAGGCGGCGCGTGTGTAGACAGCAGCGAGCAGTGAGGCGATGTCGGGGCGCGTGGATGAGACGGCAATGCGCTGGACCACCCCCGGCAATAAGACACTGCCTCGCGGGAGCGTGATAAGTGGCAGCGTGGCTGTCTGAGGGCGCGCCATTGGAAAAGAGCAGCCGGGGAAGTGCGGCGTGTTGGCGTGTTGGTGTTATGTCGCTGGACGTTGAACGGGGCCGTTGCTCTTTAATTAATATCTACTGCGGGCCTCTCTAGGTTTCGGCGGACTGTCGCCATCGATATTCAATGTAAACGGTCTTGCAGGCGGCTGGTCGAAGGTTCGAGTAGTTCGTAGTTGACCTTGCCTTAGCTTGTTTTGGCGTTGCTTGTCAGTCAATCGGTCGAAGCTTCCATCAGCCGAGGCTAACGCGAGGGCGTCATTGTCAGGTGGCAAACAACTAATGCCAATTGGCTCGATGCATTGGACCGCGGTCCAGCGAGCGAGATGGGACACGCGTGATTCTACCAGAAGCCGTTGGCAATACCCCAAATCGCCTAAAGTACAGGAAATACAGGAATTCGTGTTCTTACTAGTCGCCCTCACCAGATTCAACGTCGGTCGTCATCAAATCCGACTTCGGCGGGATTGGGAGCCTGGGCCTTACTGACATATACAGCCCTAACCCTGACCGCATCGGATCTGATACCGATAGCAGCACGGGAACGATGTCTTGATGGACTTCCAAGGTTGGCATGTCACTGCAGAGTGGTTCTGTATTCAAAATTCTCCATACATCTTACACTCTTCCCCTTCTTTATCTCTCTGCAAATATCTGAAAACAGTCCTTTGATAACACCGTTTCCATGCGGAATCCCCCTTCTACCTTCTGGACATTAATATATACTTCTTCGAAACAGTGGGCAGGTCCTTGCCCAGACAGACCCCCGGATACAGCAACTCCACAAGATCGTACACACAACTCAGAACCAGCTAGCTGTTGGCGGCTTGCACGCTGGTACTTCAAGGTTTCTTCGCCTTGTCGTCTTCTGTCTTGGTACCGTCGGCCTTGGTGTCTTTAGAGTCGCTGCTGGGTTTCTTATCTGCGTTGTTCCCGGACTGGTCCGCGTCGTGATGGGGGTGTGTGATATTATTCCACAGTGACTTCAGAAACCCTTCACTTTTATGGTCGGAACCCTGGCCAGACCTAAAAGTCAGATAAAACAATTAGTCAACTGTAACCCCGCAGTCCTTCTGAGTCACGCCGCTTTCCAGGGTCGTGGAAGGAAACTAGAAAGAAATAACTCCTTACGTCGTGCCGTCGGGTCTACCGCCAAGGTTCATTATTCGCTTGGCTGTCTTATCCCCCATCTCGTCGGCAAGCATCTCCACAATTGTCCTCTGGTTAGAGGACAAGTACTTGGGCATCGAAACCTTGAACTCGACCCTGAGATCACCGCTGCCGCCTCGCCGACCAAGCTTCGGCATGCCTTTGCCTGCTAGTGATGTCTTGTCGCCCGTGCTAGTACCTGCCGAGACGCGCACCTTGGCATTGCCATCCAACGTCGGGACGGTAATCTCCCCGCCCAGAATTGCCGTCGTGAGCGGTATCATCGCGGTGTACAGAATGTCGGACCCTGCGCGAGTGAACTTGGGATCCGGGATGACCTTGACGAGAACGTAAAGGTCGCCCTTGGCCGAGTTCACGTTTGCCTCCGCGGCCCGGCCCGTGGGAGGTGCATCACCTTCCCCGAGGACGCGTAATCTCATGCCATTCTCAATGCCGCCCGGAATGTCTACCGTGAGCGTCTTCCGCTCCCGGAGTACGCCATCTCCTTGGCAGGAGCCGCATTCCGAGCCTCTGGGGATCGCCGTACCGGTACCGCCACAGTCCGAGCATGTACTGGCCATTTGAAAGCCTCCTGAGGCGAAGTGTACCCTTGTCCCTGATCCACCACATGACTTGCAGCTTGACCGTTTGGCGCCTTGCTTCATCCCACTCCCTGAGCAGGTGTTGCACGTCACCATGGGTACAATTGTGATGGTTTTTGGTGTTCCCTTCGCCGCTTCAGCGAACGAGATGTTGACTTGAACCTCGATATCTTCGCCCTGCATGAACTGCTGCTGAAACCCGCCCCGACCCCCACCAAAGCCTCCGGCACCACCAAAGCCACCGCGACCGCCAGTAAAAGCTGAGAACAGATCCTCGAAGTTGATGTTGGCGCCAAAGCCGGACGCGCCGCCGCCGCCACCGCCAAACCCGCTGAAGGGGTGGCCACCACCAAAGGGATCGCCGCCTGGGCCAGGCCCAGCATTCGGATCGAAGGCGGCAGCACCGAACTGGTCGAACTGCTCCCGCTTCTTCGGGTCTGATAGGATCTCGTAGGCGGACTGGATCTCGGCGAATTTGTCCTTGGCCTTCGCGTCTTTGTTGGTGTCGGGGTGGAACTTTTTGGCTAGCCCATAGTACGCCTTTTTGATATCCGCTGCGGAGGCGGTCTTGCCAACGCCTAGCACGCCGTATGGATCCCTCGGAGTCGCTTGCAGTCTCCGCGTCGTGTGGAAAGCCTGGAGGGGGGAGGTGAGAAACCGAGCAGATGGACATAAAGAGAAGGGCAATGCGTCATGACATACCTTCGGCCTAGCTGCAAGTTGATGCCTGGGGGCAGTTGATCGTAGGATAGGGGGTTTGGCAGCAACTGTGAAGCTCCGGGATGGCGTCCTCGTGCTGGCGCATTGTCTGAATCGTTGGCGCCGGCATACTTGCGCCGAGGTGAACTGGCGAGCCGGCAGAGCGGCTTTCGGCAGGATAATCGAACTCATCTCGAAGAGCCGGAAAAAAGCATTCCCGCAGTCGGGCGCTGAGTGAACAAGCTTCTGGGCAGTGAGGTCTGCTGGCAAACGAGAAATTTTTATCTTCAAAATTCGTCAAACTGAAGTTCCGACAGAAGCCGCCAACTTTTTTTTACGCCGCCGGATTGGAGTCTTGGCGCCTTAGGCATCAAATTGTCCAGCCAGAGCGCCCGCCCCACACAGTTTCGGCGCGACTCGCGATTTCGCGTTAAGAGGTCTGCAAATTGAGAGTGACGTAGGGGCATCACCAGGGCACCATAGTTTTCACAACGCTTCTATCAATTCCTATATCATGCGAGCAAATCCAAATACGCGCCCATGCGTATATGTTTGTGTCGCTGTATACCAATTCCCCAAGCGAGATCTTAGTGCCAAACGCCCATAATTTGTGCAGTTCCATTCCATGTGCCTAATCCCCAGCCCGCCGAGGCGGAAACGCCCCTTCATTATTGCAAATCCGAAGATCAATTCAAGCCGCGTGCCGCATCATCGTTCCATGTCAGGAGATATGTACTCCGTTTTTCGTGGTTTCCCTTTGACAACCCCTTGGCTTCTTACTTTATGGAGGAAGTCAACGATAATGTCGTTCTCCTGGACGCCCAGCCCGTTAAAATGTTTCCGAACAGTGCTCGTCAGTTGGTCTTTGCTCTGTCGTCGAAATTCCTTGCGCCGTGCGATTGTTGGGGAGTATATTCCAATACTTCCCGCTTGTGTGAGCACCCATTGGTGGTGATCGCTGGCGAAAGCGGTCGGTGTGCTGAGACGATATGCTCGGCGGTAAGCGTGGAGAACGTCGCGTTCGAAGGCGGGCCACTGGAGCTGCAGGGGCAGGAAGCATTAGTCAATTGTGTCGCTCGGCGACTGGGCTGGAGGAAGAGAAACGGAAAAGGGGACATACTCCGGGGCTGCTGGCTTCCTGCCCGACCGCCGCTGTGCTGGAGACAGCAGTCGTCGCTGCAGACGTGGCAGCGCCAGCGCCAGCACCAGCACCAGCACCAGCACCAGCACCAGCACTACTGTTTGCCGCCTCGCGCGGATTTGTGCCCGTAGAGCTCGCAACTCGTCGCAGCTTCCCGTTGGCCTGGTGTGTGCTGGTATTCCCGTTTTTTTCCTTGGGATTGGGGGTCTCTGACTTGGTATCGTCCTGGGCGGCTCGCGACGCTTTCGGTGCCATGACGGGGTGTGTGCGTGGTTGACAGAATTTCGTATGTGTTTCCGAAAAGAATGCGCGTTGTTTCCGAACCTTTGATCACATTGTCCATGGACAATCAAGTAGTTCTAGAAAGCTTGGAGAAAGCGTTGAAGATGCGGCAGCATTGTGAGAGGGGTCCTCGTCCGTGTGCGCAATTTGGGGTGCAGTTCGGAGGCGCCATCGCTTTCGGGAGGATGGGTCCCGAGTGGGTCTTGAATTGCCTGCCGCGAGCCGGCCACACCGTCCCCTCCTTGAGGGTCTGACTGCACGGCAGGTAGACTTGGTGAACTTCATGCCCTGTTCTGTCAGACAAATACACAGGCCTGGCCACATGCGTCACCAGTCTCTGTATTCGGAATGAGAACGTCAGGAAAGCCTCGTTAATTCCTATCAGAAAATTCGCTTGTTGGCTGCCTGTAACTCCCGGACAAGGCTTCCAATTTCAAACGCATGGCTTCGTCCTCAGCTCGTCGTCGGTACAAATACAAAAGAAGCGAAGATGCGCCTGAGAAGAACGATACGCCGAGATAGGCGAAGTCTGAGCATCTGGAAGTTGGATGCAAGCAGCTGTGAGGTACCCCGTCGTGCCCATCTGGGATGTTGTGGGGTAATCGAGCGGGAGAACAGGAGATCTGGCAGCTGGCGGACGCGTCCCATGGAAGATCCAGCAAGCCCTAAAACTAATGTCTCCCTATGGGGGATTTTTGCTATGGCCCGGCGCAATAAACCGCTACCACGGCGGTTGCATGGCGTCCATGCACATGGAATCCACTGGCCGAGGAGGACACAATGATGGGCATGCGTGGCCGCTTTCATGATCTCGCTTTTCCGCAGTCGCCCCGCGGGGGTTCTTCTCAGCGCGGCTCCCGAGTCTTCCCAGGGTCCTGTGCGACTGATGATGAACAGAACCCCTGTCTTCCGCCTCTTTCCCTCAAGGCCGACGGGCCGACGGAGGCGTGCGTGTAGTGGTACGAAGGCTCTGGCCAACCGAAAGGTTGCTCTGCTCCGTGCGAAAAGGTGTGAGACCTCGAGTAACACACTCGAACAGCTGGAGCCAGAACAGCATAGTTTGCAGAACAGCATGGCCTGGCTTTTTGTACTACAGCCTACCTCGCATCGTGGGAGGCTTTGGTTGCGTTGAAATAGGATATTTGAGGATGTTGCAAAGCGCCTGGAGAATGCCCGGCACCTACGGACTAATGATATCAAGCCCACGGCCTGCTGAGTCTAGGAAGGTATTCTTGCACTGGTTCGGGTAGGGAGCCCTATCGTTTTCCAGAGCCTGTGTGTACTCCGTAATTGCGAATGGCATTGGCCAGACACCCATTACTTGCCTGCCCAGCCTGAGCCAGCCTCCAGCTCTAAAGGCTGGAAAAGTCCCGTGTCTACTGACTACCATCTCGAAGTCGGGTGCACGTGTATGGCCTCTCCACCATCTGATTTGGGCTGACGGCCAAATATTCCCTCAGGATGTGCCGGTGGGTTGCGGTGGGACAGAGGCTCACTCCCCCTTCAAACGCAAAGTCTCACCTTTTCGGCGACGTGCATCCTACGACCGCAACTAACATGCAGGTGGCGCGTCGCTGCAACTGTTTCGCCGCATATCGTGGAGGTTCTTGACTGCCCCGTGCCTAGCTAATCACCAACCGTCTTCTTGGTCAGGTGCGCGCCCAGAATTGTGTTGAGGGCAAGGCTTTTTGGCCATCCTTTGGAGTCGTTTTTGTCTCACAGCTGTCTCTTCTGAACGGGCCTCAGGCAAAAAAGCCGGACAGGCTCACAGAGCCCTACAGCTTTAGTACGATCGGGGAGCCTGCCCATCTTAGTGGTGGGATTTCTTGATTTCTTGATTGTGGTTCCAAGAGGCCGCGACATTTTAGCAGCTCCTGAAGCCGGGTACGACTGCACAACACCGCTGACAGTGGTACCGTAGTGTGTAGTCCGTAAACCAAGCATTCGTACCTAGTTTACTTCCAGGTTCACAAAGCAACCCGAGCGTTGCCCGTGGTAGAGTGCGAGCTGGTAAACCCTTAGTCAGGAGTGTGCCGCCTATCGTGTGCCATTAGTCCGTAGCCTAGGTCAATCTAGCATAGCGGCCAAGTCCACAGGAAGCCGTGGGGAAGCTGGTCGGCGATGAGGCGTCATGCCCAAGAACGACGACGCTAAAGTCTCATGCCCGCCTGCCTAACCCGGGTTTTGGGGGTCACCCAGGGGGGCTGGTAAGTCGATGTTGAGCTTATGTATTTTTCGCACTTGGCGTGAGGATCCGACTTCGTACGGATTACACTGCTTTCGTTCGTGGCGACGCAGCTGGCTGGGCGGACTGGCGCACACTCCAGGAAGTCGCTCGCTCGCCCCAGTGGAGGCGCTGCTTAGGATTCTTTAGGGTTACTATCTGGATGGACACTCCGTTCTGAAAAGGTCAAGCTGCTGCGGCTGTTTTTGGTGTTCCATCGTGCTGTTTTTACCTGTGTTGGCAGGGAGGCAAGATTCATCGATGCCACAGCGGTGGATGCAGGTACGCCAAGATTCACTAGTCAAGTTTGGATGAGAAATAGACCCTCATAATTACTTGAGAGAATGACTAGACAAATGCTTAATGACCGCATCCTTGAAACATGATGCATTCGAGAAACAATCCCCCCGGATGTCGAGTGCGCCTGCGCCAACTTCTGCTGGCGTAATCCGTAAAGCCTGAGATTTCCTTATTAATGATCGTTAGGAGGCGGGGGCGGGAAGGACTTTGGTTTGAGCGGAGTGCCAATCACAGGCGCAGCCGCTGTCCCCACCCATCCCCACAGATTTATTCAGCAAGCCAGCCGAGCCAGCCCTCCCCAGCTGGGTACCCTTGTCTGTGCCAGAGGAGAAACATCCCACGCCGCCACGCTGCTGCTGCACTCTCTTTTCTCGATCTCCGCCCTATGAGCTTCTTCAGGCATTCCAAGTCCTCTTCTCGCTCGCGACAAACAGCCGTCCGACGCAGGGTGCGCTCAACATGCAACTGCCTCATAAGCAGCTCTCTCTTGAGCTGCAACATGGATAATTGGTCCCATCGCCGCGATAGAGGGAAAGGGTGGGGTAAATGGGGTCCTTCGCTGCGGGTCAATGTCGAGATGCCCCAGGCTGACTGGTAGTGGTCACTGCCCCGGAGAGAAGCAGGCGAGGTCGCTGGTGGTCGAGAACACAGATCGATGCTGTCTGCAACTGCTACACAAGCTTGTGAGGCTAAATGCGTACCTGGCGGCGGTCTTGGGGCCCCCGCACGCACCTCACCTTACTTGCAGAACATCAGATCCCACGCCTCCGCCGCCGCCGGGCGCCGCTGCCCGCCGCCCGCACGCTGCTGCTTGATGGTCGACCGGCTCTTTGCGGGCGGAGACAACGGAAATGAATATTGAAGTCAGCACCGAAGCCGTGACGGAGCATTCCTCGACACACTTACCACGGCACTTGTTGTCCTGAATGGAAACCGGACGAACGGTGTGGGACCACGCGGTCGGGCTAATTTTGATGACAGATGGACTTCTGAAGCGCAGGCCCGACTCATTTAGGTCTCCCTGCGACGCTGGCATCTTCAACACCACGTCCAGTTTGGGCTCTCCAGGGCAAGCCCACAAACAGCCAGCCTAATCTTGAGAGGTTCACGCAGGCAGTCGTCAGACAGGTACGGACGTGTAGCCATACACGGCGCCCTCACACCCGACTCCTTGGTCCTCCAGGCCGCCACCCATTTGGTAGCGAAGCAGACGACTGTCTCCCAGTAACCAGCGAACGGGTGTAGCTTGATGTCCGATGCTGATACTGGGCGGCGTGTACTTCGGGCTGCCGCTGGTAATTAATTCAATATCAATAGGACTAGTGAAGCACTGAAGACGGGGCACCTCGGATGCTTGTCGGCGAGTGAAAGTAAGGATCCGTCCATACTCCGTGCACTACACTCGCAGGAGCCGATCGCATGGATCATACAGGAGCCCAGCGCTCGCTAAGGAGGCACCTCATTAGGTGTGGCTCGCATGGTCAACCGGGCTCTGGCGTGGCCGAGAACTCAATGGGGCATAATAAGACCCCCACACCCCCAGCCGCTACAGTCTATCCTCCCACTTCCCCAGAAGCATCATTTTCCCCGTGGAAGGCCAAGGTCGGACACGACGGTCTTTTGATAATCTGGGGAAACTCGCTGACAACAAACCGTGCGCAAGGCGGAAAGTCTCATCAACACCTGTCCGCGCCTCGCACCCAGGACAACCGACGTCAACCTCGGCGGATGCCATTCCCGCTCATACTCGCACTCTGTACCAACCGCCACTAGTTGTTTCCAGACAGTCTAGCCGCCCCTTGACCCCTCGTCTTGCCTCGCCATGTACGTATAAGTCCTGTTTCCTATGTCTTTTTTCCTGTACCACGCGGCGCCTCTGGTCACAGCTTGAGCGAGGGCCACCTGCCATGCTCCAGCAGTTTCGGGTGAGTGCAGTCTGCACCCCAATATAATGGGTTTGAGGGGTATTCAGATGGTAGCCCGTCGTGGGATCATCCCGGGGCAGCGACCTGTCGTCCGTGCAGCCCGGACTGGGCCGAGCGGGCGCTGGTTGCCGAGCCTTTCAAACCTCACGCGGACTCGCAAGCAGCAGAAGCGACCACCTCAGTTTGCGAAACGCCTGGGGCTTTGTCATTTTCGCTGCTCCGCCCGCTATGGACGACGATACCCCATCTTCAACTCCCTCTTCAACGTGGACCTCCGGGGCAGGCAGCTCTGTTCGTTTTGGGAGGGGGGGCAACAAGGGCCAGAATTTTTATCCCTCGTTCTCCCCTGCCTCTCCCCCAAGCTCCACCCGAGCGCTTGGTCCACCTGCTTGCTTGCATTTTGCTTGAGCCACACCCCTCCCCTCGAGACCCCCGGTCGCCCCCTCCCCCCAACTGTCCAGCCGCTTTCCCAATGCGCCCAGGTGCCGCTGCTATTCATTTTCCCGCAACCGGGCGGCGGTATCACCTCTGAAGAACTCCGTTGCTGATCTTCTGCTAGATTTTAAGTTTTACCTTTGGAAACTCCTCCAACGCCGTGCTGCCCCCGGGTATCGCTTATTGTTTTAGGGTGTCTCTGGGAGGTGCTGGGTTCGCCATCATCTGTCGTCCAACACTCACTCTATCCGGCAAGGCTTGCCTGCACCTGCCGGTCATGATATCGTGAAGCACGCTCCAATTGGCCTGGGTGAGTGTCGAGAGCGAGTCCGACACCGCGTCCAACTTGGTGTGTCCGAAATACGAACGCAACGCGCGCCATCCACCACACGCGCATATCCACATCATTGCTGTCGTCAAGCGCACAGTCCGACTCCGAAGAGCTCCTCCAGCTTCGCGTTGTGTAACTGCTGCTTGCCGGCAACCGACGCTGATTTGCTAACACCCAGCTGCTTGGGCTTTTGCGGGAAAGACGTTGCGCCACGGCTTACCATTCAAGGCCCGTGATTACTGGTCGTGGCACCTGACTGGTAGTATCTTACGATCAGCTTAGACCTGTTCGCCGGGTGAAAATTCATGGAGCATGGCTTCCGTCCTCACTTCCCACCCCCCTGATATTACCTCCTCGATGCCCGCGTCCCGATCAAAACACGCCATGCCGCCGCTTCAGGAGCCAACACCCCCACACAACATCAAACAGGAAGACGAACACGAGCGAGGCCGGCCCCGCAGCCGGTCCGAGGACAAAGATGTGGACGAGCTCGATATCGACGATCCCGATGATGACGCCGATGGGGGCCATGCCCATTCTTCAAACTCCGAAGGTCCTGCGCGAAAGCGTAGGCGGAGCCGCAAGGGTCTTGACAAGAAGTTCGAATGTCCAGAAAAGGGCTGTGGGAAGAGCTACTCAAGAGCCGAGCACCTGTAGGAACTACTGACGCCCCTTGCGCCCAAGGGCCGTCCCGCTAACGCTCTTGATAGCTACCGCCACCAGTTGAACCACAATCCCAAGCAAGTCTACAAGTGTGGCATCGGGGATTGCCAAAGGACATTTGTCAGGCTTGACCTCTGCAATCGGCACAAGGAGCGCCACACTGCCAAGGGCTCTGCTCTCAACCGCAAAGATATGCTGGGTCAGGTTTCTCCCATCGCCGATACCCGTCCGCCTTTCGCCCAGGCGGGCTCCGCCTCCCCGGAGCTTAATCGGCCGAACACAGGGTATAACAAAGGAGGACGCGCTCTAACTATGCCCTATCATTCCCCCAAGGACCCTATGGGAAGTCCATACGCCCGAATGACCAACACTCCTCCGGCCGGGTATCCCAACGGAGGCCATCCTAACGGCGTGGACTATATGCATCAGGACCCCAACTATCACCACATGTCGGGCCAGAGACCGCCGCACCCCTCACCCGGCCCTCAGAGGCCATCCGTTCAGACAAATGTCACCCCTTATGGAGTGCTTTCTCCCATTTCTACGCAGCCTGGCTACCACAGCCAACCCGCCAACACCCCCCAATCTTCCGCCACGATGCCGTTTGTGCCGCAGAGTTTTCCCCCATTTACCTTGCCCCCATCCGATTTCAATGCGCCAACATCTGCCACCGCTGGTCGGGAAGAACAGTCGCCATATGTACCATCCACGTCTGCAGAGTACACCGACCACCATCCTCAGACGGGCGAGATGATAATGCTGGACCAAATGAGCATGCAGCAGACGATGCCTGTGTTCGGAAGCGAAAGCGTCCTGAACAAGTCTCCTTACGTGGGCATGCCCGAGGACTTCATGGCTTATCTATTCAATACCGCCCAAGGCGAAGGCTCCCCTATGACAGGAGTGCCCATCCAAGGTTATAAGTAAGTCAACGCAATTTCACAAGCACTGCTAGCCCGCTAACGTGACGCAGTTACGGGGAATTTTCGACAAATCCGTATAATATGCCATACTACAATGATCCCAACCAGATGGGATATTTCCCGCCCTCCACCGGCCCCCAGCAAGTCATGTCTGTCACGAATCTACTTGACCAAAACCTCCCGGAATCTGTCATCTCAGATGAGAAGAGCGCCGAAATTTTCGAGTTCATCAAAGAGAGGTTCCACGAGAATGGTTATGCGCCGATCGAGAGGCAGCGTGAAACCATTCTTGAGGGCGACCGCAACGATGACAATCATATGTTGAGCCGTAAGATGATGCAGGCATATATTGGGTCATATTGGCTTCATTTCAGTGATCAGGTCCCCATCCTGCACAAGCCAACGTTCTCGCCAGACAAGACGCCAAATCTGCTCCTGATCGCCATGATGACGATTGGCGCCGCATGCCTGGACAAAGCTCATGGCCAAAAGGTTACCAAGGCCGGCGCGCAACTGTCAAATTTTTTGGCCTGGCATCTCCGGTGGGAGATGTTCCAAGATCCCAACTGCCGTCCTCCTGCCAAGCTTTGGGTTTTCCAGACGCTCCTACTTTTGGAGTTGTACGAGAAAATGTACTCGACACGAGAATTGCATGAGCGCGCCCATATTCACCACGCAACAACGATCACACTCATGCGGCGCGGAAGGGCGCTCATCGGCAAATCGGCAATGGATTCACCGCCGAACCCCCGAGATGACAAGACTAACGGCTCGCGGCAGTCGTCGACTTCGGGTATGGCGCATACACCCGATGAGTGGTGGAATCACTGGATTACAAATGAGTCTACGCGGAGGGCAGCCTTTGCAGCCTTCGTTATCGACTCGATCCATGCCACGATGTTTGGCCATTCGACGGTGATGGTGGCACACGAAATGCGTCTACCTCTGCCGTGCGATGACAAACTGTGGAAGGCCACAAGCGGTGCCGAGGTGGGCAGGATTGAGGCGAACCTGCTAGGTGTAGGCCAAAAGCCGATCTCGTTTCTTGAAGGGCTCAAACGGACCCTCAGTGGCAACGAAGTGCAGACGAATTCGTTCGGTCGTACCATCCTCATGGCAGGTCTGCTCAGTGTCAGCTGGCACATGAACCAACGCGATCTCCAGGTCAACTCCTTGGGCGGCGGTGTCACGCAGGCGCTAGGTGGCCGCGACAAATGGCGCGGGACGCTAACCCGGGCTTTCGATTCATGGAAGGGTGATTTCGACAAGAAGCTGTCGAGGACCGGAGACGTGTCAAGCGATCCATACCATTATGATTCGCCTAACCGTAACGAGGCGAATGTCGTCTTTGAGAGCCGGATTGTGTTGCATCATCTTGCTCACATGGCGATGCATGTGGATATTGTGGACTGCCAGATCTTTGCGAGGGCGAAACGACTCCTGGGCCGCGCAATTGGGACGCAGGACCTTAACAGTGCTCAAAGGCGGATGAAAGAAGCCTGGGCACCGTCAGCGAAGGCCCGCGATGCGACATTCTACGCACTCAAGTTCCTACACTCAGTTATGCTTTCGAAGTATACCGGTACGCCCAAGTCCAGCAACGGCTACAGCCACCCAGATGAGCCATACTCAGCTCGCGACGACGTTTTACTCAATCGACCATGGGTTCTCTACTTTGCGGCCCTCGTGGTCTGGTGTTATGGGTATGCCCTCGAGGGCGCGAGTCCACATGTTCCACAACCCACGGCGACGCAGGAGAAGGTCGGGATGATGAGAGACTACTTGGTCAAATATAGCAGCATCACAACCCCGGACGACCTCAAGTCGATGAAGGGTATTGGCCAAAACACGCCGCTTTTGATGGTTCTGCGCGACTCGTTTGAAGGAACAAGATGGGAACTACTTCACGAGGGAGCCACGTTGCTGACAAACTGCATTCACCTCAATGCCGGTGCCAACGTTTCCTAAAATCTCTCTGTACGGATTACGGGAGGATGGTTGGGCGGTGCCAGGTTGCGCATGCTTGGAGGGTTTCTGCGACGGTTTCTTTTTGCGGCGACTTTGATGTGACAAACGACGGACGGTGCTATATGTGAAATGGATGGGAGGGAGGGCTCTTTCAAAAAAAGGAAAAGGGGGCGTGATGCTCTCTGGGAGCATAATGAGTTCGATGGACGTAAACAGCACTGCGCGGCATTTTCCAGCACATTTTTGCTACCTATACCCCCCCACTGTTTAGTGGATTTAGTTGGCTTTCGATGTCTTCACTGAGGGCGATGTATGTCAGTCTCCTGGATAACATTACCCTATATATGATCAGGTTCAAAACAGTCTACACTATCCACGATTATCTCTTTTGTCAGGTGCCATCTTGAACCATGCCAGACTGATAACTGGTGGAGGTTTTCAAGGCGACTTGCATGCAAAAGGGGGTGGAAGAGATCTTACCTCTCCTGCCCCTGTCCTCCACGCTGTCTCATGTCGAAATCACAAATGGCTTCGGTGGGGGTTCCATGGGGGCTGAAGTGGGGGTCAACCATGCTGTAAGTAAACGTTGGAGTGGATCTATCTAATTGCGTGTTCTCTATGCATTATCATTACTATCTCTGGAAATGCCCGGTAGCGATCTGGTTTTATCATGGACTCCCAGCAATTATCTCTTAGCTGTGGGATTATACCAGCACCTCATTCACTCAAAACCGGAAGGCGCGGCATACGCAGGGCGGGGTTCCTGCATCGAGGTTGGTCTCAGGCTGCGTCTCTCCTCTCGCCTGTCGCTGTCTTTTATCCCTTCCGGGTTACCGCAATGGTTCGAGCAGCCGATGGGGGCGAACCAAAGGGATGGTGAGGTACAAGCGTAGTATGAGGTAATACTGGCGCACAGAGGCGAGGCTCGGAGGAGGGGGCCGGCTGGCGTTATCTCCTAAACTCCGCAACGACTTGCATCAACTGTACCTCAACCCCCAATCGCCATTTCTAACCAGCTGACCCCGCCCATCGCTGCCGGCGACGGAAAAGCTGTTGCTGTTGTTCGGAGACCGGACTTGTTCGCCGGGTTGCTGGATTTCCCGCGCCTCTCGTGTTTTATGTGGTTGAGGAGTGCCCCCTTGGTTCTGTTGCGCATCCGTTGCCTGGCGCCATAGTTATCTATCTGTATCTGCAGGGGCGATGGTACATCTCACGCAGCTCCCAGTGGAAATCCTCCACAACATCCTCGGCTTTGTGGAGCCGGCCGACCTGGGCAACCTGCCGCGGACTTGCCGCCATCTCTACGGCTTCGTGACTGGGAACGCCGCGCTCTGCCGGGATATCTACTACCGCATGCTTGTGAGCCCGATATAAATCCCCCGCATCGTCCCAGATGGCTGACCACATATTCAGGACGAGCCAGCCTCCACTGGCACCAACTGGGAGCAGGAGCTCCACGACCTCGTGCGGCTGCAGCTTATCGGCTCCCGCCAGGGCATCGACAAGGTGATATCGCCCGGCCGCTCGCTCTCGTGCCATTAACACACACGCTGATATCCATCCCGTATGTCTCACTCCAGCGCGCCGAGCTCCCCTTCGTCTCCACCACCGTATTGCGTCTCCTTCGCAACGCAACCAAAAGCACAACCCAGCGCACAGTCCACTCCCTAACCTACCCCCCTTCGCGCAATGCCTCCCTCCTCACCACCTTCTTCCGCGATGACTCTAACCGCGAGGCCTTCCTCTCCCGCTCCTTTCTCTTCGAACGCGCTCGCGGCTGCGCAAACTGCTGCTTCCACACCCGCCCCCTGGAAGACCACCAGCTTAGCGCAAAACTGCACAGCCTCTTCGGCATGCCGCTGCTTAAGCACGGACGCACCCGATCCTCAAGCATGTACCCCTTTGCGTGCTCCAAGGTGTATGACCTACGCGAGTACACGCACGCCAGCCGGTGGGGTCCGTTCATGAATGATGACAGTGAGCGGGTTGATTGGGAGAAGGTCGAGGCTATTTTGATGGTGCTGCGCAGCAATATCAAGACTAAGGGGCTGGATTCGTTCCCTATCTTTTCGAACTACTGGAATACGCCTTTTGCTGGGTCTTGGCCGGGTTCATATGTTCCTTGGCCCCCGGGGCCAGGGGAGGGCGAGGAGTCGGAGCTGAAGAGGAGGGATCCGTATGGCGTCTCGGGGACTTGGTTGAGGGTGGTGTGCTTTTTGGGTGAGTTATTTTGGTTTTGAGATAATG
>Ga0247758_1000475_pt1 | contig 35205 bp, 26 predicted proteins | sample UWRJL156409C4_FD_180950 | JGI IMG/M metagenome (GOLD analysis project Ga0247758, IMG submission 180950) | Plant litter microbial communities from Arlington Agricultural Research Station in Wisconsin, United States - UWRJ-L156-409C-4 | ecosystem: Environmental > Terrestrial > Plant litter >...
TCGAGTGATTGGGCGCAAGGACGACTCACCCCCTTCAATAACTAGGACGTAGATGGCATTGGAAACTAGCCAGTGCAGGACGATGCTTCCGATTATAAGCGGGATGCTGTACAAATACGGCAGCTGGAGCCGATACGTTGAGAGCTGCTCGCCCTTGGGTGATGTCACCCGAAGTGGCCGATATGAAATGGCGAAAGCATTCCACTCTAGCTCCGAGTGCAACCGGGTCCAGATGGCGTTGTACATGAAGTAGTTGATCGACAGGATGAGCTGCGGCGCGTTGGATATGAGGATAGAGGGCAGTAACTGCCCCTTGGGCACCCAGTTGGCATCAAACAGCCCGTTTTCGTAGGTGTGATCCAAGCCCGAGTATCTGTCTGCTGTCAGTACTTGATCATCGCAGCGTAACCTTACCTTCACAAACTATCAGGGAATACTTACCGATAGTCGCTTCCCTTGCCACTGCTTCTTTTCTCCGCGAGCTCGACCACAGCGATACTGAAAAACCATCCAGCCACAACAATCCCAGAAATAAAGAAGATATATGTGCGAAACCACTTCCCTGGCATGATGGCAACAAACAGCCTTGCGACAGGCCGTCTCCATTTCCGCGGGGCAGGGGCTGGCCACCCCTTAATCCGCTCTTCGGCATCATTCCCCCAGAAAGAAGCCAGCTGATGGTTGCTCAAAGTGCACATGTCTCGAGTTTCTGGATCCGGCCGAAGTAAGAAGGACTCGATGGCATCCCCCGGTGTCACGAGCGGGTCGTCGTTGAGTTTGAGAAGAATCACGATGCACTGCATCGTCTTGAGGGCTGCGCAGATAGTGACAACCAAGAGAAGGACGCCAGAGACACCAACTCTGCATCTATTCGAGATATCCTCTGCCAGACAATACTCGACTTCCCAGTCACTGAAGCCGTCGACGTCAAATCCTGCGCGGTGCTGAAGCTTGAGGGTAGTATTTCGTTGGATCGGCGTGTCTGCCAGAACCGAAGGGGACACTGTCGACTGAGCATAAAACTTGGGCTCGTCATTGACGATAGTCCAATTTCCATCGCTTGAGAATATCGTCGAGTTTTTCAGATAGGAGTAAGCGCAACCCGACGGGTCCGGCCCGTTTTCGCCGCCAGGTGGGGCCGGGCACATGTTAGTGAAGCGGGACTCGGCCCCGATCAAGGAGCCGCAGCCGGTCGTACACATCCCAGCTGGCTCCATTGGGTTCTGTGTTGTCTTGCAGACGGCCGAGAACCAGAGGGGGTTGACTTCGTCGGCGGGAGGGAGGAGGCCGAGGTCTTCCCAAAATCCCGCCGAGATCTGGTCGAAAGTGGAGCTATTGACGAGTTGTTCGCGTATCCATCCCCGTTTATGTGACTCGTTGCCGGTGTTGATGATGACTACCACATCGCCGTAGGTTCGCCGAGGCTCGCAGGCAATGTATTGACGTCGGCATGTGCGCGGGTCGAGCCGTACCCATGATGAGGAAGACTTCGCAGCGCGTGTAATGCTTGCCACAATGGGTGAGGATGCGTTGGTATAGTCCGAGATACTGACGCGTGTTCCGGAACTGGTATAGGCTCGAGGGAGGTACTCGCGCCAAGCTACCCCATAATCCGGGAAGAATCCAGAAGGGGCAAGGTACGCTCCAGGTAGGGTGTAGGCGCTGCCGTTGACGAATGGCTCCGCTGCGAAAGTCATCTGCCACTTGCCGCCAAGAAAGTCGGACTGAAAGACGACGCTGTTGAAGAGGAGATGAATCGGCAGAGAGGACAGGCCGAACACGAGGATTGACACAAGCTTGAAGCGCGAGATATGCCACATGTTCTTGGCCGAATGCACGCCGATGTCCAGCATCTTTTTCTTGCGGTGGGCCACGTCCAGCTCACCTCGGCTTGGGGCGTTGAGGACCTGGATGAAGAAATTGGACGAGGCGACAACGCCCATGGCGATAATGTTAATGACCAGGTGGAGGGCCACATTGATCTTAGTCGAGGTGTCGCATGGTCCCTGGTAGAAGAAGAGGTTTCTTGTGAGAGACCCCGAGTTGCTAGTTATGACGCCAACGAGGATGGCCAAGGTCAAAGTGAGGGCAGCCACCAGGGCCGTGTTGATGATGGCTGTCTTTCGCCATCCCCGCCGATCAACGCGCATCCCCATCGCTATTTTGCCGACATGTTCATGATACCGCAAAGCTCGGGTGCCAGGAGAGTTTTGATCATTTTTTGAGAACAGAACTCCCTGGTCAACATCGGGGGGGCCAGGGATGTTCTGTTACGTGAAGGGGTCAACAGGGTTGGCCGGCCTGTTGGTGCATGTTAGGGATCTCTGCCACATTTGCCGGGAGCGCTAACATGCACGCTGATCTGAAACGCCAAGGCATCGCGAGTCGCCCTGGGCCACGCATGCAGCCAACCAACCAACCTGGATTTATTTTCCGACAAGTCGGTGTGAAATGAAGAGGAGATGGATTTGTGACGGGGGCGATGTCTAGGGCGAAATGGCGTTGGAACGGCTGGGATGGAAGGGAAGAAGCGAGTGTGGCCAAGAGAATTGAAGTTCTGCGCTTGTTCAGTGGTGGCAGTGAGGGGTGGCTCGCTCTTTCTAATCGAGCGAGGAATCGTCGGTGGCAGGAGAACAACGGTGGCACCTGCTTGGCCAATCCCGACCGGATGGATGGTGACCGGCCTCTCAACCACAGGCCATTGCGCTAACTATGCGGGGATTCTACCAAGTTCTCGACCCCGCGCTCTGGTCTCCCGTTGCTGGCTTGCACCTGGCCACGGAGTGCCGCAGCCGCAGCACCCATCGGCGCTTCCAGGGCAGTATGCCAACCTCTCATTGGACTAGACTCACTAGAGCACTGCCATGGCGCATTCGACGCACGAAACTCGGCCGGAAATCCCTTGGCGACATGCGCCGATGGTCGGTGATTGCAATTCGGTCACATGATGCGATGGGCATGGCGAAGCAATATTGCCCGACGAGGCTCTAGGGATTTTCGACCTTTTTCCACCTTCACCCTTGGCGGCCCCCAAGACCGACTTTCTCACTGTGCGAAGACGACCCACGCACGCGAATAACGCCATGCGCGTGTTCCAACCAGAATGCACGCTCCCGGAGGAAGGGCCCGCCTTCATCCAGCAGCCCAATGTCCGGTCGACAATGGACATCATTTGGAGCTCCCTCACCATAATCTTCCTTTGCACCTGGTCCATCACGCACCTTAATGTTCCGCCCCAGGTACGCCCGCTCCCGCCAGCCAAGAGCTTTTGGGAGGAATGCAGACGCGCTTTCTTCGAAGCCTGGTATTCCCTCCGCAGGAAGGCCGTCTGGATGCTTGTCAACATCCTGGTCCCAGAGTTCTTGCTCGGCAAAGCACTGGCCGAGTTTGTGGCCGCGCGACACTGTACCAACGCAATCCTCGAGTTCCAGCGTGAGGAGAAGCACGACGACGAGATCTCATGGACCCCGACTCACTCGCATTATGCCAATATGGGTGGCGTCTTTGTTAAGTTCGAGTCTGACCACACCGAGTCAAGTATTATCGAGGCCAGCGACACAACTAGCCAATGGATCAAAAAGCTCATTGACCGCTGTGAAGCAGGCTACCCTGGACTTGGCCCGTTTGACTGGGCCGTTCACAAGAAGCACCACGAGTTCGCCAGAACGTGGCTTAGTAGTCACTTGAATGACAGCGATGGCCGCTTTGGGGCTCGAATGTTATCTGGGGACGTCTGGGCGCTCTCGGCATCGCAGCTGCTCTTACTCCGAAAGATGGGCGTGATTACCAGGTTCCCCGACATTTCAGAACGACAGATCAACGACAAGAATAAGGCGGATGCTGTGGTCAAGTTTATCGCCATAGTCCAGGTCCTCTGGCTGGCCATCCAACTGGCGGTTCGTGCGGCGGCGGGCCGCCAGTCGTCACAGATCGAGATCACAGCTTTGGCCTTTGCAGTTTGCGCCTTGATCACATATCTTCTCCTCATCCACCGGCCCAAGGACGTTAGCGTGCCGGTCGTCATCTCCGCATACCGAGATGTGACCTCTGAAGAGTTTACCGAGGTAATTGCGCTCACGCAGCCTGTTTACCTCGCCGGGAAATCATTCTACAGCATACCAACGAGCACAACACCCTGCACCGGCACCGATAGTGGAAGATATTCTGATCTGCAAACCCTTGGCATCCTTGGCGGCTTGTCCGTCTTTGGTGCCGTACACCTCATCGCCTGGAACTTTCAGTACCCCAACGAGATCGAGCGACTGATTTGGCGCATCTCGGCTTTGATGGTCACGCTACTGCCCATCATCGCTGTGTTGGCCACAGACCTGGTAATACCCCCGGACTGGCAAGACGAGAGCGGGATCAAGGGCTTCGTGTACAAGGCTTCCACGGTAATTCTTGTTTCTGTTATGGTGCTCTTCTTTGTTCCAAGGCTGTATCTCTTAGTTGAGGCGTTCCGCTCAACGTATTTCCTACCCCCAACCACTTACGTCACGACTTGGGCGAGCAATATTCCCCATATTGGATAACACTCTTCATCTGTCAACGTTGGGTATGCACGATCTCTTTAGTTCTAGGAGCACCCTTCAGGCTGTGAATCGTCTCCGTCCTGTGACTACTTTGTCTATATACGATGCTCACCAGGTAGTACTTATCTACTCATGGTTGTTGTGTTGAGAGATATGACAGGGATCTCCAGAATGGAAAGTATTGTGAAAGAAACCGGATTCCGGTGGTATCATATGAAGAAATTTAATTTGTATTAAGTTTCTGAGAGAGACAGCTTGCCTGTGATACGGTTTGAGTTAGCTGTCCCTACGACGAAACTGCTCGACGTCTCCATGCTCGGGTAGTTGCACGTTTCTCTCCAGCCGTTGTTATTACAAGAATGGGTCCAGCTTTCTATTTCCGCCCTTTTCCCATCAAAATATCAGTCCAAAGCCTATTTAATTCACTGGCCGCTCCCCTTCTGATCTTTCTGTCCGTCCGTAACATCCTCAACTCTCATGTTATCCGCGACTGGCCCCACTGAGCCGCGTGTCCCCTCGAGTAGAATAGGCTGTCCCTGAGAGTCGAATATTTTTGTCTCCGTCACCGGTGCCTCACCCAACTTCTGCCTCGTCGTGCGCGAGCCCGAGCCGCTGGGGTTGGAGTAGGCTTCGTGCTTGTAAGCCCATCCTTTGGCCGTTTCGTGGCCGTTGACCGAGGCGGACCCCGCGACGGCTGCCGAGGAAGAGCTGGAGAAGGAGAACTTGAACGGCATATTTGCTAATTGATAGGTGTGGATTTTATCGGAGATGGCGAAATGGTGTTTGATTTGAGCAGACAAGAAAAAATGATGTTCTGGTGAGGTAGGAACTTCATTTTGAAACGTGGTTGTCGCCACTTGTATGTCGGGATGACGTCACAGCGCGACGCGAAACAAGATGCGGTGGCAGCGATCACAATCTGCCCGCTTTGTCCCACGCGTCACTTGTGAGCCACTGCGTTAATTGAGAAAACTCATCGCACTGTCCTCCCAGTCACAACATTCGGGTACTTTCCTGGTGTACTAGTACGATAAAATCTCTTTTAGGGTACGCAAGAATCACCGCCATTTCAAATTTTGTTCCAATGTGGAATGTTACTTACCTACGGGAAACCACATGTGCACGTACTGATAGCAGATTACCTGCTAGTTATCCTATAAATTGCCCGATGGGGGATCGAGGAATCAATTGTTCTACGACTGGTAGCTTTAGAGCACTGGAAACCTAACCACCGAGAAAGAAATACTTTCGAGCCCCCACGCTCTCTAGGACTATCAGTTTTCGCAGCGGAACACGCGTACATCCGGTAGCAACCAAGAGCCGGCCCGCGCTTAGCCGCAAGAAAATCGCTGGTCGTCCCGGCAATCATCACGTAAGCCCTGTCTGAGCTGCGTGTTTGGGCCCGAAACCCGATGCCCCCTGTTTCAGCCCGAACGACGGACTGAAAGACCCACAAAACCCACTGTCTCTCACTTTTAACTCTTTTCAAAAGCTTTTTTCAACCTCTTTCAACACCAGCGTGGATCCTGTCTCCTTCGTACTCCACATCTGCAACAAAAAAGAACAAGCAAGATGCCGTCCCGCAGAGACACCCTAATCGCCATCGTGGATGCGCACTGTGAGCAAAACATCGACAAGATCATGGCTTTCCATAGCGATAACTTCACCTGGGAAGTGCTACCCAGTACGTAAACGGCGATTCACCCCCAGTCCAACTCCAACACCTCTAACACAAAATAGAATCACTGGGACAGATACCCCTGAACAGCGCGGCGTACAAGCAGATGTACCAGTCCATCGCACCGGCCTACCGTAACTACCAGATGACAATCGTCGACATTTTCGAGGACGAGAAGGCAAACAAGGCCGTGGTCTGGATTGATGCGAAGGCAGAGACGGATGTTGGGCCGTATGTGAACGAGAAGATGGTGGTGTTTTACTTTGACGATGCGGGAAAAGTTTCGAAGACTTACGAGTTTATTGACTCGGCGGCGAGTGCGGCGTTCTATGCCAAGCTTCACCCGTCTGTTGCAAAATAGGTGGAACGATGGACGGGGGTTTGAACTTGGTGTTGGGCAAAATGTATACGTTGCTTCAGGGAGTAAGAGTCCAATGTATGCATATGTGTACACAGTCCCACACCATTATCATCCACCCCCTCTTACTCCCCTCTTACCCACACTACGACGGCAAGGTCCCAACACCGCATTCTTCCAGGTTTCGCATCCCCTCCCCAGAAGTTGACCAATACTCCTCCCTGCAACTCAAAACACCATATGCCTCCCCCTTCGCCCAACGCAGTACCGTGATCCACCTCCTCTCCCTCTCCAAAAACGCATCATAAATTTCCTCATCCCTATACTGCCCAAACCGATTCGGATCCGCCTCCTTCTCCATTCTCTCCACAACCCCATCCACCACTCTCCTCCGCTGCTCATCGACAAACTCCCGCTCGGCGCTTCCGTGTTCACACGCATTCATCCTCTCCACAACAGCGCGAGTCCTGGGCCTAATAGCGAAGCTACAGTACTGCCTGTCCTCTGCGCCTTTATTATACGATTTTATGTCGAAATTGTCTTGGATGGCCCCCATTGTGATTGCCTGCATGATGCGCCCCATCCGCGGAGTCGGTGCGGACATCGCGGCGTCGACGTAGCCGTTGTAGAGCATGCCGTCCGAGGCCCTGCCTTTGCCAGTTCTGAGTAGTCGGAGCCATGATGCGCGGAAAAATGGGTCTCGGGGTGTGAGGAGTCGGAGGGTTCGTGGGAGGGGTAAGGCCATGCGCGCGCAGGCGTCGATGACGGAGGTGATTGGTGTTGTTGGCGAGGTTGTCACCCATGGAGATGGTTGAGTGGGCGGGTTCGTCTCGTCAGGCTGGCTGCAGTCGTACCAGTCGGGATTCTCCTGTCGGAGTTGGAGGGAGAGATCGTCCCAGCGCCTCTTGAGGGCGGGTTCGTTCGTGCATGCTTCCTTGTTCTGGTCCCAGCGCTCGCCGAGCCGTTCGCACACCGCATCCATGTAATCGCCGTATCGGGTGGCGAGTTCCGGTTAGCGAAGGGAGCGCAGCGTCTGACATAATAAGTCTTGCGCGTCGTCTCTTGGTACTTGTAGGAATGGAGAAGGAGACTCGGCGATGTCGAACTGGCACTCTAGGACGAATGTACACATGGTCGTTACCGTCTTGGGGTCGAAGACCTCCCTGTCGTGCACTATCTCGAGGATGTCCTTGATGGAGTTGATGAGTATGCCCAGAAGGGTGTGTGCGACAGGCGAGGTTCTGCGCTTGCTGCGGAGCACTGTGTCGGCGTAGCGGAGCGTGTTCTTCAATCCGGGCCGATCCCAGAACCTCCTGAGAGTGATGTCTGGTTCGGGAGGCTCGAAGTCTTCCTTTAAAATGTTCGCGTCCTCGATGTAGGCCTTGCCGAGAATATCGCGGGCTGATAGGCGTGTGCCGGCAAGGGTAAATAGGTTGATAGGCGGCATAGTCGCGGTTTGAGAGATGGATGTGCAGTGTCGACGTGGGAACGGGCTGAGATCGAGAATCGCGGATGCTGTTGTGCCGCTGCATTTATATGCGTCTCACAAGCGGTGGCGCTATTTGAGTTTACGGCCCGCGATGATAAGAACAGAAGCTGGAAAGTATGGTGTTTGAGTTTTGATGTCCTGGTAGCCCGAGCTTCAGAATTTCATGCTCATCCATGTGTTCGCGTTGGAATAGGTGAGGCAATGTCCCATGCCGATCTGTAGCTGTGTCGCGCTTGGTTTCTCGAGGACTTGGAAAGGTACCATATACCACCAGCACTTGACTCAATGGCGGTCAGCCTGCCTGCTTCCCTATCTCCAGAGCCACCTCGGCCACAGCAAACATACGGCGGAGCTCAGCAAGGTTTGTCGTGCCCCACTGGTGGTCAGTCCCCTTAAGCAACCAAGTAACCCTTTTCAACAGGGGTGTCCATGTCCGCCAAAGTTGCAGCCATGCCTCGACCAGTGGAAGGACGTCTTCGGCAGTCCAGGTGTAGACATCTATGACCACTCGGGGATCGTCGATAATGGTGAGAGTCTCCACATTTGCTGGAAGCCACACCTCTAACCTCACTCCGTTCGGGCGCTCAAACCCGACCAGAAAGCTCAAAGGAACCTCTAAATTGCGCAGTTGCGGAAAATCTCGGAGGGAATGTAGAGATCCCCGAATCCACAGGTCCGGAAAGAGACCGGCGAAGTCGGAGCCTCCGTCGCAACCAATCGAGAGGGTCAAACTTCTCAATGTTGTTCGGACCATGCCCAAATTGGAGGAGATTATGTCGAGGTCGAACGTTGGCTCGGGGTCATACGCTAGCATTGTTGATCTACTGCAGTTATTTGCGGCCGGATCAAACCACCATTCCCACCGGAGCGTCTCAAGTCGCGTTGCTACACAGAGAAAGTCGTTTATTGTGCCCCTCCGTAATATGTCGGTCAGGTCAGGTGATCTCAGGTTTAAGCATTCTGGCTTTGTTCAGGACGGCCACTCGAGGCAATGAGGGTTGTCGATTTGGGCGCGCAGGCTCGATAAGGCAGGAAGATATAGAAACGGAAGGATATCGGCGGTGTTGCGTTGTCTGAACCACTCCCTGGGGCCGTTAAACGCTATTTGTCCTGGCAGGGGAGGGAAGATTGTCACGTTGCTCAGTCGTTCGAATTTGGGAAGCCTCGGATGGGAATTTCCCTTGCAGACCGCTGCAGTGAGCATCATGCCGAGCATGTGAGTTTCCTCGATAGCGCCTGCCTCAAGGATGAGCGATGATAAGTTCGGCAGGCGCGACACAAGCAACGCGAGCAGGGCATCCATTCTTCTCTGGCCTACTTGCACAGCCCAGTTAAGGCCATCGCTCACTGGCAGCTTCATGGCGCTGATATGGAAATCGACTCAACAGAGCGAGGCTTTACCAAGGGCACAGATGGAGGGCGTCTTGTTTCGCCGTCTCTTGGGCTGTAAACTCCGTCGCCGTCGATGCTGAGGTTCTGGACGAGAGCGGCTCGCTCGGGCCTCCGCAGCAAGATGGTGAGGAGCGGAGCGATTGGGGGCGCGTGGGATCCCCGCCATGTGAGTCTGATAGAACGGTGCGCGAGGAGCTGCGCAATACTGAAGAGATGACTGTTGGTTCTGCAGAGGTTGCTGAGATCGGATGAAGACAGGCCTCCCATGATCTGCATGAGTATCTCCACTGGACACGCCACCTGATTCGCCATCACGACTCCTTGCTCTTCGCGTAATGGTGTTGCTTTTCTGGTGAATTGAGCAAGTGCGAGGATGGGAGTCTAGAATGTCTAGAATCAACACGCTAAATCAGGCGGACGATGTGATGATGCATGAACGACGACATTTGAGGCACTGTGTCAGAGGCGGTCTATTAATATGGCCCTGCATGCCGGCTCTCAGGCTGTGGTGTTTACCCCGGCCCTGGGACATGGGACGTGCCCCTCGCTGGCGCGCCAAGCTTCGATTGGAGCGCAGTGATAGCCCGGGGGATCGGGCTTTTTGCTGATGGCTGGCTTGGGTGGCACGATCTGACTGGTCCAACACTGATAACGACCACGACTCAGCCCCAGGACTCCTCCGACATGGTGCAGCAGACCACCCATGCTGATGTGGTTAGCTCTCCGCCACCCCGCCAACGGCGGACATGAGCTGATAGCATTCCTGCATTCAGCGATGGCCAGGGCCTGTCAAAGAGGCGGGGTTGTCAGCCTCCAACATGCTGGCCAAGGGCCAGACTCGCCGATCGTCGCTGCCCATTGGGCTGCATTTGCGTCGCACAAAGTCGGCGCACAAGGTCCGGAGGGGATTTCCGCCGCCGATTTTCTGCTTTTGAGGTCGCAATCCCGCGCTTCGTGGACGCATCGCGTGTGCTTCGCATTTTTATCCAGGTGCAGACTGCAGGTTGGAACCGAATCCATCAGCCATGTATTCATCACTGCGAATAGTTGCAGCATTCTGCTGCTTGGCAGGTTACGTCCCGCGCGTCATTTCCGACACTGCATCCGACCTCTCGGGCGCATTGGCACAGTACCCGTCGCTGTCGAATCTTCGTCAGCTGGTCAATCAGCAACCGTCCCTCATCAACACTCTTTTTGGGACCAACAAGAACTTCACCGTCCTCGCGCCCAGCAATGAGGCGTTCACAGCATATGCATCGTCGCATGGGAAACAGCTCCCCAGCGCAGGGACCGACGTGGTCACCAACACGTTATCTTACCACATCCTCGCCGGCGGTCTGACGTACTCCAACTTCAACAGCGAGCGGGGTCTCACCGTGCCGACGCTTCTCACTGGCGAGCTGTACAACAACCGCTCGTCCGGTCTCAACCTCGCCGCGGCCTTTGGGCCCGGCGCCAACGGCCAAGTGGTGCTCATCGAGAAGACAGCCGACGGCTATGTCCAGGTCCAAGCATCCCAGCTGCATGTAAACATTACGTCCCTTGACAAGAAGTGGTCGGGCGGGTACATCCAGTTGGTCGACAAGATTTTCGACTTGCCCAAGAACTGCACCGAGACCATGGAGGATACCGAGGGGCTCGACACGCTGTATGAAGCGCTGGAAGACAGTGGTGCTTATGGCCCGATCGATACCATGTCCAACGTGACCTGCTTGGGTCCGAACAACGCGGCGTTTGATGCGGCGGGAAATCCGCAGAAGAACTTCAACACGTCGGAGATGAACTGGATGGTTCGGTGAGTTCGCAGAATGTCGCATGACAAGGGTGAGGAAATCACTAACATCTGATTCAGCTCGCATGTCATCTCGCAACCGCTCTATCCGGATCAGATCCAGAACGGCATGGTGCTACAGACACTCAGGAACACAACCATCAACGTGACGGTCGAGGGCGACAACGTCTTCTTCAACAACGCCAAAGTCCAGTCCACCGCCCTGTAAGTTTAGCCATCCCACCTTGACGCCCATGACCAAGCTGACTCTTGATAGCACTAACAACGGAGTCATCTACGTCCTTGACAAGATTCTGGCGAGAGACCCAACTCCTGCCACCGGGGTGACACCATCCACCACGGATGCTGCCCCAGGGAGCTCGTCCTCCAAGAACGCGGCAGAGCGGCCGTCGGCCAAGAAACAGTTCTCTCTGGCGGTTATTCTCGCGGGAACTTTTGCGTTGCTATGAACACGAAGCATTAGGTTATGAAGAGGGGATGGAACGAAGGTGGGAAACAATGTCAAGCCGGTGCTCGAATTAACTTGGCGGTCACTGTAGAATTAGAAACCGGACGGGAAGCATCTACACACGAGAATGAATATATACCCAATAATGAAATGCTCCAAATGGAAACGTCAAGGCCCAAGTCCACATCATAAGCAGCACGAATGAAGGTGGAACAGGGGACAGATATCTTGCGTCTGTAAAAGTTTCATTTCATTTCGTCATTCCACATCGCCCATGGCTAGAACTTCTATCTCATGGCATCAAATATGTCTTTCCGTGTCGTAAACATCATCAAGCGCATTTCATGTTATTTGTTACTGATGTTGCTGTTAGCAAGCAGGCAAAGAGGCTCTGCTCAAGCCAACGCTTGACTCACAATATCAATCCATCTCGCCATCCACTTATTAACTGCCTCCTTGGCCTCATCAACCAACCCAAGTTCTGTTCTATGTCAGCATTCTACCCTCGGCAACCCCAATTCACATTCCTAGAAAGACTCACCCAGCAGAAGCTGAACAGCCCCACGAATCCCCGAGTCCAAAGCCGACGCAATCCAGGCATGCGTATAGCTCGTATGCTCGCCCACAAAGATCAACTATTCATCAATTAGCAATCTCCCCTCCATTCCCAACCCATGAAAGAGCTCGGAAGTACTCACCCCATCATAAGTCTTGAAATACTCCGGAATATACAACTGATGCTGCCCCACACTCGGGCTCGCCCAGCTCGCACTCTCCAACGGGTCCTCCATCCAACACCTCCTGTTGAACTTGCCCGTATACAGCCCCCTGACCTCCTCCCCGTGAATCTCCACCATCGCATCAAGCACATACTGCACATGCTCTTCTTCCGTGGCAGAGATCCACCGTGCGCCCCAGTCTCCGCTGATATAACTCGCCAGGAGGGTCGCCGGCCCGGTGCCATTGATGTTGTAAGACGGGTAGCAGATGGAGCCGATGCCGGGGATGTCGGTTGTGGTGGAGCACCCGCCGATAATGGGGTTGGCGTAGTGTTCCCAGAAGCGGGTCGAGAACTCCAGGGCGACCTTGCAGGCGGAGGTGTACGGGACTTTGTTGATGGCGTTGGTGATTGTGGCGGGGAGGGTTGAGGGGAGACGCCATTTCCGCACGATGGAGAAAGGGGCGGAGATTATAGCGTAGTCGTAGGAAGTGGTGATGAATTCGGGAGATGGGGAGGAGGAGGCGGTGTCGCGGTGCTGCAGGTGGACTTTGGAATTGGAGAGTTGCACGCGCTCGATCTTGCGGGACATGGTGGTGATGTCGTCGACGAGGGGGTGGAATGCGAGGGGCAGGCGGTTGAGGCCGCCGTCGATGGTCTTCCATGTGGCCGCGGAGAAGTAGAGGCCTTCGTAGAGGGAGTCCCAGAAGGTGTTGGCGTTGCCGCCGTTGACGTCGGTGTCGTTGAGGCTGCCGCCGAGGTGGTTGACCATGAAGGCCCATTCGGACCAGGTGTCGCCGCCGAGGCCCTTGAGGCCGTTGACTGGGGGGTGTTAGTGGTTGGGAAGAAAAGGGGCTCAGGGGTAAATACCGAGCCAATCTTTGTGCGCCTTATACATGTTTTTGGACAGCTGGATGCTGAAGTTGGAACCGGGGAGGTACTCGTTTACAGAGGCGGAGAGCGCCTTGGTGGAGTTGTCCTGCGCTTTGATGGGGGCACTGAGCGAAGCATTGGCGGCGATCTGGGCTCTGGTTGGGGGGAGTCCGGTGTCGAGTTTCACGCCGTTGCGGTAGACGAGGCCGTTGTTGCTGCTCTGGATCCAGGGCGTGAAGTCAATACTCTGGTTTTTGTTGTGGCCGTGGAGCTTGTTGAGCTCCTCGGCGAGTTGGAACACCAGTTGGTGGTCCGAAATGTTCATGACCTCGCCCGAGGCGGGATCCTTATAGGTCGAGGGGAAGCGCATGGGGCCCATCTCCTGGTATGAGTAGTCGAATGGCCCACCAGAGAGGTACTCGGTGTGCACCCGGCCTCCGAGACGGTCGCCGGCCTCGATGATGCTCACGTTGGTCATGCCGGCTTGGTTCAGCACGAGATAGGTCATCAGACCGGACATACCGGCACCCACAATGGCCACCTCCTTGGCCTTGGCTATCTCCACATCAATGGCGCCGGGCTGCTTGTCCTTGAGGAGATTGACGCCCTCGAACCAAGCCCCCAAGGAATCAACCCCGGTGTCATTGTTCATCTCGATGCTCGCTGCAAGTCCATTAGCCACTGGCAGTTCATCTTTCCTCAGGGATCCAACTCACCAGCCCGCTTCTCCGCTCTCCGCTGATGCCTCTTGTGCAAGAGCTGGGGGTCACTCCGGCCAACGAGAAGGCCTTCCGAGTCCCAACCGGAAATGCAACCTCCGGAGTTGGCGTTGTCAGGCACAATCCAAACGAGTCTCTTGGAGTGGCTGCTCGCACCATCCGCCCTGGCAACAACATGGTGGGCATCCCCCTGGGTGCTGCGGGAGCATGGTCCGTAGGTGAAAGTGATATCGCCTTCGATCAATCTGTCGAGAGAGAGATGGAGGTTGGCAACGCGGGATGTGACTGGTGACCGTGTCTCGATTTGGAGGGGCAAGCTGCCTGCCATGGCCATGGCAGCGCCGCCGAGGGCGAAAGGAAACGCTCGACGAACCATTGTGATGATGAGCTGATGAGATCGTTTGGAGTCTGAATTTGATGCCGAACTACCATTTTGACAGTGACACGGACACAACGGTTCTATATATCCTTCAGACTACTAATCGGTCTTTTAGCCAACCATAAACGCTACGTCAGGTCGGTTCCCGAATCTCCGAACATCAGTACGTCGACCTGACAAATCGCAATTGCTATCTCGACCACTGAAGGCAATCAAGATAGGCAGTGAGAGTTGCCTGCCGAGCGCCGGTAATCGTGGAGCCCCGGACTTCGGATGCGGGCATTGGCCGCCGATTTTTTCGAAGATACGAACGCGGCCGCCATTGCCTCATCGGCGCCCTTGACATCAATTCAAGGTGTGATTGCATTGTCATTATCATTTTTCTTACTTCGGCGGGGGCGTTATCGGTGTAAGTCCGATGCCCCCATTGATAGGTGGGGCGGGTAGGGGAGCTTCACCCCTTTAGGCAGGTCTTTGTCGCCCTTCGCATCGAGACTAGTCGGCTTCGAGCTTAGAGACAGGTGGGAGAAACCAAGTTTCTACTCCGCCCTTGCCGAGGAGCCGGCCAAGTGTCGATTATGCAAACCCCAAAAAATATGCTTATCTGCGGTGGGCATCACGAAGTCGGACTGCTGAGGGCGGGGCATCTGGGAGGTTGGGAATTTTGGTGATAGGGTAAGCATCGGCGCGATTATTACCACTTGCATCCCGAATGTCAGAAACGGAGCGCGGGGTCGCGCCCTTCGGAGGATTTTGACGCGCGGTAAGAGACAGAACATGCGCACGATGACGACATGGATAAGGTAAGACAGGCGACAGAAGCAACTGAGCTGACTCTTTTGAGCAAATATTCGACACTTCAGTTCAGGTCACCGCTCATGGATTGAGAAGACTCGGTACACTTCTCTGGCTTTCTGCGCTCAATCTCTTGCAGGTTGGAACTATGTTCAATGCAGCAATCAGGAAAACTGTAAATTCCTGGGACAGTGAAAGAAAACAATTCTTAGTATCACAGGAAGGAAAAGCACATCAGAAGATTCGAAACAAAAGTTATACAAGTGTAGTAGTATTTACAAGTTGACCTGCAACATTGAGCTCAACTCACATACCCCTGAACCTCACCACGCCACCTCGCCTACCACTGGGAGGCCCCACACCCAGACTTACCGTCCAGAGTGGCGGGACTCAATGAGGTAGCATGCGCCGCAGGTGCTGCTATCAGAGACCCGAACGTGGTTGCAACGCGGGTTGCTGCACTGGTATGGGTGGTACCTCATGGAGTTGTTGCGATTGCACTCGCAGCAGCTCCACTCATACGTAATAGCGGTGCGAGGCATCTTGGCGGTGAGATGGGAGTAACGGAGAAAAAGGAGGGGATTGCACTGAACTGTTGTCAACACTGTTGCTTCTAAAAAAGGCGAGATGGAGGTCGACGGTATTCGGTACTTTGGATGGCTGTGTGAGTTGTTGATGGGGATGAGGAAAAAGTTCTGTTTGATACGGAGATGTTGGGGATTAATATACTGTGTCATGATAATGGAGTTATTCGGACTCGACGTTAGGCTTTGTGGGCTCCAGGCTTTGAGCAACAACAAAGAGTGATGAGTGGTCTTTCAGCTACCTCTATCTTGGAAGCTGAACTAATGGTATTGGGACAGTTATTGACAAAGAGTTTTTCAGGTTCCACATCGCTTAACTACCGGCAATTTCAAGGAACTACTTTCCATTCTTTGTGACGCTCTGGATTCTATTGTCATGTTGAACAATGACAAGGATCCAGCCACACAGACCCAAAGTCCATCCGGCCTCATTATGTGCCATTGTCCCAATTGCCCACCTACCAGGTACTGACCTTCAAAACCCAGACTATAAGGTCTTCTTCTCATGCACTCACCGTTGATTCTCTCCTAAAGTTTAAAGGAATGGGCCCCACTCTCTTTGTATCTTAGCTAAAGTATAGCAGGTATTCTAACTCAAATAACGACTTCAACTTTCTAGCTAAATGAGATAGAGTGAAAACCACACTGAAAAGCAGTCGCCAATACGCATCTACATGTATTGGAGCTGCAAACCCGACTGAACGTGTGGCGAGCCTCAGCCCCTCGGTTCGCTACCAGCTTTGGTCGCATGGCTGCCCGCATTGTGTTTTGCCCATGTTTGTTGAAGGATTACGCGAGCCGCAGTGAAAATTGCAGGCTCCTACTAACACCCCCGCTAGAAACATTCCTAGCGGTTATTCAGCATTCAAAGGATCCCCCGAATGGTCACCTCTGGTGTGATCAGATGGGTCGCACAATGTATAGCGAACACACTCCCACTATGCTAAACCTTTCAAAAGAATGCCAGAATAGAAAGTCTGTCCACTTGCTATCCTACAGTGTGCTATTTACCGCCATCGTTACGGTCCATCCTGGGTGTCACACGAATCCAATCCCTGAATAGCCTCCATACCAGCGATTGGACCGATCGCTGGTATTCTGTTGAGTTACTGCGTGGCTCATTCCAGGCCACAACAACGGAGGAATGGAACTACCCCATTGCACGCAGTATTTAGCGGTTGGAAGCCCTCGGCTTCCAACCGATTGAAGCAATCAACACACTCGTTTTTCCATCGAAAGAGCCTTCGACCCAGAGCGTGCAACACTGGGTCCATTGCACCACACCGCTAATCCGTCTCATATAGTTTTGAGCTCCTTTCCGGTTCTTGAATCCTTCCCATCTGATTTCCCGTCTCGCTCCGTCTGCATTAAATCCTTCTCTATCGCTCTTATTTGAACATTCCAAATCCTATCCGTGCCTAAGATGGCGTTAGGGGGTAGCTGTGGCAGCCACTCACAAGTCGTACCGATCCACTCATCGGCCCGTTTCTGACGCATTGGCTAGTTGGATTCAAGGGCGTGCCAAGGCATACAACCTCTTGGGTATATTGTTTATTTCCTTACCCAATTAGGGTCTCCTCTTGGTAGTAGGTAGTGTCAACCTGACGATCTGCCTTGCCCTTAGAGACAAAAAAGTTCAATATTAGGCAGCAAAGGTACCGCACCTCAACTCATATCTAACACGACTAATCTAACTTAACATCCGCGCCTCTGTCTCCCGTGTTGGTCTCCCCCTTTTTACACGGGTCGGACAGTGTGATGAGCCTCGGACTCGAACACGAGACAGATCATATTATAGTTTGGTACAGCTGTTAATTAGAGTTTATGTGACCGGCATTTAATGATCATTCTAGATTAAATATAGTAAAACGGGCAACGTGACATAACATGCACATACGGAATGAAGGCACGTTTTACTTGTCGCTCACTGCAGGATATCAGAAAAGAGGATAGCAGACAAGGTCTGAGAATCTTGCGAATTCTGGAAGGAATTCAGGCAACCACCAATGTTCGCCCACTAGGGCCTATAGAGTAGGGCCTATACAGGCCTCCGCGCTAGCATCGATGAACGTCTAAGGGACTATACGGCGTAGCACGGCTAGGTCTTCCCTTGCAGAAGGCTCTGTGGTAAATAAAGCGACATTTGTTGGAGTAGAGGGGGAGTGTGATGGGGAGTCAATCTCTCCCAGGCAGAAACACTGCTCCTACCAGGCTTGACTACGGCAATGAGGCACGGAAAAAGGCGCCGGATCGCATCTTGACCGCCGAAAGGGGAGATTTGTATCATACAAGCTGATATCGATCGATCAAAGGCTGAGGCAAGATATATAAGGAGGACGCTATGTCTGGCTCTTACCATCCAATCCATCAGACACCAGCCTCACCAGCTTCACAGTCTTCACACTCGCTCAACTCCCCAACTCCACTTCTTTCGCTCAACCAACACCGAGTTTCCAACTCCCAACCCCAACCTTCAAGATGCGTTTCGAAATTCTTAGCACCCTCTTCCTCACTAGCTTCGCCAGCGCGGCCGCCGTCGCCCCCGCCGTCGCGGAAGACCAGTCGCCCAACCTCCAGAAGCGCGATTACTTCGACTGCGACGGCTCAGGCATGTGCGCGGGCGCGGTCAACTTTGTGCGCGACTGCGACATCGCCGTCAACACGGTGCTCATCCGCAACGACGACCTCAACTACGGCGCCCAGCGCGGCAACTGTAAGATCTTCATCGCTGGCCCCCGCGACTGCGAGCGCACCGGCAACCAGATGTGGTACGACTACCAAGAGATCCGCAGCCACGGGTGCGCCCGCTGCGGTAGCAAACACTGGGGCCGCGACAACGCCTGCCGCACCACTGTTAACTACGTCGCTTAAGCAGCTTTCTGGGTGGAATTGTTACTCTCGAGGGATTCTTCAACAGGGGCTTGTTTGGATGTTTGGCACCCGGATCTAGAGCTTACCTAACTTGTATGTATGGGGCTAGAGCATGGGACTAGAAATACTTGGCAGGACACCGCAATATTCTCTTATAACCATCGTCAATTCAACGGAGGTTGCAGTTCTTGCGACTTAGGATTTCTTTCGCGCAAAGGCTTTTTCTTAGTCGCAACAAAGTCGCCCAACGTATAGCAAGGCTACTACAAGAAATCAGGGAGTCATGGGTCCCTACGGGGCCCACAACAGCGTACCCTGCGCCACCCCAAGTCAACACCAGACTGGTTCCGGCAATAACACGGAGTTCTACGACGCTCGCACTTACTTAGGCCATGTCCTGATTGAACTCGAGGATCAACTAAGCTGTACACCTGCGGCGCGGTTCCGACAGGGTAACATCGCGAGGCCTCCAAGCAACCCTTGACTCACTGAGATTATCCGGCCAGTCGGCAAGCACGCCGCAGTGGCCAAATCCATTCTATTGACATCAGCCGCAAGTGGAAACCAAAAGCTGTTGCTTGGCTACTTACCATAGAATGCTTTAAACAAACATGTTCCAGCGACCGATGGTAGGAATTACCCAAACCTCCAGTAATACAAAGCTACGGCACAGCAGCAACAGTCCATCGATTAGGTTTTTAATAGCCTCGTGACCATTTATCTAGTTACATTTTGTTTCCGTAGCTGCCGAGATGAGCTTCTGAGGCCGACGCACGGTTGGACTCAGCCACGGCGTAGGAGCGGGGTATCAACGGATTGATGAGGCGCAGCAATTTCACCCCTTGATCTCGTCGAGAGGTCGGACGGACTTTCAGAAGTCAGGATTATAAGAGATTAGTATCTGGACAAACAATTCCCACCATCAGATCTGCTCCGCCCTCTACCTTCACCGTAACCATGTTCGTTAAAAGACTGAATGTGGTTGTGGCATTCGCCGCTGCCTTTGGGACATCTACTGCAAGTCCCTTTCCCTGGCGACCTGAGGAGCCGCTTAGCCAGAGGGCCGTAGATGAACCCTGCAACCAGCTCCGAGAAACAGTTCAGAGGTGGTTCAGAGATCACAATATTGGTCCGCTATCTCTTTCCAGTGGCTAAGATTTATGCTAATCTCCGATCCCGCAGTGCCCAAGAACCTTACTAGAGCGGAAGCAATCCTTATACCAGCCGTGCCAGCAGTTCCGGTCAAGCCGTCTTTGGCATATGCGTGTCTCAAGTCAATGCCTTTGGATCGAGACATTGCGCTTCATCAAGTCCAGACCCTGCGACCCTACTGGGAGTGGCAAAGTACAATTGACTATACTAGGGTGCCGCCTAAGGGGTATCTCTCTGAAGGGGTCGACATTTTCAAAGGCCTCGACGACATTTCGGCTAAGTTGAGAACGAATTCAACACCTTACACTAGTTTCTTCGACTTTCTCACGGACCTGCACATTCTTCAAGGTCGTGCTCGAGACTTCCACTTTTTGTCCTTGCCGGTGCTCTTGGACCTGTTCACGTTTGTCCCCAGCGTTAAATTTGTGTCAATATCAAAGGATGGACAAGCCCTACCTGAAATCTTTCTTTACGGTGTGTCCAATCTCATTCGTCTCCTTTTCAACCTACTTACAAGAATGCAGAAGACTACAAGCACAAGCAAAGCGGGTACAAACCATCTCCAGTGTCGGCCATTGACGATACACCGGCGCTGGAGTTTCTGCAGAAGCTCGCCGTCCATGACTTTAGCTCCCATGACCCAGACGCCCGATTCAACGGCTTTTTCCCATCTGTATCAAGCAAGGCAAACCTCTTCGCAGCTCCGGTAGAATCTTGGTTTAATGGACTGGCCCTGAACGACACAACCACGGTGATGTGCCAGAACGGGACAGTCTTTACATTCCATAATACCGCTCTCGTCCGGGCAAATCTCACCAACATAACTTCAGGCTCGGACCTCTATAGGCAATTTGGCCTGACTGGAGGGCAGGGAACCCAACCACACTCATTATGGATCTACGCAGCATCTGAGCGTGGGTACGCTGTCGACTGGACCATTACAGATGGCTTCCCTAAACCGATCAACACCACCCTGGGTGGTGACTTTGCCGGCTTCAATATACTCAGCAACGAATTTAACGACACCGCTATCTTGGCAGTGAATAGCTTCTCAGGTCCCACCTTCGACATCAACAATATCTCAGCCGTGCTTGACACCTACGGCGAGTCATCCAGAGTGACAGTGGACTTCATCCGGGCAGCTAAAGCAGCTGGTCGCACCAGGCTTATTCTCGACCTACAGGGGAACAGCGGAGGCTCAATAGCTAACCTCGCCGCTCTCTATTTCAGCTTATTTCCTGGCAGCACCTTACCCGTTCAGTTCCAAGCCCGCGCCCATCCTCAGCTTCCTTGGCTCCTGGCCCAAAGAAACGCTAGCAATTTCACCCTCCCATGGGTATTCCAGATTTATCGCCGGCTTGACAACACCCCTTTCCCCTCCGCCTCCTCCTTCATCGGCCCCGTCATCACTCCCTTCGGCAATACCACGACCCCCGCCACCTGGGATGAAAATTACGTCCTCCCTGCCCACCTCAACTTCACCCTCCCCTGGAACTCACCCCCCTTCCATCCCTCCAACATCACCATCCTAACCGATGGCAGGTGCGGCTCCGCCTGCGCCATGGTCGTCACTATGCTCACCCACGCCCACGGCGTCCGCACCGTTGCCATCGGCGGCCGTCCCCTCCTCACACCAATGCAAGCAATCGGGCAAACCAAAGGCGGTCCAGTCGTTAATTTCAAAGCCTTCCCATACAACGAGACCCTTACCTCCGCCCCTCCAACAATAGAACTCATAACCAGTGAACCGGGCCCAATACGCCTAACCTCGCCCGGGACAAGTCAGCAGGGGATCTCAAAATGGAGAGAGGGGATAAGGTTTAACTTGGCGAATGCGGCGCCCCTGGGAGACAAGGAAGATGCAGTGCCGCTGCAGTTTCGGTATGAGGCGGCGAATTGCAGGATCTTTTTTACGTGGGAGATGGCGAGGAATATTACGGCAATTTGGAGGAAGGTGACGGAAGTGGCGTGGCATGGGGGCACCTGTGTTGAGGGGTCAACCACTGAAGAAGGGGGGAAGATGGGACGGATCCCGGAGTATCAGGAGGGGGTGGAGGACCGGTATAAATTGGGGGATGGGCCTGGGGCGTTGTGATATCTGGGGCATGGGCTGGGTTTTGATTGTTGTATGGGGGTTGACTTGGATGGCTTTGTATTTTCTAATTCGTGTTGGCTCAGATATAAGAGAGTGCCAGACATCTACTCAGCGAAGCGATAGATGGACACGGCTGGTCGTGTTGCGAGGGAAACGAGTCGCAAGCGGCATTATTCAGAGAAGCCGAGCGGCCAGGTAAGTTAATTACTCGAAAAAGTAAAGGCGAAACTGTCCATTTTCAGGAATGGGAACCCATTTTGGTCATCTTTATATATAGGACCAATTCTGGGCCTCTCGGCTAGAGTTGAATTAATTCAGCATGCTGTGGCGCGGCTTGCCCAAAATAGTAACCAAGGTGAGCAAGCATGAGCCAATTCTGAGGCAATCCTGAGCCGAACCTGAGCTGGTGAGTAATATCACCTGGGCGAGGAGGTGCGAAAAAGGAAAATTTGTGAGCCGAAATTCGTCTCACACAACACAAAATGAAACCCACGAGAAAGCGAATGGAGCTCCTCTCGGCGTGGTCTCTCTGGCGTCTGCCATCCTAGCCCCTGCTTAGGAGGCCGCCCCTTTCTCCTTTGCGAAGTGGGTCGATGAGATCATCGCCGACCCCAACGGAAACCACCTCTCGCCCGAAGAGGCTATCGCTGTGGCAGTCAACCAAACCGCGGTGCCTTCCCTGGGCAAGATGGGAAACTGTGGTGTTAGTCGCGACGACAAATATGCACATGTAAGTGACTGCCTGTTTTATACAATTGTTAAGACCTTAGGGGAGTTTTGCTAACTGAGACATTAACAGGTCCCTAGTGCGGTAGACTGCGTCAACTACCTTGCCCGTCTGGGGTCCACCCCGTGCGTCGTGGACCGGACGGAGTAGTAGTACTGCCTCCGTACCCGGGCCATCATCACGGCTGTGGTTGGGAACGGAAGGGGCTCGCGGACTACTTGGTATGTTGACCAACTGTTTCTTTCCTCGTCTTGGATTTGGTGGTGGGCAAAATCAAATGCTGACATGATGCAACCGGATAGCCAAAACGCCGCACGTGCCGGTGGACTTATCATGGATGCTTGCACCCTTGGAAATGGAAAGGACGTCTTTGGACAACAGACGGCATTGGGCATAAACCAGGTGATTCACATTACCGGCCGGTACTAAGCAGTTCCCAGCACACGGCCGCTGTCAAGGTCTATTGGGGTAGAGGTCTCGCTGTATGATTTCAATTTATTTTGGGGCCATCAGTGAGGCGCTATTAACGTCACTTGGATCAAGGTGTACTTGGGGTTACGTGTAAGTAGAGAAATTGCCAAGCGTTACTTTTTTGTAAAACAAAACGCTGCTACCGTGTTAAGTGAGAAAGGAAACTGACATGGTAAGGTAGTGACAGATCATAAATGCAATGACACCAATTCGTTTGCTCCACCGTGGTCCTCATCATCTCTTCCCTCCACACTTTCCAAGCCCACAAACCCTTCCTCCCAAACAAACCTGCCTCATTATTCCAAAGAAACTCCGAGTCATCATAAGGGGATCACTTGAAAAGGCGCACAGTCTTGGCTGTGCTAGGCACACCATCTTTCAACACAAACAGCATCCAATAGCCCGGCAGTGCGACGAAGTCATCGGTGGGAACTTTGACCGTATACTTCCTATCGGCGGTGTTGACAAGCTTCACCGGAATACGGCGCAGGTCATTGTTCAGTGAGTGTGTCGCAGCGCTGTACCGGATCAGGCTGGCGTCGAGGTCGACCGGTACATCTGTCTGGATGGGAATTTCAGTGCCGAGCTGGTATTCGCTGATCTTGTTATCCAAGATTGTAGGGCGCTTGGCAAAGTTCTTGCCGTCTGGCGTGAAGAGGTAGAATGGCTGGTAGATCTGGGCGTCGTAGTGGTTGGCTTCGTCGTGTTCCTGTTTCAGCCCGCTCCCGCCGACAAGCACGGTTGCGTCGGGCAGGAGCGTGGCCCACGAGTGGTACACCCGTGGGATCGAGTGATTGGTGGCGTCCCTCCATTTGTTTGTCGACGGCGTGTAGATCTCGGGGGTTGCTACCCAGGTGTCTTCGTGGAAGGGCTCTCCGTGCAGCTGGCCGCCGACGACAAAGATCTCGCCGTTTGGGAGGATGGCAGCATTGGCGAAGACGCGCGCAAAATTCATCGACGCCAGCTTCTTCGGTATCACGATCTCGCCGGGCTCTCCAAGGGTCATGCTGTAGACGTTTTTGGTTGCTGGCAGCCGAAAAAATGGGTTGTTCTTGTCATTGGCATTGACCCACCAGTGGTAGTTGGGAGCACCGCCCGCCGTGAGAATGGAGCCCTTGACAGCGTCGAACATGACGGCGCAACCGCATACCGCATCGCTGTCGTCTGCTCGAACGCCCGCGTGTGTGGCCCTTTCGGACCCCTTGGTGAGGCTAAACCAGCTCATGTTCTTGGAAGGACCGGCATGGAACACGTAGCCCTTCTTCCAAGCATACAGCCACGGATGATGTTGCTGCCACTCAGTATTCACACACCCAGGTTTTCCCTCCCACTTTTTGTCACATTGACCTGGGTCCATCTTGATGCGGGACGCCGGAATCTTGTCACCCAGTGAAGTCCACACTTTGCCATCGTATACCTCGCCGTTTTTGTCTTCGCCGCCACCCGACCAGGTCCCCCCGATCATGAAGGTTCTGCCATCGGGCAAGTACGTCTGGCCCTGGTATCCTCGCTTTTGAACAATTCTTTTGCCCGTTTGGTTCTCCCAGACCTTGTCAGGCTCGTTGTTAGGGTTATATTTGGTGTACCTATCTGACGTGGACCCCCCGGTGAAAAGGACCGTGCCGCTCTCGTCCATTGACGTCCCGGGACAGAACACATCATGGTCGATTGTGCCGATGATCTTTTCCGTGACAATTCCGCTCGCAGGATCCCACTCGGCTGTTACTGTCTCCCTATGGTTATTTGCATCGTAATTGTCGAATGTATAGGACGCCACGGTCACCAAGCGGCCGGACTTTGGGTTCAGCCAAGCGGTGACGGGCACGATAGGGAAGTCCACCGTCTCGCTCCATCTTCCTCCCAAAGGTGGGGTGGGTTGAATAGGCAGGGTCCAGATGTTGATGTCGCTGACCGTGACAAATCCGACATCTTTGTTGTTGATTTCGTGGGTGTCCAGGACTGTAAGTTTCACATACCGGGCATTGCGAGGCTCGAACGTGGCAACTTCGGTAAGGTGCGAACCTGTTAGCGTCATCGTTGCTCATAAATTCCTGGATATCTGAATGCGTACCTCCCCTGTTTTCTCTCCAAGCCCCACGTGCAACGGGCTGCCATTGTTCTCCCACATTTGCACGAACCTCGACCACGTGTTTCCGGGTGCCGCCTCCCTTGCCTTGTTTCCAAGACTCTTCGCTCGGGTCCACCTTCAGGCTGTGGACCGTGACTTCTTTTCCGAGGTCGATGACGATCCAGTGAGGGGCACCCGGCTTAGTTTCGCTTTTCCAGAAAGTCTTTATCCCGTTGGCGTCGATCGCTTTGCCGCAGGAGCCTTTCTCGGACTCGGAGCTGCACTCCGGTTTCCAGCCGGAGCGGTCTGAGATGGGCTGCGCATTCCAGAGCGTTGCTGTAATTTGAATGGGGTTGTCAATCGTGGCCCCCTCGTGATGTTGCCCGCATTGGAGGACGGCATTGTACGCTACGCCAGCAAAGGTGGCGATAGGCTGCCCGAAGAAGACGGCGAAAGCGAAGATGGATGACAGGAAGAGGGCCTTGACAGCAATGGGAAACTGTCGGGTCTTCCCCGCAGTGGTCTGCGGTATCGGTGGCGGCGGTAAGATCCAAGTGATCTTCTCTGCGTCGCTGGAGACAAGGAGTTGGTTCTCCGAGTCCGATGCAGCATCAGGATCGGAGAGGGCCACTGCCTCGTAGAAGAGGCGGCGAAAATTGAACATTCTGATCCTAGCCTTCCACTGCCAGTGAGCCCAGGAAAAAAAAAGTGGGGATTCGTTCTAGTCGTTCCTTCCAAGGCGCGCTGATAATTGAGGATTCTTGGCAGGAGGTGAGACCCAATGCCCCACATGTCTCCTCTGCCCTGGGGTATTTACAGTGCCAGAGGGTGGTTGAGCACAGCTAAATTGCCTCTCTCGATTTGCTGATGAGCAGACGAATCAGAGCACAAAAGATGGCGCTTGCTCGGTTGCCCAGTGGTGCCTTGCCGGCAACTGCAGGTGGCGAGCTGAATGTGCAGCTGCACTGAGCTGCAGGTGGCTGTTAGCCCAGCCACCGTGACTCCGACAAAGCGCATGGTCGCCAGGCCTGCAGACCCACCAAGATAGGAAGTTTCCTTCCGACTATCGAGGCTTCTCGTCAAATCCTGGCCTGGCTCGGATATCGCTTGCATGTCGCCAACTCGGGCAGTGGCTTCTTATTCCGGCCAATGCATACATCAGAGCAGCAAGAGCGGGGGAGAACCAGAGGGTCGAAACCCCAGTCGAGTCTGCGCTAGCGTGTTATCACCTGCATTGCCTGCAGTGCTGCAGCTGCACAACCACATTCAGCTCGCCACAGGCACGGGGTGAGAGCTGACATGAGGGGTCTAGATTCACGACTTTTTCTCTTCCGAGGCGTGATGAAGCCAAAAGAGGTCGACAACATGAAGTTGTGCACCCGCACGTCTGACTCCCCGCTGTAGCGTGGGAGTTGCGCTCCACTATTAGGTTGTTACTAGATTAGGACTAGCGTGGGAGAACCGTGTGCCCTGAGAATATTCTTAGGCGCGGCCGCGGCTCCTCGCAGTTTAGAACAATCAACCATCCTTCGATATCACTTTTCACCGCCAAGCCAAATATGGGATGCCGAGTGCACGTCGACCTCCAAAATCCCACACCAATGCAAGAATGCAGAGAAGCAAAGTTGATGACGGCTCAATGGAATGCGATAATTGAGATCGAGAGTAGTAAAATCAGGGATTACTCGACGAATTCGAGTGCATTGAGGTTGAGAGTTGCGTTTACTGTGCTTGAAAGACCGACAAGAGGAAGAGTATGCCTTGTTTCCATGTCAAGCCTTGGCATCAGACAAATCCCCCCTCAAAGCCGCGATCGAGGGCACAAAAAAATACTCCCCACCCCTGAAAGTCACCAGCTGCGATTTGCCAGTTGGCAAAGTCACCGTGACTGCGTCCTTCCCCTCCGTGATCTTTGTCTTCATCTCTGATGGGGACCCCTGGCCAATGATTGGATCAATGCCAGACTCTTTGCCAGGAGGGAAATCGCTGTTGTTGCACCAGGACCTCTGCATGTGCCGGAAGCCATCTTCGATGAATCCCTGATAGCACGCGAACAAGAGCCCACGCTTGGTCTCCGGGCCTTCGACTTCGCCTGCCTTGTAGTCAGGGCCGTATGGAATCCCATTGCGGATCATCTTGGAAAATTGGAGGCCCTGATCAGAGTTGTTCGAGTCGTTGGCCATGCGCGGATTGGTCTTGCGAATGTGAGCGCCCAGGGGGCACATGTGCAATGGAGCATCAAGCTTCTCGTAGCTGAAGTTGTTTATCAGCTTCACCTTCTCGCGGTCCGCGAGAGGCGCGTCCGAAGTATGGAAATCCGGCTCTGTAATCGGGGCACCTGTAGAAGGAACTCAGCAAATATAACTTGCGACTGGGCATAGCCTCAGGCTGCGTACCACTCGGCCACCGTCCCATAAGCTTCGCACCCAAGTGATCCGCGGTTTTGCACCCGTACTTCTTGAAGTCCTTCGTCAGCAGGTCCTGAAAAGCCTTGACGTTCTGCTCGAGCTTGCGAAAGACGAGGAAGGACCCCTGGGACATCCAGTCAGGACGCGTGATGCCCCCCCCTTGAAAGACGCGTGTATTGTTCGTCACAACAATAATCTTTGGGTCAGTAACCATGATGGGAGTGGCCAAGACCACTTTCTCATCATCGACGCCGTCAATCAAGGGCTGTGAGATGCCGTCCTCGAACCCGAAACTGCCATAAAGATTGAAAGTTAACGCATGTACCTTTCCACACATTGTCTACTGAAAACACTCTTACTGTTCTTTGCCACGGTTATTCCCCTGCCTCGTGGCGCCATCAAGGCGACCCTCGTTGCCCCCAGGCACGTCAATGATGACCGTCCCACGACCCAGCGAGATCTGTATATCTTGCAAGCGTTTGTTGACATCCTGAATGTTACTTCCAGCGACCTTGAGCAGTCCGTGGATTATATTCGTGTCCCTAAACAGCGGATCTAGGTCAGTTGTCGGATCTTTCAACCCGGCGTCTGCTTTCATGCCAGCGGCGAAAGCGGGATCGGTCCTAGTCTTGACCATGAAGAGCGTCAGGCTGTTGGGGTCAGAAAGACCCGATTGAATCTAAACGGACGTCAACCTACAGGCGGTAGGTTCTAGGTTGCAGTGCTCACAGTCTCCAAGCCCTTGTAGGTGAAGGCAATCAGCGCGTTTGGCATGGGCAATTTAGTTCCCGATGCTTGCTTGTGCTTGTTGATCTCAGCCCAGTTGCTTTTCACCGTTGGTAGGTTTGAGATGAGATGTGGCTGGTGAGTAACCATGTTCCTCAGGGCGCGAGCAAAGTCTGCTGCACGTTCTTCTTTTATTGTGAACAGATAGTACGTCTCATTGTACTTTGGAAAACCCTTGCTCCAGATATCGCCCTGGATGTTGTTTAGGTCTCCGAGTATCGGGTGGTCGGTGGGAGGGACAGCAAGGGGAACGACGGGAGAGACAGTGGGAGGGGCGACGATAGCGGGCATATTTGCTGATGATGCCGGCGCGGGCAGACAAGACTATGAAACCGAGGCTTGTATCAGGAGGTTGGAAAACTTGGAATTGTTCAGGTCGAAAGCGACCACAACCTTGAAGCCCCAAGGCGTTCACTTGTCCGAAAGCTTCCAAGCTTGGGACCAACTCCTTTTCGCAACATCTTGGGAAAAGGTGTGTGCCCCAATGTGGCGCAGCATACCTGCGCTATATTCGTTCAGTGAGATGGTTGTCATGCGAGTGGCCTGGTCAGGAAAGCCGAAAAAGAGGGGTCAGGGTGGGCACCACAAAAGGCTGACCATAGCTGGAGCTGCAGGAAGAGCTACTTTAACAGTGTCCAGTAGTGAGCTGAAAACGCGATCCAGAGGTCTAGACTCTCAGCGTGCCGAACTCTGCATGCCCAGCACACCTGTCTCATTCGTCTATCGGTCTCTATTAATTAGTGTCCTGCTCCGTGCATGGGGAAGAGGGGCTGGTCAGCATTTTGATGCCCGCCGTGGTTGGATCAATCAGCTTCATCTGGATAGAGGCTTCATTGGATCTGTCCTATGTAGATGCGGCGTACTTGAGGTGTGTGGGGTGTGTGGGACGTTAGTGCACATTCGTAAAATGGCGGTGCGCACTAACATCTGAGCAGCTGGATCACTTTCGGTGCGAAGTCCATGTTAGGGCGTCACGATTCCAATGAATGCTGAACACATCCTTACTGGGGCGGGGCCTTACGGAGTCTCCCACAACCAATTGGTTAGCTGCTACTCGTCCATCCGGATGTGTGTCTGGTTCTTTTGGTCGATGTCGACAGGAGACGGCAGCAAGTCCCAACCTACCGGCGATTAGGAGCTTCAAGACAGCTAGCTGCTTTCTGTCAGTCGGGATATGCCGATTCCGTAGATCAGATGGCTGATTCGAGTTTCCATGTGATTCAGTTCATTTGAGTCAGCTCGACGTGCTCGTTTTAGAAGGTACTCTAATAGTCTTATCTAACACTTTTCCATTCCATGGCGGCATACTCGATGAGCTCCCCCATTCTCGGACCGCCGGAGTGAAATGAAGATGTCGCGAAGATGTGCTGGTACCCGCCCCTGTCGACGGCGGCGGAAACGACCCCCACCGCGAAGAAGTCATCGCCGTCCTGTCCATATAGCGGCCCTCCCCACCATCCCTCGTCGACATAAGGTTGGCTGGAAAACACTTTCGCCACGCCACTCTCGCTAGCGGTATCCTCAACGGAGGCTATCTTGACGTCCTCCAGCGTCGCCATATTCCCGCCTTTGAAGTTGGTCGGGTAGCCGACACTGGACCACTCGCCCCCGAGATAGAACCCGTTATACAGGGAAGCACGCCAACCCAAGTGCCCAGTCTTCTCGCCGATGGTACTATCCAGCTGACAGACGGCGTAGTCATCGTCCAGGCCGACGGAAATGCACCGCTCCGCGAATGCGCTACCCCAAGGCCGCGGTTGGCCCGGGTCCTCCGCGTTCAATGCCGGAATAAACTCAAGTGTCCAGTCGTTGGTGATGTTTCGAACACAGTGGGCCGCTGTGAGCAACAAGTCCATCCCAACCAGCGCCCCCGAGCACGCGCTCCGCAGCTCGCCATCGTTGATCAGAACCTTTCCTATCGCGCGATAGGGGTCTCTCATCCGAGCGGCCTGGAGAATCTCGCGCCGGGAAAACAGCCGAGCCGACTGCGGTGCAATGAGCAAGAAATCGTTGAGGTGCGGGTCCTCGAACAGTCCCGTCTCGAGCTCAGTGGCGTTTGCGGCAGTGGGTGCGCCGTCGGGGCGGAACGAAGGGACGCCGCCGAATCCAGTGTCAAAGCCGTCCCAAAATTCGGGTATCCTGTTTCTGACTATCTCTGACAGCGTTGTAGGGTCGATTGTTGTGGTTTGCGGCGTGGGCTGTATTTTGCAGAGATCGGTCAACTGCGGAGTTTTCGGAGCTGCGTTTGCGATACTCATGATGCCCATTGCTAGAATGGCGGAGAGGAGTTTGGGGCACATGGGGAAAGGAAAGCCAAGGTCGGTTTTAGCGGATACCGACGAACAGGTCGCAAAATCTGAAGGGAAGATGAGTTGGGTGCCACTCGAACTCTTGGATAACCCATGGCTTGTCGTCGGGAGTCGCGAGAGTTGAGGCTCCTTGCTGGCGAGGGGCCACATCAGCCGCGGTAATTTCAGGGCATGGCGGATAAATTCAGAAGCGACGGGGACTGAGTTTCCATGGAACCTGGGCGGTTGAACCGTAGTTTGCCAAATGTAGGTACCCAGGTACTCATCAACAGTGGTCGGGAAGGAGCCTCCGTGTCATCAGCTGCTGTCACACTCAGGCTAGCCTGAGAGACTGGATCTGACATTGCTTAAAGAAGGAGCTTTGAACTCTTGAGATAGAGTTTAATGTGACTCGGGCACTGTGATAAATTTGTATTCGGAGAATTTATATCCTTGGTCAAGGTCCCGCTCCGTGCCATCTTCATGTCTCACTGTGAGCGTAAAATGGCACTCGGCAGCCAGCCACGGAAAGCCACCGGACAAGTACCCAGCTTTCTAGAAGCGATCTTGCAACGCCACCTGCCACCGCAGAGTCCACAATCGGCTAGAACAACCTCAACTTAGGCCGGTGTTTGTCCCCCAAAATATTCTAGATCACTAGCGGCATTGGCTAGTATTTTTTTTATCGCGAGATGCAATGATCGAGCCCTAGCTCTACCTACGCAGGGCTCTCGTGTCCCCACAACAAAGAAGAGAACATTGCGAACCGCTCTACCCCGTTCTTGATCTCCGATCCTCACAAGTCCTCCAAGCCGCCAACTACAGTCACTCATTGAGGTCCCGCCCGCACATTCTTTTCGGCGATGATGCGTCCAATTCTTCTTCAATTCCTTGTGGCAGGGACCTCGCTTGTCGACCCTCTCACGGTGAGCTCAATCATATTCGTGCCGTCGAGTTCCAGCGCTCCAGCGAGCCCTACTATTAGCATCGAGCACATGTGTGGCTAACGAACTCCTACGTCTCCTCAGGCCCAACAGGCGACAGGCTACCCCTTTCCGTCGTGGAAACTTCGGCGTTGGGCTTTCGACGTCCATTGAGTCTACCGTGACACCCTAAGCAGAGTACGTGCAACTGTCTTGCGTTGCTCACCAGAGTCCACTGACAAAGTCAGGACCGTCTTCATTACCGAGACGCAGACCATCACCTACACCGATCTCACTACCCTCGTGGATAGAGAAACGACCATCTCGGCGACAACGATAGAGGTTTTCCTTAACATCATCAGCGTCCCGCCGGCAACCCCGGTTATCCGTCAATCTGAACCACCCAAGCTCAAAGCCCGTGTTACAGCAGGTTCTCTGGCCGAAACATTGCTCGATGAGGATGATGAAGCATCTCTCGTCAGCGCTTGCAACTGCCTGAACGTCCCGATGTGCATTAAGAGACGCCGCAAGACTGCTTCCGCACCAATTTCAATTCTCGTCGGCTCCACTGCTACCATGGATGCAACCTCCACGTAGACCACCACCATCCCCGAGACTATCGTTGTGTCCATAGCCCTGACCTTCTCAGAAGAGAGTACCACTACCGTCACCACCACTGTCTCGCCATCATCACTGTCGCTACCATCCGCCCCGACAAAATTCCGAGTCTACCGGAAGGACACCTAGACGGGAGACAAAGTCCCGCTTTCGCTTGACGACCAAGGCGGGATGCAGTTACTCATCTACCGGTAAGGAGTCTCCATCACCAAGACCCCCTTCTTTACTCTTAACGCAAACAGGCATCTGTGTTTCAAGGATAAATCTGAATTGACATGGTACGTTTAAGAAAGCATCAATGCAGAGTCCATCGCACAGCATTATGGCGTCTCCGCACCGATGGGATTTATACTGCAAAATTCGGCAACTATTGCCGAAGATTACCCCTGCTACCGTTGAACTCTCGAGGAGGATACGAGGCTCCTATCAATTGACCAGTTTGAGGGGTTGAATGTAGTTTTTCAGTCTTGTCTTTACGGTATCAGTGGACCCGGAACTGAAACGCCGCTGGTGTCAAACTATAAACTTTCCCGAAATGAGTGCAGAGATTACGCGTTATCGATAGAGTATGCCGAACCTCAACCTCTGTTTCTAGGGGAGCTTCAAGGGGACACATAGAGCTGTTGGGGATAGGTCCAAGGGCCTGCAATAGACTTATGTACTGATGGACTCTCTCAAGTCACGATCATGTCCCCCTCGAACTTGAGCCTGATCAAAGACTCATGTTACAACCTGACTGCTGGATAATGAATCGAGCGAGTGGGGTTGGAAATCAAACTTTGTTTCTGTGTTCTACTTGCCCATGTTCTACGGCTAGGGTGCTTAAGGCGTCTGATGATCATGGCTGGTCCTTCACCCACAGTTTGTTTACACCATGAGCACACTTTGTGAGCTAATTTTGTTGGTAGCTCATGTAAATTTGCTCGCGTTTCCTTTTCCCGAGTCAACGGGGTCACCGCAATTATTTACCTAGCTACAAGACAGTTTCGTATATTGCGAAATTCCAATACACCATCAGAGAATTGTGGCTGTCGGAGTTCAAAAACCAAATCGTTGTCTTCTAACACCTCATGTGTATTTGTGCGGAAGGAGGTGTTGTGGTATTTTCCCTACGGCGAGGGAGAAGTATAAGGGCGTTATGTAGCCCTTGGGCCGCTGGAGGGGTGAACCGTGATCCTGAACTCGTCTCGTTTGAGCTGTGGAATAACCATGTTAGTCTGTAGTTTCTTGCTGAATGGGGAATTCTCAACATTGCTTACTTGAACGGAGTAGTTCCCGAATGGGTACTCATGGTCGAGAAGTTTCTTGAGCCTGCTGCACGAGACACGTGTGGCCGGGACAACGGCAACTCTTGTCCCATCTATGTCATATTGCCAATGAACATCTGTGATATATGCACCGTTGGGCTTAGTTCGACTGGACATTTTGTGTACGAGGTGTGGTAAATTGTGCAAAGAACTTCTGCTATGAGAACACAAATGGCCGTTTCCCAAGGGACCCCATCGTTTTAGTACCTCTCCCCGGATTCTACGCAGAGCCGCCACTGAGGCCACTAAGGCAGAGCAAATCTTTTCACAGAGGCATTGGGGATTTTGGTCTTACTGCCCCACCGCAGCGTGGTGGCGATGTCAAATTCTGTCCCCCACACGCAGGTTCGCCCCAGTGTTTGAGCTTCCGCCAGTTCCGCTGATGCGAGATGTGGGTGCCACAGTGCTGGGACCACCTATCACAGGAGTTAAACCTGCTTGCACAAATCCCGGGTGGGTACAACCAACATGTGTGGCTTCTGCACGAGGCATCCCTGTAGGCAGTCTCCCAACCCAAAGGCTTTGATTCGCTGATGTTAGTCTCCGGTCGGTTCAAAGAACAACCGAGGAGCTGATCTGTAGGACCCTAATACACCAAGATCCTTAGGGGCAGGGCGTTTTCGTCTGAGCCATGCTAATGCTGGTGTGTTCACGCAGGTTGCCGTATTTTGCAGGTCTCCTCATTGTGGAGTTCTCTTTGAACGAAGGTCCATCTGGGACAAGGGGCGGCCGACGGGGGCCTCCGTCATCAACTTTTGCGGGCGGGGTAGTATGGCTGATCAAAGTGCGTCAGTGACCCGGTAAATGGCCCAATAGTAAGGGGATGATGGTTGGGTAGCATTTGGCTTGGGATGTTGTGCAGGTTGCATCCACCAACATGCACTAAGACTTGTGAACACTGATTCCGCTGCTGCACAGCTACTGCTGGTGTACTTCAACCGCGATATCCCCAAACCGACAAAAGTGCCAGGTGCGGCTCTGTTGGGATTCCGCGACATGCAACATGACCTTGCTATCACCTCGAGAAACTCAGTGCTTTCCTAGCTGTGCAGCAGAATGTTTTTCCTCAGGGTCAAGAGTGACAGACTAACACGCCCTGCACCATACATGTTCTTTGCGAACATACGGTCGGGCACTTTCAGCAATTTGGTATTCAACATGATCGGATTGGTTGTATCTGTTGAGGCGGGCACAAGCGGTCTTGGCTTGGGGTCTGCCGAGTGTTGACCGAGAACTTAGCCACCACAGTCGGAAATTCCACATGCACACCGATATCGGGGTCGCCTTTCTGGTCCGCGGCCCACACTTGGATTGGCATTCAGCTGGAATATATAGAAACTGCACAAAATATTCATTGGTGATTAAGTCTCGGGCGCGTTCGAGAGAAATGGCATACCAATCGGCCTACCATAATTGCACTTTTCAGCCAGGCAACCATCCCCAGAGAGAAGGCTCTGGCGGGCAAAGATGCCTACTTTCCTAGCCCCCACCGCATGGTCTTCGGACTCAAACCTGGTATTTTAGCGAGGCTTCCTCCCTGGCGTTCCAAGATTTTGCTCGTTTCTTCACTGTGATCCTCGTGTTCGTGTTCCTAGACACCACCATCGTATTCTTCGGTTTCAAGCCCCTACTTTCTCATCGGTTACACCCCTTCGGCAGAGGCAACTAAGCTTGAGACTCAACTCTGACTCGTTTGATTCAACCCACTTCAACGAATGGCCGGCGTACCAGAAA